>Ga0172375_10000005_pt1 | contig 344852 bp, 329 predicted proteins | sample LakKiv1m_FD_114537 | JGI IMG/M metagenome (GOLD analysis project Ga0172375, IMG submission 114537) | Freshwater microbial communities from Kabuno Bay, South-Kivu, Congo - kab_092012_11.1m | ecosystem: Environmental > Aquatic > Freshwater > Lake | place: Democratic Republic of the Congo... | reverse complement strand
GTGGAGGGAGGAATATAATCATTTCCGACCCCACAGTTCCAAGAATTACCGGCCACCGGCACCGGAAGCTAAATTATTACCGGTACTGACTTAACAAGTGGTAGCGTTACTGGGGGCAGGCCATCTGTTTTCCGGAGGTAAAGTTCCGTATATTTTCTTGCCTTACATCCGCCCCAACAAAATACATTGTCCTTTCAAAATAACTACGGTTAAGTGTGCCTAAGAAGCTGGCGGAGAAGGTTCCCACACTGGCTGCCATTATCAGAAGCAAAATCAACCTGGTATAGTGTACGGGGTTTCTAGCCATATAGCGTAAACTGATGATTATCGCTGAATTGGAAAAATACTTTCCCACCTTTTCGATGGCTTTCACGAATAAAGGAAAAAGACGTAGAAAAATAATAGCTACCGCGATCATCAAGAGTATCGGGGTGACAAGAAGTAATGGATCTATCCCTAACTCACCGAAAGCATCTACTTTGGCCAACGTGCCTTGTTGCCTTAATTCATAATATAGACCGGCGCCAATGATAACGAAAATGACATCGAGGTAATATCTTTGCCAGAAAGGTGCGCGGGGGGGTCTTGCCAATTGTTGCCGTTGCTGGATGATACCGCGCCGTACTGCTTGAATAGCAGGGAGCATAAAAGCCAATAAACAGAGTAATGCGGACACAACCGCGAGTATAAAAACCATGTTAGAAAACCGGACAGGTAACAGCCCTCCACCACTCAATGGTATGAACGGTGCTGTTTTTCCCAACAAACTAAATACGATACTTCCCAAAAAAGGACCGAAGATTCCACCTACTACACTGATAAGTAGCCCCTCTAGTAGTAAAATATAAAAAACCTGTGCAGTATTTGCCCCTCGACTTCGTAGCATAGCCATTTCTGTGGCTTCCCGATCGATGACCATATTTGCTACGGTGACAACGTAATATAGAATTATACCCACAATCTGAAAAACTAAGAGAAAAAGTGGAATCTGGGTATAAAACTGCTTTGTCAAGAATTCCTTGAGGACCGACGCGAGATTTGTGAATATTATTCCATTTGGTAACCCCCGGAGCAAATTTTGCTGCAACGCTTCCAGGGATGAAGAGATATTTTTTGCTTTGAGGGATGATATTTTGCTTTGATCTACGTAGTAGTACCAATCATAGGTTAAGCGAATGTTAGGAAAAAGCGCGCTTATAACATTGAACATCGTGTCTTCGGGAATGAAAAGGGGAACGACTAATCCGGCCGAGGAGTCATCGGTGAAGATATAGGGTGTCATAAACCAGTATTCATCCGCTACATCAATAGGCTCGATAGTGCCAGTGATGCGGATCGAGAGCTGAGTAGGTCCATTGCCCCATGTGTCACTAAAAACAATAATAACATCGCCTGGTTTAACATCGTAGAGTTTAGCAGTTTCGGCGCCAATTAGAGCTTCGATGCTAAAATTTGGGATTACGGTGTCATGCAACATGATACCTACAGGTGGTTGCCCTCCTGAAGCCAATTCTTGAGGACTAATCACGTGCCCAGATGTGTCAGGATAACGTCCTTCTAATAAACGAACATGCTGGTCAAGGTTAGTCCACGTCCAAAAATGGCCCGTGGGGGGAGTTGTACTAGTATCTACAACCTGCCCCGGTTTCGCCACTTTAAAAGTTTTTGAGAGTATTGATTTTTCTTTTTTAGTAACAATATTACCGATGAAGTTATTAATCTGCGCGTCGAGGTAAAATTCCATATTTTGGTAGGGGTGGATATCCGGGGGATTGTTTGGGGAACTAATACGAATATCCATTGATTCTTTAGGATTCTGGGCAAGTGCATGACGTATCCCAAGATCCCCAAGTGCGTTGGAAAAAAGTGGTGTGCTGGAAACAAGCATGACCGATGCCAGAACACCTATAACGATGGTGGAGAGTAATTTCCAGTTAGCTACACTACGGCGTAATATAATTCTAAAAGCTGGAAACAAATTTGACATATATTTCTACTAGCCTTCCCGTTAAGGATACCATATTATTAGATAGGAAACTACAGGCAATTTACTTCGTAGGTTTTTACCTAATTACTCCTTGTTCTTTAAATTTATTAATGTCTTGCCATGTGTATCCAGTTTCTAATAATACTTCCTCGGTGTGTTGACTGAACTCCGGAGCCAAAGCGCGTATAGTGGCTGGGGTATCACTCAGACGGACTAGATTGTTCAATGTCTCAATCCTTCCGTGGACTGGATGATTTATTGGTACAAAAAAATCGTTGATACGGGCTTGTGGGTCGTTGGTAACCTCTACCAGGTTCTGCGCAATTGCCCAGGGAATATTGGTAATCAGAGGTAGCCATTCTCTATATGTTTTTTCGAGAAAAGCCTTCTTTAAGATGAAGTAAAGCTCCTTTCGGTTCTCTCTGCGGGCATCCATTGAATTAAAGCGAGGGTCATCAAGCAGTTCAGGATGGTCGGTAATAGAACAAAAGACAGGCCAATACTTATCCGCTAATATACAGTTAAACCGCAGTACTTTACCATCCTTAGTCCCATAGGCATTTGCCAAAGGATTCGGTGACCTTTGACCGCTAAATTCGAACAACTTTCCCAATGCCGTCTGAACATCACTCAGCAAGCGCATTCTTTCCTGCTGTTCCTCCTGAGTACCGTCAATATTATCAAGGCTATAAATGTTTAAGTCTTTTTTTGTCGCCAGAGCACCTGCTACATCAAAGGTTAACTGGTAAATAGCTGTTTCTAGTAGCGATGTTTGCACTTCTTGCCCGATACCAATTTTTTCCCTAGCATATAGTGCCATAACGATTCCATACGCTAATGCTAGGCCGGCAACAACATCTCCAAATGCAGGACGCTGGTTCAGACCTTGCAATCCGGGTAAAGGTAACGTGTGGGCTAACCCACCACGTGCCCAGTATATAGTCGTGTCATAGGCTGGCAGATCTTTATCAGCCCCCTTAGTCCCTTGCCCGGTTACCGATCCATATATTATTTTCGGATTGATAGCTTTAATGTGCTCGTATGCCATCTGGAATTTCTCTCTTTCCCAGAAACGTAAATTAGTTACAAATACGTCTGCATTCTCGGCGAGTTTGTATATGATTTCCCGGCCATTTGGTTTTACTAGGTCGATTGCCACGCTCTTTTTATTCCGATTAAAAACCTCAAAATTATAATTAAAATCGGATGGAACACCAGCGTTACCTCCCTGACCGGATTGTAAGCTGCGCCATGAATCTCCTCTGACCGGATGCTCAACGTGTATAACATCAGCCCCGAAATCCGCTAGGTGCCGGGCGCACATCGGAACCGCTGCCACCTGTGCTACCTCAATTACTTTAATACCTTCAAGCACCATTCTCATCGATGTTTCTCCTGAACACACAACTCGTATTTCTACTCTAAACGAGCAGTCCGTGAATATTCTTGTACTAGAAATAAATGCTCTGTTCCTCCCGTCTTACTGTCATGTTCCCCCTGGCTACTGTAAAGCACAGGATGTTAGGTTAGTGTTTGGGAATGAGCCTACAAGATAATCCCCTTTTCATGTAGATTACTAATATCAGTCCACGTATAACCAAGATTGAGTAGTATCATCTCAGTATCTTGCCCAATTTCGGGAGCAGGTTTGATCACCTCAGCAGGATTTTCCACGAATTTCACAGGGGTCATTACAACTTTAAAATTTGGCGCTTTGGGATGGTGTAACGGTACGAAAAAGTCATTCGCAATTGCTTGGGGGTCATTGATTACTTCCTTTGGGCTGAGTACTTTACCAAATATTACATTGTGTTGGCGAAATATCAATTCCCACTCTTCACCGGTTTTTTTAATCATTTCGTCATCGATAATCTTAATTAACTGCTCACAGTTCTGCCTTCTGGTTAATATGGAACAAAACCTCGGGTCTGTTTCCAGTTTCGGTCTTCCAATTGCTTTACAGAAACCGCTCCAACTGAGATCCGGTTGTAAATTCGCTAACCAAAACCATCGGTTGTCTTTAGCCTTGTAGTTATTCCAGATAGGGTTTGCGGCTCTCGAGCGGTCATGCTTGCTTTGTTCTACTCCTGCTAACGTCCATTGAATATCTTCCGCCCCTGCCCATACTCCCGTATGATAGAGGGAAAATTCCACTTTTTGCCCCTCGCCGGTCATGTTCTTATGAATCAAAGCTGCAAGTAAGCCGCCAACGATGTTTGATCCAGCTACCCGGTCCATCATACCTCCACGTTGAGGCGGAGGAACACCGTTGGGTTCTCCAGTCATATACATTAATCCCGAGCGTGCCCAGGCAGCGGCGTAATCATAACCACGTTCGTCTTTGTCCGGACCAGCAGTACCGTACCCCGTTAATATTCCGTAGACTATCGCTGGTTTTACTTTTTTTAAATGTTCGTAATCCGCAGCTAATTTAAACAGGGTAGCAGTTTCATAATTAGACATGAAAATATCCGCCCATTCGACTAATTTATAAAAAGCCTTCTGTCCCTCGAGTGTTTTCAAGTTTAGTGCAATGGACTGTTTCCCGCGATTCAAATTTTGAAAATATGGTCCAATATTTCCATACACTTTTTCCGCATGCGCGATTTCTTCAGCCGTAACAGGAACTCCAATACCACGGGCCATGTCACCAGTTAAAGGTTCCACTTTGATGACATCTGCACCCCAATCTGACAAGATGGCTCCCGCTGCAGGCATGGCAACGACATGCCCCATTTCCAGAACCTTGATTCCCTTTAAAATACCGGACATTTTTACCTCTTTACAACCGTAAACAATCAGTTTTTTACTAATACACTAATTGATATCGCATATCAACTATGTTTGTAGATATGATTTTTAGTCATTTTATGTGTTATAATGAACTAGTGTTCAATTTATCACGGGATTAAAGGGGTGTCAAGTGCCAAATCAAATACGTTCCAATATACAAGACAAAAATTTGATATCAATTCGCAGGGACCAAATTGCTGAGACCGCATTAAAATTATTTTTAAAAAAAGGTTACGCTAAAACCGGAATTCGTGATATAGCTAAAGCATGCAAAATGCCGATAGGTTCGATTTATAACTACATTGGGACAAAGAATGATATTTTAGATCTGATCGGTCAGCGAAGAACTCAACCTTGGACGCTTGTCGCCTATCAAAACATAAGAAAAGATATACTAGACAAAAAGAAAACCGTAAGGCTAGCGCTGGAAGAAGCAATAATGAACCATATTATTGACTCCGATAAAGATAAAAACCCTAACATGCTATTTAATCGGGAAATCAAAAATTTTATTAGAAAACAACGTCACAACTTGTTAAGCTCTCAAGACCGAATTACCTTATATTTTAAACAGATTCTTGATATGGGGATAGAATCCGGCGAATTCGCGATGGAATCTTCCCTGGCAGTGGCTTTCACTATAAACATTATTGCCTTCGATTGGGGAATGAGGCATTGGTGGTTAAAACAGCATTTTACATTAGAAGAGTATGCGCGATATCAGACAAAGCTTATTATGAATGCGATATTAATAAAGCCTGTTTGAATTTTACCAAATTACCAGATGTTGCGTGAGTTGAGCCCCCTAGTTTTAATACAAAAGGTCAACACCTGTAATTCTAATACCGTTAATTTATATTCCTGTCAAAAGACCAAAAAATATTTGTACATCTCTTGACACCTAAATATTTTTGTGATACGATGAACCACAGTTCAATTTATAATAGTTGTACATTAATATTCACCCTTGAATTATTTTAAAAAATAATACATATCGAGGTCCGGCAACATGAGAGATTACATCATTCGCAGGGCATTTTTGATGATTCCTACGCTCATCATCAGTACCATGGTTGTTTTTTTAATATGCCGGGCGGTTCCAGGTAGTGTAGTAGACAGCCTGATATTACAATCGGACACAAGTTCGAATCGAGATTACGACGCCTTAAGGGTGAAGATTGTACATTATCTTGGTCTGGACGAACCCATACATAAACAATATGTAATTTGGTTGAACCAGGTTTTTATTAAAGGAGATTTGGGGACCGGGATTTTCTCAGGAACACCCTTAACCCAAGAATTAGCCAAACGCATTCCTGTAACTTTTGAAATTGGTTTACTATCTTTCCTTTTAACATATTTAATTGCGATTCCGGTGGGTTTTTACTCAGCGCTCAGGCAGGAGTCGATCGGGGATTATTTATCAAGAAGCATTGCTATTGCAGGAATCTGTGTGCCAGAATTCTGGGTAGCAACACTGGTAATTGTTCTTCCTGCCTTCTGGTGGGGCTATACGTTGCCAATAGTCTATACTCCCTTCTCTGTTAATCCCATGGAAAACCTCAGACATATATTCCCTGCAGTTATTATCATGGGTTTCACCGGAGCCGGAGGTGTTATGCGCCTAATGCGCACTTCGGCGCTGGATGTACTCAGACAGGACTATGTAAGAACCGCCTGGTCAAAAGGACTAAAAGAACGAACGGTTGTCGTCAGGCATGTCGCCAAAAATGCCTTGAATCCAATCGTAACTGGGATGATCGGCGGTATCCCGGGAATTATCAGTGGCTCGATGATTATGGAAGTCATTTTCAATTTCCCTGGTATGGGAAGGTTTGCCTTCCAAGCGGTGATGTCCCGGGATTTTGCCACTCTTCAAGGATTATTGCTCGTTACTGGAACAATAGGGTTGATCTTTAGTTTATTGATTGACTTATCGTATGTGTTTCTAGATCCCCGTATTTCATACCGGTAAACTGGAGGTTAAAAACAAATGTGTCCTCTCACCAAGGTAGAACCAAAGCGTCGAGCCCCAATCTTAGGATTTCTAAAGCGGTTATTCAAAGAAAAACCAATGGGGACTGTGGGCTTAGTTATTGTTTCCATTTTTTTACTTAGTGCAATATTTGCGAACGTCATTGCCCCATATCCTCCCAACCAATTTGATCCATCTAGCCGCATACAGGGTCCTTCGAGTGCCCATTTTTTGGGGACAGATCAACTCGGGCGTGACCTCCTGAGCCGCATCATTTTTGGAGCTAGAATCTCCGTGATCACAGGGCTTGCCGCCGGCTTGCTTTCCTTACTTCTATCCATAGTCATTGGTGTTTTAGGCGGATATTTAGGTGGAGTGTTCGACCTGATAACGCAAAGGTTACTGGAGGTTTGGGGTGCCATACCCAACCTATATATATTAATTACCCTGATGGCTGTTCTAGGGCCCAGTTTATGGAACGTAATTCTTGCCCTTTCACTCAGCTGGGGGATTGGTGGCGCCAGAATCGTGAGAGGTATGGTATATGCCGTAAAGGAGAATGTTTATATTGAAGCGGCGAAAAGTATCGGCGCCGGTAACGTCCAAATATTTATACGTCACATCATCCCCAATATCGTTTCGACCCTGATTATCATGTTTACCAACCGGGTGCCGTTGATTATCATGGCAGAAGCCAGTCTTAGCTTCATCGGCTTGGGCATCACGCCTCCGACTCCAAGCTGGGGGAACCTTATCGCCGGGGAAGGTCGCGCATGGATGATGCAGCAACCCATGATCGCGGTCGCTCCGGGTGCGGCGCTGGCAATAACCGTGTATGGCATTGTCATGTTTGGGGACGCAATTCGTGACCTTTTGGACCCAAAACTCAGAGGCGGGTCTGGCAGCTATGTCCTTACTGAAAAAGTGAAGCGTAAGTTGCAAAGCCTATATGTAGACAATCAATTAAAAACGGCAACTGGAGATAAGAATAAAGACTAATATTGTTAACAAGAGTAAGAAACCTGGAATTAAAAAGGAGGTGTTGATCGCCAACTAATAAGCCCAAAGCAACATACCTGAATACCAATAATATTTTATTAAGGAGAAAAAATGGCTAAAAAGGTATTTTGGTTATTAACCACATCTCTCATAATCTCGGCTGTGATTCTCTCCGGTTGTAATCAAGGAACAGCCACGGAGACGACAACCGCAGTCACTGTCACCGGGACTACCACTGCTGGAACTACCGCCGTACCCACCAGCGCTACTGCGACCACTACTACAGTAGCCCCAACCATAACTACCGTAGTTGCTCCTTTATATGGCGGTACCCTGACCCACGACGTCAGCTACGGGAATTTTATGAGCTGGGACCAGGCTAAATTCACCTACCAGATGAATGGATACCTGACTATTATTTCTGACGGTCTGCTACAAGGTGATTTCTACAAAGGACCCTCCGGTACTAAGGAGAACGCTTTTACTAACTCAGACATGATCCCCGAGGGAGTCGTGACAGGAGCGCTCGCCGAGAGTTGGGAACTCCCGGATACATTAACTATTATTTTCCACCTGCGGAAAGGGGTCAATTGGCAAAACAAGCCGCCGGTAAATGGTCGTGAATTCACCTCCGCTGACCTTGTCTATCACTTCGAACGGGTTATCAAGGCGAGGTATCCACGCCATGAATTTGTTGAAAAGGTATCAGCTCCCGATAAGTACACCTTTATCGTAAAAATGAAAAGGGCGATGGCTTACTGGACGTATGAAATTGGAGGGTATCCCTATTTTGTACCGCAGCCTAAAGAATGGGTTGATATTGGTATGGAAGATTGGCGTAATGCGGTTGGTACGGGACCATTCATGGTCTCTGACTATGTGCCCGATTCAATGATAACCTGGGTAAAAAACCCCAACTACTACGGTAAATGGACAAACCCCAAGGATGGGAAGGAATATCAGTTACCGTTTGTTGATAAAATGCTTATGCCCATGACGCCAGATGAGGCTACCTGGATTGCGGCTGTCAAAACCGGGAAAATCGATATTGGTAATTTTAGCCCCAAATGGAAAGAACAAATGGAAAAAGCCGCCCCTCTGATGATAAATAAGGAAATTGTATCCATGGCCTCAACTAACATTTTCTTCCAGTTGAGCAAGGCACCAGTAAATGATATCAGAGTGCGACGCGCCCTGCTCATGGCAATTGACCGCAAAGCGCTTTGGGAAGCAACACTTTTTAAAACCGGTAATTATCTATCACCCAATACTCCGATGAGTCCTGCAGAAGGACCTCGTTACTATCCTAGCATGGAAGAGTTCGGACCAATTGTACAGGAGATCTACTCGTACAATCCGACCAAAGCAAAAGAATTATTAGCCGAAGCTGGCTACCCGAAAGGTTTCGATGGCGGTGCGATTGTATGTTCAACCGGGCAACAAGGTGCCAGCGTTATTGATAAACTGACACTGGTTCAAGCCTACTGGGATGCAATCGGTGTCAAAGTTACCATCGAGAACAATGACTTGCAGACCTGGACTTCTCGTAGATTTACAAAAGATTACAATTTATTCTTTGTGGATGGCAAGGGTTCTACCATACGGTACTTCAACGAGTTCACTCTAAACAACTGGGTAGCAAATGTTGGAGGATTCACAAGCGATAAGTACGAAGCAGATTGGAAGGCAATTCAAAGCGAAATGGATGAGTCTAAACGAGCCGCAATGTCTAAGGCACTCATGATCTACTTGTGGCAGCAAGCCCCCTGGTTCGAGATGCCTGCTCCATCGTATTATCGTTGCTGGTGGCCCTGGGTGTACAACTTTAACGGCGAACAATATCTAGGTGCGCACAACCGTTCGTGGTTGAAGTATGTTTGGGTTGACCCTGCGTTAAAGAAGAAGTTGGGTTACTAGTTTAGTTTCTCTGTTCATTTGGCAGTAACAGTTAATGTTTGGGGCGGGTTAATATGAAATCAAACCCGCCCCATTCTTTTAAAACCGCTGGCCATTTTCATCTATGGTGCACATCAAAATGAAATAATGACGGAACGGAAGCCAATATGGTAAATATTCCACTTTTATTTCGAGTAATATGTCCCCACTATTCAAGGCAAATCTATTTCCTATGAACTAGTAAGTTTACCCACGCTGGTCAACGCCTGAGCACGTAAATCAAGATAATCAGGATCTATTTTACAGATATTTAACGATTAGAATAAGGAATAACAAATGATAAGTTTCTTAAAAATCTCACAAGCTGTGCAAGATGGTGATGAGAATGAAGTCATCAAACTCGTCGAGGAAGGTTTGAAAAACGGAATGGTTTCCTCCGATATACTAGAGAAAGGTCTTATTAGTGGTGTTCAGGCTATCGGAGAACGTTTTAAAAGCGGCGAGTTGTACTTGCCAGAAATATTAATCTCTGTACGGGCAATGAACTATGGTTTAGAAATTATTAAACCATACCTGATCAACACAAACCTAAATAAAAAAGGCAAGGTAATAATTGGTACAGTGGAAGGAGACTTACACGACATAGGCAAAAACTTGGTGGGTATGATGCTAAACGGTAATGGTTTTGAGGTTATAGATTTAGGAGTAGATGTACCTCCGTTTGTTTTCGTATCTGCGATACACGAACACAAACCAGACATCGTTGCATTATCGGGACTTTTAACTACCACTATCATTAATTTCCCCAATGTAATCGATGCGATAAAAGAAGCCGGCCTCAGAAACACGGTAAAGGTAATGATCGGAGGGGCACCCGTGACCAGGGAATACGCTGATACAATTGGTGCGGAGGGATTTGCCGAAAACTGTGCTTCCGCGGTGGATGAAGTAAAACGGTTATTGTCATTAAGTAACAATATTTGATTGGCGAGAAGGAGAAAAGGTGGAAACAGATAAGGAACGCTACTTGGCAATATGTCATTTTGAACGAACTAATGATTTATTTACATTCGATGGCTTCTGGAACCGAACTCTCAGCGATTGGGTGAAACAGGGGGCACCCAAACAGATATTTGATGGGGGTTTTAGAGCTAACTACTTCGGATACGGTAGTAACTACTGGCTTACCGAAATACACTCTGGACTCGAATTTAGCCGAGGTCAAGTGCTAGACCTAGGTAGTGGTATAAGAATAGGTAACTGGGGAACTGTACCAATCGAACCAAGTTATCAACCAAAAATAATCTCCGAAGATGACAGAACTGCGACAATAATTAATGGGGGTGGACAAAAAGTTAGGATGTTTAAAGGCCACACCGGAAAAATGCCGATGTACCTTGAATATCCGGTTAATAATCGTGATTCCTGGAAGGAGTATAAAAAACGTCTGAATCCCGATAATCCAAACCGTTGGCCTGAAGATTGGAAGGCTTATGCTGAACGAGTTAATAAAATAGGCCAAGAGATGCCGATTACTTTACAAGTGGGAAGTTTGTTTGGTTTTTTACGTGAATCTACAGGAACCGAGGCATTACTATTTATGTTTTATGATGATCCAGGCCTAATAGAAGACATGATGGACACGATATTAGACATGGAGATGGTGATTGTTAAACGTGTTTTACGAGACATTAAGATTAATCAAGCCGCATATTGGGAAGATATGTGTTATCGAGCCGGGCCGATGATATCTCCCGGCATGTTCAAGAAATTTATGGTGCCCAGGTATAAAAAACTTAATGAATATTTACGTAGTAATGGGGTGGATATTATACTAGTCGACAGTGATGGTGATATCACGAAATTAATTTCTCTGTGGTTGGAAGCAGGAGTAAACCTTTTTGCGCCACTAGAAGTGATGTCTGGTATGGATGCTGTAGCGCTCAGGAAACAATATGGTAAAAATATATTATTACAGGGGAACATTGACAAGCGTGAATTAGCCAAGGATAAAGAAGCTATACGTAAGGAAGTGTTGTCCAAAGTACCGTACTTGTTGTCCCAAGGAGGTTATTTTCCAGTAGTGGACCATAATGTACCACCAGATATCAGTTTTGAAAACTATTGTTATTACATAAATACGTTACGTGAGATAGCTGGCCTACACAAGCTTAGTTTCTAGGAAACATAAATTCCTAATTTATACAATTAAGAGTTACAGTTGACATTATCCCGAAACTGTACTGACGAAATTTGGGTAAAAATGTCACTTGGATTTATGAATTACACACGGTTTTACCAAGGTTGAGTAAGTAAACCCATACGCTTCGGTATTATCGCCATATTTTTCTTGAAGTGCCTTAATCGGACCGGCATCCAGTGCCCGGGGTAAACAGGCTTCGACGCAAACCGGTTTTTTACCCTCACTCCATCTCTCCAGACAGAGATCGCATTTTTGCATTTTAGCTTTTTGTTCGGCCGCAAACTGAGGGGCACTATAAGGGCAAGCATCCTTGCAGAGATGCCCGGCACAGTTCAGACATCGCTTTGCTTCCGTCATCACCGTCTTGGCATCATATCCCAGGTTCACTTCATTGAAATTGTTAATTCTTTTTACCACCGGCAGCAAGGGCATCGGTTGCCGCGGTGCTTTTTGTTTATCCGGCGGAATATTCACTTTAATTTTCGCCGGGTCTACCGCAGGCTCCGGTCTCACACGCAACACATCTTGCTGCAGATAACGGTTAAGAAAAAACGCCGCTCGTTGTCCACTGGCGATGGCTTCCACAATACTGGTAGCACCGTTACTGCAATCGCCAGCCGCAAAGACACCCTGCCTTCCAGTCATCATGGTTTCCGGGTCGGCGGAGATAAGCCCCGACGCTTTCACAGAAATCTGTCCGTCCACAGGCAACCCATTTAACTCCGGCTTTTGTCCGATGGCAAAAATCACGGTATCCGCGGTTAATCTGCGGGCTCTCCCGGTTGACTTCTTGAAGCTGACTTTCCCATCGTTGGAAAAAAGCAAGTCGGTTATCCCCCGCACATTAACGTCGGTAATTCGGCTGTCCTCGTGGTTTATACTTGTCACCATCGCAGACGGATGCAACAGGATACCTTCTTCTTCAGCCTGTTTTATTTCTTCTTTATCCGCCGGCATACTCTCTCTGGACTCGAGACATATTATGTGGGCTTGGGTGGCGCCAAGTCGAATCGCCATCCGGGCGCAATCAATGGCGACATTGCCGCCGCCGATAATCGCCACGCTTTTCCCAAGATTGGTTGCTTTGCCCAGGTTGGCAGAACGCATGAAATCCGTACCAGTCAGGCAATTTGAGAGTTCAGCGCCGGGAATATTTAACTTTTGACCGCGGTGGGCTCCTATGGCAAGCAAAACTGCGGAGTATCCGCCGCTCAACAACCCATCCACACCATCATTCAAATTAACAGTTGTTCCCGTCTGAATATCTATACCGAGAGCTTTGAGGTAGTTAATATCCTGTTCCAGTGATTTACGCGGCAAGCGGTACACAGGCACACCGGCTACCAGCATGCCGCCGGCTATCGGCATACTTTCAAAAACAGTTACCCCGTAACCCAGCCGAACAAGATCGTTAGCGGCAGCCAGCCCGGCCGGACCAGACCCGATTATCGCTACTTTATGATCATATTTCCGGGCAACAGGTGCTGGGAGGGTTTCTTCGACATTATCGGCCAAGAAACCCTTGATAGCCATGATGGCGACCGGCTCATCCAATTCCTGCCTCTTGCAGACCGTCTCGCATGGGTGCATACATACTCTGCCACAAACTGAAGGCAACGGCATATTACGCCGCACCATTTCGAGGGCTTCCTTGAATCTGCCTTTGGCGACCATATTCACGTATGCCGGTACCTGCACGTGAGCCGGGCAGGCAATCTGGCACGGTGATTTTTGTTCCCCGTAGAGGTAATCGGTTCCCATTGAATGTTCATCGATGATACCGCAGATTTTTTCACCCCGGCACTTTTCGCGGTCAACGACGACGATCCCGTCCTCTTCACGTTTTGCGATTGCTTCGTTTGGGCAAATATAGGCGCAAACCGGCTCGGTGCAATGATAGCAGGGTGAAACCATGTGGCTTACGAATAGCTGAGGATAGTTGCCCTCTTCACGATAACTCAGTCGCAACCACCTGGCTGGGCCGGCAGGAATATCATGATTATCTTTACAGGCAATCGTGCAGGCGTAGCACCCGGTGCAGCGGCTCTGGTCAAAATAAAATCCCGTCTGCATCTTATCTTGCCTCTCCCGAAATCACTTCAACCATTACCGGTTTAATCACTGTGGCGCCCCCCGGGGAATAAACATCGTCGGTCAGCGTATTTACGCAACCACCGCGGTCAATACCATTGGCATCAGGATTAAACCACTTACCCTCATAAATAGAAATCACCCCGGGAATGATACGCTTGGTGACCCATGCTTTTATGGCTATCTTGCCGCGATCGTTAAAAACGAAGACTTCATCGCCGTTTCGTATACCTCTGTGAACGGCGTCCACGGGGTTAATCCACATCAAATGGGGATCAACTTCATCCAGCCAGTCTACATTTTGTAAAGTGGAGTGCACTCTGACGCGAGGATGAGGCGAAATAAGCTGCAACGGGTATTTCTTTGTCAGTGAGCTATTTTTATCCTCCCGTCCTTCAGAGATATACTTAGGAATAGGCGGAGTTAACGGACTGTTTAGGTCAGCTAGCCGCTGCGAGTAGATTTCTATTTTCCCGGAAGGAGTTTGAAACGGGTTGTGTTCCGGATCATCGATCTGTTTCCGGAAAGCAATGTATGGTTCAGTTAATTCGATACGATGGATACCTTGTTTCTTGAATTCGTCATAATCCTTAATGTGCTCTTTGTATTCCGGATGGGTAGCCACAAAAGCGCGTAACCACTGGTCTTCATTCATGGTATTGAAGTTAGCAAAACCTAGTTTTGCGGCAAGGAGGTTTCCGATTTCCCAGTCTGATTTACATTCACCCAACGGCTCGATAGCCTGATTGGCGAAGCAAAGGTATGGACCCGACGGCCACGGACGGGTAAGATCGTTCTTCTCAGCGAATGTCTTTACAGGTAAAACGATATCCGCGTAGCGCGCCGTTGGTGTCAGGAAGAAATCCTGAACGACCGAAAATTCCAGACTCTTTAATGCTTTAACACCTTTATTGGCATTGCCGTGTTGATTCAAGGGGTTGCCGCCGGCAAACCAGGCTGCTTTGATATCGGCTGGATACCCACCGGCTTTCCCCTGAAGAAAAGCATCCCACCAGCGGTTTACGTGGATGCGACGCTCCAAACGTAGCTTTACATCAAGTGTCCCGCGAATTGAGGATCCCCCCGCTTCCACCGGGTTTTTTACCCCGGGAACTCCTGCCGAACGGAACATATGGCCATAAGGAATGCCCATCAGTCCGCCACAGGCACTGCCGCCTGGTTTACCTACATTTCCAGTCATCGCCGTCAAAGTGATTGCACAACGGTTATACTGCTCGCCGTACTCGGCTCGGGCAGGCCCCTGACAATCCATCAGGCAGGCAGGTTTGGTTTTGGCATAAAGGCGTGCCAGTTCGGTAATCTTTGCTGCCGGCACACCGCAGATAACCGATGCCCATTCCGGAGTCTTGGCAATGCCATCTTCTTTTCCCATTACGTAATCCCGGAATTTATCAAAACCAACGGTGTATTTATCGAGAAAAGCCTGGTCCTGCAGGTCCTGCTGAATCATGACGTATGCCATCGCAATCATCATTGCGGCGTCAGAGCCGGGAATGATAGGGATCCATTCGGATGCCAGAGTTTGCGCTGAATCATGGTAACGCGGGTCAATAGAGATAATCGGGATGCCTTTTTCTTTGGCTTTAATCAGCATACCAATGGTATCGGAGCCGGATATCATTCTCACCGGATCCCATCCCCACATGATGATGAGTTTGCTGTTCAACATGTCGGGACGGCTATTTCCAACCATGACGTCCCCGTAGGTCGCCATCACCGCCCATACAGCGCCTTCAGAGGAAATATTACCGTAGGAGGCAGTATAACCGCCAAACATCGAGAGCGCTTTGCCCAAAGTCCCGGCAGTGTGTAAAGCCCCCATATGCCCACCGCCGCCCAAAAATATGGCGCCGTTTCCATATGTTTCCTTGATGCGTTTGAGTTGGGACACGATAGTATCCATAGCTTCATCCCAGGAAATACGTGAAAAGCTACATTCACCCCGTTCCCCGGTTCGCTTCATTGGATAAAGGAGTCTGTCTTTGTGGTAAATCCAGTGGCGATAGGCTCTGCCCCGCCAGCAGGCGCGCAGCTGTTTATCTACGTCTTGATAATCGTCGGTTTCTATGCGGGTGATGATCCCATCTTTTACAAATACGCGTAAAGGGCACCTGCCTCCACAATCGAAAGCGGATGTCGTGCGGACTATCGTGGTGCCATCATTTTCAGTCATTCCCTTTGACATTTTTCTTCCCCAGCTTTTGAATTGATTTTATCTGGATTAGATTCCTGTCCAAATGGGTTTCCTTTTTTCGGCAAAAGCCCGGGGACCTTCTACATAATCCCCAGAGTTCCGAAACTGCGTGACTAACGGATAGGCGGTTGTCAGGGCTTGCGGCAACGGTATATCCATGCTTAAAGTCGCCGCTTGCTTGCTGCATCTAATGGATAACGGCGCGCCTTTTAAGATTTCCGCCGCCCAGTGTTCCGCACAATTCATCAACTCATTTAGCGGCACTACTTCGTTTACCAGCCCGATACGGTAAGCCTCCTGAGCATCAATTAACTTCCCCGTCATAATCAACCCCATTGCCAGTTTGAAAGGAATTTGTCTCGGGAGACGCCGTAAAGCTGTATCACACTCCCTGCCAACATGAGGTTCCGGCACGCCGAAACGGGCAGTTTCAGAGGCAACTAAGATATCGCAAGCCAGTGCGAGTTCAAGCCCCCCGCCAAGCGCATATCCGTTGATTGCGCCGATGATCGGTTTCCAGCATTCGAACTCCCTTGTGATTCCTCCAAAACCCCCTAACGGACCCGATAAACCCTGATCACCACCGGTCGCCGAAAACTTCAAGTCATTACCGGCACAAAAAGCACGGTCCCCGGCACCGGTAAGTATGGCAACCCAGATCTCAGGGTCGTCACGGAAATCACAGAAGGCCCGATACATTTCATGGTGGGCGTGAACGTGCAGCGCGTTTAGTCTTTCGGGGCGGTTGATAGTAACGTAAGCGATGCGGTTTTTTTTCTCAACTTTGATGTATTCGTAACTCATAAGCTGCCACCTCTTTTTTCCCGTATCTTATATAATAATATTACTGTTCACCTCACTCATTGCTGATGACAGACTTAACAGGTAAAAGCTTCACGTTTTAGTTAAGTCTATTTTACATTAAGCCAGTAAGAATCCGCCATCAATGAGAAATTGCGTTCCGGTGTGATACTGGCTGGCTTCGCTCATCAAATAGACCGCAATACCCCCGAAATCCGAACCTTTACCCCACCTTCTGATGGGAAGACGAGGCATTACGTAATTTATGAATTTTTGGTCTGTCGCATATCTTTTTTCCGTCATCGGCGTTTCGATATGTCCGGGTAGTATTGAGTTGGCGGTGATTTTATACCGGCCGAGTTCTACTGCCAATGCCTGCATTATGGATATCAGCGCGCCTTTAGTGCCCGCATATGCCTGCCCCCTTGGCATTCCCATTACTGCCCCCAAACTGGAAGTCGCAATTAAACGTCCCCCAATATCCCCTTTTTCATAACGCTGTACCATGTGCCGAGCCGCCGCTCTAAGTGTATAAAAAGCCCCGTCCAAATTGACCCTCATGATACGCTGCCAATCCGCGTCTTCAAGCTCAATAAAACGTTTGCCTCCGGAACCAATACCGGCATTAGCGAAACAAGCATCCACCCTTCCGTGTTCCTCGAGTACCCGGGCAAATGCTTTGTCCACCGCTTGTGAATCGGATACGTCGACAATTTGCGCAGTTATTTTAGGTCCATACTTGCGTAACTCTTCACTGGCCGACTTATTTTTATCAGGATTAGTGCCCCAGATTGCTACCTGAGCTCCAGCAGCCGCAACCGCATCAGCCATTCCCAGTCCAATTCCCGAGTTCCCGCCGGTGATAAGTGCTACTTTTCCGGTAAGATCGAAAATTTTATTTACCATCTCCACTCCTTATATTTATTATTAATCCTTAAGTTAATCTCTATTATGCTACCCTGCCGGCAGCGATACCACTTCAAAAGGAAAATAGCTTCTATTTTCCTTTTTCCATTAACTCAATCATTACGCCATGAGATGATTTCGGGTGTATAAATACCAACGCACCTTTAGACCGGGCTTCGGGCTCTGCATTAATCAGCTTTACTCCTTTTGCTTGAAGTTCTTTGATGACGTTGCTAATGTTCTCTACTTCCCATCCCATCATATAAATCCCCTCCCCGCGGTTTTCCAGGAACTTCGCAATAGGGCCTTCGCCAGGATTTAGAGGCGATATTATTTCGATCATCTGGTCGCCAAATTCTAAGAAAGCATTGCGTAATCCCAAGTCCGGACGGTCACCACCCGTAGGCAGTACCTTGAAACCAAACCTTTCAACGTAATCCCTCACAGCTTCCTGAAGGTTGTTTACTGCCAAATGTAAGACACGTATTTTTGTGAACATGTTCTCCTCCCTTTTCTTTCGATCTAATACTTTTGTTATTCTGTTATTTGATAATAAATTTGTGAAGATTATTTTTGAATCCAAGATAGGTAATTGCCTTCATAGGTGAGACATAACAGCTCCGTCCACATAAAGGAATTGGCCACTTAGGAAATCAGAGGTATCCGATGCCAGGTAAACTACCAACGGACCTACTTCATCCGGTTTTCCATACCTCTTCAAAGGGATGTATTTTAAAAGCGATTCCTCATTTATATCTCCAGTTTTTTCTGTTTCAGACATCCAACCGGTCCCGATCGCATTTACTGTGATACCACTGCCTGCCCATTCTAAATTTAGAGCACGGGTAAGTTGCAGAACTCCTCCCATGGACATACAGTAAACCGAGAAATTTTCAACCCCTCTTTCTGCCATGCATGAAACCATATTAATAATGCGGCCTTTTTTTTGTTTAATCATTTCTTTTCCAACAATCTGGCAACAATGGAAGACAGAGACAAGATTAGTATCAAATACCTGGTATAACTCATCCTCCGAGATTTTAAGAAAAGGCTTGGCTAAAAGTAGATTAGAGGTATTAACCAAAATGTCAATCCTGCCAAATTTATTTATTACCTGTTCTGTCATACTCTCTATCTGTAACCGATCAGTAGTATCAGTAGGAATAACAATAAAACTTTGTTTATAACCGGGCGAAACATCTTTTATTTCGTCAAGACTCCTCGTGTTTTTAGACGCAACGATGACATTTGCGCCTGCTTCAAGCAGGATTTTGCTGACATATTTGCTCCAATATTTACTGTCACCGGCGACAATGGCTGTTTTTCCGTCCAGTTTGAATGCCTTCGAAATCATCTTAATACGCCTCCGGACCAATAATTGGGGCAAAACCAGTCGGAGCTATTCCTCCGGCAAGCCCTCCACCATCGTTCGGGAATAATCCTCCGGTTATGTAGTCAGAAGATGATGAGGCGAGAAAAAGAACAAGATAACCTATATCGTCCGGTATGCCAAACCTGCCTACTGGTATAAATTTGGCTGTTCTATTCGTTTCTCCAACCGCCGGTTCCGGTTGCATGTGGCGTACATCAACATAACCAGGAGCTATACAATTTACCTGGATGTTACTTTGGGCAAAGGTAATCGCAAGTATGCGTGTTAAGTTGATAACCCCGGCCTTAGCAGTACCATACATATAATCGCCACGAGCACCACGCATTCCGTTACCGGATGCGATATTAATAATTTTCCCATGGCCTTGATCTACAAAGTATTTCATCACTGATCTGCAGCAGTAAAAAGTGCCACTAAGGTTTGTTTCAATTCCCAGACGCCATTCATCATCAGAGATGTCCCAAATAGGTTTAGGTCCCTGTCCGCGTACAATACCCGCATTATTAACCAAAATATCAATCCTACCTAGTTCCGAAACCGTTCGCTCTACCATCTTTTTTACATGGATGGTGTTAGTAATGTCAGTCGGGATTGCTATAGCTTTCCCACCAAGTTCTGATATATCTTTAACAGTTTGTTCGATAGCGTGCACACGGCGGGCTGCAATTACTACAGCTGCCCCTTCTTTAGCTAATAAAAGACTTGCCGCTTTTCCTAATCCGGTTCCACCACCCGTAACAATGGCTACCTTCCCATTCAGTGTACCTTTACATTGTGCCATGACGCAGCCTCCTTTTAGCAATACATACTAATTGGGATTTGTAAGTGATAGGCTTATGACGAAACGGCTCAATAATACGATTTTTGCTTTGCTCTCAAACACTTCCCTTATTTTCCCGTAAATTTTGGCGGGCGTTTTTCAAAAAATGAATCTCGAGATTCCTTGGCATCTTGTGAGGCCCGACGGCTTAGTATCAAACCAAGTGTCTCGTTACGGAGTTGTTCTTCAAAATCCGCTTCCATGCTTTGTTGCAATACCCGGCGGACTGATTGCATTGCTACCGGTGGCCATGTAGCAATTTGCCGTCCTAGATTTATTGCCTCATCTAATAAGTTCTCCGCCGGAACCAACCTATCCAACAATCCAATGCGATAAGCTTCTACTGCTTCGACGAATCGGCTTGTGTAAACCAGGTCACAAGCTCGACTGTAGCCCACTATCCTTGGTAAGAAATATGACATCCCGGTATCGGTAGACAGGTTCCTTTCGAGAAATACCGTTTTAAAACGACTATTCTCACAGCCGACCCGCAAATCACAAGCTAATGCGATTGACATGCCGGCTCCGGCTGCAACGCCATTAACGGCAGCGAGAATGGGCTTGTCCAAGGTGCGGTAAATCGCAGTTGCCATCCTGCCTACCCAACCCAGAGTATCGAGGCGATGTTCGCGCGAATTAACCTCGTCTACAGCCGGTTGGGCATCGGCACTCAGGTCTTCGCCGGAGCAAAAACCACGGCCCGTGCCAGTGATTACCACTGACCAGACACTATCGTCTCTCCTTAGCTCACTCATTGTTTGCATAATGGCGTTTTTCAGCGCTGTATTCAAAGCATTAAGATTTTTAGGGCGGTTTAAAGTTAATACCGCTACTTTGTCCAGTTTTTCAACCAATAATACTTTTTCTTCCATTTTTTACTTTCAAAATTTCGTTTTTCTGTTTATTTACCACCAAATGATAACGGCTGATAATGAGAAGAGCGCCTATTTAGACTTGACAGGTAATATCACGGTACCTTTACCCAGGGTGGTCTTTTCACCCTTACCATTCTCTATCCAGATATCAATGTCCAGCATGTGGTCCTGGTTTTCGATATATTTCATTGTGATTTTACCCTTACAAATGATTGTATCTCCCGGCACGTCCATGCCCCGATAGCTGACAATATATTTTTTCACCCTACCTTGATATCCCGCAAAATCGGTAAGCATTTGCCCTACCCAGGCGCCCTTCAGAGCCCCGTGCACGATTTGCCCGGGTAAATTATTATTCAAAGCAAAATCTTTATCATAGTGAATCTCATAAAAATCACCAGAGGCTCCAGCCCATCGAACTAATTGCCGGGTAGTAGGTTTTTTCACTAAATCTGGTATCGCATCGCCTACCTTGGTTTCTTCCCAGTAAATCTGTGGTCTCATCATTGTCTCCTAAAAGGTTAATTATTTTGCTTTTCCTCGTCTCTAGCATATTTCTAATGTTGACTAAGATTGGTTAGCGATAAATAAAATAGATGGTTTGACGAATTGATACACCGGCGTGGGTATTAATAGTATATTTCGATGTGACGCCCGATAGCGATAATTTCGCCTGTTTCACTACGTACAAGCGTGTCTGATGTCACAATAAGCATCTTTCCCAGTCTGCCTTCCTTTTCCACTATTTCAGTAATCTTAGTAGTCTGATAAACCTTATCGCCGGCCTGCAAAGTTTTAAATACTTCCACCCCATCGCTGCCAGCTACCTGGCGTTTTAAAGGTATCATAATATGGGCTCGAGTCTTTCCTTGAATCAAAGGAAAACTATAATGTCTAATAAAAATTGGTGGGGCAACGAGACTACGATACCCCTGTTTTTTAGCGAATTCTTCATCGTGATATAGTGGATTCTGGTCACCAATGGCGTCCGTCCATCTTCTGATAGCTTCTTTTTCAATCTCGTAGACAGACGGCTCAGACTCCACTCCGATAGCGGCTTTCATTTCCTCAGTGATTAACGAATTCCCCATAATTCCCCTCGCTTTATATTACTTCTAATAAATAAGATAAGAGGTACTATGTCAAAACTACTGGTCCCCTTTCCCTGGATGATATTACTTAAATAGGGGGGCAGGTTGGTGACTCCCTGCTTATCCCCCTTATTTAAGTAGGAAAGAGTGAGTTAATATTCTATTTTGTAATTCATAAAGTCTATAGGATAGAATCTAAATTTTTTTCAGCATGAATTCACAGAACTTGTCCTTGGCAGTTTCCGCCGGCATCGAAAGCAGGGTTTCCGTTTCGATTTTCTGTTGCATGGTTTCCAGTGCGGTTAAACAATAGTGTTTACAGGTCATTGCCCGGGCAAAATCCTCGCCAGCTTTCTCCGTGATTTTGGCATACAACGCACATTTCGGAATACGGTATCCCAGTTCATCTTTGTTGTTCAGTACAATCGGCACCTTTAAGAATTCCTGGGTCGCTAGATTGGCAATCTCTATGTAACGCTGGTAAACCAAAGGGAACATCAGAAATTGAGCACCCTTACGGTTCACTGTCTCTAATATCATCTCAATTGTTCTATCAGAATACTGGTCCGCCAACTGTATGGTGCGGTCCATCCATTTCTTCCCCATCTGTTTAAAAAAGGTCTCAGCCGCCTTCACCTCCCCCTCTTTGTTCTTACCGGCGATGGCGTCCATCATCTCACCGGCTACTTTTTCCGGACTGAATTCTTTACGCAACATCCCAATCATATCTTCGTTGAGATCAAAGGAATATGGCTTGGGGGCTTTATATAATGGATATGGCTGCTTTTTCAATTCTGCAAAATTATTTGTCGCCATTTTACCCTCCTGATACTCTAGTGGCTAGCCTTAAAGGTCTCTCGATGCTGTATGGGGACTTCAATCGTAAGAGCATTCACCGGGCACACTTCGAGACATAGTTTGCAACCGGTGCATTTATCATAACGGTGAGCTCCCAGAATGTAATTCCCATCTATCCTTGGATCTACTTCTTCGCCCCTCTTCTCTACTTGTGGATCTCTATCCACATCGAAAACAAGCTCTGGACAAATTTGCAGGCATTTCTTGCAGAGAAATGGCACCGTGCATTTGGTATGGTCAATTGTAATCTTGGCAAACTTCCTAGCGGCTGGTAGTCCGTATGTCATCTCCAAACCTCCGCGACTGCCGGGACATTTTTTCTTTCCACCAAGGTAATTGCATCCCTTGGACAGGCGGTTTGACAGAGCCCGCAGCCAAAACATTTAAAAATGTCGATGTTTGATTTGCCGAGGGTATTATCGAATTTTAAGGCACCCCACTGGCAGCGTTGCGCGCATATCCCACAACCGTTACATTTCTTATAATCAACCATCGCCACATAGTGCCCCTTGACCACATTGCCAATATTAAAATCAACCGTATGCCTTATAGCATCGCAGTTCGGGTAATCACACTGACAAAAGCCGCCTATGTATGGTGCTCCAAAAAGCATCAGGATATGTACAAAACCACGTTCATCCATTTCATGGTTCCATTCCTTTGCCTCTTCAACATCAAGGAATTTAACGCCTCCTTTGTATCTCTCCGGCCAGCGTTCCCACTTGAGCATCCCCACACCCATCCCCATACAGGTATATTCGTGTTCGTTCCTTTCGTCGATTGCCCGGTAATGTTTTCGACAAATACAGGCAATCAAACCGATGGGAAAACTCAGTTCAAGTACTTTATCAGCATCTGCCATGGGGACTACCTGGCTGCCCGCGCCTCCCTTAACGCGAGCCTGGTGTACCTTGTTAAATTGTTCGAAATTTCCTTCATCAGCTAAACGTATTAATTCACTTAATGAATGGCTGGGAATTGAGGCTTCGGGACCATCCATCCTTCCTTTGAAACCCTCCTTGGGGTCTCTCAGTTTGTACATGTTACGAGAATAATTCTTTGGATTTAAATACCACAGTCCATTTCCATGCTTAGGGTCGCCATATTGGTCACAAAAAACGCACATAAAACCCCCTCTAATAATTGTATGTATTGTGCAACGGTGTATCGTTATCTATTGCCTATGCATTGTCATTACCATAACGACACCGATTTAGCCAGAAACTGCCGTTAAATTGTTGACGTAATACCCCCACTTTATTAACATTTAATATTCAATTCTAGATTAGGGATATAAAAAATCAAGGATTTTATCGCTGTCATCAACCGCCGTATCATTTCTTATCGGTCTACCTTCAAGACTTGATTCGAAAATTTCAGGGTTCTGGTGAATCACACCGATGGCTTGAATTTTGTGGATTGCTAGTCGTTCCCGCAAATTTTGCGCAATACTTTCCGATGAGATTTTATTTAGCACCGCCCAAACATCAGAGATATCAATCTGTTCCGAAAGCTCGTGGATTTTTATCGCTACCTCTATCGAATCTAAAGACGGCTCCACCACGACCAGTACGCAATCTATGCTGGTTTCTACACCCCGTCCGAAATGCTCGACCCCGGCTTCCATATCAACTAATGCAATTTCATCCGAGTCGAGATGCAGCCGTTTTAAAAAAGAACGACTCACAATGCCCATTGGACAAGCACAACCCTCTAGCGCCATCAGGATTTTCCCAATACTAATCAGCCTGATGCCATCTTTTTCGAAAATGTATTCTGAGGGAATAGAAGCGGTAGGCATGTCTTCCGGCATTAAATCTACCTTCATCTCTGGAATCCCGGCCCGGATGGCTTCCTCCAATTGTTTTTCAAGTTTACTTTTACCACCAAGTAAATCTATCAGTGGTTTTGGAGGAGTAGTAAAACCAAGCATACGATGGAGCCCGGTATTTGATTCATCAGCGTCAATTACCAGTGCCCGCCAACCACGGCGTCTAATCGCATCTGCCAGTAAACGGACCAGGACGCTCTTGCCGCTGCCTCCTTTTCCGCAAATTGCAATTTTTTTCATGTTTACTTCATTTATAATTTCTTCATTATGAATTCACAGAATTTGTCCTTAGCGGTTTCCGCAGTGGTAGATAACATCGTATCAATATCTATTTTCTTTTGCGCGATGTCCAGCGCCGTCAAACAGTAATTTTTACAGGTCATTGCCCGGGCAAAATCTTCCCCGGCTTTCTCCGTGATTTTGGCATACAAAGCGCATTTAGGAATACGGTATCCCAGTTCATCTTTATTGTTCAGTACAATCGGTACCTTTAGGAATTCCTGGGTCGCTAGATTGGCAATCTCGACGTAGCGCTGAAGTACATGAGGAAATACCAAGAATTGTCGCCCTTGTCTATCAACTGACTCAAGTACCATCTCGATGGTTCTATCAGAATACTGGTCCGCCAATTGGATGGTGCGCTCCATCCATTTCTGCCCCATCTGTTTGAAAAAGATCTCGGCCGCCTTCACCGCCCCCTCTTTACTCTTGCCCGCGATGGCTTCCATCATCTCACCGGCTACTTTTTCCGCATTAAATTCTTTACGCAGCATCCCAATCATATCTTCGTTGAGATCAAAGGAATATGGCTTGGGGGCTTTATATAATGGATACGGTTGCTTCTTCAATTCTGCAAAATAATCTGTCGCCATTTTACCCTCCTGTTTTAACTGGTCCATTGTCCACCTTTTACTTCAGGACGCAATCGTTCCATTTTCGGGACCTCAATAGAAATCGCATTCACCGGGCACACTTCAATACAAAGATTGCATCCTGTGCATTTATCCCTGCGCGATACGTGCAACACGTAATTACCGTCAACTCGGGGATCCATCTCCTCCAATTTCTTTTCCAGAGACATAACACGGCTGACGTTAAAAGCAGCCACCGGACAAATCTCCAAGCACTTCTTACAAAGAAATGGGACTGTGCATTTGGTATGGTCGATCTTGATCTTAGGGAATTGTCTCCCCCAGATAAATTCGGGCATCTTAGCTGGAATTGTCATAGCCAAACCTCCGCTACAGCTGGCACAGATTCTCTTCTCACCAGCGAGATCGCCTGTCGGGGACAAGCCGTGTGGCATAAACCGCAGCCGAAGCACTTGAACATATCAATGTTAGCTTTACCGCTAGTGGTCTCAAATTTTAAAGCGCCCCACTGGCAGCGCTGCGCGCAGATACCGCAACCGTTACATTTTGAATAATCAACCTTAGCCAGGTAATGGCTCTTCAAGGTTCCGACACCGAAGTCAACGGCGCTTCTCAACGCCCCGCAATCGGGGTAGTCACACTGACAGAACCCACCGATATAGGGAGCGCCAAATAACATTAATATATGTACAAAACCCCGGTCATCCATCTCATGATTCCACTCTTTAGCTTCTTCGACGTTGACAAATCTCACTCCGCCTTTATATCTCTCCGGCCAGCGCTCCCATTTGAGCATCCCCACCCCCATCCCCATACAGGTATACTGAAACTCGTTCCTTTCATCTCTCGCCCGATCAGCTTTCCGGCAAATACAGCTTTCTAATCCGATCGGTGAAGATAATTCCAGTATTTTATCAGCGTCGGCTAAGGGTACGACTTGCTGGCCTTGACCGACCTCCTGCATAATTTTCCGCATCCGTTCGAATCCTTCTTTGTCGTTTTTCTCGACGGCACTGATAAGATCCTGGATACTCGGGCCTTCCATCACCCCGGTTTCAAGCCCCGCATCTGCCCCTTTGGGCTTTTCGCCCGGAGCCCGTAGCTTGTACATGTTTCTGGCGTAATTTCTGGGGTTCAGATACCAGAGACCGTCTCCGTGTTTTTGATCCCCAAACTGTTCGCACATCCAGCACATAATCCTTCACTCCTTTTTATTGTATTTCATATTATCTATATACTTACCGTAATAGTCGTTCCCCCGTAGTTTTACATAGATGGCCACGTTCGAAAATACAATTGGCACACATTCTGCAATTCAAACAACGTTTTGCTTCCTGTAACGCCTGCCATTCTTTGTAACCTAACTCAACCGCTTCAAAAGTCTTTAATGCCTCCCCAGGTAGTAACCTAGGCATATCCCAACGCTGTTTACGGGTAAAATACTCCGGAATCTGCTCCGGTTTGATTGTGAGCTCAATCCGCGATTCCTTTACCGGAATAATGTATTTACCGCTGAGGAACTGGTCAATTGAGGTAGCGGCTGTTCTGCCCTCTGCCATTGCTTCTACTACATGGCTGCCTGTGCCTGATTTGTCGCCCACTGCGAAAATACCCGGAATATTTGTTTCAAAAGTATCCTTGTTAACCTGTAAGACGAAAGGTTTACCTTTGACAGCAGATGAACCAATGTTTCCCAGTTCCGGCATTTTTCTTTTTGCCTGAAATACATTAGCGGCATACACAACGGTTTCTGCCTCCACTGTGATAACGCTGTCTGGACCTTCCATTTCTATCAGGGGGTATCCCCTAGTGGTACGGTGCACTTTGCCCTTGACGCCCGGAGTCATCGCCACTAATTTTTTGAATGTAATCCCGTGTACTTTAGTCCCAACTTTACTAATAAATTCTTGGGGAGCAAGAGAAGGAATGATTACCACACCTTCCTTCTGAGCCGCGTCCAATTCCCAGGCGGGAACGGGCATGTTGCTCGGCTGGCTGCGGTCTCCTATAGCTTCCATACACACCACCTGGACTTCGGATGCCCCGAGACGTAAAGCTGTCCTCGCCGCCGCAATCGCGATGGAATCCCCCCCGATGATGCAGACTTTTCCTGAAAGACGCGGCATCTTGTTTAGTTTCGCATCCCGTAAAAATGACATGGCGGTAAACACACCCGCCAAATGTGAGCCGGGGAGTTTTATCTCTTCATTCTTTTCGGCTCCGCAGGCGACCAAGATAGCCTTGTAACCCCTTTCCTGAAGACTGGTCAGGCTGATATCCTTACCTGCTTGTATGCCGGTATGAATTTTTACTCCGAGGCTCTCTAAATATTTAATATCCGCCTGGAGAGCCTCAGTCGGCATCATAAAATTGGGAATAACTGTCGCCGGCATGCCACCGGGAACCGGGGCGGCTTCAAAAACAGTGACCCCATATCCCTTCCTGATCAGATCGTAAGCTGCGGTTAAGCCGGCCGGTCCAGAACCAATAATGGCGATTTTTTCTTCTCTGGTTCTAGCCACCGGTTGGGGTGTATTATTATCGTGTTCGGCAATAAATCGCTCAAGCCATTGTATGGCAATCGGCTTGTCAAGCACATCACGGTTGCATTCGTCCTCACAAGGATGCCAGCATATATGTCCGCAAATCGACGGCAAGGCATTTTTTTCCCGGATGACTGCCAGGGCTTTCTGGTAATCACCAATCGTAATAGCTTGCACAAAACTGGGAATATCAACCTGTAAAGGGCAACCTGGCTCGCAGGGAGACAGTTTGTCTACTTTCGGCCAACACCTTTCCACGTGAATATATGCCGCATTATTACGTCGTCTGGCTAAACTGTAGTAGTTTAAAGTATTCGATAACGTCATTCCATTAACCTCCTCCAAAAGTTAAATTATATACTTTATAAAGATTATTTGATTCGTCGTATCGATTTATCTGCTTTTTATGCTCTCGGATTATTTACCGCGGGTACGGCGCCGGCGGGTTTGTTTTCCTTTAAAGCTCCCGCGACCATTTCGGCTAAATCCATAACCTTCACTTTTTCGCCAGTTTTTTTATCTTTTAATCCGTCTTCAAACATGGTAATGCAGTACGGACAACAGGCGCAGATTATGTCTGGGTCTTTCTTTAAAGCTTCCTCAACCCGTTCAATATTAATATGTTTGCCGATTTTTTCCTCTACCCACATCCGTCCGCCACCGGCTCCACAACAGAAACTGCGGTCATGGTTACGGTCCATCTCTATTGGGGCGGTACCATTCAAAGCTGCAAGCGTTTCTCGCGGGCTTTCATAAATTCCGTTGTAACGTCCCAGATAGCAGGAATCGTGAAAAACCACCTTACCGAGGGTAGTGTTATTATTTAACTGTAATTTCCCTTGTTGCATTAGATCACCGACGAGTTCGCTGTAATGCATCACTTCCAATTTCGCACCATATTGCGCGTAATCATTTTTCAATGTATTGAAACAGTGCGGACAAGCCGTGATAATTTTTTTTATACCTTTGTCATCAAAAAGTTTAAGGTTCTCCTTTACCATACGGTCGTAATTAAATTCATGACCCAAACGGCGCACGCTGTCACCGCAACATTTCTCCTGCATGCCAAGAATCCCCCAGGAAAGACCCGCGGCGTCGAGAATTCTCGCTATAGCCAGAGTTGTTTGCCTGGCACGGGCATCAAATGCCCCGGCACAGCCCACATAGAATAAATATTCGGTTTTATTTGGTATAAAAGGTTTGCCACGGAGAGGCATCGCCCATTTGGCACGTTCTGGCGGCGGAAGTCCCCATGGGTTGCTGCGCTGTTTGATATTTTCGAAAAGTTTCCCCAACTCTTCCGGGAACTGGCTCTTCTCCTGCACAAGATAACGACGCATCCCCACAATTTTGGGAATGTGTTCTATGGATACCGGGCACATCTCCATGCAAGCGCCGCAAGTAGTGCATGCCCAAAGTGCATCTTCTGAGATCGTCCCGTCATTGTTATGCCCGATGAGAGGTAAAACCGCTTCCTTCTTTTTTAATAAAAGCTGTCCATTCCTGGCTACATTATATTTGATATCATGTATAATGCTGCGGGGGTCAAGGGGTTTCTGAGTGGCTGTCGCCGGGCAATTATCCATACAGCGACCGCACTCTGTGCAGGCAAAAGCATCGAGTAGATCTTTCCAGCGGAATTGATCTATTTGTCCGACTCCCAGCGATTTGGCATTGGCAAAATCAATCATCGGTAATGTATTTATTCTAGCAATACTGCCGAAGAAGACGTTAGGTATTGAAGCCAACATATGAGTATGCTTGGTATAAGCCATATAAACCATGAAAATCATTAACGCGGTCGCATGAATCCACCAAAAAATATTAGTCACCGCCGCATTAGCCCCGGAAAATATTGAGTCAGCCAGAATATTAGAGATTGGCAGATAGAGCGCCGCCTCATCGCTTCCCTGAGCTATCTGGCTGGCATGTATTCCGTAATATCCAATCATCAACATCACAAACAGACTCATGGTAATTGCCGCATCAGGACTCATCGGCAACGTGTATCTGGGACGTAGCCACACGCGCCGAATCAGTGACACGATTATACTGGCAAGCGCTATCACCCAGGCAATATCAAAAACGACGTTCAGTGTATACTGTAATCCATTTGGCAGTTTTGACAGAGCGATCACATTAGGAAATAAACCGTTTAAGATGGTGTATATATTGGTAACAACCAGTATCAAGAAAACCCAAAAAAATACTGCGTGGTTCCAGCCGAAAGGGTAATACCGGCTGATGGTACACCGCTGCGCGAACGGATAGAGTAAAACGTTACGAAAGCGTTTTCCCAGATTATCGGTTCGTTTTTCTGATTGCCCCAAACTCACAACACGATATCTACGGTAAAGGCTCCAAATAAAAAATACAAATGCCACTGTAAAGATACTGATAAAGATCCAGGCTCTGGGTGACATGTTAAAGCCCCTCTTGAATATTTAGTTTACGCTGATTTCTTCGCCTTGAGTTCCCTGATGTAGGCTGTCATCGCCGGGATAACCTGTGTACAGTCACCTTCGATCCCGTAGGTGGATACCTCGAAGATAGGAGCTTGCCGGTCATAATTGATGGCGATGATAACGTCCGAATCACGCATGCCTGCCAAATGCTGAATCGCCCCGCTAATGCCGCAAGCAAAATAAACCTTCGGTCTGACAGTGATCCCGCTTTGGCCTACCCAAATATTCATCGGCGCTAACCCATCTTCTACTGCAGCGCGGGAAGTAGCTACTTTCCCCCCTAATTCATCTGCTAGCTCCTGAAGCGATTGGAAAGTTTCCGCTACTCCAACACCACGTCCGCCACCGATGATGATTTCGGCGTTGGTAATATCGATAGAACCCCCGGTTTCTTTACTACTGTCAATTACTTCCAGGACTTTAACGCCTATCTCTTCTTCGCGGATGGCAACCGCTTCTTTAATAACATCACCCTTATGTGAAATATCTTTCTCAGGCATGGGTACTGCCCGCTGACGAACTGACGCAATCTGCGGCATAGTTTTATCGGTGATAATGGTAGCCATAATATTCCCACCATAAGTTGGACGTGTCATCAAAAGCCGTCGGTTGTCTCCTATCGACAACTCTGTGCATCCCTCGGTAATGCCCGTTCTAAGTTCCGCAGCTACCGCACCGGATAGGTCCTTTCCCATGCCGGTGGAACCGAATAATAAAATTTCTGGCTTATACTTGTTAACAAGATTGCATATCGTCCGGTAGTATGGTTCGGTACGATAATCCCGGAATATCTGATCGTCAACCAAGTAAGTTCTTACAGCCCCATAACTAAAAGACTCGTCGCAGAGATGGGATACATTATCCCCGATGACAACGGAACAAAGTTCAACTCCCAGTGTTTTAGATAAATCAGCCCCGATACCGTGCAGTTCCCAGGAAATTGGCGCCGCTTTTCCCTTTCGCTGCTCGACGAATACCCAAATACCTTTATATCCCTCAGTCATATTATCTCCACTTATTCTCTAGGTACCTAAATAGAAAGAATATTGTTATTTATCAGCGTGTCGACTAATTGCCGTGCTGCTCCGTCCGGGTCGGAAATACCGTCACCGATTATCTCGCTCTCGGGCATCGCTCGGGAAAATATCTTCTGCACCCGGGTAGCCGACCCTTGCCGCCCTATATTTTCGACTGGCAAATTGAGATCACTATTATGCCATTGCGGTATTTGCGCCTTCTCCGCCAGCATTTGCATACGTACTGTGGGTTCCCGCGGGTGGTTGATTTGCGGTACCACGGTGATTACAGCCGGTAACCTGGATTCGATTACCTCTGTATAACCGTCCAGCGTCCTTCTAACCTTAATTTTTTTTTCCTGCGGGTCTACGCTCACTATCTGGTCAACCAGCGTCAACTGGGAATACTTTAGGTGGGTGGCAATGCCTGGTCCTACTAACCCGGTTGCGCCATCTGTAGTCTGCTTACCGCATATGACTAAGCCAACCTCTTCTTTTTCCGCCAATTTTCTTATGGCGGCACTCAGTATTACACCCGTAGACATCGTATCGGAGCCACTGAAAGACGGGTCGCTTAAAAGTGCGGCTTCATCTACACCCATGGCAATCGCTTTTTTCAAAGTGTTCTCCGCGCTCCCTGGTCCCATGCAAATAGTAGTGACGCGAAACCCGTGTTGTTCTTTGAGTTTTATCGCCTCTTCCAGCGCATAGACATCAAAGGGGTTCACATTCGATGGCACCCCTTGTCTTATCAATAAACCGTTCTCAGGACTGATATTGATATATGCCGCATCGGGAACTTCCTTGATACAAACTATAACTAACATTACTTTCCTTTCTTAACCTGGCCCTTTCTAGATATTCACTTATCCACTCATCAACCTTTTTTGTTGTTTTAAGACTAAGAATTACTGATGGAGGGTATAAAGATTGAACTTTTGTTCATATTACCAATATCTTAGATAGGTGTCAAGTAACAACCTTTCGATTTAATGGTACGCTCCTGGGACTACAAGCATTGCCCTTTTTCAATAGTTTAAATACGATTAGGAAGGTTCTTGCAACTTCCCGTAGCATTAGGCACTCTCCGCACCAAGTATTTTAACTATCGGCTCTTTCTTATACCCGATAAGGTCAGCCCAATTCTGGTTATCGTACTTCAACCCTGCCGCCACTGCCGGCGGCTTGTTGCCTAACGACATATGCGGTCGAAAGAAGTTGTAGTGTACCAGCCAGCCATCGGTAAAACGCTCCAGTGTTCTCTTGTTCCTTTGCGCCCGCATTACCTTGGTGCGTTCTTTCAGTGAGCCGTGAAAACGCTCGATGAGATTGTTATCGTTCTTTACTTCAAAGGAACTGGATTGTTTGTGCAAGGCATCCGACCCGTAAGCCAGTTCGATGCCATCGATGTAAGCCGCCAGTTTATCCGTTACCACGATTTGGGGCGTCTTACCCGCTCTGGCGGCGGCTTTCTCCATAAGTATCCGGGCGTCCTGCTTATTCCGTGATGTGGTAACGTGAGAAGCCAGCAGAAAACGGGTATCGGCATCGATAATATCCCAGAACACGACCCACTTGGCTTTACGGCTTTTGGAGTACGGATTTTCGACATTGGTCTTGCTCTTATCGACCCGTACAAAGGTCTCATCGGCAATCCAGGTGTCCCCGACTTTCGGATGCAGGTCTTTCGTGTCCTGTATTGCCTTATCCGTGTACTTGTTTACCCATTTGATAACGGCGGTATGCGAGATATTGCCGTTGGTCTGTTGGTCGATGTTGTTCTCGATGTCGTGATAAGACATTCCGTTGTAAAACTCATTTAAGGCACTGGCAATATAGGACGGGGAGACACGCCCGTGCGGTAAAGCATCCGTGCCGGTAAACTTTGTGCGGCATTGGTCGCAGAAGTAGTTTTGCACACCCTTATATTTGCCGTACTTGCGGGTGTTATCACTACCGCAGTGTTTACAGGCAATAATCAGTCTGGCGGTCTCGGTCTTATCAGACGGCGGGTTGCCGACTGGCAGACGGCGGGGAGTTGTCCCCGATTTCCCCAGATAACGGATGACTTTCTGCCGTACCTTGCCGTTTTCGTGAATGGTCTCGACTTCATAGTCGTACCAGTTCCCCGACCCCGGCGGTATCTCTTTCGCTCTTACAAAACTCATAGTTAACTGGTCCCCTTGTTTTCTGATATTTCCGTTAAGCGTTTATTTATCTCCTGATATATATTGCTTAAAGCTCTTTCGGTATTATCCATACTTATCGGGCTGCCAATTAATGCATCGTGCAATAGCTTAGAAAATTCATTGTTGGCGAATTTTCTTGAATATTGAACTATAAGGTACTGATTATGATAAAACTTTGAAAAATCGATTGCCTTGCCTATCAATTCACATAAAATCGGGTCAGAATAGTAGTGGCTAATTGAGTGTTGGTAACTAATCCATTGGTTATCGTTATCTCTAAGTTGTTGTACTCCCCAATGTACAGAGTCCAACCAATCACTAATTTTTATACCATCCTCGAAATCCCACTCCTTTGAGTGAAACATTTCCTCTTTCATTTCCTCTGCTAGATTGATGCTAGCAAAGTAAACTTCACTTCTCCATTTTGCCCATAGCTTAAAATAGTTACGTTTAATTGAGTATATTCTTGGTTTGGGGGGGATGCGCTTTAATAGCCTTTTCTTATACTCTTTCTTAAAATTATGCCTGTCTTTTAGTTGAATAGTGCCCATTGTATTAGCGAGTAACGGCATCCGTTCGGTAAATTGTTTATATGTAATATTCATTTTTTTAGCTTTCTGTTCCCGGATTGTTTCCAATCTCCTGTGCATAGCAGTTAGTGTGTCAACTAAGTTTTCGCACACAAGTTTTGTTTTACTATCATTAACAGTGGTTTTTTTATTCTTAAATATATAAACAATAGTTCCTACAAACCATATGCCTGCAATAATCCAAATAATAATAGATGGAATCCAACTTTCATTGTTCGGAATCATATCAACCCCGAACCCAATAAGCGTGATAATTCCAACTCCCGCCCATTGGTAAAAAATTTTACGCATATTTCACCTACCCGCTTAATCGTTTGCGAGTAGTATACTCCTGTTAGGCACTCTTTACAACGGTATGTTGCAAAAAGGATTAACAAAAGCATGTTGTGGAATCACCTGGTAGATGATACCATAGAAATAAAATATGTTCACTGAGTATTACAAACCATCCAAAATAAAACATAAGGGTTCTCATAATGACAAAAATAAATACAGTGCTTGGAGAAATCGATTCAAAGGATCTTGGCTTTACTCTAAGCCACGAGCATATGATCAGTGCTTTTTCGGGTATCTACCGAGATTTCCCATCTTTAATGGGTTCTGGGGACCTGATAGACAGGGTTGTAATAGACCTCAAAGAAGCTAAAGAGAGTGGTGTTCACACTATAATAGATGCTACAACGCCTGATTTGGGTAGGGATATTGAATTTATTGCAGAAACATCACGGCAGAGTGGTGTCAATATCATCGCGACTTCTGGCTGGTGGCTGGAAATTCCGGGTTTCCTTCGTAGCGTTTCGATTGATCAAATGGCAGACCAGTTTGTAAGAGAGATTGAGGACGGAATCAGCGGAACGAAAATTAAAGCGGGCATACTGAAAGCAGCCAGTGACATAAATGGGGTAAAACCTGAAGAAGAGATTATCTTACGAGCTGTCGCAAGAGCCCACAAAAGGACCGGGACACCTATCATGTTACATTCTTACCCAGCCGGGCAGGTCGCCAGACGGCAGATTGCCATACTGAAACAAGAAGGAGTCGATCTACACCGTGTTAAGATAGATCACTCGAACGATACAACGGATATTGAATATCTTTCATGGCTTTGCGAACAAGGCTGCTTTCTAGGCATGGATAGGTATCCAGGGAGTGGGGTGACAACACTAGGGAGAACAAAAACATTAAAAGCCCTGATTGATGCCGGATATGCTGAGAGGCTCTGCCCTTCACATGACAGGTTAGCACTTCGTGTAGAAGGGGGTAATGATCCTGTAACCCCGGCAATGAGAAGCAAACATAATCCTTTCGGGTTTCTCTTTATAAAGAACGTGGTTTTTAAACAATTACATGAGATGGGATTGCAAGAGACGATATTAAATGGTCTCTGTGTAAAAGGTCCTCGGCGTTTTTTCGAAGGAAAGTAATCATTACAGACAGTCGGATATCCCAGTGAATTTTTTCGAAATACACCGGTTCTTGTTTCAGGCATAGACCCCCACTCCTCACCAAAGGTAATATCCTCGATCTTATTTTATGTTTATCGGATATCAGAGAGATGGCGCACTTTTAGTTTGAAAACCAACTCAAAGGTTCTGTCTATTGTACAGTACCGCCCACCATTTAGGTAATATTCTCAAAAATGGCCTTTTGGTTTTTTTATCCAGAAACCCTTTTCAATTTAAGACTCATTTAGGTTCGAGCCAATTACCGATTCACCTACTTAACCAAAACGGCACATATGAACACAATTCGCCTGTATTATATTGTTTCAGACTGAACCCTGATTCATTGTCCCTGTAAATCTTATATTTATTATTGACATATATTTACCGGTTATGATAGCCTATTAACACTGACCGACCTGTCAGTCATTTTGAGAAAGGGGAGAAAATGATAAAAGAAACCATGAATGCCATCGACCGGGTGACCGCGGCAGTAAAATTACAACCTTATGACCGGGTGCCGGTAGCGCCGCACATTAACTCAGAGTACCCTTTTCGCCGCAAGGGGCGCAGTCTGGCGGATGCCTATAACCCGGCTTACGCCGAAGAGGGTTTTCAGGAGACACTGGCGCTCTCCAAAGCGACCGGGAACTGGGATGCCGTTACTTTGGCCTACGGCGCGCCGCTGTACAAAGACGCGCTGGCATTCTTCCCCGGCAGGGGGTCATTGGGCGGCTACCGGTACCCGGGACGGAGCAGCCTGATTTCCAATGAGTCGTCTCCCCAGTACGAAGAAAAACCGCTGATGAGCGTGGAAGACTACGACCTTATCATTAATCTGGGTTGGCGCGGTTTTCTGCAGAAGACGGCGGAAAACGCCAATAGCATCACCCCGGAAAACACCCGGGTGCGTCGTTTTATCAAAGATGGCGAAAGCACCGGTTCTGTACTGGAAAGGCGGGAACAGATTGCCAAAGCCGCCACTACCAATTATTTAGGACGCCTTGAAACCTGGTACAAAAACGGGCTGGCGGTGGTTGCCGGGCACCTGATGATTGACCCGCAGATGGCATTATCTTTACTGCGTACTCTGCCCCAGTTCACACTGGATTTGTACCGCCGCGGCGATAAGGTCAAAGCCGCACTGGACGCGATGGTGGACGATATGACCCAGGACGCCATCAACTGCATGAATGCCGCCGGCGGACCCTCTGCGACCGGACTTCCCGGGATTATGATGGCTTGCGAGCGCGGTTCCGGCCAGTACTACAATATGAAAATCTTCGAAAAATACGTGTGGCCCTACATTAAGAAAATGGTGCTGGCTTGGGCGAAAGCCGGTTATGTGACCACCCTCCATTTCGATACGGACTGGATTTTGAATATGCCCTACCTGAGGGAACTGCCTGAAAAGATGGTGATTGTGGAGCTGGACAGTACCACAAATATTTTTAAAACTAAAGAAATCCTCGGCGACAAATTCTGCATTATGGGGGATGTGCCTCCTGCGATTTCATCTCACGGTACCGTCGACCAGATGAAGACCTACTGCGAAAAACTGATTGAAGTGGTGGGAAAAGGTACCGGATTAATCCTCAGTCACGGCTGCGCGGTACCGCCGGATACCCGGGATGAAAACTTCCAGGCGATGATCGACACCGCAAAAAACTATTATCCGTACGAGAACTGAATTGCAAACCGTGGACTTTTACACCGGGCAGACTCGGGTGCTGACGGCTTTGCGGTTGCAGCAGCCGGACCGGGTGCCCCATTTTGAAATCGGGCTGGACCGCGGCGTCAAGCGGAAAATCAACCCCGCTTCCTACCGCGTGGCGGACTACTTCGACTGGGACGCCGTCATCGTGGATGACCGCTCGCTGCCCGGCTATCGGGTGGAGATGCTGGACAGCGCCGGCACGGTCTTCCGCGACCAGTGGGGAGTGACCCGGAAACTGACCTCGGAGCTGATTGCGCACCCGGTGAAGGCAGCGGTGGAGAACGCGGTTGAAGTCAAGACGTGGCAGCCGCCCGACCCCGACGCTCCCTGGCGATATGAAAAGCTGCTTGAAAACGTCAAAGAGTATAAAGGCAAGAAAGCCATCATCGCCACCTTCGCTGACCCCTTCGACGTCGCCAATGATGTCCGCGGCGCCAACCAGCATTTCGCCGACTTCCTGAGAAACCCCGACCTCATTGATACGCTGGCGGAGAAAATCACGCATTACTACCGGCGCTACATCCGGAACTGCCTCGAAGTCGGGGTGGATGTTATTTTCATCGCCGGGGACTATGCCACCACCCGCGGGCCGATGGTTTCTCCCGAGAAATGCCGCCGTCACTTGATTCCCTACCTGAAGACACTGGTGGATGAGACCCACCGCGGCGGCGCGCTGGTGGTGAAGCACACCGACGGGAACATTATGCCGATTATCGACCAGCTTGTCGGCGCCGGGATTAACGGGCTGCACCCCATCGACCCCAACGCCGGCATGGACATGGGGCTGGTGAAACAGCAGTACGGCAGCCAAGTCTGCCTGTTGGGGAACGTGGATTGCTCCTACGTGTTAAGCTGGGGGACGACCGAGGAAGTGCGGACGGATGTGAAACGCTGTCTGCGGCAGGCGGCCGCCGGGGGCGGATTCATCTGCATGTCCAGCAACACCATTCATTCCGCCGTGAAGCCGGAAAATTACGTGGCGATGGTGAAAGCGATAAGGGAATATGGGGTTTATCCAATTAGTTTATAAGGGATGACATCAGGCTGGTTTTGCCCCGAGCATGCGGAATGCCACCGCGGTTTCCACCCGGATGTATTCATCAATCGTATAGAGTTTCTGCAGGAACCAGCGCCGGTCCGCCCAGACACGCCCCAATAAAAAGATGTTGTGCGCCATCAGCATGGCGTCTTCAGTTTTAAACTCCCCGGATGCCATCCCCCGTTTGATAATGCCTTCCAGAATACTCAGAGCATTGTGTTCCGCTTCGAACAGAACCTTGCGGTCTTCTTTGGGCAAACGGGCGACTACCTGATTGAGAAAAATATTGTAGTTTTGCGCCCGGTCAATGCCGCGGTAGTAGAAATTAATGAAGTGGACTAATGCCTCTCTGGGCGACAGCTTATCGCAGGTATCCCGTTCATTTCCAAAGACGACTTTGTTTGTTTCATACTGGTCTTTCGCCACCAAATACAGGACATCCTCTTTGGTCTTGACGTAATGATAAAGCAATCCCTTGCTCATCCCGCACTCTTCCGCGATGTCGTACATCGTGGTGTTATCGAACCCCAGTTTCATAAATGCCTGGATGGCGCCATTAATTATCTGTTTCCGGCGCTGGTTTACCAGTTCTGAGTCCTTACTGTAAGTTCTTATCGGTTTCGCAAATTCAGTTTTCATATTTAACCTATTATAATACAATTTTCCCCCGGGTCAATCGGTGCTAAATAAAAAACATAGACAGGCTCAAATGCCGTATTGCCTGACCAGTTCCGCCGAATAGGGAGCTCTCCTCCCGGGGCAATCCTGCCGGGGGCACAACTGGCAGCTTTCGAAACGGGATTCGGTGGGATACACCAGTCCGGAGACCGACTTCATCGGACGCATCATACAGCCTGCGGTCAGCTCGACGCCGGTTTGTTTTTCTTCCCCGTGGAATAAGGCGAAGAGAGGGCGCTGCTCGGTAATCGGCCAGTCCGCCAGTGAGCCGGGATTCATATGCGCCGTCCGCCCCAGTGCGTATCTGGACTTCAGACGGTTGAAGACGTAGTTCATCGCGGCGCCTACGGTGAGCGTGCGGATGGCATCCAGGCACAGGTTGCGCAGTGCATCCGTGCCTGCCTCGTACTGGTAGAGTTCGGTCCCGCAGGTAGCGATGTAGGGGAACACGCGCTCGGCATTCTCCAGGTTTTTCCTGAGGACGCGGCTGCGAAAAATCTGCCCCTCGACCTCTACCGTATCATCGCCTTTTTTATCGATGTAGCAGACCGTGAAAATCGCTTTGGGTCTGGCAAGCGGCAGAGTTTCCGCCAGCAAATCCCGCGCCATTTGCTCCAGGCGCGGCTGCGCCACTTTCAGACGCAGCGCTTTGAGAACGTTCTCCGCTTTAATATCTACCGGGATATCGGTGATAATCTCATTCACCTTTACTCTCCTGCTCGGTCTTCAACAGCGCCTGCAGCTGCCGGAAGCCGCGGGTATACCGCAGGGCGTGGCGGTCCCGTCCCAGGATGAGGTCAATCGACAGGGCATTCATCCGCACCTTGGCGACGTTGACGCAGGGACAGCTCACGCCGCGTTCTACCGCCAGCGCCAGGAAGGCGAAATTGAGCACTTCCCTTTCCGGCAAGCCGAAGGAAATGTTGCTGGCGCCCAGCGACTGGTTGACGCCGAGTTCTTTGTTCACCCGCTGGATGGTCTCCAGCGTGACGACTGCGGCGCGATAATCGGTGGACACGGTAGTGACCAGGGAATCGATGATGATATCCTCCCGGGGAATGCCCATCTTATCGGCGCGGTCGATAATTTTATGGGCAATCTTCAGCCGGGTGTCCACATCCGGGGGAATGCCTTTATCATCCATCGCCAGCCCGATGACCGCGGTATGGTACTTCTTTACCAGCGGCAGGATTTCTTCCAGACACTGCTCCTGCCCGTTGACGGAGTTGATAATCGGTTTGCCCTGATAAATCTTCAAGGCGGTTTCCAGCGCCTCGGCATTATGGCTATCGAAACACAGCGGCGCGTCCGTAACGCTCATTACCGCCGCGACCGCCTTCGGCAGCATCACGATTTCATCTACCCCGGAAGCGCCGACATTAATATCCAGGATATCCGCACCGTACTGCACCTGTTTTACGGCTTCGCTGCGGACCATTTCCACATCGCCAGACTGCAGTTTGGCGGTAAGTTTCTTTCTACCGGTAGGATTAATACGTTCCCCGATGAGCACCACCGGACGCTCCGTGCCGATGGTGACTTCTTTATTGGCGCTTTTGACAACTGTGTCCATTTTACTCTTTACCCCTTTTTAGTTTTTGTTTTCGCGGTTGTGTCGTTAAGTTTGTATTTCCCTAAAGCTCCCGCCCGGACAAACAGGCTCATAAACCCCGGCGCCCCGGCGAGTTCCAGGTAATCGATTTTGCCGGCGATATTTTCCGCGATGCTTCTCTGGGCGGCAGATATCAATGCCAGCCGGGCGCCGGTCCCGGCGGCGTTGCCCACCTGCTGGTATTTCGCCAGCGGTATGTCCGGCAGCATACCGACGGTAATCGCGCTCGCAACGTCGATGTAGCTGCCGAAAGCCCCGGCAATTATTACCCGGCTGATGGATTTTTCGGTAATCTTGTAAGCATTGAGCAGCGCCTGTATGCCTACCCGTATGGCGGCTTTAGCGAGCTGCAGTTCGCGGACATCTTGCTGGGTGATGACTATCTCCGGAGCGTCTCCCTGTTTGGGGGACAGCACGATTTCCCGATGTTTGGCGCCCTGCCTTACCGCAGTATGGTCGGGGTTCATTTTCCCGCCCTGGTCGATAATGCCTGACCTGTACATCTCAGCTAACGCGTCCAGAATCCCGGAGCCGCAGATGCCTGCCGGCGGCTGGCGCCCGATCGTCTGGTTGAATATCTGCGCGCCTTGTATTCGCACTTTCTCGATGGCACCGTTGCCGGCGCGCATCCCGTGAGTAATGTGCCCGCCCTCAAAAGCCGGCCCGGAGGCGCAGGAGACCGCCGTCGTTTTCTTTTTATACGTCAAAGAAATCTCGGTGTTGGTACCGATATCGATGAGCAGCGTCGTGCCCTCGTTTTCCCAGGGACGGGTCGCCAGCAGCGCCGCCACGTGGTCAGCACCGACAAACCCGGCGATATTAGGCAATAAATACACATAGGACCCGGGGGCGAATTTCAGCCCCAGCTCCCGGGCTTTCACTTCGTATGATGAGGCAACCACGGGCAGGAAAGGCGCCGCGACCAGCTGCGCCACCGGCAACTTGAGGAAAAGATGATGAATGGCGGTGTTGCCGACGATGACGGTCTCGGTAATGTCGCCGCTCTCGGCGCCGATTTGCCCGCACATCTCCGAACCAAGGTGATTGACAGCTTCAACCAATACTCGCTGCAGTCTGGCAGCTTCCGCCGGGATTTTCATCGCCAGCGTGATACGGCTGATGACATCTTCCCCATAAACAATTTGCGGGTTCATCAAACCTTTACTGAGCAGCGTTTTCCCGGAGGTCAGGTCAAGCAAATAAGCGGCGACTTTGGTGGTGCCGATATCTACCGCCAGCCCGAGGACCGCTTTCCGCGGCGGCCTCACGGCAATTATCTCCTCTCCCCGCACCACCACCTGGAAATTCCAGTCCAGCCGGCGCAGTGATGGGGATAGCTCCTGAAGCAGCCCGAAGTCGACCCGGCGGCTAACAACACCATATTTTTCTTTGAGTGCCGCAATTACCCGTTCGCTGTCCGCCCGGAGGTCATGCAGCGTTGGCGGCGATAATTGCAGGTGGTAAGCCTGCACCGGTGGGTTCGCGGTAACCGGTACTTCCAGCCCTTCTACCTGCAAACGTTGTGAAGTCGTCATTGATTCCGCAGGGATGAAAATACGCCCGTCGCTTTCCAGCCGGGTGCGGCACGCCAGCCGCCAGCCGCGGCTGAGTTCTGCCGGACTGAAGGCTTTCGCCTCAACCCTGGTGGGCGCTGTCACTTTGCCTTCGACCACCTGTAAACGGCACGCCAGGCAGGTACCGTTGCCGCCGCAAACGTTATTAATCCCGACTCCCAGCCGCCGGGCGCAATCGAGTAATGTCTCATCCGCAGTGATTTCACCACGGCGTCCCAGCGGCTGAAAAGTAATTTTATATTTCGCCATTCAGCAATCCTTATCTTGATGTAAATCCACTTCTTCTACCGCCCCATCCTGCCGGATGATAAAGAGTTCTTTGTGGTGGTGATGCTCGTGCTCATCGTGATGCCCGTGAGCGGAATTTACCGTTAACGGTTTCGTTTTCGTCTTTTTTCCCGGCGCATTTTTCTTCATCATTCTATACCTTTACTGGTTAGGGGAGATACAAGCTTTAAGTCCGTCCAGGATTTTCTCCGCCGGCACAGGATGCGAGATAACCACCAGCGTAGCATCCATCCAGCGCAGGGTATTGAAAGGAGAGATGATGTTTTGTCCCCGGCTCACCTGCACTTCAAAGATGCCGTTTTCCCCGGCGAACCGCACAAAACCCTTCAATCTCACTACTTCCGGGGGCAGCGTTTTCAGCCACGATTCGAATTTCGGTCGGATTAACCGCGGTTCCAGTTTGAAGGCAAAGCTGCGGTAGGCGCTGGCAGTATCGATATGCTCGTCGGTCACGAAACAAGCGGTTTCGCCCTCCAGCACTTTCGCGATATCGATTTCGCACTGTACCGCCGGGATGATTTCCGCCAGAGGATTTATCCCCGCCACGTCTGCTTTTATTTTCTCGATGTTATGGTCAGTTAAATCAGTTTTATTCAGAATGATGATATCAGAGGTCATCAACTGCTTTTCAATCAGGATTTTATCCTGTCCCTCTGCCCCGTGCTGGGAGGCGTCGTAGACCACCAGTATTTTGTTAATTTTAACCGCCGGACCGGCTAAAGGCGCCACCGCCTGCAATACCCCGGCCGGGTCCCCGACGCCGGTAGTTTCAATAAAGACATTGCCGCCGGGGGTCTTTTTCACGATAAGGTTGAGGGTATCGAACAGCTCGTTGCGGTTGCTGCAGCAGATACAACCGCCGACCACGGATGATACCTGCAGCCGCTCGTCCGCCAGGATTTTGCCGTCAACATCGAAATCGCCGAACTCGCTCATAATGACCCGTGGCTGGCGGCCGTGACCAAATTCCCAGTCGACCAGCCTTTTCAGCAGGGTAGTCTTGCCGCTCCCCAGAAAACCGCTGAGAATCACGATTCTCGTCTTATCAACCATCGGTGATTTACTCCAGCGCCCCGTCCACGACCAGTTCCGCGATTTCCTCATCGGAAAGCCCGAGCAGGTCTTTAAGGACGTACTCGGTATGCTCTCCCAGCAGCGGCGCCCGGGTGACCTGATTTTTGACTGCGGAGAACAGGTAGGGCGGCCGCGGTACGTGGTGAATTCCTACTTCCGGATGCTCTAAATTACAATAAAACTGCCGCGATTTCAATTGCGGGTCTTTTTCAATCAAGTCTTCGCCTGTCTGCAAAACCCCGGCGGGCACCCCGGCGGCCTGGCATTTATACATCACCTCTTCGGCAGAGTGCACGATGGTCCAGCTTTCAATGAGTTTTTCCAACTCATCTTCATTTTGTTTCCGCAGGGAAATGGTAGCAAACCGGTTATCCCGGCTCCAGGCAGGATTCCCCATCACGCGGCACAAGTTTTGCCATTCAGTTTCATTTCGGACCGCCAGACTGCACCAGCGGTCATTGCCAAGGCAGCGGAAAGCGCCGTGAGGACATTTCTCCGGCGCCCGGTTGCCCATCCGTCCGTTCACTCTACCGTTCACCGTGTAATCCAGTATCAGCGGCGTTAAAAATTGCATGCCGTTTTCAAGCTGCGAGGAATCAATGTACATCCCTTTGCCGGTGCGCCGGCGGTAAAGTAGAGCGGAAACCAGCAATAAGATATTGAAATGCGGGGCGATGAAGTCGGTGTAATATCCCAGCATCGCCGGGTCGCGGTCCGGCCAGCCGGTGATGTTACCGATGCCGGATAAGGAAGTGAGGTGCTGTCCAAAGCCGGCTTTCTCGGCATCCGGGCCGGTCTGTCCCTGCATCGATGAGCTCAGCATGATGATATCCGGTTTGATTTCTTTTAAAACCTCGTAACCGAACCCCATCCGCGCCATCGCGCCACCGGAAAAGTTCTCCACCACGATGTCCGCCCATTTTACCACCCGTTTGGCGATTTCTTTCGCCTTCGGCCGGGAGAGGTTGAGGCATAGGCTTTTTTTGCTCGTATTAACCGAGTTGAAGTGCCCGCCGCGGTTCAAACCGAAGATACTGTCTTTAAATGGAGGCACCGAAGCTCTCTCCACATCCGGCCGGGAGCGCCCTTCAATCTTAATCACCTCGGCACCGCAATCCGCCAGCGTTTTCGTGGATAACGGTCCCACGTACGCCCAGGAGAAGTCCGCGATTTTCACCCCGTTCAGTATGCCGTTAGTTTTCGACGTCATATCAAATGCACCCTAAATAATGCCTTCATCCTTCAATTGCCGGAGTTGCTTTTCCGTCAGTCCCAGTTCCGTGCCGTAAATTTCATGGTTGTGTTCGCCGATATATGGCGCGCGGCGCGGGGGCTGCAGGGGTGATTCGGCACAGATTGCCCAAGCGCCGGGGTAAATAATTTCGGCGTTTAGTCCGGGGTGTTCTACCTGCTTCCAGAAACCGCGGGCGTGGAGCTGGGCGTTTTCCACGATATCTTTAGTGTCAGAGAGGGGATACAGCATCAGATTTCGCTGCAGCGCCCCGGCAATCAGCTCTTTTTTTGTGTGGGACATCAGGAAATTAATTGTCGGTGCGGTCGCCCGCTGAATGACTTCTTCAATCAGACGTAAGCCTGCTTCGGTGCTGCCATCCAGTTCCGCCCACTTTATCTGCTTGTAATATTCGTCGGCAAAACCTTCCTGAATTATCCAATCGCTGAACGCCGTGCCCCAGAGTTTGGCAGCCGGGCCTATCCAGTAATTCCACATAATATAGCCGTCTTTGCAGGGCCAGATGTAGCGGGTCTTAAGCACCTGCTTGGTGAGCCATTCGCCTCTTTTCAGGTTGATGCCCAGCATATCCCACTTATGGGTCATATCAACCCGGGCGACGCATTCCTGCACCGAAACGTCCACGTGCTGTCCCGCGCCGGTCATTTCACGGTGGTAGATTGCCAGCGCCGCGGCCCCGGCGGCTTCCGCCCCGGCGTGGAGAAATGCCTGGGAGTGGTAGCTGATTCTTATGGGCGGGCGGTCTTCATCCCCGAACGGGTACATATAACCGCCCATCGCCCAGGCGGTAATGTCATCGGCTAAATAATCTTTGTAAGGTCCTTGCTGACCGTAGGGGGTAATGGAAACCATGATGATATCCGTTTTTGTTTGTTTCAGCGTTTCGTAACCTAGGTTTATTTTCTCTAGATAGCCGGGAGCAAAGGATTCGATAACCATGTCGGCTTTTTTTGTTAGCTTCAAGAAAAGGGCGCGCCCGGCGGGTTCCTCCAGATTTAAGGTAACGCTTTTCTTATTAGTATTGTAAGCTAACCAGAACAGGCTGGCTTCCGGGTAGGGCTGGTTTTTGTAAAAAGGTCCGATGTTTCTGGCGTCATCGCCGGCGGGCGGCTCGATTTTAATGACATCGGCGCCCAGGTCAGCCAGCAGCTTGCCGCAAATTAGCCCGGTTTCCCCGGTTAAGTCCAGCACCTTGAAATGCTGTAGCATCCCCTGATTTTTAATCATTTTTCAGTCTCAAAATAGTAGTTGACATTTAGAAAATGATATGTTAATCTGTTTGCGTTGACCGACTTGTCAGTCATTATTTTCTAGAGTATATCAGAGAAAATGAAAACAAACAAGCCCATCAGGACCTTCAGCAAAAACCCGGAACTGGTAGAACTGCGCCGCAAGCAAATCATCGACGGCGCTATTACCGTGTTCATCCGGATGGGTTTCGACAATGCCAGTATGAACGATATCGCCGAAGAATGCCAGATGAGCAAGGGTTTGCTGTATCACTATATCAAAACCAAGGACGACGTGCTCTATCTGGTAGCTAAAGACCAGTACGATAAAAACAAAAAAAGTTACGGAGAAGAAAGAGACTATTGCGCTACCCTCGAACCAAAAGAGGCGTTCCTGCATTTCATCAACTTCTACTACCGGGGGGTGAACCGGAACCAGGACTACAATATCTTTCTGAACCAGGTGGTGGCCCGGCTGCCCAAGGAAGACCGCAAGGTTTTGTTCGATGCGGAGCGCAACGCTCTGGGTATATTGGAGGACATCATCCGCCGCGGAGTCAAAACCGGGGTCTTCAAGACCGAAGACCCGATGTTGATGGCGCACAACATATTTTTACTGGGCCGGGTCTGGGCAGACCGGCGCTGGTTCCTGGGGAAGCGGTACACCATTGACGATTACCTGAAAATGGAAACTGCCACTATTCTGAGAATGTTAGGGTTTAATCATCGATAAATCTGGGGGACAACAGAGGAGAAAATGATGTCCGCTTATATAATACGAAGGCTCCTGCTCATAATCCCCACGCTTTTTCTTGTTTCTATACTTGTTTTCATTTCCATCCGCCTGGTCCCCGGGAGCGTAATTGATTTAATGGTCGCCCAGCACGGCGGCGGCGGCGATATTTCCAGTATTTCCTCGGTGGAGATTAGTCCCGAAGGCATCAAAGCCGCCTTAGGGCTCGATGTCCCTTTTTATGTTCAGTACGGGCGGTGGATAAAAGAAATCATCATTCACGGCAATCTGGGCAGTTCTTTGTGGACACAGACCACGGTTACTCAGGAACTATCGAGACGCGTCCCCATTACCTTTGAACTGGCGCTGATGGCGTTCATTATTGCCCAATTATTAGCCTTGCCAATCGGCATTATCTCCGCGGTTCGACAGGATTCATTAGTTGATTACACCACCCGTAGTGTTGCCATCGTCGGGCTGTCGGTACCGAATTTCTGGTTAGCCACACTAGTAATGGTCTACCCTTCGGTTTGGTGGGGTTGGTCTCCGTCTATGGTATATATACCTTTTTCACAAGACCCATTGGGTAATCTTGGGTTGATGATTTTGCCCGCGTTGATACTAGGAACGAGCATGGCGGGTTCGATGATGAGATATATGAGGACCATGATGCTGGATGTCCTGAAAGAAGATTACATCCGTACCGCCTGGTCGAAAGGGCTTAAAGAAAGGTTGGTTGTTTTCAGACACGCGCTGCGCAACGCCCTGATACCGGTGGTAACGTTATTAGTAGGGCAATTTACTGTTCTTATAGGCGGCTCGGTAATTATCGAACAGATTTTCAATCTCCCCGGGATGGGGCGGCTCCTGCTGGATACCCTGGTGAAGCGTGACTATTTAATGGTATCCGGGCTGAACATAACTTACGCCACGGTTGGAATTTTACTAATCATCTTAACCGACCTCAGTTACGCTTATCTCGACCCCAGGATACGTTATCGATAATTTAAGGTTGATAAAAATGGGAAATAATCCGGAAATAAAACACAGCTCGTACCACTGGAGTAAACCCATTATCAATTTTCTGAAAAGATTGGTAAAGGAGAAACCCCTGGGGTTAGCCGGCGGGCTGATTGTGTTGGCAATGCTCCTGGGAGGGATTTTTGCTGAATCGTTAGCACCTTACGGTTTTAACGAAATACATCTGGCAGATCGGTTGAAACCGCCATCTTCGATTTATTTATTGGGCACGGATAACCTTGGCAGGGATGTGTTAAGCAGGATTATTTTCGGAGCCCGCATCTCGATGATTGTCGGGCTGGGGGCAAGCGCCATTGCCACGGCGGTGGCGGCTATCATCGGGATTGTATCCGGGTTCCTGGGCGGTAAGTTTGATATCTTTATCCAGCGTATTGTAGATGCGTGGTTGGCTTTCCCGGCGATGATATTACTCTTAACCGGTATGGCTTTACTGGGCAACGGCATCACTCAAATCACCCTGGTGCTGGGGCTTGCCGTAGGTATCGGTGGCTCGCGTCTGGTCAGGAGCCGGGTACTGGTAATGCGGGAATTTGTTTACATTCAAGCCGGCAAAGCTATCGGCGCCAGCACCTCACGCGTGGTCTTTCGCCATATTCTCCCTAATGTAATGCCGATAATCATCATCTTTTTTACGGTCAGTATTGCCGGCATGATTCTGGGGGAAGCGGCGCTGAGCTTTCTCGGGTTTGGGGTACCTCCGCCGCAACCGAGCTGGGGAGGTATGTTGAGCCAGGAAGGCAGAGCCAATATGTTGATGGCGCCCTGGTTATCTCTATGGCCGGGGCTGGCGCTATCTGTCGTGGTTTATGGGGTAAATATGTTCGGAGATGCTGTCCGGGATATCCTGGACCCGCGCCTGCGAGGTGGGGTAGGTCGATACAGCAATGTGAAGAAAAAAGTAAAAATCAAATCGAGCAAATAAAGAACTTTTGCAGCAACAAGCAATTGCGTATTCATATACAAAATATAGTATAAAAATATTCCGATAAGGAAGGAGGAAAGATGAAAAGGAAAACTCTATGGATTCTGTTAACCTGTCTGGTTACAGCCGCAGTACTGCTGGTATCCTGCAAGCAACAAACGGCATCTCCTACGACCGGCGTGACGGTGACAGGCACCACCTCGGCTGTTCCAACCACCGTGACTGCCACGCAAACTGCCACGGCGCAACCTACCACCGCTACTCCAACCACTGAATTGGTGAAGGACTCGCTGGGGAGAATGGTGGAAAAACCCCAGTACGGCGGGACATTCCCCATGGTTGTCGGTCAGACCGGCGGCTTCGACCCCGCTAACTCGATGAATTTCTGGCCGTCCTGGGTGCTGATATATGACGCCCTGGTAGCCCAGGACTGGACAAAGGGTCCTTCAGGCACCGGGGAAAATGCGATGGTTTCGGGCGGTACTCCAGCCGAATTTTTGACCGGCTGGCTGGCGGAAAGCTGGGAGATACCTAATTTAAAGAGTGTCATTTATCATCTCCGTCAAGGCGTTAGATTCCAGAATAAAGCCCCGGTTAACGGACGTGAATTGACCGCGGATGACGTGGTCTTTAACTTTAACCGCGCTGTCAAGAGTTCGCAGATTACCTGGTACAACAGCAAAGTCACCATCACTAAGATTGATAAATATACGGTCAGGTTTGATAACCCCGATACGATGCTCGACCCCCAGGCGCTGGGGTTCAGCAACCTGGTTATCGGCGCACCGGAAATTGCCAACCAGTTCGGTGATATGGCTGACTGGAAAAAAGTTGTCGGCACCGGCCCCTTTATGGTGACAGATGTCGTCCCGGACAGCTCCGTGACCTACGTCCGGAATCCCAACTACTGGGCTTATGACCCCCTCTTCCCCGAAAATCAACTGCCGTATCTTGATGGTATCCGCGCCCTGGTAGTCGTTGACACCTCAACTCAGGATGCCGCCCTGCGTACCGGGAAAATCGACCGTCTGACGGTGACGAAACAGCGAGCCGATGTACTGCTGAAGTCCGCAACGTTCCTTAAGGAAAGGACCTTCGCTTCGGCGACCACCCAGGTGCTTTCCGTGCGGTTAGACCTGAAAACTGCCCCTTATGCCAACGTGAAAGTAAGACAGGCATTGATGCTGGCGATTGATAATGCCTCGATTGCCAAAGATTACTATCTCGGTGATGCTACCATCATGCAGTGGCCGTATGGTGAAGTTGCCGGTTCCATCTACACACCGCTGGAGCAATTACCCGCTAATCTACGGGAATTGTTTGAGTATCATCCCGATAAAGCGAAGGCGCTGCTGACGGAAGCCGGTTATCCCAATGGCTTCGATATGAAAATCCAGGTGCTGGCTAATTATGCCGGGGGCGCGGAGCTGTATTCCATCGTGAAAAGCTACTGGGATGCCGTCGGTGTTAAAACTACCATCGAAGTGCTGGAGACCGGTGCTTACTGGTCGGCTGTGGTCGGCAAGACTTACAAAGATGCGGTACCCACCGCCTGGGGCAGCGGTACCATGGAAAGCGCGATGGCAGCCCATGACCCGACTTATCTTTACAATTATTCAAAAGTCGACGATGCCCATATCGTTGATGTGTGGAAAGCAGCTCGCGAGACCACTGATCTCGTCGCCCGCAACAAGATGATGAAAGAGCTGGGTCTCTATATCATCGAGCAGCAGTACTGGCTGAATATGCCCACACCCAAACAGCACATACTCTGGCAGCCGTGGCTGAAAGGCTACAACGGAGAGGTCTCATTCGGGACCGTCAACGGCTGGTACGGTATGTATCGTTTTACCTGGGTTGACCAGAAACTCCGGACCTCACTCGGACATAAGTAAACAGGGTGGTTTGGGGGGAGAAAAAAGCACCAAAAATATCTCCCCCCAAACCTACAAATCCGCGGGTAAAAAGTACACTTTGACATTAACGGATGGATGTGATAGTTTGTATTGAATTGACTGACTTGTCAGTCAATTAAGGAGCGAAAAATGATAAAGGAAACAATGACCTCGGTTGAAAGAGTCAACGCCGCGGTCAACTTAGAGTACCCGGACCGCGTGCCGGTGATTCCCCAGATTTACCAGTTCGCCCTCAAACAGAAGAACCTGCCCATCGTGCCGATGGCGGGCGGCGACCCGGCTAACTGGCCGAAAATGATGCAGGCATTCAAAGACAATTTCAAAGACCTCGGCGGGTACGACGGCTGCATCGCCGCCGGACTGGCGTGGCCTATCAGCAGCTGGAAAGTTAATAGTATCTTCGGTAAATACTTTTCCAAGACACAGAACGACACCACCGAAAATATCGAAGTCCAGTTCCAGGAAAAAGTAGAATTATATCCCGAAGACTACGATATTATCATCAATAAAGGCTGGAACGAGTTTCTGAAAGTCTATATCCCCCGGGAGACGGGGTTATCGGTAGAACAGTTGGACGCCGCTCAGAAATATTTGCTGAGCATCGCCAAAGCGGAAATGAATTACTGGCAGGCGTTGCATATCCCGGTGTTGTCCGGTGCCATTTTGCTGAGCTGCGAGATGGCGCTCTCGCTGGGTAGAACGATGCCTAACTTTATGATGGATGTGCACCGGCAGAAAGATAAGGTCAAAGCTGTCATGGAAGCAATGACGGTGGACTTCATCGATAATGTTATCCACGATGTGGAAGCCTCCGGCGTGCCGTGGGTAGTTTTCTCGATGGAACGCGGCTCCGGGGCTTACTTCAACCTGAAAACCTACGAAGAGTTGTTCTATCCCAATCTCAAGAAACAGGTGGAAGCCTTCCACGCTAAAGGCTACAAATGTATCCTCCATTTCGATACCGACTGGACGAAAAATCTGCCTTATTACCTGGATTTGCCGAAAAAGTCCTGTCTGTGCGAATTCGATAGCATTACCAACATCTATAAAGCCAAGGAAATTTTGGGCAACCACTTCTGCATCATGGGTGATGTCCCGGCTTCCTTACAGGCACTGGGTAACAAAGAGGAAGTCATCGCTTACTGCGAAAAATTGATTGATATCTGCGGCAAGGACGGCGGCTTTATCCTCAGTTCCGGCTGCGAGGTCCCGCCGGATGCCAAATTTGAAAACGTCAAGGCGATGGTTGACATTGCCAAAACTCGCGTCGCCCCCAGGACAAAAAAATAAAAGGAAAATAGGAGAAGATATGTCGAAGTTATCGGAAGCATTAGCCAATCTGGAAGAAGGTACCGTCGCCGCCATCGTCAAGGAACAGGTCGCCAAACACGCCGACCCGCTCACCGTCATGGCCGACCTCCGCAAGGGTATGGATATCGTCGGCGAAAGGTACAAAGCCGGCGAGTATTTCCTCTCGGAACTCATCGTCTCCGGCGAAATCTTCAAGGAAGCCATCAACGTACTCGAGCCCCTGCTCAAGAAGGGCGCCGGCGGCCAGGCTACTAAAGTGGTTTTAGGCACGGTTAAGGGTGATATTCACAACATCGGCAAGGATATCGTGGGGACGTTGCTCAAGGGCGCCGGGTTCGAGGTCTACGACCTGGGGATAGACGTGCCCTCCAAGGCGTTTATCGATAAGCTGATTGAGACCAAAGCCCCCATCCTGGCAATGTCCGGGTTACTGACTCCCTCCTTCGACTCGATGAAAGAAGTGGTGGAAATGGTGAAGGAAGCCGGCCTCCGTTCCAAGGTCAAGGTCATCATCGGCGGCGGTATCGTCACCGAACTCGTCCAGCGCCACACCGGGGCAGACGCCTTTACCGATGACGCCCTCGAGGGTGTCGAAATGGTCAAGAAACTAGTCAAACAACTGGCTTAAAAGTTAACTTAGAGAGAATTGATGATAAAAGAAACGATGACCTCCAAACAGAGGATGTGGGCGGCGATAAATCTGGAGTTGCCCGACCGGGTTCCCGTCGCCCCGATTCTCGGCCAGTTCGATATGCGCCAGAGCGGGGTAACCCGGGAACAACGTGATGCGAATCTGGAAACTTTCTACAAAGCTGCCAGGGATACTTTTAATAAACTCGGTGGGTACGATGCCAGATACGGGCTGGGGTACGCCATCAGCAGCTGGCGTTTCAATTGTATGCGCGGTATCACCGTCCGTCCCGGCGACCGGAACACCCCGGCAGATTTTTCCGTGCAGTGGCACGAAGAAGAGAATATGTTCGTGGAAGACTACGATAAGATTATCGCCAAGGGTTGGAACGGCTTCTGCGAAGACTATTTTACCCGCACGGGCATTTCCCTGGAACAATGGGACCAGGCTAATAAAGCCCAGATGGCAAAAGTTAAAAAAGAAGCCAAAGCCTGGGATGACCGCGGCATTATGGTGCTGACCGGCAGTCTTGCCATCAGTTGCGAAATGAACCTTTCTCTCGCCCGGACGCTGCCGAAATTCAGCCTGGATATGCACCGGATGCCGGAAAAGGTCAAAGCCGCGATGGAAGCGATGATACCGGATTATATCCAGAACTGCATTGCCGACTGTAAAGAATCCGGTATTCCCTGGGTGCACGTTTCCCTGGAGAGGGGCTCCGGTTCCTACTTCAGCCTGAAAGATTACGAAAAATATTTCTTTCCCCAGTTGAAAAAGCTGGTAGAGGGACTCACGGGCGCCGGCTTGATGTGCATGCTCCATATGGACACCAACTGGACGCAGAATATCCCCTATCTTAAAGAACTGCCTTCGAAAAAGTGTATTGCCAACTACGACAGTATCACAGATATTTTCAAAGCCAAGGAAATCCTGCACGGACATATGTGCGTGATGGGCGATGTGCCGCCGTCACTCACCTCTCTGGGCACGGTTGCCGAGGTAAATGAGTACTGCGAGAAGCTGATTGATATCTGCGGCAAAGACGGGGGCTTTATTCTCTGTTCCGGCTGCGAAGTACCGATTGACGCCAGGTTCGAAAATGTGAAAGCGATGATTGACTCGGTGAAAAATCACCCTTATCCCCGGAGCAAATAACACCATGCGAGAGGCGATGAACTCTGAAGAAAGACTGATGGCGGCAGTGCACCTGAAGCCTTACGACCGGCCTCCGGTAGTTCCGATTATCTCACAGTTCGCCATGAAGCAAAACCGCGAGATGAGTAAAGGTAGAGAGGCTGATCCGTGGTGGATTGTAGAAGCGCTAAGGAAAAATTTTGATGACCTTGGCGGGTACGATGGCAAAATCACGGCTGGCTATAACTGGCCTTTCAGTTCCTGGCGGCAAAATTCACCGTTAGGGAAATCTGTTAATCCCGGTGAACGGGGCATCTCTCAGGATTTTTCCACTCAATACGAAGAACTTGAAATAATGACCGTTCAGGACTATGACACCATCATCGCCAAAGGCTGGAATAAGTTTTGCGAACAGTATTTCCCACGTGTTTCCGGTCTCTCTTTGGAACAAATCGAACAGAGCAACCGGCAGGCATTCGATATCTGGATGGAAGACGCTAAATACTGGAGGTCGCGTAAGATTCCTATTATCGCGGGGGCGCTGATTGTCAGTTGTGAAATGACCTTATCGCTCGGTCGTACTTTTCCACAATTCACGATGGATTTGCACCGGATGCCGGATAAGGTACAGGCCGCGTTAGAAGCAATGGTGCCAGATTTTATTGAAAATGTGTTGCGGGATACGCAGGCTACCGGTGTGCCCTGGGTACATATTTCACTGGAAAGAGGCTCGGCAGCCTACTATAGTCTAAAAACTTTTGAACGGTTTTTCTTCCCCCAGCTCAAAAAAATCGTAGAAACGCTCACCGCGAACGGAATCTATTGCTGGCTGCATATGGATACCAATTGGACAAAGAATTTACCGTACCTGCGGGACATTCCAAAAGGTAAATGTATCTGCAACACCGATAGTATCACCGATATTTTCAAAGCCAAGGAGATCCTGGGAGACCATATGTGCCTGATGGGTGATGTGCCACCTTCTTTGCAGAGTCTGGGGACAAAGGCTGAGGTAGAAGCCTATTGCGAAAAGCTTATTAGACTGGTGGGCAAAGGCGGAGGTTACATCATGTGTTCCGGCTGCGAAGTCCCGATTGACGCCAGGTTCGAAAACGTGAAAGCGATGATTGACTCGGTGAAAAATTACCCCTATCCCCGGAGTAAATAGAAAACATACTTTTGACATTAACGGATGTATATGATAATCTGGATAAGATTGACTGACAAGTCGGTCAATTTAGGGAGAGAAAATGATTAAAGAAACGATGACCAAGGAGCAAAGAGTCCTCGCCGCGATCAACCTCGAACCCTACGACCGTGTCCCGGTAGCCCCGCACATCAACCTCGAATACGCTTTCCGTTTCAAGGGCCGTCCCGCTGCCGATGCCTATAATCTGGCGGTTGCCGGCGAAGGCATCCAGGCGATGTTCGACCTCTACGATTCAGTCGGCGGCTGGGATGCCTGCACCCTGCCCACCGGCTCCCTGCCGGTGACTCCCCACTACATCCTCTTACTGGCGATCATCTACGGCAACACCATGAAGTACCCGGGACAGGACAGCCGACTCGATGTCAACACTTCCCCGCAGTACGCGGAACGGGAAGTGATGACGGTAAAAGATTATGATGAAATCATCGAAAAAGGCTGGCACAGGTTCCTGGAAGATAACCGCGAGCGGATTTGCGGCACTTTTATGGGGATTCCTACCACCCTATCCGAACTTCCCGGATATTCGCAGTTGCTGACCGGCGGCTATGCCGCCAATGTAGTGGAATGGGCGAAACGCGGCGTGCCGGTAATGGCGGGCGCGCTGCTTTCCGACCCGGAGATGATTCTCTCTTTGATGCGCACTGCCAAGGAATTTACCCTCGACCTCTACCGCCGCCCGGACAAGGTTAAGAAAGCGCTGGACGTGATGTCGAAAGATATCACCCAGGGCGCCATTGATTCGATGCTGCTGGCCGGCCCGCCGCCCAAGCGCGGTATCCCCGGCATTATGGTTTCCTGCGAAAGGGGCGGCGGTACTTATTACAACCTGAAAACTTTCGAGTACTTCGTCTGGCCTTATATCAAAGAAGAAGTCGAAGCCTGGTGGAAAGCCGGCTTCGTCACCACTCTTCATTTCGATACCGACTGGATAAAGAATATGCCCTACCTGAGGGAACTGCCGCGTAAAAGCTGCATCGTGGAGCTGGACAGCAAAACGGATATGTTTAAAACTAAAGATATACTGGGCGACCATCTCTGCCTGATGGGCGATGTCCCGGCTTCCATCTCCGCGAAAGGCTCCGTGGACGATATGGAGCAGTACTGCGCTAAACTTATAGAATATGTGGGTAAAGATACTGGACTGATTCTTTCCAACGGCTGCGCCGTGCCCCCGGACACCAAGTACGAAAATTTCAAAGCGATGATTAACAGTGTGAAGAAGTACGCTCCCGGGCGTACCAAGAAATAAGCAAATAATAACGACAAAGGAGAAGATATGTCGAAGTTATCGGAAGCATTAGCCAATCTGGAGGAAAATACCGTCAGCGCCATCATTAAGGAACAGGTCGCCAAACACGCCGACCCGCTCACCGTCATGGCCGACCTCCGCAAGGGCATGGATATCGTCGGCGAAAGGTACAAAGCCGGCGAGTATTTCCTCTCGGAGCTGATAGTCTCCGGGGAAATCTTCAAAGAAGCCATCAATGTGCTCGAGCCGCTGCTCAAGAAGGGCGCCGGCGGCCAGGCTACTAAAGTGGTCTTAGGCACGGTTAAGGGGGATATTCACAACATCGGCAAGGATATTGTGGGAACATTACTCAAAGGCGCCGGGTTCGAGGTCTACGACCTGGGGATAGACGTCCCCTCCAAGGCATTTATCGATAAGCTGATCGAGACCAAAGCCCCCATCCTGGCGATGTCCGGGTTACTGACTCCCTCCTTTGACTCGATGAAAGAAGTGGTCGAGATGGTGAAGGAAGCCGGTCTCCGCAGCAAGGTCAAGATCATCATCGGCGGCGGTATCGTCACCGAACTCGTCCAGCGGCACACCGGCGCAGACGCCTTCACCGATGACGCCCTCGAGGGTGTCGAAATGGTCAAGAAACTAGTCAAACAACTGGCTTAAAAATAAATCTGGCGCACTCTTTTCCTCCCTGATTACGCCATTTAATGAACCGCCCGTTAAATGGCGTAATCACTATAACAAAATAAAGGATGCATTATGTTTCTGGGAATAGACACCGGGGGCACCTATACCGATGCTGTGATACTGGACAATAAATACCGCATCGTCAGTTCCGCGAAAGCCTTTACCACCAAACACGACCTCTCCATCGGCATCAATAATGCCATTACCAGCGCCTTGCCCCACCCGCCGCCGCAAATCAATCTGGTCTCCCTTTCTTCGACATTAGCTACCAACGCCATCGTAGAAGGTAAAGGCAGCCCGGTGTGTTTGATTCTCATCGGCTACGACCGCCGCACCCTGGCGGAAACAGAATTTCATAAACTTGTTTCCGATAAACATATCGTCTTTATCAGCGGCGGGCACACGGTGTCCGGCGAAGAACAGGCGCCGCTGGATGTCACTGCCGCGCAGCAGGCAATCTTAAAATACGCGCCGCAGGTATCGGCATTTGCCATTTCCAGTTATTTCAGCGTACGTAATCCCGCTCACGAACTGACCGTAAAAAAAATGGTGCGGCAGCTCACCAATCTACCTGTGACCTGCGGTCACGAGCTCACCACGGAATTGGATGCCCCGCTGCGGGCGATTACCGTGGTCATCAACGCCCGCTTAATTTCCCTGATGCAGCAGTTGATTTACAAGGTCCGGGAAGCGATGCAGAAACACGGCATCCGGGCGCCGATTATGATTGTTAAAGGCGACGGGTCGCTCATCGATGCCGCCGTTGCGCTGGAGCGCCCGGTAGAGACGATTCTATCCGGTCCGGCGGCCAGCGTCATCGGCGCGTTGCATTTGTGCAAGGTGAAGAACGGCTTTGTGGTGGATATCGGCGGGACGACTACCGATGTGGCGATGGTGGAAAATAACACCCCGACCCTCAACCATCAGGGCGCTGTCGTCGGCGGCTGGCAGACGATGGTCGAAGCCCTGAATGTCCATACTACCGGGCTGGGGGGAGATAGCGAGGTGCAGGTGACGCCGCAGGGCAAGCTTACGGTAGGACCCCACCGGGTGGTGCCGTTATGTAATCTCGCCACCATTTACTCCTACGTTACGGAAGAATTACGGAGACAACTGGAATTGAATCCCGGTATCGACGACGGCTATTTCGTGATGCGGGAGAGGGAAATTAGCGGCATCGAAGATAACCTGACCCAAAAGCAGCTCGAGATTTACGCGCGCATTACCCGGGAGCCGGTGGCGATTCTCAAGTTGCTTGAGGGCGCCGATACTCCTTTTTACAATAAGTATTCGCTGGGCAAACTGATTGAGCAGGGATTAGTTTCCATCAGCGCCTTCACGCCGACCGACGCGGTGCAGGTTCTGGGGCAATATCAGGTGGGAGTTCCGGCAGCTTCCCAGATCGGCGCGCAATTGTTATCCCGAAGACTGAAAATTGATACTAAAACCTTCTGTAAACGTGTTTTCAAACAGGTAGTCATTCAAGCCGGGAAAATTGTGCTGGACAGCGTCATTGCCGAGGAAAGCCCACAACAAAATTCCCGGCATAATCATACCGGCGCCCAGCTTTTCATCAACCGGGCGCTCGGGGCAGAAGATAAAAACCGGATGGATGTCCGGGTGGCGTTACAGTACCCGTTAATCGGCGTCGGCGCGCCGGCGGTAACCTATATGAAGCCGCTGGCGAGAAGGCTGAATACCGGACTGCTCGTGCCCAGACATGCCGAAGTTGCCAATGCCGTCGGCTCGGTGGTCGCGGGGGTGATACAGCACGTACGCATCCTGGTGAGGAAACCCGCCGGTATCGATAATCCCTACCGGGTGTACGCTCCCACCGGCCCGCGTGATTTCATCGAGCTGGAAAAAGCTGTGGCTTTCGCCCGCAAGACCGCGCGGCGGCTGGTGAAACTAAACGCCCTGACGGCGGGGGCGCAGCGTGTCAGGGTTTATACGAAACGAAAAGATGAAGTAATGGCGGTGCAGGATAGCTACGAGCACCTGGGGACAGAAATCGTGGCGACCGCGGTAGGCAATCCCCGCGGGGATACACTTCAGTGAGAGGAGCGAAATGACAGCCATTAAAGAGGCTATGACGAAAGAGCAGCGGTTAATAAATACCATTAAATTCCAGCGTACGGACCGGGTGCCGGTGATTCCCTTGATGGGACAATGGGTTGCCCGTTACTTGAAACTGCCCAAGGGGTTGCGTTTTCGTGAGCCGGAAAAGGTACTGCAGTCATTTAAAGATATGTACCGGATGCTGGGAGAATACGATGCCCAGTATGTCGCCGGGTTTTCCTGGCCACACAGCAGCCACCGTATCAGCGGTTCCACCGGTACAATGATTGCCGCCGGCAAGCAGGGCATCCCGGAGAACTTCTCCGTGCAATACGCGGAAAAGGAAAACATTTTTTTTGAAGACTACCGCAAAATTATCGACGGCGGCTGGAATAAATTCTGCCAGGAGTATTTTCCGCGGGCGATGGGTATCAGTCTGGAGCAACTGGATGCCGCCCAGAAAAAAGAACTGGCGGTTTACAAAGAAGACACCAAAACATGGAACGCGATGGGCGTGCCGGTGATGACCGGGGCGCTGGTCATTTCTGCGGAAATGACACTATCGCTGGGCAGGACTTTACCGCAGTTTACGCTCGATTTGCACCGGCATCCGGACGTGGTACAGGCAGCGCTGGAAGCAATGGTCCCTGATTTCATCCAGAATGCCCTCGACGACGTGAAAGCCTCCGGTTTGCCCTGGGTCAATATTTCACTGGAACGCGGTTCCGGGGCATACTACAACCTGAAAACCTATGAAAGGTTTTTCTTCCCCCAGTTGAAAAAACTGGTAGATGCCTTCGCCCGGCACCAGATTATCACCGTCCTGCATATGGATACCAACTGGATTAAAAACCTGCCCTACCTGCGCGAACTGCCGCGGCAGATGTGCATCTGCGAACTTGACGGCACCACGGATATTTTCAAAGCCAAGGAAATTCTGGGTGACCATATTTGCCTGATGGGTGATGTGCCGGCGGCAATGCTCTCCTTCGGGCATCCGGAAGAAGTGATTGCCTACAGCGAAAAACTGATCGATGCGGTGGGGAAGAACGGCGGTTTCATCCTCAGCACCGGCTGCGAATGCCCGGTGGATGCGAAATTCGAGACGATGAAAGCCCTCTGCGATACCGCCAAAAAGCACCCGGCAGTATATTCATAAACGATTCTAACGATACTTCAGGAGGCGAGAAATGATAAAAGAGACGATGACCAGCAAACAGAGAATCCTCGCGGCTATCAATCTGGAGACTTACGACCGGGTGCCGGTAGCGCCCCATATCAACGCCGAATACCCGATGGTGCATAAAGGCAAAACTACCGCCGACGCCTACGACCCCAACCAGCAGGAAGAAGGCTTTAAAGCGACGGTTGACCTGTGCAAAGAGGTCGGCGGCTGGGACGGGGCGACCCTGGCGGGGCACGCCCTGCCTTACCCGCCGAACGCGTTAGCCCTTTACCGGGGACGCGGCGGGCTGGGCACCGCTTACCGCTACCCCGGCAGAAACCAGCAGATTAGCGACAACTCCCCGCCGCAGTACGCGGAAACCCCGGTCATTTCTTTTGAGGATTACGATAAGATTATCAATCTGGGTTGGCGCGGTTTTCTCATTAAAACCGCCGAAGAAAAGGGAATGCTGCAGTCCCCGGAGGAAATGGCGAAAGCCGCCGCTTTTATGATGGACCGCTACCACCGGTTCGTGGCAACCTGGGACAAGCTCGGTGTAGCCGTGATGTCTGGCGCGCTGCTCATCGACCCGCAGATGAACCTCTGTCTCCTCAGAACCCTACCCGAGTTCACGATGGATATGTACCGCCACGGCGATAAGGTACAGGCGGTGCTGGACGCGATGGTAGACGATATGATGGAAGACGCTCTTAACGGGATGAAAGCCGCCGGCCCGGTGCCGCCGAACGGCATCCCCGGCATTATGATGTCCTGCGAACGCGGTTCCGGACAATATTTAAATCTGAAATTGTTCGAGCGGTTTGTCTGGCCTTATATGAAAAAGATGATAACCAGGTGGGCTGACGCCGGCTACGTGGTTACCATTCACCTCGATACCGACTGGATAAAAAACCTGCCGTATTTCCTGGAACTGCCGAAGAAAAAATGCATTTGTATGCTGGATAGCACCACTGATATATTTAAGGCAAAGGAAATTTTAAAAGACCATATGTGCATTATGGGCGATGTGCCGCCTTCGATTTCCTCCCACGGCTCGCCGGCGGATATGGAGGCTTACTGCAAGAAGGTAATTGATATCGTCGGAAAAGACACCGGCTTGATTTTAAGTACCGGCTGCGCCGTGCCCCCGAACACCAAGGATGCCAATTTTAAAAAGATGATAGATATGGCGAAAAATTACTACCCGTATCCCGGACCGAGAAAATAAGACACGAGGGCGAACGGAAAGTGAAGCCTGAAATCCTGGATAATATCCCCTTTAACGTCGACAAAGTCACGGTACTCAAGGCGATGCGTTTGCGGCACCAGAATCCCACGTTGGAGAAAATGGTGGAGGAACTGCTGGCACAGGCACGAGATATCACCCGTCCCAAAGCCGTGTATAAGGTGGGACGGGTAGAACACATCGATGAAAACTCCGTATATGTGGATGGAGTTAAATTTACCAGCAAAGCGCTGGTCAAAAACCTGGAGAAAGAAAACCGCGCTTTTCCCTGCCTCTGCACCTGCGGCCAGGAACTGGATGCCATTAAAATCCCGGCACAGGATGCAATGCGTGCCTTCTGTTTCGACATGATAAAAAACCTGGCGCTCTATACAGCCATCCAGTACCTGGCGGAATATCTGAAAAAACGCTTCGCCATCAATACCATCAGCCATATGAACCCGGGTGAATTCCAGGACTGGCCGCTCAGCCAGCAGAAACAGATGTTCACGGTTTTTCCTGATTCTGCGGAACTGGTCGGGGTGACGTTGACCGATAGCAACGTGATGAAGCCGGAAAAGTCCCGCAGCGGCATCTATTTTTCCAATGAGTCCGGTTTTGAAAGCTGCCAGCTTTGTCCCAACGTTAAATGCCCCGGCCGCCGGGCGAAATACGATCCGGCATTAGTCAAACAAATGACCGGCGCGGGTTCCGCAGCCTGATTAAACAGAAAGGCAGGAAGAAAATGGCTGATAATTTAAAATCGAGATTAAAGAGAGTCCAAGACGCCGTTGCCCATCGCCAGCCGGACCGCACGCCGGTATCATTGGCGATGGACTACAAATTCCCGGTACGTTATAAAGGTCACACTCAGGGTGAATATTTCCGCAACCGTAGCATCGGCTCCAAATACCTGATTGAAGTATTCGACGAGCTGGGAGGTTGGGATATCGTGGGGGGCGGCGGCGGCAACACCACCGAAGAGCGCGACCTGCTGGAAGCCCCGATGGTCATCAAAGTGCCCGGTCAGGATATTCCCGAAGATGACGTCATCCAGTGGGAAGAGATTGAGGTCTTTAAAAAAGAAGACTACGATAAAATCATCCGGTTGGGCTGGAAAAAATTTATGGAAGACTTTTATCCCCGGTTCCGCGGCTGGGACCCGGCGGAATACCGCCAGCGCATCCGGGAGCGCGCCCTTAAAGAGCGTGAAGCGATGAAAAAAGGCGCCAGCTTCTGGCCCGACCGGGGCTACCCGGTTTTTGGCGGCGGTGACGTCTTCCCGCCGCTGATGATGCTTTCCTGCAGCCGCACGATGACCCAGTTTACGCTCGATTTGCACCGCATCCCGGATAAGGTGCAGGCGGCAATGGACGCGATGGTGGACGACCTGATTAAAATTTCGATTGATGCCGCCAAAGCCACGGACAGCAATCCCGAAACCCGCATCCTCACCAAATCGATGATTCTGGAAAGAGGCGGCGGTTTTTATTATCCGCTGCGTATTTTCGAAAGATTCGAAATGCCGTATATGAAAAAGATGGTGGAAGCGTTCGTGGCGGCGGGTATCACGCCGATATTGCATTTCGACCAGAACTGGACCATCAATTTGCCTTTCTTGAAACAATTGCCGGCGAAGAAGTGCATTATGCAGCTCGATAGCAAAACCGATATTTTCAAAGCTAAAGAAATCCTCAAGGACCATATCTGCATTATGGGAGATGTGCCGCCGGGGCTGCTGTCCTTTGGCACGGTGGCGGAAACTACCGCATACTGTAAGAAGTTGATTGAAGTGGTGGGTAAAGGCGGCGGTTTGATACTGGGCGTTGCCTGCGGTACCCCGGTGGACGCGAAGTTCGATAATCTCAAGGCAATGATAGACACGGCTAAAAATTATAACCCGCATCACTAAACGGAAAGGATGTAACGATGGTAAAAGAGACGATGACCTTTAAAGAGAGGATGTGGGCGGCGGTGAAGCTGGAGCCCTACGACCGGGTGCCGGCTGCCCCACTCCTGGATGTGATGTTCCCCGCCAAACACGCCGGGATGACCCTGGCGCAGGCGTTTGCCGATTACAAGGGCAAGGGCTGGCAGTCAATGGTCGACCTGTTTGATGAGGTGGGCGGCTGGGATGGTTTTCTCCTGCCGGGTTACAGCACCTCGCCGAATCCAAAACACCCGGTCGCCGGCCGCACCGGCAAGATGAAGTATCCCGGCGTGGAGCTGCCGGTAGATTCGCCCCCGCAGTATATCGAGGACACCTCGATGACCGTGCAGGATTACGATGACATCATCAAGCTGGGCTGGTTCGGCTGGGCTAACAAACTCCGTGCCGCCAGCCCGGTGCCGCTGGAGAAATCGGTGGCCTGGGCGGAAAGGCAGCTGGCGCAGTGGCGGCGCGAGGTCGCCACCTGGGAAGCCAAGGGCAGACCGTCGCTCATTGGCGCCATCGTTTCTTCACCGCTGATGACGCTCTCGACCTCCCGCTCGATGACCACTTTTGCCCTGGATATCCACCGCATGCCGGACAAGGTGCAGGCGGTGATGGACGCGATGGTGGATGATTTGATTACCAATACCATTGAAGTGGCGCATCTCACCGGGGTCCCGGGAGTAATGCTGGTGCTGGAACGCGGCGGCGGCTTCTATTTCCCGCTGAAGGTGTTCGAGCGCTTCGAGATGCCTTACATCAAGAAAATGGTGGAGGCATTTGCTAAAGAAGGGTTCATCACTCAGCTTCATTTCGACCAGGACTGGACGCTGAATCTGCCGTATTTACTCGACCTGCCGCCGAAGATGTGCATCTGCGAGCTGGACAGCAAAACCGATATTTTTAAAGCCAAGGAAATCCTGGGCAAGCACATGTGCATCGCCGGGGATGTGCCGGCGGGGTTACAGGCGGTCGGCACCCCGCGGGAGATGGAAGAGTACTGCCGGAAGCTGATCGACGTGGTGGGCAAAGGCACCGGGTTAATCCTGAGTTCCGGGTGCACGGTGGCGGCGGACTGCAAGTATGAAAACTTCAAAGCGATGATAGATACTTCGAAAAATTACTACCCGTACTAAAAGCGGATAAAGAATAGGAGAGCGGAATTATGGGTTATACCATCAAACAAAAACAAGGTTACTTTATGCCTGCCAACTTCGGCCCGTGGCCCTTTATTAATAGCCACGATGCCGGCCATTACAGCGAGATACGCCAGATGTCGGTGACATACGTTACCGATAAGGATAAACTCGCCAAACTACTACCGAAACCTTTTGAACCGGCGGACGTGCCGACCGTCAGTTACACACTGCAATGCTGCAACGGGTGCGATTTTCTGGCCGGCCGCGGTTATAACTTAATCTCGGTTGATCTGGGAGTTGTCTTTAACGGGAAAAAGGATCACCTTCAGGGTGCCTATGCCGCCGTGCTCTGGGAAAACGATACTTACCCCATTCTGCTGGGACGCGAACTGCTCGGCGCACCGAAGTTGTACGGGCAAATCCCGGACCCGTCCTTCGATGCCGGCACCTGGCGTTTTTCCTGCTCTGAATACGGTAACAAGATGCTTGACGCCGAAGTGAAAAATCTCCAGCCGCTGCCCGAGGAAATGTGCCGCCAGATATCCGCCGGGGCCGGTGACGCTAACTGGATGCTATGGCGGGTACTGAGCAAAATGGGAGGCCGCGGGACCGAGGTCAGTTACCCCACGGTATTAAAGAGTAAAGCCGAGGTCCATAAAGCCTGGGCAGGCGAAGGCAGAATCAAAATCAACCGGATGACCTTTGAACAGGCGCCGATTTCTTTCAAAATCGTCAATACTCTGCGCAGTCTGCCGATAAAGGAATATCAGCCGTCAATGATGGCGGAATTGAGTCTTGACCTTTTGTTAAGAACCGCGCGGAAGATCGAATAGCTGGATAGGTGTAACAATGTCTGAGATAGTGAATTTTTTCTCACTCAAGGGTAAAGTGGCGCTGGTAACCGGCAGCCGGCGGGGCATTGGTAAAGGCATCGCGCTGGTGCTGGCGAAAGCCGGCGCCGACGTGGTGATAACGGATTACACTTCTGAGAACGGCGACCTGGAGGCCGCGGTCGAGGAGATTAAGAAACTCGGAAGAAGGTCGGCGGGTTTCGTCATGGATGTCTCCAGCGAACCGCAGGTAAACGATACTGTAAAGAAAGTGATTTCCGCTTTCGGGAAAATCGATATCCTGGTGAACAACGCCGGCATCGCCAATCCGGATGCCCCGGCGCCGCAGATAACGGTCAACGACTGGAACCAGATTTTTGCGGTGAACCTTAACGGCTGCCTCATCTGCAGTAAAGCGGTTATCCCTTATATGGTGGAAAAACGCCAGGGCAGTATTATCAATATTGCGTCGGTAGAAGGGCTAAAAGTGCTTGACCTGCGCCGTTCGAGCTGCGCCTATGCCGCCTCGAAGGCGGCGATTATCATGCTGACCCGGGGTCTGGCGTGGGATTTGGGGAAGCATAATGTCCGCGCTAACGTGATTGCACCCGGAGCAGTACGTACGGAAATGGTCCGCTACATTTGGGACCCGGCGTCTTTACCGAAAGAGATGCTGCCATTACTGCAGCAATTCCTGGCGGAAAGAGGTGTAAAAGCAGCGATAGACGATATTCCCCGGGAAATGAATAATTACATAAAAACGACTGTGCCGCTGGGGAGATTTGCAGAACCGGAAGAAATCGGTTACGCCGTCAATTATCTGGCATCCGATGCGGCGAGTTATGTCACCGGGCAAACACTGATCGTAGACGGCGGCTTGCTGGCTTAAACCAACCTTTGCGCAGCCATAACCTGAAAAATATTTCGAGGTGCGAGCTTTGCCTATTGTCAGGCTTAGTTCAGTATCAGTATACCCTGCCTGAAATAATCTAGTTAATATTTCGAAGCCCCGATTTCCTCCATCTTGCCGGTGATGACGAACACCACCCGCTCGCAGATATTGGTAACCCGGTCCGCGGCTCTTTCCAGATTATGCGCTACCCACATCAAACGGGTTGCCCGGGTAATCGTCCGCGGGTCCTCCATCATAAATACCAGCAGCTCCCGGTAAACCTGGTCGTAAAGATTATCTATAAAATCATCTTCGGCGCTGATTTCCCGGGCGCTTCTAACGTCCTGATTGATAAAGGCATCCAGACTGCGGCGCAGCATTTCGGCAGTCTTATCCGCCATCCGCGGGATGTCAATCAACGGTTTCAGGGGCGGCTCATCGCCAATCATGATGACTATCCGGGCAATACCAAGCGCGTAATCCCCGATACGTTCCAGTTCGGTAATGATATTCAGCACCGCCACAATCATCCGCAGATCGCTGGCCATCGGCTGCTGCGTGGCAATTAATTGGATACTTTTTTCTTCAATTTCAAAACGCTTCTGGTTAATCTGGACATCGGCATCGATAATTTGTTTTGCCAGCTCCAGATTACGGTACTTCAAAGCCTCGATAGAATTGAAAATCGCTTTACTGGACATACTTCCCAGCACCAGAATCTCGTCCTGAATACTGCGCAACCGTTTGTGGAATTCCGTTCTGATTTCCATACTGACGCCTCCTGTTTTTTAACCGAACCGGCCGGTGATATAGTCCTCGGTACGCTTGTCTTTGGGATTAGTGAAAATTTGTGAAGTAGTGCCGTATTCTACCAGTTCCCCGGCGCGGTCTTCCGTCATCATCATAAAAGCCGCCATATCCGAAACCCGCGCCGCCTGCTGCATATTGTGGGTAACGATAATAATCGTGTAGTTCTGCGCCAGACTGCGCATCAGGTCCTCTATCTTCAGAGTCGCCACCGGGTCCAGGGCGCTACAGGGTTCGTCCATTAAAATTACCTCTGGCTCGACCGCCAGCACCCGGGCAATACACAGACGCTGCTGCTGACCGCCGGAAAGCGCCAGCGCCGATTGTCCCAGTTTATCCTTCACTTCCTCCCAGAGGGCGGCTCTATGCAATACATTCTCGACGATTTTATCCAGTTCGGCGCGGTTGGTTTTGCCGTGCTGCCGGGGTCCGAAGGCAATGTTATCATAAATCGACATCGGAAAAGGATTGGGTTTCTGGAAGACCATACCGACCTTCTTCCGTAAATCCACCACGTCCACGGCGCGGTCGTAGATATCGGTGCCATCGAGCTCCACTTTACCCTTAACCACCGCGTTCGGAATCAGATCGTTCATCCGGTTGAACAAGCGCAAAAGCGATGATTTCCCGCAACCAGAAGGCCCGATAATCGATGTTATCGAGCAGGGCGTAATATCCAGCGAAACATTTCTCAAAGCTTGGAATTTACCGTAAAACAAGCTGACCATATCGGTGCGTAGCTTGGTAACGCAAAGATTTGTTTCCGCAGCCCGTTCTAAAGTCACATTCATTTTCATAATTTACTCCTATTTACTGGCCGCCGCCCATTCTCATAGAAAAACGGCGTGCCAGCCAGGTTGTCAGCGTGTTCACTAAAATAATCACGATAATCAGGACCGCGGCCGTGGCCATTGCTTTGTCCATTGCCCGCGTTTCCATCGCCAGGTAAAAAACGTGCAGCGACAGCGTGCGCCCGCCGGAAAGCAAAGAAGTCGGCATCGCCGCCGAGCCGCCCATCGTCACATAAAGACAGGCGGTTTCTCCGATGGCGCGCCCGGTGCATAAAATGACCGAGGTGATGATGCCGGGGATTGCCGCCGGGAGTACCACCCTGGCAATGGTCTGCCACCGGGTGCAGCCCAGCGCCAGTGCGCCCTCGCGGTAAGAGCGCGGCACGGCTTTGATGGCTTCTTCGGTCGTGCGTATCATTGTCGGCAGTAGTAAGCAGACCAGCGTCAACGCGCCGGAAAGAATCGAGAATTTGAAATGCAGCGCCGTGACGAATAACGCAAAGCCGAAGAGACCGAAAATAATCGACGGCACACCGGCTAACACCTCGATGCCGTAACGGATAAAATTGGTAAAACGGTTTGAAGGCGCGTACTCCGCCAGGTAAATCGCTGCCCCGATGCCGACCGGCACCAGTATTGTCAGCGTCAAACCGATTAAATAGACCGTGGAGACGATGACCGTGGAAATACCGCCCTCACCGCTTAAACCTCCGCGTGGTTTGGTCAACAAAAAGTCCAGGTCCAGCGCTGGCAGCCCCCGTGACAGCACATAAACGACAATGAGGAGCAAAATGGCGGCGGTAATAAATCCGCCTGCCCAGATGAATCCCAGGGCAATTTTTTGCGAGGTTTTAGGTGAGATGTTCCGCATATTTGTGAATGCCTCTTCTCAATGTAACGGTGGTAATGGTATTGAGGATGATAATAAAAACCAGCAGCACGATGCCGGTGGCAAAAAGGGCGCTGGCATGCGTACCGCTGGCGTAATTGATTTCTACGGCGATATTGCCGGTGAGCGTACGCGCCGGGTCCAGCGGGCTTTTTGGAAAGGCAATGGAATTACCGATGACCATAATCATCGCCATCGTTTCACCTACCGCCCGCCCCATTCCCAGCACGATGCTGGCGATAATGCCCGACCGGGCGGAAGGCAATAATACCCGGCTGATGGTCTGCCACCGGGTGCAGCCCAGGGCTAATGCGCCCTCTTTATAGGCGCGCGGCACGGCACGAATACTGTCATCGCTGATACTGATAATCGTGGGTAAAACCATCGCCATCAATACCAGGCAGGCGGCGATAATACTGAAGCCGCTGCCCCCGATTTGCCTCACCGCCGGGACAATCAACACCATCCCTACCAGCCCGTAGACCACGGAGGGAATACCTACCAGCAACTCCACCGCCGGACGCAGGAAAAGACGCACCCGGGGCGGCGCTACCTCTGCCAATAAAATGGCGCAGGCAATCCCCAGTGGAATCGCCAGCAGCAACGCCCCGAAAGTTACCACCGTGGAGCCGAAAATCATCGCCAGGATGCCGAAACTGCCCTGAGTAGGGCGCCATTCGGTACCGAAAAGAAAATCAAAAATCCCCACCTGTTGAAAAGTCGGTAAACCCTGGATGAAGATAAAAAAGGCAATCGCCGCCAGGACGACGACGGAGCTGGCGGCGCAGGCTAACATGATATACCGGGTGGCTTTGTCAGTAAGATAACGCGGTAGTTTCATTTTCTCCCGGGCGGTGCGGCGTTAACCGTACCGCCAATGCCTTTTATTTTATCGTGATGTAGTCTTCAGCCACAATCTGCTGTCCGGCATCGCTGAGACAGAAGTCGATAAACTCTTTTCCCAGACCGGCGGGCTCGCCTTTGGTAACGTAGAGTAAGGGACGGATAATCTTGTAGGTGCCGTTCTTGACATTGGCAACTGTGCCGGCAACCCCGTCCACGTTGACCACTTTTACCGTGGCATCGATATAGCCGCAGGACAGGTAGGCGATAGCTGCCGGGTCCCCGGCAACCGTGGTCTTTATCGCGCCGTTGGAAGACTGCAGAATCGCGGTCGCGACCATTTTATTAGCCGAGGTCAGCACTAATTCCTCAAAAGCTCCCCGGGTGCCGGAACCTTCCTCACGGGAGACAACGGTAATTTTTTTATCCGCCCCACCCACCTCTTTCCAGTTGGTGATTTTCCCTGAGAAGATATCGATAATCTGTTGTTTGGTGAGGTTCCCGATTGATTGCGAGGGATGAGCGATGATAGCGATACCGTCCCAGGCGATGACCGTTTCCACCAACCCGGGTTTTTCCGCGGTTTTCAATTCACGGGAAGAGGCGCCGATATCCACGGTGCCGTCAGTGGCGGCTTTGATGCCGACGGACGACCCGCCACCCTGCACCACGACATTTACTTTGGGATAAATTGCCATAAAGGCTTCCGCCAGGCGTTCGGACACCGGCTGGACGGTGGTAGAGCCGGAGGTAGTGACGGTGCCGGCGAGCTGTTTTACCGTGGTGGTCGCAGTCGTGGTAGCGGTGACGGTAGTGGTTTCGGGTTCTGCGGTGCAGGCGCTAAGGATGAGGGGAATCACAAGCGCGAGCGTCGCAAGAAACATCATTAGTCTTGATTTTGCTCTGGTAAACAATTCTTTTTTCTCCTATCTTTTATTTCTACCTTCATCATAGGAGCCCATGATTAAGGCTGTTTTAAAGAAATGTTAAACATTTGTAAAATCAGGTCTCGTAAAGCAGTTTCTCCACCCGGGTGCGAATCTCGTCCCGGATACGCCGTACCACGGACAGGGGTTGTCCGGCAGGGTCGTCAAGCCCCCAGTCTTCCGTGGGGAGAAAACTGGCAGGGCAGCTTTCTTCTAACCCACACCCCATTGTAATCACCCGGTCGAATTTTTCCAGCAGGTCCGGGGTAAGCGTTTTGGGCTGCTCGGAGGCAATGTCAATCCCCACTTCCTGCATTGCCCGCACCACGGTGGGATTGACGTGAGTAGAGGGTTTGGTCCCGGCGGAGTCGGCAATGCCTCCGCCCGCCGCCATAATATTGAAAAACGCTTTCGCCATCTGGCTGCGGCCGGCGTTATGGACGCAAACGAAGAGGACTCTCTGCATAATCCAATTATGGCGTGACAGGATTAACAAAGGTTTAAAAGAATGTTAAATTCTGGTTAAATTTATCGGGAAATCGGGATAGTGAAAACAAAGGAAGAGCCTTTACCGGGCTCGCTCTGTGCCCAGATATTGCCGCCGTGTGCCTGGATGGTATGCCTGGCAATCGCCAGACCCAGCCCGGAGCCGCTCCCGGCGCGTGATTTCTCCGCCTTGTAAAAGCGCTCGAAGATATGAGGTAGAGCTTCTTTTGAAATGCCGATGCCGGTATCGTTCACGCTGACTTTTACGTAGGTGGCATCGTAACCGGTCGTCACGCTAACCGTGCCGGACGGTTTATTGAATTTAATGCCGTTGTGTATCAAGTTAACCAGTGTCTGGCGGAGGCGTTCCCTATCGGCATTAACCGCCGGGAGGCTGTCTGCCAGCAAGGGTGTTATTTTGATATTATCTTTCATACCGATTGGCAGCATCTCGTTTACCACTTCCGTGACCAGGTCGTTAAGGTTAACGGTTTCTCTTTTTAATTCGGTTTTACCGGTTTCAATGCGTGAGAGTTCGGTCAACTCTCCAACCATCTGCGCCAGTCGCTCTACTTCGCCGGCGATACGCTTCAGAAAATCCGCGGCGGCAGTTTTGTCATTCACTGCCCCGTCCTGGAGTGTCTCTACCATCACTTTAATGCCGGCTAAAGGGGTTCTCAAATCGTGGGAAATATTGCCGACCAGTTCCCGCCGCATCGTTTGCAGATTGCGTAATTCGGTTAAATCCTGTATCAGTAACAGGCATCCCATAAGAGCTTGGCTGCGCAATGGAATTGCAATCAAGCGTAAATAGACACCGGATGGTTTGAGTTCTATCTGGGCGGTTTGTTGTGTTTCAACTCGTAAACAATTACCGGTCAAATTATTTACTTCGTGGTCGTGCGTGGCTTCGATGATAGATTTAGCAGTCACGGTTTCCGGCTGGAAGTTAAACATTTTCCCGGCAGCGCTGTTTGCCAGCACGATCACCCCGTTCTTATCGGTGAGGATGACGCCATCGGTCATATTAGAGAGCACCGTAAAGAGGCGGGACTGCTCGGAGGAAACCGCCTCTACCAGTTTACGCACGTTTTGCGCCATTTCATTAAATGCCTGCGCCAGTTCCCCGGCTTCATCATTGCTACGCACAAGAATGTTTTGCTGCAGGTTGCCGCCCGCCATCCGGCGTGAAGCTAAAGTAACCTCGTGAATAGGGCGCGTCATGTAACGGGCAATCAGCCAGGCGATAACACCCACCAGTGCGGCAGTAATCCCAAGGGCAATTAATATGATTACCGTGACGTGGCTCACGGCGGCATTGATATTAGCCAGCGATAACGCAATTCTGGCCACGCCGACTGCCTGCGAGCCCTGGAGTACAGGCACCGCGACGTACATCATTTCTTCGTCGAGCGTTTCACTGAACCGGGTGCTTTCTCCATAACCGGCAGATAGGGCCGCAATGACCTCCGGACGGGTGCGGTGATTGTCCATCAACAACGGGTTTTCCTCAGAATCTCCCAGTACTACTCCATCGACGCTGATAATGGTGACACGAGCGCCGATTTTTTGCCCCAGTTCGTTAGCCAGGTCATTCAAGGCGTTGCCTGAAACGTTAAAATAACCGGTGCTGGCGCTGGCAGTTATCTCGGCTTCGTTGGCAAGGTAAGTGCGGAGATTTTCTATCTGGGTATCCCGTACAAAATTTACCAGATAGATGCCCATACTGCCCATTCCCAGCACAATCAGCGCCAGAAACGGCAGCGTAATACGCCATTGCAACCGGTTAAAAATTTTCATGCCTCGATTTTATAGCCTGTGCCGCGCACCGTGACCAGGTGGCGCGGATTCGACGGGTCGGTTTCGATTTTTTGCCGCAGCCAGCGGACGTGCACATCCACGGTGCGGGTGTCGCCAGCGAAATCGTAACCCCAGACCTTTTCCAGTAGTTGCTCCCGGGTGAAAACAAAGCCTTGGTTCACCGCCAGAAATGCCAGTAAATCGAATTCTTTAGCAGTTAATTCCATTATCCGGTTATCAACCGTCACCCGGTGGCGTTTCAGGTCAATCTCAATATTGCCAAAATTAATCTGGTCTTTTTCTCCCTCGGTAATTACGTTGGACTGTTGGGAGCGCCTTAACAGCGCCCGCACCCGGGCCAGCAGCTCCCGGAGGCTGAAAGGCTTGGTCATGTAGTCATCGGCGCCGGTATCCAGCCCCACGATTTTATCAGTTTCATCGGTACGGGCGGTGAGCATAATAATCGGTACCGCGGTTTCTTTACGCAAAATCCGGCAAACCTCGAAACCATCGATTTGAGGCAGCATTACATCCAGGATGATAAGGCCGGGTTTTTCAAGACGTGCAATCTCCAGCGCGGTGGCGCCGTCGGCCGCGGTCAACGACTGATAGCCCTCTTTCTTCAGGTTATAGCTGATGGTATCCAGCAGATTGCGGTCGTCTTCTACCACCAATATTTTACTCATCGCTAGTAGTATAGACGGAACTGACAACAACTGGCAATACTGCGTACTGGTTGGAGCATCAAGGGTTCAGGATAAAGGTCAACTCGAGGGTTTTGGTTTTGCGCATTGTACAGTACTGCTCACCATCCGCAAGGTTTATTAATTTTCAGTGTCTTTCCATAAGTTTTTTATCACCCGCAGGCATTTACCCGCAAGTTTTTAGCCCACGGGCGCCGGGACATCCGCCTTCTTCTCCTCAACTACGTTGTCCTCAACATTCGTAGCCGCGGGTCCCGGGAGCAGGGTTTTAACCCATTCCCGCTTTTCCCAGAGCGCGCAGCCGCCAGCGGCTTCGGTCATTTGCTCTTTGTTTTCCCGCAGAGCTTTCAGGAATTTAGATTGCAGCGCCACTCTTAAAGATACCTGCTGTAGATTGGCATCAGAATACGGAGCGAACGGACAGGGTTCCACATTCCCCTCGGCGCTGATATGAATAAAGCCTTTCCCCGCCGCCAGGCAGCCGCCGAATTGCTCTTCATCCCCGGGGACGGACACAAACAACGCCCGGTTGCGGGAGCGCAAAGTATTTACCCGCGCGGGCATTCCGCCACGTTGAGACTCGGTGACTACCCAGTTCTCAGTCCCCTCGCGGATGGCGGTATACTCCACGTAAAAGAACAGCCGGCAGCCCTGCCGCCACAGCCCGCGGATGAATTCGGGGTCGGTAACGGTCTGTAAATTATCGCGGGTTACAGTTAACGAGGTACCGAAAAAGATGGCGTTTTTGTGCAGTTTCCGGACAATCGCCTGCAATTGTTCATAAACACCCTGGCCGCGGCGGGCGTCGGTAGCTTGCTGGAATCCCTCCAGGCTAATCACCGGCACTACGTTTTTCTGTCTCTTCAGCGTTTTCAACACCTCGCCGTCAATGAGCAGCCCATTCGTAAAAATAAAGAAAACCATTTCGGGATGAAGGGCAGTAATTTTCAATAATTCTTTACGCACCAGCGGCTCCCCGCCGGCGATAACCATAAATGAGACGCCCAGTTCCTTGGCTTCTTTCACCACACGGTTCATCTCGGTGTCGCTTAGTTCACTCTTGGCAAAAGCCCGCAGAGCCTGGTGATAGCAACCCTTACAATGTAAATTACAGCGGTTGGTAATGCTGTAAATGATAATCGGCGGCACATGCACCCCGCGTTTCTCCCACTCCTGCCGTAAACCCGCAGCTTTCACCTGGTGCCGGACGGTACGAAAAAAGGAAAAAGCCTGCGCCGGATGCCTTAAACTCACCAGCAGCGCTTCCGTAAAAAACCGCTTCAGGGAGAGATTCAGCGTTTGCACTTCGTCTCCGGGGTTTTCTCTCTCCGCCCCGATTTTGATGCTATAGGCAGCAGGCGAATACTCGGGATAAACCATCTGTAAATCAAGGTTGCTCATCATTTTTACCTCCAGGGTATCTTTAAGTTTCTCTTTTTTCAAAAAGCTGCACCTATTTTAAAATAAGCGCGCGGATGTTTTGACCAATCGGACGGTGGGAAATATACTATCTTCCGGACAGGTTTTTACCTGGTCATTCGGGCAGGTGACGTGCTGGAATGAACCACCGGGAACAACCGGACCCCGGCGACCAAGCCCCAGAGCAACGCATTCGCCATCAGCAGCCGCTCGAACAGTCCCAGCGTCTCCCCATCGCGGTAAATCACCGCCGCGCAGATAATTACCAGTACGATGCCGATTACCGCGGTAACAGCCGTATAAATCGCCAGCCCGCGCTGTTTCTTCTCGGCGAAAAGCTGCGGCAGCAGCAATGCACAGGCAACCGGGAACAGTACGGATACCGTCCGGGCAGCGTATTCATGCACCACCGCCGGGGCATTTCTCACGGCGCCTTCCATATTCGTCGGAAACAGGGCAATCAGGAGAAACCCGAAAGCGGCAAACATTAACAGCGCGCCGCTGATTTTACTGAGTTGACGGCGGGCATAGGTAAAATAGAATTTCACTGCCATCAATACCAGCCACAGGCTCACCACAACAAAATCAGTCGTCAGCAGCCAGCCGTAGGGATAATGCACCATCTGACTGACGGTTTGCTTGACGGGGTCGTAATCCTTAAACGCCAACCCCATCAGCAGTGCCATCACCAGCGAAAAAGCCGGCGCCAGCACCTGTAAACCGCCTTCGCAATGGCTGACCATCGGCTGCGTGTTGGCTGCCGTGACCAGGTATTCGGTCAAAGCCAGCAGCTTCGCGGCCGGGTGCATTTGCGTCTGGGGGAGACTAATTCTTCTCTGCATACTCTTATTTTCACCGGCGCCGCCCCGTTTGTGACCGCCGGACGGTAGAGAATTAACGCTGCCCGGCAGCGGGGTTTCGTTACTGTGCTTTTGGATAGTTGCAACCCGCCATTGACTAAAGAAAACGTAAAATGTACCATAGCAATGGTGCCTTTTTTGTAAGGAGTGAAAAAATGAATCCGCAAAACCCTATTAAAGTTTTACTGGTCGACGACCATGCGGTGGTGCGCAGCGGTCTGGCGGCAGTATTAATGGTGAACGATGAATTCGAACTGGTAGGCGAAGCCGGCAACGGCGAGGAAGCGGTGCGGCTGTGCGACCGGCTGCAGCCAAACGTTGTGATTATGGATATGATGATGCCGGTGATGGACGGGGTTGCCGCCACCGCTGTCATCCGCGAAAAGTACCCGCAAATCGCGGTGATTGCCCTGACCAGTTTTCGTGAAAAGGAACTAGTGGAAGGCGCTCTCAAAGCCGGGGCAATCAGTTATCTATTAAAGAACGTCACCGCGGAAGAACTGGCCGCCGCCATCAAGGGCGCGGTTTTAGGACAGCCCAGATTATCACCTGAAGCCACCCAGGCATTGATTCAGAGCATCAAAACCCCCAAAACCATCGATTACCAGTTGACGGAACGTGAAAAGGAAATTCTTGCCCTGATGGTAGAAGGACTGGGAAACAATGAAATCTCCCGGCGGCTGGTAGTCAGCCCTTCGACCACGAAATTTCACGTGAGCAATATCCTTTCCAAGCTAGGCGTCAGCTCCCGGACAGAGGCGGTGGCGCTGGCATTGAAACAAAACCTGGTCAAATGACCAGTCTAAATACTGTCCTGCCGTACGGCTCACAATCCCCCCGTCTATATGAAGCACCCGGGGGGATTTCATTTTATGATGGGATTAGCTGAATAAAAGGAGCGAAAATGAAGAAAATTTTAGTGTTCGGAATGATAGGATTATTCATCCTCGGGTTAATGGCAGGATGCAGCGGAGATTACGCGGTGCCTACATATATAGACAATGCCGCCGGCATTCAAACTAATGTGGGACGAGAATTCATTATCGCGCTCGACGCCAATCCCACCACCGGTTATAACTGGAATGAAGTGTACGATGAAAACCTGCTGAAACTTGTTTCTAAAGAATACAAAGCCGATGAAAAAGCCACCGGATTGGTAGGCGCGGGCGGGACACAATACTACCGCTTCCAGGCAAAACACCTTGGCGAAACCAACATAAAACTTGCCTACCAGAGAAACTGGGAGTCTGCCCCGATTGATGAAAAAACCTTCGATGTCAGCATCGAGGCACGCGTCAGCCAGTCGGGCGGCGCAATGACAACCCGGGAATATCAGATAGACGGATTTACCAAAATTGTGGTCAGCGCCGCTTTCGAGGTAGTGGTAAACCAGGGAGACGCCTACGCGGTCAGTGTAACGGCGAGTGATTTCAGCAATATCAAGGTGGAAAAAGTGAACGACACGCTGCAAATCGGACGGCAGGGGATCGAATGGTTTACGCCGTTCCGGCAGCAGGCACGGGCAGTAATCACCGTGCCGTCAGCCGAAGCAATCACTTTCTCCGGCGCCACCAAAGGCACCGTGAACAACATACAAGCCGCCGGGACGATGACATTGAACGTTTCCGGCGCCAGCAATATGGAAATTAAGAATATTACCGCCGCCGAATTCCGCACCGAGGTCACCGGAGCGTCCGTATTGACCGGGGATATCAGCGTCTCCGGTAACGCCCGGTTCGAGGTTAACGGCGCCAGCCGAATCGAACTGAGCGGCGCGGTCACCGATGTAACCGCAAATATCAGCGGGGCGTCCCGCGCCGAATTGTACGGCTTCGTCAGCCGCAACGCCGATCTGGAAGTCAGCGGCGCCAGCAACGCCTATGTTAACCTCAATGGCAGGCTCGACGCCAATGTCAGCGGAGCTTCCAACCTCACCTGGACCGGCAACCCTACTATGGGCGATATCAGCACCTCGGGCGCCTCAAATCTGCGCCGTAAATAAATTATTACTACCGCCTCCTCAAAACAGCCTCCATTTCACGGAGGCTGTTTTTTTACGGTACCTGGCCGACATCTTTGCCAGCCCCATCTTAATTGACCCCAACCGCCTGATAGATTAGTATTATCTGGATAGCAAAAAGGAGACAGACGATGCGGTTTTCTTGCCCTGGCAGGCATCAATCTTCCCGTTTCTTAACAAATATCGGACTGGTTTTTTTAGCGTCGTGTTTGTTGTTAACCGCCGGGTGCACGGGCGGCAACCGGACCCCGGCGCACCAGAACATCCTGAACGTCGGTCTGCTGCTGGGTTCCGGAGGGCTGGGCGACAAATCCTTTAACGACTCCGCCTACAGCGGCTTGCTGGCAGCGCAGAAACTCTATAACATCCGCTTCGAAACGGTCGATTTCACCGCGAATGAAGCAAAACTCGACGCCCTGCGTCTTTTTGCCGATAACAATTACGACCTTATCATCGTAGTGGCTTACGAAAACAAAACCGTGCTGGAAACCGTGGCGGCAGAGTACCCCGATATTCATTTTGCCGCGATTGATTTTGAAGCCAGCGGCGCTAACATTACCTCCATCGTTTACCGCGAGCACGAGGCGGATTTTCTGATGGGGGTGCTGGCAGCCATGCTGACCCACACCAAAATCGTGGGGGTCATCGGCGGCACGGATATCCCCGCCATCCGGCGGATTATGGCGGGTTTCGAGCAGGGCGCGCTTTACCAGGACGCCAGCGTGCGGGTATTCAAAGAATTCGCCGGGACCTTTTCCGATTCCAAGGTAGGCTACGAACTAGCAATGAAGAAATATAACGAGGGCGCCGACGTGATTCACAATGCCGCGTCCAAAACCGGGCTGGGGATTATCGAAGCCGCCAGGGAAACCACCCGCTACACTACCGGCACCAGCGGCGACCAACGCTACCTAGCGCCGGGGTATATGGTCGGCAACCGCCCTAAAAAAGTAGACACAGCGGTGTTGCTGCTCATCGGCGAAGTAAAAAACGGGAATCTTACCCCCGGGACACGGTCGCTGGGGCTTAAAGAAAACGGTATCGCCATCGGGCCTTTCGATGAAAGTATCGTCACCCCGGCGATGCAGCAGCGCCTGAACAAATTAAAACAGCAGATTATCGACGGAGATATTGTCGTCAGGTCAGAATAAGCAATGAGCGTCGGCAGATTATTCCGGAACCGTTTATATTATGTAAACCGCACTGTACAGGGACGGATGCTGGTCTGGAGTGTCAGTGTTTTCGTCATCGCCCTGGTAATACTGAGTGTGACAGTCTTCCAGCTGGGTCAAAGTGAACTCGTTAATCAAGCCCGGCAGCGCAATGTCCAACTGGCTTCGATCATCAGCCGTGACATTAACTCGCAAATCAGTAATATCTACACCGACACACGCACTTTTTCCCGCTTTCTGGAAAACACGGATGGGGCACTAGACGCCCAGGCAGAAGCGGTTTTAGCTTTGCGGCTTTCCGCCCCACAGCGCTACCGCGCCGTTTATTATCTGGATAAAGAAGGTAATCCGCTATTTTATCTGACCGACAACGTACAAAACTTGTTCACGCTGCAGAGTGGCGAGGAAATACTGGCGCAGCCGGTAATTATTCTCGAGTCGTCCGTGCTCAATACATTCCGCGAAACGCAAGGTACCATCACGGCTGTTTCCGATGTTTATTTCAAAGGGCTGGAAACAGTGCCGGTGTTGTTTATGGGAATGCCCATCACTACATCCGGGGGCGAAACAAGAGTGGTAGTTTTCGAAATCGATTTGAGCGATATCTGGCAAAGAATTTCCTTGACCACGGTGGGTAAAACCGGCTTCGCCTACGCGGTTTCCCGGAACGGTTTGATTATCAATTACCCGAACGCGTCCTTCATCAGCGCGCTGATACCCCCGGAAATCCAGCCGTTACTCAGCGGGTATGAAGGCTTTGCCGAATATACCGAACCTTTTACCGGGCGTATCGTGCTGGCGGCGTTCAGCCCGGTGGGGGGCGCTACCGGCTGGGGAATTGTGGTGGCACAGGACCGCGACGAAGTAAACGCTTCGGTATTGCGGATTGGTTTTCTCATCATCGGTATCGCCTTGCTGCTTGCCGCCGTGGGCATTACCGGCATCCTGTTTATGATACGGGCGTTCACCCGCCCGATTATCGACCTGACGAGTGTGACGCACCGCATTGCCGAGACCGGCGATTTAACCAAAACCGGTTTGAAAATCCGTCCGGACGAGGTGGGGCAATTGAACGAGGCTTTCAACCTGATGATTGAACGATTGGAGCAATCCGAGGGTAAAATTGCCCACGCCGCGGCGGAAGAACGCAACCGTCTGGCGCGTGATTTGCACGATGCCGTCAGCCAGACATTGTTTTCCGCCAGCTTGATTGCCGACGTGCTGCCCCGCATCTGGGAACGCAATCCACAGGAAGGTCAGAAACGTCTGGCGGAATTGCGGCAGCTTACCCGGGGAGCGTTGGCGGAAATGCGCACACTGCTGCTGGAGTTACGCCCTGCGGCGCTGGAAGAAGCCGATTTCAGCCATCTCCTGCAGCAACTCGGGGAATCTATCTCCGGCAGGACCCGGATACCGGTAGCGGTGAAAATAGATGGCGAGTGTATGGCATCATCCAGAGTGAAAATCGCTTTTTACCGTATTGCCCAGGAAGCCCTGAACAATGTCGCCAAGCATTCCGGAGCCACCCGGGCAGATGTCCAACTGGTTTGCTCCGGGAGCGGGGTAACGCTGACTATCAGCGATAACGGCCGCGGTTTTGACGTAAACATGAGTTCGCAGAAGAGCCTGGGGCTGGGGATTATCCGGGAGCGCGCGCTGGAAATTGGCGCCGCGGTAAAAATCACCAGCCAGCCGGGACAGGGCACGAAAATCGCGGTGACATGGGAGAAGATATCGCCCGGTTAATGAAACGCCGGAATCGCCAACGCCCATGTAATAATCGACCAGCACTCAGAATCCGTAGAAGAATCATCGTTCTGGCACCGGGTTACTGGCAGGCTGTCCGTACCGTGAGATGAGGTGTACCGAGGACGCCTTAAAAGTAAAAACCACTTCCTGCCCGATTTTTATCCCGAGTTCTTCCCAGGAACGTTTGGTGATGACCGCCGCCAGCGGAAAACCACAGTCCAGCGTCACCTTCAACTGGGAACCAAAAGGAAATATCTTGACGATAATCCCTTTCAGATGATTCCGGGCGCTGGTAGAAGCCGCTTCTGCCGCGGGCAGACCGACAATAATGTCCTCATAATGCAGATAGACCGTAACCGGACAGCCGCTTTTTATATCGGAAACAGCCTGAATAACTTGCCCGTTAACATCAATTAACGCCAGCCCGTCACGCTGTGCAGCGACCACCCCACGCAGGATATTGCCGGCTTCGATGAAAGCCGCTACGTCCTCATCGACCGGAGAGCCGAAAACCTCCTCCGGCGCGGCAATCTGACGGATGGAACCGCCCATGATAATGGCGACCCGGTCCGCCAGCGCCAGGGCTTCATTACGGTCGTGCGTCACCATCACGGTAGTTACCTGAGTCTCACCCAAAATGACTTTCAGTTCCTCCATCAGAGCCTGACGGGTAGGCATATCCAGCGCGTTGAACGGCTCATCGAGTAACAGAACCTCCGGTTGTAAAACAAAAGCCCGCGCCAGGCTCACCCGCCGCGCTTCCCCACCCGAAAGCAACCGCGCCTGCCGTCTCGCCAGGTGGGAAATGCCGAACCGCTCCAGCCATCGGTGCGCCCGGCCGCTTAACTCTTCCTTTTTCACGCCGCGTAACCGCATGCCCAGTGTTACGTTATCCCACACCGTATTGTTGAGCAACAAGGGCTCCTGCAAAACCACCGCCAGCCGGCGATGCAACTGGAGAATCTGCCCGGGACTTGTAACCGGGACACCATAATAAGCAATGGTCCCGGCTGCCGGCTTGAGTAATAACGCCAGAGAAAGCAACAGGGTACTCTTACCGCTACCATTCGGACCGATAATTCCCAGCACCTCGTGAGACTTCACAGACAGTGAGGGAATCGACAAAACCTGCCGGCCACCGAGTTTCACAGATAAATTTTCGACTTCAACAGCGAAATTGGATTGCGCCGGCTGCTCCCTCATCACCGTGGTTTACTCCTCTGCTGAATTAACGTGAGCGCCAGATTTGCCAGATACACCAGCGCCATCAGGATAATGCCCAGGGCAATCGCCAGACCGAAATCCCCTTTACCCACCTCCATTACGATGGCGGTCGTGAGAACGCGGGTCTGTCCGGTGATATTGCCGCCCACCATCATCGCTGCCCCGACCTCGGAAATGATGGAACCGAAGCCCGCCATAACCGCCGCCAGCAGCGGCAGGCGGGTATCTTTAATGAGAATCCATACCAGCTGCCACCGCGAAGCTCCCAGAGCAATAACTTGCAAACGAAGCTTGGGGTCTATCTGCTGTATTGACGCGACGGTAAAGCCAGTGATAATCGGCAGGGATATCACGCACTGGGCAATCACGATGGCGTAAGGGGTGTACATCAGATGCAATATCCCCAGCGGCCCGTGACGCCAGAGCAAGACACTCACAATCAAGCCGACGACTACCGGGGGCGAACCCATACCAGTATTTATCAGGCTGATAATGAAGCGGCGTCCCCAGAAACGGGTCATACCGATAACCGCTCCCAGAGAAATGCCGATGACCAGGCTGATGGCCGTGGCAGAGAGCGATACCGCCAGCGATAGCAGCGTTATTTTTAAAACCTCCGGGTCTCCTTTGATAAGGAGTTGAAAAGCCCGGACAATACCTTCGAAGATGAGATCCAATTAATATGTCTCCTCAATGGTAAAGAGGTTCCCTTCTTTTTTTCAGGATTAAGGGGAACTTCTAAATTTGTAACCGCTTACACGCTGCCCAGGTCAACTTCCGTCTTATCCGCGTCCGGGAAAAAGAGCGGCTGGCCGTATTTATCCACGCCATAATCTTTGATAATAGCCTGCGCTTCGGGGCTGACCATGAAATCGGCAAAAGCTTTTGCGCCGGCGGCGTTGATTTTGTCTGATTTAGCCGGGTTTATCTGAATAACGTGATAGATGTTAAGGAGAACCGCATCGCCTTCAACGAGGATAGACAGGCTCAGGTTTTTCTGTGTCGCCAGGTAGGTTGCCCGGTCGGTCAGTATGTATGCCTGTTTTTCAGAGGCAATGGTGAGCGTTTGTCCCATTCCCTGCCCGGATTCCTGGTACCAGGTTTGTCCGGCAGGCTCGACGGCGGCTTTCTTCCACAGCGAAAGTTCCATTTGATGGGTGCCGGATTTATCACCCCGGCTGAGGAATAACGATTTACTGGCGGCGATTTTTTTCAGGGCTTCCACCACCGAGGTCATCCCCTTGATACCCGCCGGGTCTGACGCGGGGCCAACGATGATAAAATCATTGTGCATCACCAGCTTGCGCACGGTGCCGTGACCATTCTGCATAAAGGTAACCTCTGAAGCCGGAGCATGCACCAGCAGCACATCGGCTTCGCCCCGCTCGCCCATGGTCATTGCGGCGCCGGTACCTACGTAGATAGGTTTAATAACATAGCCGGTTTTCTGCTGGAAAACCGGAATCAGGGCATCCATCAGCCCGGAGTCCCCGGTGCTGGTGGTACTCGCCATTATAATTTCCCGATTATTCAATTTACAGCCGGCAAAACCGGCGCCCAACGCTACCATCATTACCAGACCGAGTAGCAGTTGCAAATATTTAGTCAATCGTTTTTTCACGATTTTTTCCTGTTTTATTTTAGTAATGTAAAGGCAAGCAGACAGATATCAGCTTCAAGAACTATCGATATCACCCACCCCAACTCTCCTTTCCAAGCACGAGAGGCACAGGCGTTTCCACCCGCACCCTGGGACCCGACGAGTCCTGCGGCTACGCGCCATAGCCCGCGGCTTTAGGTCACGTAGCTCGAAGAGCCTGTTTATTTTTTATACCTTGTTGTACGGGTAACGAGTCATCGACCCTGTTTGCGACACATCATAACCGCCGATATTTTCCACGGTCAGTTTAAATTCCCGGCTGGTCACAATACCCAGCAGGCTTTGCGTCAATCCTCGCTGGAATTTTTCCGCGGGGATAATCAAATCGTATCTTTCTTTCAGGAGAGGGATAAAATCCAAACCGTTGGCGGCGGCAGCAGCCTGAATACCGAGACCCACGTCGGCTTCGCCGCGGGCAATGCTCATCGCCACTGCCAGATGAGTGGACACTTCCCGGGAGTACCCTTTAATCCGTGAGGTCGGAATGCCGTGCTTGCGTAATTCCAAGTCCAGCAGCACCCGGGTGCCGGAGCCTTTCTGCCGGTTAACAAAGGAGATACAGGGATGTCCTAAATCATTTAAATCCCTGATGTTCCGCGGGTTGCCGGACGCCACAATCAGCCCCTGAATGCGATACGCCAGTTGTACGACCACCAGTTCGCGTTCCGGCAGCAGGTGTTTCAAGTAGGGATAGTTGTACTCCCCGGTCTCTTTGTCCAGCAGATGTATGCCAGCCATATCGGCGCGGCCTTCCTGCAGGGCAATCAAGCCGCCCAGGCTCCCGGCGGCATTGAGTTCAATGTCCGCCCCGGGATGCAGGGCTTTAAGTTTACTGACGAGCAAATCCAGCGCCAGGTCGTGGCTGCCGACGATTACCAGTGTGTCCGCTTTCGCGGCGGCGGGTTTCTTTTGCCATTGCGACGTAGAAACATTTCCTGATTTGCGTTCTTCCCGCCACCGTGAAAGATGCAAAGAGAACTCGGCTTCCAGTTCCTCCGGCGCGTAACCCAGGCTCAAGGCTTCCAGAATATGGTTATTCACAAGCTGCGAAAGGTGCTGGGCACGCACCCGGTGAATCATGGCATCGTTCGCCTGCGCCACGACAACTGTGCCGCCGCCACGACGAGACACCACCACTTTCTCCCTTTCTAATTCCAGATAAGCGCGCGCCACCGTGCCGGGGTTGACGCCCAGCGACTGCGCCAGCCGCCGTATGGGAGGCAGACGCTGCCCCGGTTTGAGATGCGTGCTGGCAATCCCCTGCTTGATTCGTTCGGAAACCTGTTTGAAGATAGGCATCGGGGCGGTATTGTCAATCTGAATACGGTAATCTTGTATTACTTGCATTGTTACAAATATAACACCTGGAGAGAAATAAAACAAGTAGCTACGGAATTAAATCTCCACCACTACAGGCACATCAACTTAAATAAAGAGATAATTTCATAATCAGAGGGCGTAAATTGCCCGAATACCAAAAAAGCTTCTAGCAACAGAAAAGGGGAAAACTCAAAATTTTCCCCTTTTCTGCAGGAAGGAAAGAGAACCGTAAAATTCTAATTTTTTATATCACGTCAACCGCTGGCGGCGCGCCCCTAAGTTCCGGTGTTGCCCCCGATGACGTGATACAGATGACCCAACTGGTAAGCCGTGAAATAAGAGGAATAAGCCCGGTACCCCTCCCAGGGAGGCAGTGTTTCAAAGACGAACATTTTGTCCCAGAGCGGAGTAGCCTGGGCGACCGTCAGCCCATCGATTTTGAATTTCTCCACCGCGGCGATACGTTCTTTCAAAGCCGCGTGCATACTCCGTAAACATTCTTTGGCGCCGGAAGTTACCACCGGTCCGTGTCCCGTCTGGATACAGTCAATATCCAGCCGCTGCATATATGCCAGTGATTCCAGATACTGATACGGGGCAACATCGTGCAGGGGGCCGATGCTCCCGGAGGCCGTGACATTATCGGCGGCGTAAAGCACCTTCTCTTCCGGGATATACACGGCGGTCTGTCCGGCGGTATGCCCCGGCAGCAAAATAATCTGGAAAGTCAGCCCCCCGATGGATAACGTCATCTGCCGGGAGAAAGTAATAGTGGGGACGCCCTTACGGTAAATCTGCATATCGGGCATCGTGAACGGTTCCCGGTACAATCCCTGTGTGCCCTGCCGGATGTGGTGTTCCGTATTCGATATTAAGAAAAGCTGCCGGGTGATATCGCTGGCGATAATCGGCACATCGAAATAACCGGCAGTCATATTATGGTCGAAATGGTACTCGGTGTTGATGATGTACAATACCTTCCCGAGTCCGGCGAGTTCTCTCTTATATTCCTTTAAATAGACGGGGTCGCCGGGAGCATCGATCATCACGATGCCGGCTGGGGTCACGACGTAACCGAAATTACAGCCGCGCGTCTCGACCTTCACAAAGGCGTGCTTGGAAAGTTGCTGCGTCTTCATTGTTTACTCCATTCTCTAATTATTATTTACCGCTAGGGTTTATAGACGATTCTGGGGAAAGTATGCATTCTGCCGCCATCTACCACCAGCGTGTGACCGCTGACCGACCCGGACGCGTCGGAGGCAAGGAACAACGCCGGCAGGGTCAATTCCCGCAGCTCGGTAATTCTCCCCAGCGGCACCTGGGTCAGGAACTGATTGATGATATTGGGCGTTATTTTCATCGCTTCTTCAAATGCCGGGGTTTTGACGTTGGTGGGCGCGAGCGAGTTGACACGGATATTGTAAGGACCGAGTTCCGCGGCCAGCAGCTCCGTCATTTTCATACAGCCGGCTTTGATAATGCTGTAGGCGCCCTGGTTCCCGGTGGGACGAATCCCGGCGGTAGAGCCCATATTGATAATGCTGCCTTTTTTCTTTTCCATCATCACCTTGGCGACAGCCTGGCAGCACAGGAAATAACCTTTGAGACCGACGTCAATCGTCCGGTCCCACTCTTCTTCCGGGAGCTCCACCAGAGTGGGTCTGCCCTTGGCATAAACGACGGCGTTATTTACCAGCACATCGATGGTGCCGAAATCACGGACTACTTTAGACACCATCTCCTGCACCTCGCTTTTCACCGAAACATCGGCTTTCACCGCCAGGACGCGGCGGCCGGGTATCTTGATTTCCGCTGCCACTTTTTCCAGGTCGGCCAGCGTGCGGCTGCAAATTGCCACATCCGCGCCCGCCTCCAGGAACGTTGCCGCGATGCCTTTGCCAATGCCGTGAGTCGCCCCGGTGATGAGAGCAACCTTTCCTTCTAATGAAAATTCGTTACTTGTCATAAACGTACTCCTTTCTTTTATCTGTACCAATTCTATTCAAGGTTTCTAAATATTTAAAGATGCCGGGATGATGGTATTAATTTTTATGACTGAAATCAAGCATCCACCTGTTTTGTTTTTTGTAATAGCCGGCGGGGAAGATTGCTGCCATACCTGCCGACGCCGCCTTTCAACCGCGGGTCCAGCAAATCTCTGATAGCGTCTCCCAGCATATTGGTACCCCAGATGACCAGCCCCAGGGCAAGCCCCGGCCACAATCCCATCCAGGGCGCCACCAGCATATAGGTTCTGCCCGGGCCGCTAATCATGCTCCCCCAGCTCGGGGTAGGCGGGGGAATGCCATAGCCCAGAAAGCTTAAACTGGATTCCGCCAGGATAACGCCGCCGATATTGGTGGAAAACAGCACGATGACGGCGGCGAAGATATTGCGGAAGATGTGCTGTGTCAGTGTTCGCCAGGTTGAGCAACCCACCACCTGAGCGGCGGAAACGTAAACGTTCTCTTTAATGCCGACGACGGCGCTCCGGATGATGCGAGAACCGCCGATACCCATTGAGACACCCAACACAATAATAATCTGCAGTAATCCCGGGCCGATTAAGGACATTACCGTTAACAAAATAATGAGCGCCGGAAAACTCATCCACGCGTCCACCAACCGCTGCACCGCAAAATCGAATTTACCGCCGAGAAAACCGCAGGTAATACCAATAACGACCGAGACTATGGTGCTGAGCAGCGTCCCCAACAACCCGACCACCAGCGAAATTCTTGCTCCATAAATCACGCGGCTGAGCACATCCCTCCCCAGCATGTCCGTGCCGAGCAAGTACTGTGATGAAGATGGTTGGAGTCTGTCTCCTATATGAACCTCATCGTATGCGTAAGGCGCAATCACATTGGCAAAAATTGTCACGAGCAGCAGCAGGAGAACAATCACCCCGCCGATAGTCCCCAGCGGTTTTTCTTTAACCAGCCGGTAACAAAAACTTAAAAGAGGATTCCTCCGTTTACTTTTTGTCACCATCGCGGCAGACGCTTCCGTAATGTTGGTCATATTATTAGTATTATCCTTATTTATAATGTACACGCGGGTCAAGCCAGCCGTACGCAATATCCACCAGCAAATTCGTGGCGAGCACTACAATAGCAATTAGCAGATTGATAGCGCTGACTAAAGTGTAATCCCTTTTCAGCAACGACTCCAGCATCAGGCGCCCGATACCCGGGAGCGAGAAAATTTGTTCGATAATCACGGAACCGCCCACCAGCATCGGAACCATGTAGCCGAAGACCGTAACCACCGGGATAAGAGAGTTTTTTAAAGCGTGGCGAATAATCACGGTTCTTTCTTTCAACCCTTTGGACCAGGCGGTGCGTATGTAATCCTGACGAAGTGTTTCCAACATCATTGTGCGTATCCACCGCATCATGCCGCCGGTGGTCGCCATCGCAATAATAAATGCCGGGAGCAGGAACATTTTTAAATTTTCCAGAGGATTTTCCACAAACGAAACAAAGGAGATTGATGGCGACCAATTCCACCAGATGGACGGATAGACCATCACCATTGTCCCCAGCCAGAACCCCGGAATGGCGATGAATGCGACCGCCACACTTCTACCGATGTAATCGCTGACGGTATCCTGTCTGATGGCAGACCATATTCCCAACGGGAGAGATAACAGGGCAGTAAAAAGCATGGCTAAAACCCCGAGTTCCATACTCACGGGGAGTCTTTGCAGCATCATTTCCAGCGCAGGGCGGCGAGTTATCAATGAAAGACCCAAATCACCCCGAAAAATACCCCCGACCCATTTCCCATATTGGACGAACACGGGGAGGTCAAGACCAAGATCATGTAACATCTGTGTCCGGCTGATTTCCACAGAGGCGCCGCTGCCGCTCATCTCCGCTACCATCATATCGATAACATCACCGGGTAATGCCCGGATAGAGAAAAAAACAATCAAAGAAATGAAGAACAGAGTTGGAATCATAAAAAGTAATCTGCGAGTGAAGTACTGTGCCATGTTTCCCCCTGGTGTACAAGTTTACTGAGGTGCGAAACCGGGGAACGGGGAGAGGGCGTTATCTTGTCACCCTCTCCCCATCATTCCCTTTTGTCGAGTTGTTTACCTGGTCATGGCATCCTTAAGTTTCTGGTTCACGGAGATTCTTGCCCACACTGCCCCCGGCATATGCGCCCCTAAGTTAACTTCACCCTGGTAGTTGCTTAACCACGGCTGCCAGGCGATATAGTCAACGTAGATCGGCAGTCTGACAACCCAGAACTGCTGCTGGGCATAATACACGGCTTGCTTGATGAGAGCAGCGCGTTTCACTGCATCCGGTTCGCTTCTAGCGTCATCCGCCAGCTTTTTATAAACTGTATCATTAACGCACGCGCCATTATAAATGTGTCCCGGATAGTAGAGGTTCAATCCATCGCTCAGCGGGGAGGATTGCCAGCCAGCCATATAAACCGCTATCGACGGCGTCTGCTTGCTGTAGTAAAGCATCGTCCATGAATTCAAGTCCACCGATTTGATCTCCAGCGTGATGCCGACTGCTTTCATGTATGACTGGACAAATTCGACCAACTCCATCGAATGATACGGCGATATAAGGACTTCAGTTTTAAAACCGTTCGGGAATCCCGCCGCGGCGAGGAGGGCTTTAGCGCCAGCGACGTTATAGGTGAAACCCTCCTGCGTGTCTTTAGGGTATTCTTCAAATGGGGTGGAATAGGGCAACGTTGGGGCGATCATCTCCGGGAACCAGCCCAGCGTATTACCACCGTAGAATTCCTCGGAAATTTCCTGTAGGTTTACCGCCATTTGCATGGCTTTACGTACCCTGATATCAGTAAAAGGCTCTTTATCATTTCTCATGGCAAGCACGATACCGATACTAGGGGTCTTTTTCCAGAGCACATCCGGATTAGTTTGCTTCACCGAATTTACGTCCGACCAAAGAATGGTTCTCGTATCGATTTTACCGGTTCTGAAAGCTGCCAGAGAAGTTGAGGCATCGACGATGATGGACTGTCTTACATAATCAACGTAAGGCAATTTGTTAGTGGGATTCAGCTCATCATATCCCCAGTAATTGGGATTCTTGCGAAAGATCACCTGACTGCCGCTAACGTAATCCGCCAGGATAAACGGTCCGGTGCCCACCGCGTTTTTCCAGTCATTCATATCTTTGTAGGTATCGATGACTTCGCGGGGAACCATCCGGATGAAATCTACCAGACCGAGGTTTTCCAACAACAAGGGAATGGGAGCGGAAAGCTGGAACTCCACGGTGTATTTATCTTTGGCAACGATATTTTTTACATTAGCAAGCGCCGGGTACGTCTGATAAGGCGTGCCGGTGGCAAAGCCGCCGATGCCTCTTCCCAACATGCGTCCGTAGGTATACACCACGTCGGAAGCAACGAATTCCCTGCCGTTGACCGGGGGTTTATCCTGCCAGCGGACATTTTTCCGTAAATGGATAATGTAGGTCAGCGGGTCCGGGTTATCCCAGCTTTCCGCCAGGTTGCCGGTAGCAAATTCGACGGGAATATAAGCGCCCATAAAGGCATGTTTGTTTCGAGGGGTTGCCCAGTTGCCCATCAACAGTTTTTCCAGGTAGAAGCTCTGTACCATTTCACCGGGGCCCTGGAAGCGGTAATTATCAAAGGAACCCGGGTCGGCGGTAAACGTAATGTTGATGGTCCCGCCATAGGTTAAACCTTCTTCCGCGGCGGGTTCGGTGGTGCTGGAGGCAGGGGGAGTCGTCGTAGTGGAGGGTAAGGGAACAGTGGGATTGGAAACCGTAGCTGTGACCGTGGTATCCGTGGGAGTGGTGGCAACCGGCTCCTTACAGGAAACGGTTAGCGTGAGCACGAGTGACAGTGTTAAGACGACTGCCAGCAGGCTCATTCTAGCTTTCATGTTTTCCTCCTTCTATAATAATTATCGGACTTTGTATTGCCTCGCTTATCAAATACCCGGATATTTGATTACCGTTTACTCACATCCTTATCACCTCTCAAAATGCAAAATGGATTCTAACAGGTAATTACTTTTTCAATCCCAGTATTCATCACTACTTTTTACGCTGCCACCAGAGCATAATCAAAACCGTAGTTTATTTATTCGGGAAGGTAACCATTTTCATTAAGTTGGAGATATCTTTAGCTTTTTCCAGCGACATAATCATTTCCGCGACGCGTTCCGCCTTTTCTTTAGATAAAACCAGCGTGGCGCAGCTCATATATTTCTCCATCATATCTTCATCGCTGACAATGATGGGGTCTGAGGCTTTCAAGGAAGTCTTCCGGTATTCTTTCCCGTTCTTCATTCTTACCAGAATCGGCATTTCGGCGCCTAATGGAGCGGAAGGAGACGCCCACTCGGGATGCACTACAATCTTGATTTTATCGCGGAAGCTCTTTACCGCAGGATCGTTGGCTCTTTCCGCGGTATAGCTATCCAAACCTGGTTTCTTATCAAAAAAAGCGCAGGCGATGCTGTGCGCCAGACTGAACCTGGATTCCATCTCATCGACAGGGTGCTGGTACCGCAGCACCTGCGCCGTGACCGGGGCTACGTCAACCTGGACGCTTAAAACATCTTCGGCTGAGAGATTATTTTCCCGGACAAGGTCGACAAAACTATCGATATAATTCATTTGCAGATAACAGCAGGGGTATTTCTTGATGCCGATTTCCGTAATGCGGTAGGGATTCCCCAACTTTATACTCAAATCGGTGCCCGGTTTCGCATTTAACAAAGCGCGGCTGTAAACGTCCAGGGCATCCGGCGAGCCGGTAAGTCCGTGCCGGGCTAATTTGGCGGACTCAATGCCATTGCTCATCGATACGCCCTGCTCGTAGAAATGGGCATCGCTGCCGGTCTGGAACCAGAGGAACCAGTTGGCGTGCGACACTGCCAGGCTCACCGCCATTACGGTCTGCTCAACGCTGAGTTTAAGCATGCGGGCGGTAGCCGCCGCGGACGCGATGGTGCAAAAGTAAGGTCCAATGCCGCCGAGAGTTTCCGCCAAACGGACGGTAACTTGAGTCAGCCGGCTGCCGATTTCGTAGGCAATCACCATCGACTCGATAATCTCTTTACCCGAAACATTTAGTTTATCTCCTACGGCGATAACCGTCGGGAAATAGCCCACATCGGTGGATAAATCCGGCGGCGCGTCATCTTCAAATTCGGTGGAGTGCGAAGTCGTGCCCATCGCGATGGCGGCGTAGTTCGCCGAGGTCTTGAACCCGGCGCCAATAACCCCCGATTCCTGAGGCGCGGGACATTTTTTAATGTAGTCCAGTATCCGTGCCCCGCTCCGGGTGGTGACCCCCGCCAGGTTCATACCAAAACTACTTAAAAGCACCCGCTTCGCCCACTTCCGTGTTTCCGCATCGAAATCATCGTAGGTAGTTTTAATGGCAAATTCGGCAACGGCTCTGGTAATGTTCATCGGTACGCCTGTTTTTCCTCCCAACTTTTTTTACCGCTGATTATGTAAATAAGATTTTACAGTTCCCTTTCCGGGTGTTATGATGGTTAACATTATTGTCTACAATAATGTGTACAATATGGTTTGGTATTATACGATGGGGCAAAAAATTTGTCAATAGTGTGCTAAAAGATTTTTTCAATTTTAGAACAGGCGCGGGAATGTGTTAAAATACAGCGAGACAGATTCGGCAACAACCGGGCAGCGGTAAAGAATGAAAAGGGTGAATGAGAAACGGAATGAACGCGAGCGAAAAAGCCAGAAAAATAATTGAGAGCGATATTATCAACGGAATACTCTATCCCCGGCAGCGGCTGGTAGAAAAAGAAATCGCGGCGCGGCTGGGAATCAGCCGCGGGCCGGTAAGAGAAGCGCTGAAACAACTGGAAGTCAAGGGATTAGTCACCAAACTCCCTACCCGGGGCATGGCGGTGAAGGCATATACCCCGGAAGATATCAACGACACGTTCCAGGTACGGGAAGCGCTGGAAACGGTGGCAATACAATTAGTCTGCCGGAATATCACCGCGAAGTCCTTGAATAATTTAAGCAGGTATAACGATAACCACCAGAAAGAAATTGACAAGTACCTGAAAGGCACAAAATCCGGGGAGCAATATTATGTCGACCCCTCGTGGAGCATCTTGTTTCATACCGAGCTTTTCAAAACCTGCGGCAATTCCCGGCTGGTGCACTATATCGAAGAAATGAGGGACATCGAGCGGTTGTCTTATGTCAGTAAATATTTTACCGCGCCGGAATACCGGCTTTTTTACGAGCAGCACCAGCGCATCATCGCAAGCCTGGGCAAGCGGGATGCGGCGGGCGCGGTAGCAGCCGTGAAGTCCCACCTCGATACTATCCGCAACATCTATATCAGGTATCTTTAGCGACCATCATTTATCACCCCCACTATACAGCCAGTATTAATGGTTCTATAATATCGTTTAGCGTGTTCACAACAACCGCCCAATAAAAGAAGATGCCTGAATCAAGCGCGCCGAAAGCTAAAAGGAGACTTAAGCCGGGGGACCGGATTTTCCGCATCCCCCGGGTGACCTCATGGCAGGTGCTGCCGGCGGTGGTGACCAAGCCGCGGGTCGGCGGCGTTTCTACCATGCTGCTGGTTTACGGTTTTGCCATTATCGTGCTGCTCGGCGCCGCCCTGCTGATGCTGCCTTTTGCCACGGAATCCGGCGCACCGGCTGAGCCGGTAAACGCATTGTTTACCTCTGCCTCCGCCACCTGCGTCACCGGGCTGGTGGTCGTGGACACCGCCGATTACTGGAGCCCCTTCGGGGAAGCCGTAATTATGGTGCTGATTCACGCCGGCGGCTTCGGTTTTATGACACTGGCAACGATGTTCTTGCTGGCGATGGGACGCCGCATCGGGCTGAAGGAACGCATATTAATCCGCGAATCCATGGGGGTGGCAAAGCTGGGAGGGGTGGTGCGCATCGTGCAGCGGATTGCTATTTTCACGTTCGTCATAGAGATACTGGGAGCGGCGCTGATCTATTTACGTCTTTCCACCACTTATACTCCCGGGGTGGCATTGTGGAAATCCGCGTTCCTTTCCATCTCCGCCTTCAATAACGCCGGTTTCGACCTTTTTGGGAGTTTCCGCAGCCTGACGGGCTTCCAGGGCGACCCGCTGATATTGCTCACAACCGCGGGCTTGATTATCGTCGGGGGATTGAGCTTCCTGGTCTTCGCCGATATCGCCAAAGCCCGCAACTTCACCCGCTTATCACTCGATAGCAAGCTGGTGTTAACCACAACAATCGGGTTACTGATAGCCGGTACGGTAATTTTGTTACTGACCGAAATGAACAACCCTGCCACCCTGGGACCGCTCCCTTGGACGCAGCGGTTACTGAATGCTTTCTTCCACGCCGTGACCCCGCGCACCGCCGGCTTCAACTCGCTCAGCGTGGGGGCATTCGCTGTATATTCGCTCTTTTTTACAATGGCGCTGATGTTCGTGGGCGGGGCTTCCGGTTCCACCGCCGGGGGCATCAAGGTAAATACCTTCGGCATTCTGCTGAACACGGTTTTCAGCACCCTGCGGGGCAGAGAAAAAGCCGGGGCTTTCGGTCGCGAATTCACCAACCAGCAAATCTACCGGGCGCTGACACTGGTAATTCTTTCGGTGACGCTGATTTCCGTTTTCGCTTTCGTGCTGACAATCACGGAAGAATTTACTTTCCTGCAGGTGCTTTTTGAAACATTTTCCGCTTTCGGCACCGTAGGGTTATCCACCGGCATCACGCCGGATTTATCGGTCGCGGGCAAAATCCTGATTTCCGTAATGATGTTCATCGGCAGAATCGGGCCACTGACATTGATTCTCTCGCTGGCGCAGCGGCAACAGTTAACGGAATATAAATACCCCCAGGAAACGGTCAGAATCGGTTAGGAGGCAGCCATGAAAAAACAAATCGTGATTATCGGCTTGGGAAGGTTCGGCATCAGCGTGGCGAAAACGCTTTACGGCATCGGGCACGACGTGCTGGCGCTGGATACCGATGAAAAATCGGTGCAGAGCATCTCCGCCGATATTACCCATTCCATCCAGGCTGACGGCACCAATGAAAATGTGCTGCGGGAACTGGGCATCAGCAATTTCGATATCGCCATCGTTGCCATCGGCTCGGCGGTGGAAGCCAGCGTACTCTGCACTATCTTGTTAAAGAAAATCGGGGTGCCGTACGTGATTGCCCGGGCGGATAACGAATTACACGGCAGCATACTGGAGAAAATCGGGGCGGACAAGGTGGTTTACCCGGAGCAGGAGATGGGCGACCGGGTGGCGCACGTAGTGACGCTGACCGATGTCTCTTATTATATGCCGCTGGTCGCCGGCTACGGCGTCGCCAGACTGGCGGCCCCAGCTTATCTAATCGGTAAGCAGGTTTCCGATGCCGGCTTCGGACCGAAAGGTAAATTTGAAGTGGCGGTGCTTTTGATTCAAAGGGAAAAGGAAATCATTGTCACACCGAGTTTACAGGAGATAATCCGTGAAAACGATGTGCTGGTAACCGCCGGCAGCAGCGATAACCTGGAAAAACTACTGCAGGAAGCGCGGAAAAACGCGGAAAGTTAGAATATTTAGAAAATGTTTAGGAAAAACTCGCTTTTTTACTGACCTGATGAACCGCTGCGATAGTATTATGGTAGAAGTTATTTTTACGTTTAAGGCTGAATAAAATAATGAGTGAGAAATCATTGGTACTGGCTATCGATGACGATGCCAACGTATTGAAACTAATCAAAGCAAACCTGGTACTGGAAGGGTTCGAAGTGATTACCGCCGCCGATGGGTTTTCGGGCATACGCGCCTTCGAGGATAGCGACCCCGCCCTCATACTGCTGGATGTGATGATGCCCGGTATGGACGGTCTGGAGTTAATCAAAAAAATCCGGACGATAAGTAAAGTTCCGATTATCATGCTGACCGCAAAAGACGATTCCCAGACATTGCAGCAGGCATTGAGCCTGGGCGCCGACGACTTTATCTCCAAGCCCTTCAGCCTGCGGGAGCTCACCGCCAGGGTGAGGTCCAAGGTCCGGCGTACCAAAGCATAAAAGAGGGCTTGATTGGCAAGAGACGAAAAACTGTTAGCCTGTTGCGGGTTATACTGCGGTGATTGCTTCAATTATAAAGGAGAAATCGCTGATCTGGCACGTGATTTACGAAAAAAGTTACGGGAAGAGAATTTTTCTTTTGTCGCCAAGGGGCTATCCAAATATTTAAAAGACCTGGCCGATTACGAACGCTGTTATACGGTGCTGGGGACAATGGTACGGCTGCGGTGCAAGCGCGGCTGTCGTGAGGGTGGGGGGAATCCCGGCTGCAAACCCAGAATCTGCTGCCGGCAGCAAAATATCGCCGGGTGCTGGGAATGCGCGGAATTTGAAACCTGCGTGAAGTTAGATTTTCTGAAACCGATACACGGGGATGAACATCTGGTAAATCTGAGGAAAATCAAAAAAGACGGCAAACAGAAATTCCTGGCGAGCCGCGAGAAGAAATAATCACTCGCCGCGGAAAACGGGTTCTCTTTTTTCCACAAACGCCCGGGCGCCTTCTTTATGGTCAGCAGTACCGTTCAGCTCCTGCACGATGGGGTTGATATATTTAAAGGTCTGCGCCAGGTTCATTTCCAAACCTTCGTAAATCACGCACTTGGCGCGTTGAATGGCGAGCGGCGGGCCTTTGGCCAGCTTCTCCGCCAACTCCATCGCCGCCAGCATTAACTCCTCGTGGGGAACAACCATCGTCACCAACCCGATGCGCTCGGCTTCTTTCGCATCCACCATATCGCCCGTCCAGACCATTAACAGCGCCCGGTCAATGCCCACCAGCCGGGGTAAAAAGTAGGTGCCCCCGGAAGCCGGTATCATGCCGCGGCGGATAAAAACCTCGGCGAACCTGGCTTTGTCGGAAGCAATGCGGATATCGCAAGCCAGCGCCATATCCAGTCCGCCGCCGGCCGCTACGCCGTTAACGGCGCAAATAATCGGCTTGGGGCATTGCTGCATCTGCACGTACAGAGAATTACGCATCGGCAGTTTTTTATCTTCACGCGCCTGTTCTGCCGGTTTATCAAAACGGGAAGCCATGGCTTTCACATCGGCGCCGGCGCAAAACGCCCGGCCCTTCGCCGTGAGAATGACAACTCGTACCGTCTTATCTTTTTCGGCATCGGTCAGCGCCCGGGAAATATTCCCCTGCATCTCGGCGCTGAAAGAGTTCATCTTTTCCGGTTTATTGAGTGTAATGATGGCAACATGACCCTCTTTTTCATAGAGAATATCCGTAAATTCCATTCTTATTCCTCCGGAGTAAAAGCGATATTCCCCTGCCAGTCTAGAAAGACGCATTTTATCGCCGGCAGGCTGACTTCTGACAAGCGCAGATATACCGGACGGCGCCCGATTTCGCGGGGCGTGTGAGCGTCGGAACCCTGGACGCAGGCGCATTTTTTGGGATAGCCACGCATCAAGCCATTCTCCCATTGCGCCCGGTTTTGCGCGACTGTGATTTCCAGCGCGCTGATATACGGACAGGCGTGGATGGACATTTTCGCGGCACGGGATTCTTTACTCTCCAGGAAGCCGCTGGGCCAGCGTTCGATGTGAGCGGCAATCAGCAGTCCGCCGGCATTATTAACAAGCTTGAATACCTCCGGGGTCTCCAACGGGATGATTTCGGCGCCGTCGCCGCGGGCAGAACCAGGCACTTGCAGAATGTCCAGCAACTGTTCCATCCGGTCAGTTGGCGTCATTATGTCAAACAAGACGAGGAAATGCCCGCTCCGGGTGGTGAGCTCCATGCCGGGAATAATGGTCAATCCCTCCCCCGCCGCTTTCTGACGGACGAGGTCGATGCCCGCGGCAGTATTATGGTCGGTCACCGCGATGGCATCCAGCCCGGCAGCCAGTGCCGCCGCGACGATATCGCGGGGATTGACCGCCTTCTCGCTGTAGCAACTGGAAATTGGAGTGTGGACGTGAAAATCGATTTTACGAAAACCAGCTGTGTTCAAATCAATGCCCTAATATTGAAGTAAATTAACTTTAGAGTATCAGTGCAGCTACGAATTGTCAAAAATTTTTACTTGAGATGGTGAGGCGGTTTGACAAAGATTTCCCCTAATTATTATAATAATAGTTACATTACTGTTGGAGGCAATAGATGCCGAACCTGGCAAAACACGAATACAGCTTTGAAGCATGCACCATGATGATGCGCGGGGCTTGGCGTGTCGCCGGTTCGGGCATCATGAAGTAGTGATATCTGGCACCGGCAGGCACCGCTAAGCTCGCGATTAACCCCCGCGGGCTTTTTTATTTCTCTTTATTGACACCAGTGAAATTAAAAAACTATCATAAATCAAAGGAGTTGACGTTAAATGGCAAAAACGATTGAAGAAATCAACGAAAAGATAAAAAAAGGCAATGTCGTAGTTTTCACCGCGGAAGAAATTATCGGCGTGGTGAAAGAAAAAGGCTTGAAGAAAGCGGCAGAAGAAGTGGACGTGGTAACCACCGGGACCTTCGGCCCGATGTGTTCCTCCAGCGTCTATTTTAATACCGGGCACGCCAGTCCGCGCATCAAATACGGCGGCGGGAGAGCCTATCTCAACGGCGTGCCGGCGTATTCCGGCTTCGCCGCGGTCGACCTGCTGATAGGGGCAAACGCGCTGCCAGACGATGACCCCCGCAACCGGGTGCACCCGGGCGAATTCAACTATGGCGGCGGCCACGTCATCGAGGAACTGGTCGCCGGTAAAGACATCAAGCTGGAAGCCACGGCTTACGGCACCGATTGCTACCCGCGGAAAAAATTGGAAACCCTGATAAATATCAAGGACCTGAACGAAGCCGTTTTATTTAACATCCGCAACGCCTACCAGAACTACAATGTGGCGGTCAACCTATCCAGTAAAACCATTTACACTTATATGGGTATCTTAAAGCCGGATATCGGCAACGCCAACTACTGCAGCGCCGGGCAGCTTTCCCCGTTGCTCAATGACCCGCTCTACAAGACCATCGGCATCGGCACCAAAATTTTCCTCGGGGGTGGGGTCGGCTACGTCGCCTGGCAGGGCACCCAGCACAACCCCGCAGTGCTGCGCGGCGATAACGGTGTGCCCAGAAGAGGCGCCGGCACCCTGGCGGTGATTGGCGACCTGAAGCAAATGAGCCCCAAATGGCTGGTGGGCACCAGCATGCTGGGTTACGGGGTCACGCTTTCGGTGGGTATCGGCGTGCCGATTCCGATATTGAACGAGGAGATTCTGCAACATACCACCGTCACCGACGAGCAGATTTACGCCGCCATCGTGGACTACTCCGACGCTTATCCCAATGTGAAACCGTCCATCGTCGGAGAAATCAATTACGCCCAGTTGCGTACCGGCAAAGCGACGATTAACGGCAAGAAAGTGCCCACCGCATCGCTCTCCAGTTACTCACGGGCGGTAGAAATCGCCGGCACGCTGAAAAACTGGATAAAGACCGGGAAATTCGACCTGACGAAACCGGTGGCGGCGCTTCCTGGCGCGGAGTCCGGTGTGAGCTTCAAAACGCTTAAAGAACGCCCCGTCAATAACCATATTAAATAGGAGGTAGAGACCGATGGTTTCCAAGAAAATCGTATTGCATTTCCCGAAGAGAATGGTGGACCGTCCACTGGTCTCTCACCTGATAAAGGAATACAACCTCGACTTCAATATCCTGAAGGCATCGATTACTCCAGAGGAAGAAGGGCTGATGGTGCTGGAGCTGAAAGGTAAGCAGGAAGACTTCGACCGGGGGGTAAAGTTTCTGAAAGACACCGGGGTCATCATCGACTCGCTGAGCCAGAACGTGTCCCGGAACGAAAACCGCTGCACGGATTGCGGCGTGTGTCTCTCGGTGTGCCCGGTCGGGGCATTCGAGGTTGACTCCGGCACCCGGAAGGTCAAATTCCACGATAAAAAGTGCGTGGCGTGCGCGCTGTGCATCAAAGCCTGCCCGCCCCGGGCGATGGAGCTACACTTCTAACGTTATAAGGGGGGGCTTAAAAGCCCCCTTACATTTTCACACCTATCTGGGATTTTTCGTCCTTACGGTACAGTGAACAAAGCTTGACAAGATAAGCGTGCCCGTCTAAAGTGTCAATAACCACTGAGAAAGAGGGGGGCAGGGCAATGGAAAAACAACCCCGCATTGGCATCCTCACCGGGGGCGGCGACTGTCCCGGTTTGAACGCCGCGATCCGCGCCTGCGCCAAGACCGCCATCCGGCACGGATACGAGGTAATCGGCATCCATAACGGCTGGGACGGCATGCTCAAGCACGACGATGAAATCCTCGACGGCATCCGCACCTCCGGGATTATCGACCGCGGCGGCACCATTCTCGGCACTTCCCGCGTCAGCCCGCTCAAAATTGAAAACGGCGTCCAGAAAGTGAAAGACCGCATCGAAGTGCTGGGGCTGCAAGCTATCGTCGTCATCGGCGGCGAGGGGTCATTAAGCCTGGGCTACAAATTGTACCAGCAGGGTATCAATATCGTCGGTATCCCCAAAACGATTGACAACGACGTCAAAGAGACCGATTTTTCCATTGGATTTATGACGGCGGTTCAGACCGCCACCGAGGCGCTGGATAAACTCCGCTCCACCGCCGAGAGCCACCACCGGGTGATGCTGCTGGAAGTGATGGGCCGCACCGCCGGCTGGATTGCCACCTACGCGGGTCTGGCAACTGGGGCGGATGAGATTTTGATTCCCGAAATCCCGCTCACGGAAGACAAGCTGGAAAACCTGTGCGAACGCCTCAAGAAACGGCGCGCCAAAGGCATCAAGTTCAGCGTCATCGTGGTGGCGGAAGGCACGCAACTGATGGGGCAAACCTTCGAGCAAAGCCGCGCCACGCCTTCCCCCGGGTCCAGCGCCCCCATTTTCGGCGGGGTGGGGCACGTGCTGGGCGAGATTCTGGAGAAAAAAACCGGGCTGGAAACACGCGTCTCCACCCTGGGCTACATTCAACGCGGCGGGGTGCCGGTCACCTACGACCGGGTTCTGGCGACCGCCTTCGGGGTGAAAGCCTTTAATCTGGTTAAGGAAAAAAAATACGGCGAAATGACCGCCCTGCGGGGCAATAAAATCATCAGCGTGCCGCTGGCTAAGGTCGCGGACGGGGTGAAGACCGTAAATATGGGCATTTACCAGGTCGCTCGGAACTTTTTTGCGTAGGGGGAAATGAAGAGAAACAACCGCTCAGGGGAGATAAAATAATAAAGCCACCCCACTCTGAGATTCTTCACTTCGTTCAGAATGACAATTCGATGCAATGTGTTTTCACAGCACTTTTATGGAGACGATAAGAGGTGTTAACACCGGAAGAAAAAATACGCTACGACCGCCAGATATTGATTGACGGCATCGGCGCCAGGGGACAGGCGAAGCTCAAGCGCGCCCGGGTGCTTATCGCCGGGTGCGGGGGGCTGGGGTCCCCGGCGGCGCTTTACCTGGCCGCCGTGGGCATCGGTACGTTACGTATTATCGACTCCGATAAAGTGGAACTTTCCAACCTGAACCGCCAAATTCTGCACTGGGAAAAAGACCTGGGGAAAAGCAAGGTGTTTTCCGCCAGAGCCAAATTACGGCGGGTCAACCGCGGCGTCAAAATCGAAGCCATTAACGCAACCATCGGCGCCGCCAACGTGGCGAAGCTGACACAGGGTTGCGACGTTATCATCGACGCGATGGATAACCTGCCCACCCGTTTGCTCCTCAACGCCGCCGCGCTGGCAGCCGACACTCCGTTTGTTCACGGGGCGGTTTACGGATTAGAAGGCAGGGTTACGACGATTATCCCCGGTAAGACCGCCTGCCTGGGCTGCATTTACCGCGGCGTACCCCCTAAAGTGAAATTCCCGGTACTGGGCACCACACCCGGCATCATCGGGCTGATGCAGGCTACCGAAGCCATCAAGATTATCACCGGCATCGGGGAGCTATTGACCAACCGCCTGCTGATTTACGACGGGCTAAAAATGGAATTTACCACGATGCCGATAAAGAAATACCCGGCTTGCCCGTATTGCGGCAGCTAGAAAAGAGGCAATATGGCAGTGAACGTAAAGCTCCCGGCATACCTGAGACCCTATGCCGCCGGTAAAGACGAAGTGCAAATTCAGGGTAAAACAGTAAAGGAAATCCTGGAAGTCTTAACGAGGCAGCACCCGGGATTAAAAGAGCAGTTGTTCGATAAAACCGGTGCGATGCACAACTATGTCAGTGTTTTTACAGGGAACGAAGTGGTATACCCGGATAAACTGGCGACGCCCGTGAAAGACGGCGCAATTATACATATTTTGTATATCATCGGTGGGGGTTGATTTGACAGTTAACAACGATTCCCATAGTATGGAAACGGTTGTTTTTGTGAAAATGATTTGAGGAGAAACAATAATGAAAACCCGGATGACGGAACTATTCGGCATTAAATATCCCATTATGCTGGCGGGGATGAACTGGTTGACCACGCCCAAACTGGTAGCCGCGGTCTCCAACGCCGGGGGACTGGGTGTTTTGGCCGGGGCGCAATACAACCCGGAAGGGCTGAAAAAAGCCATCGCTGAAATCCGCGTGCTGACGGATAAACCCTTCGGCGTCAACCTGACGCTGGGTGTCGGGTCCGGGCCGCTGGCGAAAGTCGTCATCGAGGAAAAGGTGCCGGTCTTCAATTACTCGCTGGGCAGACCGCCGGAGATTGAGCCGCTGATAAAAGCGGTACACGCCTACGGGGGCAAGGTCATCGGCACGATTGCGCTGGTGAAACACGCCCAGCGTTCCGCCCAACTGGGGGCAGACGCCCTGATTATCACCGGGTATGAAGCCGCCTCGCACTCCGGCAACGTCGGGGCGATTGTGCTGGTGCCGCAGGTCACGGAAGCGGTGAAAGTCCCCTGCATCGCCGCCGGGGGCTACGCCGACGGCAAGGGGCTGGCGGCCGCGCTGGCATTAGGCGCCGAGGGCGTCTCCATGGGCACGCGTTTAGCCGCGACTAAAGAGGCAGAAGTCGCCGACACTATCAAACAGGTCTGGGTCAAAGCCAACGAGGAAGATACCATCATCGACCCGGCTTTCGACGGTATTAACTGCCGGGTGTGGAAGAACAAAGCCGCCGAAGATATTTTGAAGAAAAAGGGATTCCCCCTGTTCGACGCGATTTCCGCCGGTTTAATGATGAAAAAGACCCTGAAAATGAGCTGGGGACAATTATTCACCACGGTGCGGAAGATACGGGGGCAGGAAGCCGGCATCGGCGGCGGCAAGCGCAGTCTGGCTTCGGTAATGCGCTTCGCTATCGGCGGGCGTCTTTTCCGTAAAGCCACCACCGAGGGCGACCCCGAGCACGGCATTTTGATGATGGGGCAGGCAGCCGGGAGAATCCACGATATCCCCACCGTGCAGGAAGTCATCGAGCGCTCGGTGGCGGAAGCTCAACAGGCGCTGGCGCGAATGAACAAAATGGCTGCCGAATAAACAGCTAACGGAGCGAAACATTACAGGCGCTATCAATTTCGGTAGCGCCTGTGTTATTAAGCGAGGGAAAATGTTGAAAACGCGCATCACGGAATTGTTTAACATCAAATACCCCATTATCCAGGGACCGCTGGGCGGGGGAATGGCGCCGGTGGAACTGGTCGCCGCGGTTTCCAACGCCGGCGGGCTGGGAATGATCACCGCCCTCAATTACGGCTCCAGCCGGGAACTGCGCGATGCTATCCGCGCCACCCGGAAACTCACGAAAAATCCCTTCGCGGTGAACGTCACCCTGCTGCCCACGATGCGGCGCATCCCCTACGAAGAGTACTTTAATACCGCGCTAGAAGAGGGGGTAAAAATTTTCGATACCTCCGGCAGAAGCCCCGAGGAATTCGTGGCGCTGGTGAAAAATGCCGGCGGGTTATTTATGCACAAGGTCGGCACACCCCGCCACGCGAAAACCGCGGAGAGGGTGGGCTGCGACGTAGTGAGCGTGGTCAGTTATGAATCCGGCGGGCATCCCCTGCCCGACGACGTGGGCGCGGCAGTCTTAATCCCTGCCTGCGTGGACTCTGTTAAAATCCCGGTGGTGGCAGCCGGGGGTGTGGCGGATGGCCGCGGGCTGGTCGCCGCGCTGGCGCTGGGTGCCGAAGGCGTGCTGCTGGGCACCCGGTTCGTGATGAGCGAGGAATGCCCGTTTCATCCCAAACTGAAAGAGTGGTTCAAGACACTGACGGAAAAAGACACGATGCTGGTACACCGCGCCATTAACAACAACGAGAGGGTGGTGCGCACGCCATTTACCGAAAAGATACTGGCGCTGGAAGAAAGCGGCGCCAAGCTTGAGGAGATACTACCGTTAATCAGCGGCGATAAGGTACGCAACACTTACTTGACCGGCGATACCTCGAACGCGGTGGTCACCGCGGGGCAGACGGTCGGACTGATAAATGACGTCCTCCCGGCGAAAGAAATCATCACACGTATGATAGCTGAGGCGGAGACCGTAATGCAACGCCTTGAGAAAATCAAAGGGCGCTGAGATTAGATTGCACCTGGCCCGGTACGCTTAATTGACCCGACACCTTCTCTCCACTATAATGAAGGTGTAAGATTCTTCACCATCCAGTGAGGCAGTTTTTGCACGAGAAGTGTGGCGTTTTCGGTGTCTATTGTCCCGGCGCGGACGTATCCCGTCTTACTTTCTTTGCACTCTTCGCGCTCCAGCACCGGGGTCAGGAGAGCGCCGGTATCGCCACCGCGGACGGTAAGCACCTGCAGCTCTACGGTGATATGGGGCTCGTGTCCCAGGTCTTCGATGAAAAAGCCCTGAAACTGCTCACCGGGCACATCGCCATCGGGCACAACCGGTACTCAACCACCGGGTCCAGTCGCAAAGTCAACACGCAGCCGCTGCTCACCGGCTCCGGGAATAACCTGATGGCGCTGGCGCACAATGGTAATATCGTCAACTCCGAGATAATTTTCCGTGAGCTTAGTGACGCCGGCTACATTTTCCATACCACCACCGATACCGAGGTAATTGCCCACCTGATACTTTCCGCGCCTTATGCCGACTGGCTGGACCGGCTGAAATACGCCGCCCGCCGGCTGCAGGGCGCTTTCAGCCTGACCATGCTCACCCGCGAGGCGCTCTTTGCCGTCCGCGACCCCTGGGGCGTAAGACCTCTCTGTCTGGGGAAACTTAACGGCGGCTGGGTCGTTGCTTCCGAGACCTGTGCGCTCGACCATATCGGCGCCGACCTCGTGAGGGAAATCGAACCGGGAGAAATTATCCGCATCGACGAGCACGGCGTCACCAGCTACCGGGAGCCTGTCACGCGCCGCGCTTTATGCATTTTCGAATATATCTATTTTGCCCGCCCGGACAGCATCATCAACGGCAAGCTGGTTTACCCCACCCGGCTGGCGATGGGCGCCAATCTCTCCAAAGAGTACCCGGTCGATGCTGACATCGCGATGGGCATTCCGGATACCGCCACCGTGGCCGGCATTGGCTACGCGCAGGCATCCGGCATCCGCTACTCCGAGGGGCTGGTGAAAAACCGCTACGTGGGGCGCACGTTCATCGCCCCCGACCAGCGCATCCGTGACCTCGGCGTTCAATTGAAGTTCAATCCCCTGCGGCAGATGATTGACGGCAAACGGCTGGTCGTGGTGGACGACAGTATCGTCCGCGGCACAACTACACCTAAAGTCATTAACCTGTTGCGCAAAGCCGGCGCCAAAGAAATCCATATGCGCATCTGCGCGCCGCCGCTGAAATACCCTTGCTTTCTCGGGGTGGATATGGCAACCCGCGCCGAACTCATCGCTTCCCGCCAGTCGGTGGAATCCATCCGCAAGTTTATCGGCGCCGATTCGCTGGGTTATCTCTCGATGGAAGGGTTGTACGACGCCATCGGTCTGCCGAAGAGCTCCTTCTGTACCGCCTGCTTCACCGGGGACTACCCTATGCCGGTGCAGTTGGAAATGGACAAGCTGGCGCTGGAGCACACAGCCACGCACCCAAGTTAACAGCCACGATTTTCGCATTTTTTTCTAAATACTCGCCGCTGACGGCTGAAGGCATTTCCCAAATTGACAGCGCTATTGACGGGGGTTAAACTGAATCTGTTATGTTAGATTTGAATGCAGTCGCCCGGGAATTAGCCGATTACCTGAAAAAACAGAACGCCGATTACATCGAAGCCCATCTGGAGGAAAGCCAGACCAGCAATGTCTCCTACCGCGGCAAGAACCTGGAGCAGGTGGGCAAGTCCACCGCCGCCGGGGGCAACATTCGGGCAATGGTACAAGGCGGCTGGGGTTTCGTCAGTTTTAACCGCTTCGATAACCTTCAGTCCAAAGTGGCGCAGGCGGTGGCGCAGGCGCGTTTCGTCGGCAAAGAAAAATCGCAGTTGGCGGAAGTCCCCGTTATCGTGGACGAAGTTGCAGCCAAAATTAAAGAGAATCCGGCCGCCGTGACCCTGGCGGAGAAAAAACGCCTGCTCGATGAATACAACGAGACGATGTGGACGACTCCCGGCATCCAGACCTCCAACATCCGGTACGGTGATAATCACAAAAAGACCGTATTCCTCAACTCCCGGGGAAGTTACATTACCCAGGAGAGAGCGGACTCGATATTGTACGCGGTAGCGATTGCCGCCAGAAACGGCGAGGTGCAGCAGTGCGGCATCAGCGTCGGCAGCCGCGATGACTTTAAACCCCTGCGCCGTTTCCACGGCGAGATTAAACAACTGGCAGCCAAAGCGGTGGAAATGCTCGCGGCGCCCGTGATTAAAGGCGGGCAGTATACCGTAGTCCTGGACCCGGTGCTGGCGGGCGTGTTCGTTCACGAGGCATTCGGGCACCTTTCCGAATCGGATTTTGTTTATGAAAACCCGCAGGTACGGGAACTGATGCAGCTCGGAAAAACTTTCGGGCAATCGATATTGAACATCATTGATTCTGCCACCATCCCCAATCTGCGCGGCAGTTTCAAATACGACGACGAAGGGACCCCGGCAGTGAATAACTACCTCATCCGGGAGGGGAAACTGGTGGGGCGACTGCACTCCCGGGAGACGGCAGCTAAGATGGGGGAGAAACCATCCGGCAACGCCCGCGCCATCAGCTACCGCTTCCCTCCCATCGTGCGGATGACCAATACCTATATCGAACCGCGCGACTGTAAATTCGAGGATATGATTGCCGATATCAAAGAAGGCGTTTACTGTAAGAACTGGTACGGCGGCACCACCAGTATGGAAATGTTCACCTTTTCCTCGGGGGAAACCTACCTCATCCGCAACGGGAAAGTCGCGGGGATGGCGCGCCCGGTGATGCTCTCCGGCAACGTCTTCACCACGCTGATGAGCATCGATGCCATCGGCAACGACCTGGAAATGAACCAGGGCGGCGGGTGCGGCAAAGGGGGGCAGTCTCCCCTGCCCGTGAGCAACGGCAGCCCGCACATTAGAATCCAGAATTGCCTGGTGGGAGGCAAATAATGATAGAAGAAATCCTCGCCCGCACTCAAAAAGCTGCCCGGGAAGCGGAAGTATTCACCACCACGATGCAGGAGACCCCGGCGCAGTTCGAAGCTAACCGTCTCAAAGGCATCCAGAGCAAGCAAAGCACCTCCGTCGCCTTGCGGATTATCAATAAGAAAGGGCAGTTGGGCTACGCCACTTCCAGCAACCTGGAGGATATTACCGGGCTGGTAGAAAACGCCGTGGCTACGGCGGAGTTCGGGGCGAAGGCGGAATTCGATTTCAGCCCCCGGCAACGGTTCCCCCGGGTTGAGATTTATGACCCGGCGGTAGCGAACGTAAAACTGGCAGAAATGACCGGCGTGGCGGAAAAAATTATTGCCGCCGTGACCAGGCACTCTCCCAACGTACTCTGCGAGGGAAGCGTCAACAAAATTGTGGCAGAGGTGAATATCGTTAACACCCGGGGTGGCCGGGCGCATTATAAAAAGTCGGTCTTCGGCATCGGCATCGAGGGGCAGCGCATTCAGGGCACGGATATGCTTTTCGTGGGCGATAGCGCCAGCAGCTGCCACCCCATACTGGACCCGAAAGAAATTATTAAAAACATCATCGAACAACTGGAACTGGCAAAAAATACCGCCGTGCTCCGTGGCAAACCGATGCCGGTGATTTTTACCCCGGAGGGAGTCGCCAGCGCGCTGGTGGCGCCTTTGATGGCGGCGTTCAACGGGAAAACGGTGCTCGAAGGGGCATCGCCCATCGGGAAAAGAATAGGAGAAATGGTCTTCGATAAGCAATTGACGGTCTACGACGACCCCACCATTGCTTTCCGTCCCGGCAGCCAGCCCTGCGATGATGAAGGCGTTCTGTGCCGCCGGCAAACCATGATAGCAGCGGGGGTAGTCAACGGTTTCCTTTACGACCTCCAGACTGCCGCCAAAGCCCAGACAAAGAGCACCGGCAACGGCAACCGGGGCGGCGGCAGTATGCCCACGCCTTCGTGGCACGCCTTTGTGCTGGCGCCGGGTAAAAGCAGCCAGCCGCAAATGCTTAAAGGGATTAAAGAGGGGCTGTTAGTAGAGCAATTGATGGGCGCCGGTCAGGGTAACGTACTGGGCGGCGATTTCAGCGGTAATGTGCTGTTGGGCTACAAAATAGAAAACGGGCAAATCACCGGCAGAGTCAAAGACACGATGGTTTCCGGCAATATCTATACCCTGTTAAAAAACATCGCCGCCGTGGGCAGCGATACGAAGTGGGTCGGCGGCTCCTTAGCCACGCCATCGCTCTGTTTTAACGACGTTTCTGTCTCTACTCGCTAAATCTCCCGGGTATACCGATACAGATTTCTACCCTGTGTTAAAATATATTGGATTTTGCTGAGAGGCACGATGGAAAAATTAGTCAAAACCTATGCCCGTCCCAAACTCAAGGACCCGGTGCTGTTAGCCGCCTGGCCCGGCATCGGGCATGTGGCAATGATTTTAGCCAACTACATGCTGGACAAGCTGGAGTTCCGCGACCTGGCGGAACTGGAAGCGCCGGTATTCTTCAACCCCATCGGCGTGCTTGCGCGGGAGCACACCATCGAAGCCCCCAGTTTCCCGGAAAGCCACTTCTATTACTGGAAAAACAAGCGAGGCGACCACGACGTGGTGCTCTTTATCGGCGACGATCAGCCGGATACGAAGATTTACGAGTTCGCCGGGTGCATACTGGATTACGCCCGGAAGCTGGGCGTGCAGCGGGTTTATACCTGCGCCGCGGCGCTGACGAAAATCCACTTCACCGAAACACCCAAGACCTGGGCAGTCGCCACCAACAAGGAACTGGTGGAGGAAATGAGAACCCAGGGATTGCTGCAAAAAGGCACCCTGCAGATTGCCGGGATGAACGGGCTGCTGCTGGGAGTGGCAAAGGAAAAAGGGATGGACGGCGTTTGCCTGCTGGGCGAGGTGCCGATGCAGACCTCACGGATGGAGAACCCGGTGGCGGCGCTGGCAATTTTAAAAGTCTTCGCGAAATTGATATCCATTCCCATCGATACCGCCGAACTGGCGGAAAATGCGCAGGATATTATCGAGCAGGTCAAACAAGCCAACGCCATCGCCATGGGGGAATACCTGGAGCATTTCACCCAGCCTATCTGGGAGCAGGATGCCCCGGAGGGGGAAGACGAAGAGGACGATGAGCCACCCGATGACAGCGAGCTGCAAAACTAACGGGGCGGAATTGTGGAGATAAAACGTATTTTAGACGAAATCGCCGGCAGCCGGGAACTCCCCGCGCATAGCCACCTCGCCGACCTTTCACAGCTCACGGAAACGGAGTTAACGGATTTCCGGCACGTCTTCAGTGAGATGACTGCCGACCGGCGTTACCATTTGCTGGCGAGACTGGAAGAACTGGCGCAGGATAACATCGAACTCAATTTCGATATCATTTTTAAATCCGCGCTCTCCGACCCCGACTCCCGGGTGAGAAAACAAGCCATTGAAAGCCTCTGGGAAAACGAGGACACGGCGCTCATCCGCACCTATGCCGGGCTGATGGAGCGCGACACTGCGGTAGAAGTGAAAGCCGCCGCCGCCACGGCGCTGGGGAAATACACCCTCCTGGTGGAAATGGAAGAAATCGACGGCGGCTACCGGGAATTTCTCAGCCAGACGCTATTAAAGACCTTTAATGACGCGTCGGGAAACATCGAGGTTAGGCGCCGGGCGCTGGAAGCTGCGGCACCGCTGACGATCCCGGCTGTGCAGGACGCCATCCGGCACGCCTACGACAGCCGCGATGAAAGACTGACGGTCAGCGCTATTTTCAGTATGGGCAGAACCTGTAACGAGGCATGGCTGCCGGTTCTTTACAAGGAGCTGAAGAGCCCGGACGCCGAGATACGCTACGAAGCCGCCGGTGCCATCGGGCAAATCGGCAGCGAAAACTCCGTCCACCACCTGAACGAAATCCTGTACGACCCGGATGTGGAGGTGAGGCAGGCAGCGATACAGGCGCTGGGAGAAATCGGCGGCAAAGAAGCCAAACAGTACCTGACCAAAATCGCCGAAGACGCCGATGAAACTATCCGTGAAGCGGTACAGGCGGCGCTGGCGGAATTACAGCAGCGAGCCGATTTGAATATTTGGTAACCTCTTATGTTGATTAAAGGCAAACTGGTCAGATTACGCCCCAAACAACTCGAGGACGCGGCCAACGACTACCGGTGGCAGAGCGACCCGGAACTGGCCGATTTGGACGCCGTGACCCCGCTCTGGATGCCTTTTTCTGATTATCTTAACGAATACCGCCAGATACTCAAGCGCCCCGATGACTACCGCCGACCTTACGCCGTGGAAAACATCGAGGGAAAACATATTGGTAACTGCGTCTGGTACAACATCGATAAAGGCGGACGGCAGGCGGAAGTGGGGATTATGATTGGGGAACGTGATTACTGGGGCAAAGGCTACGGCACGGACGCGATACGAACGCTGGTAGAATATATCTTCCGCCACACCAATTTCCAGCGCCTCTACTTGAAAACACTGGAAAAGAACGCGCGTGCCCAGCGCAGTTTCGAGAAAGCCGGTTTTCTCCCCTGCGGCAAAATGGAAAGGGATAATTTTAAATTCCTGCTGATGGAACTCCCCCGCGCCCGGTGGCAGGAATTAAGGCAAAACAAAAAAGAGACGGCTTAAGCCGTCTCTTTTATTACACTCTTCGAGTCAACTTATTTTGCCAGGTAATAGTCCATCGTGTTTTTCAGGGCTTTGGCGGCGCGTTCCAGCGTGGAAAACGCCGGCACGCCACCCTCCTGGAGGGCTTTGATGGTCTTGCGGGCTTCAGACACCCCGCCGGCGGAGAACGGCGAATAGACCACCGCCAGCACCGGTTTTTTAGACCGCTTGCGGAGGGCGCTCACGGCACCCACCCCGCCGGGAATAGAATCCTGCCCGCTGGCGCCGGCACTCCCCATCCCCAACCCCATCAGCAAAACCACATTATCGATATTGTCATCCGCTTCCACCAGGTCCATAATACGATTGAGCTGCAGACGGTTAGAGTTACCCGTATCGATGGGATTGGTCATCCCGCCGCCGATAACATTGTAGAAGGTCGCCAGTTCGTCCAGCGTCTTTTTGGTGAAAGGCGGCACATCGATACCGGCTTCGGTAAAGGCATCGGTAATAGCAACGGATTGCCCGCCGGAGCCCCCGGTCAAACCCACCCGGTTGCCGGTTACCGGCTCGGCAAACATCAGCGCTTTAATGGTATCGACCATTTCGTCCATATTGGTTACCGGAATGCCGCCGAACTGCCGGATGGCATCCTCCCAGATAGCATACGGCACTGCCAGTGACCCGGTGTGGGAAGCGATGGCGCGGGCTCCGCTGGCGGTACGACCGCCTTTCCAGATGACCACCGGCTTAACGGCAGAGACTTTTTTCAGCACTTCCATAAAACGGCGGCCGTCTTTGAGCCCCTCCAGGTACATCCCGATGATTTTGATTTCTTTATCCTGCCCGAAGTAATCCAGATACTCCGCCGAGTCCAGGATAATGCCGTTGCCGAAGCTCACGGACTTGGCGATGTCCACGCCCTGCAGATGCGCCTCGAGGGCAAAGTTGATGGCATGCGTGCCGCTCTGGGAAATGAAGCCCACCGGACCCCAGGAATCATCGTACTGACCGCCCGCCTGCTTGACCGCGGCACGGGGGTTGTAGATACCCATACAGTTAGGCCCGATGATGTGGAAATTAGCGGCTTCGGCTTTCGCTTTCAGCTCACGCTCGTAGGCGCGTCCTTCCTCGGAATTGGTCTCGGAATAACCGGAGGTAAAGAAATGCGCCGCGGCGGCTTTGACTTTAATCAGGTCGTCGAGCACGGCGGCCGCGTACTTGCGGTTGACGGACACAATCGCCAGGTCAATCGGCTCTGGCACTTCCAGTACGCTTTTAAAGTTTTTAATTTTCAGTTTTTCTTCGATGTCTTTGCCGGTCTGTTCGTTGACCTGCACGGAATATTTGCTGCCTTTGAAATTGCCCAGACCGCGCAGCCATTGGTACCACCCGGAATCCCCCACCACCACCACGCATTTCGGGTTAAAGGCACGGTCGAGCCGGGAAAAATCTGCTCTCATCAATCGTTCTCCAAATCTTTTCTTACGGTTAAAATCGTGGAATACTCAAATATTATTCTAACGTAACACGCGCATCGAGCACAAGGAAAAGGGGAAAGCACTAGCATTCGGCATTCAGCTATCAGTTAGATATGAGTAACGAGCCAATTCAACAATTGTGTGGTCTCGGTGACGCCATCCAGCGTGAAGTCAGCCTCCGGGATAATTGCCGCCGGGGTTCCCGGACCGGTGACAAGTATGCCCAGTCCCTCGAAGCCACCTTTTTCTCTAACCTTTCGTAACGTCCGGAACCCGGGAACATCGGCGGTATCATCGCCGAGGAAGGTGGCGCTTTTCAGGTGGTAATCGTTTACCAGCTTGGCGACGGCATCGCCCTTATCGTAATCTATCGGGGGCACAACGCCCACCACCAGCTTTTCTTCGATGATTCGTAAAGTCTTAATATGGACTGACTTTTGCAACTCGTCCAATATCAGCTGCTTTGTCTTTTCCGGCTGCAAGCTGCGGCGGTAATGCAGACTGATAGTCAGCCCTTTATCCTGAAAAACGATGCCGTTAACCTGGCGTAAGGGCGCGAGGTCCGCCGCCAACGCCCGCATCGCCGGGAAATAGCGTGCCGCCGCCGGGTGCGTTACAAAACCGGCGCCATCGCTCCACTCCAGTCCATAATGTCCCACGCACTTGACCCCGAGAATGTTTACCAGACGTTTGACTTCGTCCGCTCCCCGCCCGGAGACCACGGCTACCAGCGCCAGTTTAGGCAACAGCAAAGAGAGAGCCCGCAGATTTTCCGGGGGAATCCGCACATTCAGAGGGTCAGGCGAAGACGGACTGATGGTGCCGTCAATATCGGTGATGAACCCGGCGGGAGTATTATGTAAAGTTTTCAGTAACGATGGTAGATTATCCAGTAAACGCGGCATAGATTCAATGTAACAGAGCGGTTAGATGAAGTAAAGGGCAAGAGGACACCGTAAGGGCAGGTTTGAAAACCTGCCCTTCTCAATAAGCCCACAGGGCAAATATCCGATAACAGTTTAAGGAGAACTGATAGCTCCGGTTCATTGACACTCACGCTCGCTTGGCTTAAAATCAGATATATTCGGCAAACTGGAGTCAACACATGAAAAGCAACGAATTGAGATCGTCCTATTTAAAATTTTTCGAGGAGCGGGGGCACAAAATTGCCCCCAGCTCTTCTTTGATTCCCCACGGCGACCCCACCCTCTTACTCACCAGCGCTGGAATGGTACAGTTCAAACCCTACTACACGGGGAAAGAAGTCCCGCCCAGCACCCGGATGACGACCTGCCAGAAATGCTTCCGTACCACGGACATCGAGTCCGTCGGCGACGCCACCCACTGCACCTTCTTCGAGATGCTGGGGAATTTCAGTTTCGGGGATTATTTTAAAAAAGAAGTCATCCCCTGGGCATGGGAATACGTCACCCGGCACCTGAAAATTTCGCCGGACAAATTGTGGATTACGATTTTCCGCGACGATGACGAGGCGTTTGCCATCTGGCGCAAAACCGGCGTGCCGGCGGAGCGTATCGTGAGGCTGGGAGAAAAGGACAATTTCTGGGGTCCGGCGGGGAACTCCGGGCCCTGCGGTCCCTGCAGTGAAATCCACTACGATTTGGGCGTGGATCACGGCTGCGGCAAACCGGACTGTAAACCCGGGTGCGACTGTAAACGCTACACCGAAATCTGGAACCTGGTTTTCCCGCAGTATTTCCAGGATGAGAGCGGGAAACGTACTCCGCTGGAGCATCCGGGTATCGATACCGGGATGGGACTGGAACGTGTCTCCACGATTATGCAGGGCAAGAAAACTCTTTACGATACCGATTTGTTCGCGCCGCTGCTGGCGAAAATCTCGGAAATCGCCGGCAAAAAATACGGCGCCTCTGAAACCGCTGACTTCGCGATGCGCGTGGTGGCAGAACACGGGCGCAGCGTCGCTTTCCTGATTGCCGACGGCGTGATGCCAGGCAAAGACGGACGCGGCTATGTGCTGCGACGCCTTATCCGCCGGGCGGAATATTTTGCCGGGACGCTGGCGGAAGACCAGCCGTTCCTAGTCACTGTGGCGGCAGCCGTAATCAAGAATATGGGCGGGGTGTATTCGGAACTGGCAAACAACCAGCAGCATATCCTGCAGGTCATCGCATCCGAGGTTAACAGCTTTCGCAAAGCCCTGCCCGTCGGCCGGGGGATACTGGAAAATATACTTGCCAAAACCGAAACCCGGCAAGCCAAAACCATTAACGGTAACGACGCTTTTATCCTGCACGATACCTACGGGTTCCCCATCGATTTGACGAAGGAAATCGCCGCCAAACGCGGTTTCGGGGTCGACCTCGACGGTTTTGAAAAAGAGATGGAAAAGCAGCGGGAGCGCGCTAAAGCGGCGCATAAATTCGTGAATAACGGCAGCGCTGAAGAAACCCATCTGGATATTCCCGCCACGAAATTCGTGGGTTACGAAAAACTGCTAGCCGCGGCAAAAATACTGGCAATCATCGCCGGGGGCGAGTCTACAGGAGTTGCCCAAGCTGGGGATGAAGCCCAGATCGCGCTGGACGTGACGCCTTTCTACGGGGAAATGGGCGGACAGGTGGGCGATACAGGGACAATCGAGAGCCCCGCCGGGAGATTCGAGGTCAACGATACCGTGCATTATGGCGATATTATTCTGCACCGGGGGAGGGTGATTAACGGGACGCTGACGGTAAATAGTGAAGTAAAAGCAATCGTAGACACCGGGCGCCGGCTGGATATCGCCCGCAATCATACCGCCACGCACCTGCTGCAAAACGCCCTGAAACAGGTGGTAGGCAACCAAGTGCAGCAGCGCGGCTCACTGGTAACACCGGAAAGACTGCGCTTCGACTTCTCGCAAATGGCGGCGGTAACCCCGGAACAGTTACATCAAGTACAACGGCTGGTCAACGAACGCATCCGGGAGAACCTGCCCGTCAGAGCCGAACAACTGCCGTACAAAGAAGCGGTTAAGCAGGGCGCGATTGCCCTTTTCGAAGAAAAATACGGCGACGTGGTGCGGGTACTCAAGGTCGGGGAGCCGGTGGTTTCGATGGAATTATGCGGCGGCACGCACGTCGCTGCCACCGGACAAATCGGCGCGCTGCAGATTGTCAGCGAAAGCAGCATCGGCACCGGCTTGAGACGCATTGAGGCATTTACTGGTAAAGGCGCGGAAGCCTACTTTGAGAAACTCACCGCCAATATGCGCGAGGTCGCCGGGCTGGTCGGCGGCACCCCGGAAAATCTGCGGGAAAAAGTTGCCGCGACACTGGACACAGTGGACGCCGAGAAAAAAATGCGGCAGACAACCGAGAAAGAACTCGCCCGTTTAATCGCGGAATCGCTGCTGGGGCAAACGGAAACCGTGAATGAAGTGAAGCTCATCGCGGCAACGGTACCCTCGTTACCCCCGGCGGCGTTAATGGAGATGGGCGACATTTTACGCGAAAAGCTGAAGAGCGGCGTAATCGTGCTCGGCACGGTTTATCAGGATAAGCCGTCATTTCTGGCGGTCGTTACCCAGGATCTCGTCGGGAAAGGTTTAAATGCGGGCAATATCATCCGCGAGGTGGCTAAGGTGGCGGGCGGCGGGGGCGGCGGTAAACCCACGCTGGCGCAGGCCGGGGGCAAAGACAAAACCAAAGTAAATGAAGCCATCGCGCTAGTAAAAAGCCTGATTTTAAACCGGGGTAAATAATGGCGCGGGTGTTGGGGCTGGATGTCGGCGAGAAACGCATCGGCGTGGCGCTCAGCGACGCTACGGGGATGCTGGCAAGCCCGCTCACTATCATTACTCAATCCTCCCCCACACAGGCGATTCAGGATATTTTGAAAATTGCCCGGGAGCGAGAAGTCTCTCGCATTATCGTTGGGTTCCCGTTTTCACTGGACGGCAGCGCCGGTCCGCAGGCACAGAAAGTGCAGGCTTTCATCGATGCTTTAAAAGCTGTCACCGCAATCCCCATCGAGGCGCGCGACGAACGCTACACGACCATGATCGCGATGGCGTATAAAAAAGAATCGGGTAAAAAAAAGATTGACCGGAACACCCGGTACGACGCAATGGCGGCGGCAATCATTTTACAGGCATACCTGGACGAGAAAAAACAATTGTCATTCTGAATGAAATGAAGAATCCAGTATTTCCGTAATAACTATATACATTCCCCCGATTTACATCGGGGTCAGTATGACAAAAACGAAGAATGAAAACTTTTATAGTAATCAAAACCAGCGGCAAAGCCCGCGCCGGGGAATTGCACACGGTTCACGGCACGGTCCTCACGCCGGTACTCTGTCCCGTGGGCACGCAGGCCTCCGTGAAAACGTTGACCCCGGATGAAGTGAGGGGACTCGGAATGCAGATGATACTCGCCAACACCTACCATTTGTACCTCCGTCCCGGCATCGAAACCATCGAAAAACACGGCGGGCTGCACAAATTTATGAACTGGGACGGCACGATCCTCACGGACAGCGGCGGCTACCAGGTCTTCAGTCTTGCCAAACTAAGCAAGGTGGATGATAACGGCGTCACCTTCCGCTCACATATCGACGGCAGTATTCACACCCTGACCCCGGAGCTGGCGGTACAATACCAGGAGTCTTTAGGCTCTGATATCGCGATGGTGCTTGACCATGTGCCCGCCAACGACGAGAGTCGCGAAAGAGTCTATGCGGCGATGCTGCGCACCCACGCCTGGGCGGCACGCTGCCTTCAAGCCCACCGGCGCCGCGACCAGTCGCTCTACGCCATCGTGCAGGGAGGCGTGTTCCCGGAGTTGCGTGAGCAATCGGCAAAAGTGTTAACGGCGATGGGGTTCGACGGCTTTGCTATCGGCGGACTGAGCATCGGCGAGCCGAAGCAGATAACCTTTGAAATTGTCGGACAGACGGCGGCAATGCTCCCGGCGGACAAGCCCCGGTACCTGATGGGGGTGGGCGCGCCGGAAGACATCTTCGAGGGGATTACCCGCGGCATCGATATTTTCGATTGCGCCCTACCCACCCGGGTGGCACGAAACGGGGCGCTGTACACCAAGACCGGCAGAATCGATATTCTGAACGCGCGTCACAAGGAACAGACCGCTCCGCTGGAAGATGATTGCGATTGCTACGCCTGCCGCCACTTTTCCGCCGGGTACCTGCACCATCTCTTCCGCAGCCAGGAACTGCTCGCCTACCGGCTGGCGACCATCCACAACCTGGCATTTATGCAGCGGATGATTGTTATGATACGGCAATCGATTCTAGGCGGCTCGTTCGAAAAAGTTAAAGCCGATTTCATGTCACATTACCGTCCTACCGATGAAAACACCCGGCTCGACCAGAAAAAGAAATGGCTGGAGGCGCGGGAGAAACAGGCTCCCGGCTAAGCGGCGCCGCCCGGCTTACGGTTCGCCCGCATCTTCAGGTCGCGGCTCACCTGCAGGTAATTCAGGATGTCGGCACGGGTTATCATCCCCACCAGCTTCTCCTGCGAAAGCACCGGTACCTGGTTGAGGTCGAACTGGGTAATCAGGCGCATCGCCAGCGGCAATTCATCTTCCGGCTTCACCACGTAAAGCGGTTGGCGGTGCATAATCTCGGAAACCGGAGTAGTTTGCCAGCGGTCCTGCGGCAGCCCGCGGACGTCGCTGATGGTCACCATCCCCACCAGCCGGTCGCCGAGAGCCACGGGCAGCGCGCGTTTGCGTTTCTGGATGAAGAAGGTTTGCACCAGCTCCGCCACCGAGGCTCCCGGGGCGATGACTTCCGGGCTTTTATCCATCACCTGTTCCACCTTCACGCCGGCAAGGTATTCTTTCAAAATGACTTCGTAACGGCTGCTATCGGAAGCGCTGTTGAGAAACCAGCCGATGAAAATCAGCCAGATGCCGTTGAATAAGCCGCCGGCAACGAAGAACGCCAGCCAGACGCCGAAGCCGATGAATGCCCAGCCGATAAACCGGCCGACAATGGCGGCGATATTGGTAGCCTTCAGCAGGTCGCCGGTGGCGCGCCAGAGCAGGGAACGCAGCACCCGGCCGCCATCGAGCGGAAAACCGGGCAGCAGGTTAAAAATACCCAGTACCAGATTTATCTGCGCCAGGTAAACGATAATAGCGTAGCTGAAAGTGATTTCGACCTGCATCAGCAGAGAAATCAGCCAGAAAGCGCCCGCCAGTATGAGGCTGGTTAACGGGCCGACCAGCGCCATAAAAAACTCCGTGCCGGGTTTTTGCGGCTCTTCGCTGAGGTTGCTCACACCGCCTAAAATGAAAAGGGTAATGTTATTCACCGGCAGTCCACGGGCGCGGGCAACCAGGGAATGCGCCAGTTCGTGCAAGAGCACAGACATAAAAAGCAGCACTGTCGCCAGCAGACCGGCAAGCCAGTACTGGTAAGTCACGGCACCCGGAATCTGCGTGGGAAAATAATTAGACCCCAGCAGCCAGGTGAATAAGCCCATCGCCAGCAGTAAAGTATAGTGAATGTTGATTTCAATCCCGGCGATTTTCCCCAGTCTCAAAGCGCCTTTCATATTCACCTCCGGAGGATTAACTTCACCTGCTGAAATTTTAACCTATTAACGGTTACGTTACCAGATATCTTTACCGGGGACTGTGATATTAAACACAATTTTCTGTCAGTTTCCAGATATCCGCTGAATTACCTACACTGCCGGGGTTAGTTTAAGCATGGCAGAGAGTCAAATTAGGTCTTATTTCGGTAGCCGGGAAACGGGAGAATTGTTATGCTGACAATTGAGGTAAGAGATGGAGCATTTCGTTGCGGAAGTCTCTTCGGGTTAGTTCGTTTACCTCCCCTCTTACCTCTCTTCCTCTTTCATTATCTTTGACGGAGCAGCCATTTCCAGTCCCTTTCACTGAACAATTCCGAATTGCCAATAAGCGTTTGTTCAATATCCCGGTAGCTGGCTTTGATTTGATATTCCCGGAACAACATTTCCTGCATATACTGTACAGCTAAACCGCCGGGATTCTTCCGAATCAAGTCTTCCAGGGCTTTTTGCAGACTCAATATTTCTGTCGTCATCTTACTCTCACCAATATTCTATTTTATGTCGTTAATGATACTCTAACCAATCCGGTTTGTCCAGCGGTCTCCATCGACGTTTATTTTAAACCTAAAATAGCCTTGACAATTGAGTGGGGCTTGACAAGCAGGGCTATTCTGATATAGTATGTTAGTTAACGCTAACTTATATAGACGAATCGCCCGGGAAAAGGGGGATTTTATGTTTCATAAAGTACTTGTCTGTGTAAGCAGCGCCGAAATCCCCGCTGATTTCACCCATCAAATCATTGAAATTGCCCGACAAAATAACAGCGCAGTAAACCTGGTCAAAATCAAAACGGCAATTTCCCCGGTGATGGCAATCAATCCCAGTGAACAATTCCCTTTAATGCCGTCCGCCGCCGCGATCAACGCCATTGACAAGGATACCGAAAAAGTTGGGGTGGAAATAGGTAGAATCCACCGCGAACTGACCACGCAGGGTGTCCCTGTTGAATATGACCCGGCTGCTTTAATAGATGAAAACCACATCGCTAAATACGCCCGGCAGACGGGCGCCGACTTAATCATTATGACCGCCCGGGTTTACAAAGGGTGGAAAAGATTGATGATGGGAAGCGCGGTAGAAGATGTGCTCCGGGAAACCAATATACCTTTGCTGGTAATAAACGCCGAGATAAAACAGACGGCGCACGCCGTCTGATTAAAGGTAGAAAAATGACGACGAGAAGACGGGAAACTGAAGTCAGAAGGAAACAGATTATCGACGCTGCCAGAGAACTGATCGTGAAATATGGCAGCGAAAATATTACCATCCGGCGCATCGCCAAAACGGTAAGCATCTCCGAGGCGGCGATTTACCGTCATTTCAAGAGCAAGCGGGAAATCCTTTCTTTTCTCATCGCCACGATGGATGAAACACTGGAGAAGGAAATTACCCAGAACACTAAAAACGGGCACTCGGTATTACAGAGTCTATATCTAATAATCAGCCAGCATATCTCTGCCATCGAGCAGCGGCGCGGGATCTATTTCCAGGTGTTCGCGGAAATAATCAGTCTGGGTGATAAAAAATTAAACCGTCAGGCTTCCGACGTCATCGATATGTACATCAACCGCCTGGCAGAGCTAATCGCCACCGGAATAGCGAATGGCGAAATGAAAAAAGACGTTAACCCGCAGGTAGCAGCAACCTTGCTTTTCGGCACAATCCAGGGGTTGGTGAATATCTGGGCAATCAATAACTATAGTTTTAACCTGACGGCGAGATACCAACCCCTCTGGGATATCTTTCAAAGCGTGGTAGTCAACCAGACACCGGGTCCCGACAGCCTCTAGTCTCGTACCTTTGTAACAGGGTAAAAGGTTTATCCTCGCATATAATATCCTTTTTCGGGAGGTGTAATTGTGTCTAATAATATTCCGGTAATATCATGCCAGAACGTATGGAAAATTTTCGGGCAGAAACCGGATACGGTTTGGAGCTTGATTGAAAAGGGCGCCACCCGGGCGGAAGTGCTGGAACAGACCAAACAAGTCGTGGCGGTGAAAGACGCTTCTTTTGAAATCAAAGAGAACGAGATTTTCGTAATCATGGGATTATCCGGTAGCGGCAAATCAACCCTGGTACGCTGTCTCAACCGCCTGCTGGAACCCACCCGCGGCAAGATTTTTATCGACGGTGAAGACATTACGAAAATGAAACGCAAGGCTCTGAAAGACCTGCGGCGGCACAAATTGAGTATGGTCTTCCAGAATTTCGGGCTGCTGCCCCACCGCACCGTGCTGGATAACGTGGCTCTCGGTCTGGAAATACGAGGCGAGCATAAAAATGAAAGACAGCATAAAGCGCTGGCAATACTAGACCAGGTGGGTTTAAAAGGCTGGGAAAACAGCCGGGTGAATGAACTCAGCGGCGGTATGCAGCAAAGAGTCGGCCTCGCCCGGGCACTGGTGGTGGAGCCGGAAATTATCCTGATGGACGAACCCTTCAGCGCGCTTGACCCGCTGATACGGCGCCAGATGCAGGATGAGTTCATCAAATTGCGGAGTTCGATGAAAAAGACGGTGGTTTTCATTACCCACGACCTGCTGGAGGCATTACGGCTGGGCGACCGCATCGCCATTATGAAAGATGGAGAAATCGTACAGTTAGGCACGCCGCAGGAGATTATCTCCAAGCCCGCGGATAATTATGTCAGCGAGTTTATTAAAGACGTGCCGCGCTGGAAAATTATCCCGGTGGAATCGGTCATGGAAGCCGCCAAAATCATGGTGTGGAACGGCTTTGACGTCGAGGTCGCCATCCGGGAGATGATGGATGCCAACGCCAAAACCGCTTTCATCATCAATTCACACGCCATCGTCCAGGGGATTTTAACGCTGGAAGAAGCCATATTAGCCTCAAGGCGCGGTCCCGTAAAAATCGCGGATATAACGCAGCAGAATTACCCGCAGACCACACCAGCCACACCGGTCGAAGAAATTATCCACGTCGTCGTGGACAGCGATATCCCGGTGGCAGTGCTGGATGAAAACAAACGTCTCTTAGGAGTGGTATCACGGCGTTCTTTAAACAAAGCTATGGGGACTTTCCAGCAAACCGTAACCACCAATAACGACAACCAGTCCAACAATGATAACCCAACTAAAGAAGATAACCAGACCATTAAAGATAATCAGAGCAACAACGATAATGACCAGATTCCAGAGACTCTGACACCTTAAAGGAGGATACAGAAAATGCGCAGATTTTTCAGTCCCGGACATATGAGATTTTACCGGTTGCTCCTCGTGCTGGGATTAGTCGCCATAGCCGCGATTATCTTAAGACAAATAAATATTGAAACTCCTAAAATTGAAATCGGCAAAGTTGTAGAAACCGCTGTCGACTGGGCAATCGACAACCTGTCGCCGGCTCTTGAAGCCATAAAGCTGGTACTCACCCGGTTGTTTGTTAACGTGGAAAAAGCATTCTTATGGATCCCCTGGCCGGCGTGGATATTACTGGTTACGGCACTGGGCTGGTGGCTTTCTTCTTTAAAAATAGGACTACTGGTAGGGGTATCCTTAGCCGTCATTCAAGGAGTTGGCTTGTGGAACGAGGCAATGAGCACCATGGCACTGGTGGGGGTAGCGGTTTTGCTGACAATTATAGTTGCCCTTCCCATTGGTATACTCGCTTCGAAAAGTGACTCCTTCGAAGGTTTCCTGCGCCCGATTCTGGACGCAATGCAAACTATCCCCGGTATGGTTTATCTGATACCGGCGGTAATGCTGCTGGGGGTAGGCAAAGTGCCGGCAATCGCCGCCACCATGATATTTGCCGTGCCGCCAGCCATCCGCCTGACCAACCTCGGGCTCAGACAGGTGTCGCTGGCAGTAAAAGAAGCCGCTACCGCGTTCGGGGCAACCGGCTGGCAGAGACTGATAAAGGTGGAAATACCGATGTCGGTCAACGCCATCATGACCGGTATCAATCAAGCCACGATGATGTCTGTTTCCATGGTAGTCATTGCCGCCTTCATTGGCGCCGGGGGCTTGGGCTACAGCGTCCTGTTCGCCCTGGACCGGGTGAAAATCGGTGCCGGATTTGAAGCTGGATTGGCTATCCTGGCGGTAGCAATCGTGCTTGACCGTCTTACTCAGGCTCTGGCGCAAAATGGTAAAAATCGACGTTTAAAACAGACTGCTAAGAAAACAAAAAAAACGGTAAAGGAGGTGGCTTCCTAGAAAAATCGAAAAATAGAAACCCAAAAATTAAAAGGAGACAAAATGCGTAAATTCAAATTTTTATTTTTACTGGCAGCGACCATTATCACACTGTCTTTATTGCTGGTTAGCGGTTGTAAGAGCGAGGAACCGGCGGCGACCAAACCTGCCATCAAACTCGTCAAAGGAGACTGGTCATCTCAGATTCTCTGTACGGAGCTGATTGACCAGATTATCAAGAAGGAATTAGGTTATCAGACAGAACAGGTCTTGATGTCAGTTTCGATGGGTTGGCCGGCAATGGGGAAAGGCGACATTGATATCGCCGCCGAAATCTGGCTGCCGGGCCGTCAGAATGAAATACAACCTTTCCTGGACAATGGCAGCGTGGAACTAACGGGACAAATTTTCCCCGGCGGCGCGGGCTGGGTCACACAACGCTGGGTGGTGGAAGGAGATGCCGAACGCGGCATCGCACCGCTAGCTCCGGACCTGAAATCGATTTTAGACCTCCAGGACGTGTCTAAAGGCGGTAAAGGCTATTGGAAACTTTTTGAAAACGCGGAAAAACCGGGTTTAGGTGAATTAGTCTACGGTTCTCCCGGCTGGGTGGTCGAGGATCTCTGGATGTTCCTGGGTTACGATTTACCCCTCTGGGAAAGCTACCAGAGCGAAAACGTAATGATGGCGAGAATGATTGCCGCCGACCAGAAAAAACAGCCCCTGCTGATGTCTATCTGGTGGCCTCACTGGATTTTCTCAGAAGTCGACCTGATTATTCTGGAAGAGCCAGATCCTTATGATCCATCCATTAATTACGATATTGCCCCATATCCTTTGAAAACCGGACATCAGGCGTACGACGTCGAGAAAGTAGTCCGCACCGATTTAAAAACCCGGGCACCGGATGTTTACAAATTGATGCAGAATATTTCTTTAAGCGAAGCTGAAATTGGTGAGCTGATGCTGCGGGTCGATAGCAATGGAGAGGACCCGGTCGAAGTAGTTTTAGATTGGATGGACAAAAACCAGACAAAGATTAAGCAGTGGCTGGGGAAATAACCCCCGGAAAAAACTGATTTTTGTAGTTACCGGTATTCCTCCTCAAAAATGGCAGACGGGTAAACCCGTCTGCCATTTATTATTGTCGGTTCTCCTTGCTTTTGGCTGAAGATGAGTAGCTGTAGTCTGGTTGGGACTGGGTAGAAGTTCCAGAAGATGGAGGGCATTCGCCCTCCATCTCGTATTATCTCCCCGCCCTGATAGGGCGGGGATTTAGGGGTGGGTCGTTGTGAAGATACTTCTTCATATCTTTAGTTTCAACCAAATGCAAGTGATACGTTATTGGCGGAGAATTTCTGACATGGTTGAAAGCGTGGTAGAATATCCTTTGCACTTAAACTAAAAAGGAACCATTGTGGACGACAAATATTTACAGATGCTAGAGTTCCCCAAAGTAAGGGAAATCATCGCCGGCTATACCTCGTTCGCCGCCAGCCGGGCGCTGATATTGGCACTGGTGCCATTAACTGACGGCGACGAAATCCGGCAGCGATTGCAGGAATGCGCCGAGGCACGACAATTCCTGGCGGTGGAGCACGATTTCAGCATCGGGGAAATCGAGGATATCCGCGAGGCGGCGCAACTGGCGGCGCGCGGCAGCATACTGGAGCCTTTGACGATGGCAATGCTCGTTGGGGCGCTGGTAAAAATGCGCCTCCTACGCAGCAGCATCAGCCGCAACGCCGCCGAATTCCCCACACTCGGGGAAATCGCGCGGGGAATGACCGACCTGAAAAAACTGGAGAAAAGCATCGAAAGCTGCCTCACTCCAACCGGGGAACTGACGGACGGCGCTTCGGCGCAATTAGCCGGCATCCGGGCGCAAATCCGGGCCCAGCGTCAGCAATTGCTCTCCCACCTGGAGGGATTTATCCATTCCACCCGCGGTCAAAAAATCGTGCAGGAAGCCCTAGTGACGGAGCGCGAGGGCAGATACGTTATCCCGGTGAAAATCGAATCTAAAAAAGAAATCTCGGGTATTGTCCACGATGTTTCCAACACCGGCGCCACCGCCTTCATCGAGCCGTTTGAAACCATCGATATGGGCAACGAGTTAAGGGAACTGATTAACGAGGAAAAACGTGAGATTACACGGATAATGATGGAACTCAGCCGGGAAATCGGCGCCAATGCCGATGAAATCACGAAAAATATGGAAATCAGCGCCCGGCTGGATTTGATTTTCGCCAAGGCGAAGTACGCCCGGCGCACCCGCGCCAACGAGCTGCAGATAATAGACTCTCACGCCGCGGCTCCCTCCGCTTTGAACTTAATCGACGCCCGTCACCCTTTACTTGGCGACACAGCCGTGCCGCTGACAGTAGAGATCGGCACTAAATACCGGGCGCTGGTCATCACCGGTCCCAATACCGGCGGCAAGACCGTAGCGCTGAAAACCATCGGGCTGCTTAGTCTGATGGCATTATCCGGGCTGCCTATCCCTGCCTCCGAGGTATCGCAAATCCCCGTTTTCGATAATATCTTCGTGGATATTGGCGACGAGCAAAGCATCGAGCAGACACTTTCCACTTTTAGCTGGCACATCAGCAATATCACGCATATCGCCCAGCGGGTCACCCGGCAAAGCCTGGTGCTGCTGGACGAACTGGGGACAAGCACGGACCCGGCGGAAGGCTCGGCGCTGGCGCGCGCCATTCTGCTCTACTTTGTCTCTAAAAACGCGCTGGCTGCCGCCACTACGCATCTCGGCGATTTGAAGGCTTTTGCCTACGCTACACCGGGATTACAGAACGCCTCACTGGATTTCGACCCGGCTAATTTTGCGCCGACATTCCACCTGACGGTAGGCATCCCCGGCGGCAGTAACGCCATCTCGACCGCGGCGCGATTGGGCTTGAATAAGGAAATCATCGACCGCGCGCAAGGGATGCTGGCTGCCGGCGCCCGGGAGGTGGAAAACCTCATTACAAGCCTCACGGCAGAAAGAGACCGGACGCAAAGTCTGAGAAAAGAGCTGGAAAAACAGGTGGAAGAAATCACCTGGCAGAACCGGGAACTGGAGAAACAACGGCGGGAACTACGCGATAAAGAAAAACGCGTCCTGCAGGACACCCGCGATTTGGTTGTCAGCGAAGCCGCCGACCTGCAGCGGGAACTGCGTCAGGCGGCGGCGGACCTGCGCAAACAGAAATCTCGGGAAAGCGTGGAGCAGACACGCAAAACCTTGGCTTCGGTGCAAGCCAAACTCAAAGATAAAATATGGCAGGCAACGACCGTTACTCCCGCTACTGCCGCGACGGAAGAAACCATTAATCCCGGCGATACCGTCTGGCTGAAAGAGGCGGAAATCGAAGCCCGGGTGCTGGCAATTCGAGAAGCGAACGGAGAAATCGAAGTGCAGGCTGGCCCCACCCGCATCAAACTGGGGCTAGACGGCGTGGAGAAAGTAGTAAAAACTGAAGGCGCGCCCGCCCGCCGGACGCCGGTCATACGACCCGTCCCGAAAAATGTGCCCCACGAACTGTTATTGCTGGGGAAACGCGCCGAGGAAGTAGAAAGCCTGGTCAATGCTTATCTCGATGACGCCGCCGTCGCGGGCTTAAGCCAGGTAAGAATTGTCCACGGCTCCGGCACGGGAGTGCTGCGGAAAATCATCCGGGAGATGCTGGCGCACCATCCGCTGGTCAAGGCATACCGCCCCGGAGAAAGCGGCGAGGGCGGCAACGGGGTCACGGTGGTGAAGCTGTAAATAGCTTTCAGCAATCAGTAATCAGCCGTCAGAAGTCAGAAAAATATGATAAAAAAAGAAGTCCAACTTACCAGAGCGAAAATGCTCACGAAGCTGGCGGAAATAGGCAAGCTCACAGAGCCTGCCACAACGCTCTATCTGCCCGCTGGGTTTATTTTAGAGGAAGCGGAAAAAACATTAAGCCAGATAACGTCAATCAGTACATTTTTGCCGGAAATCACCCGCTTTATCGCCGGGAGCGCCACCGGCGCCGTGATTTTCTGGGGGGAAACGCATAAACTCGTCATCAAGCCGCCGTTCCCTTTGAAAGAAAAATACCTCACCGCCGGGTACGATGCGGAGATGTTCACCAAACTCCTCATGAAACCGGTCAGCGTGGGGATATTACTGGTGAGGCTGGGATATTACTCCATCGGCATCGCGCAAGATGAAAAGCTGGTGGCGCATAAAACCGGCACGGGACTGGTACACGGGCGGCAAAGGCAGGGCGGGTCGTCCGCCAACCGCTTCCGGCGGCGGCGAGTAGAGCAGACCCATCATTTCCTGGAGAGGGTAGTATTACACGCCAGAGAGATGTTCGAGCCCCAGTCTAAAAAGCTGGACTATTTCGTTTACGGCGGCGCCCGAACCACCATCACAGAATTATGTAAACACAGCCAGTTTTTCGACCAGTTTGCAAACCGCCTTTTGCCGCCTTTGCTGGATATCACCAACCCCGGCTTCGACGTCCTGCAACAAGCGGCGACCGACATTTGGAGCAGCCGGGTGGCGGAATGGCGCGAAACTGATTACTGAAAGCTATTCATTCATTTGACACTCACGCCGTCAGGGGTTAACATAGTCGCACACGTCATCACTCCTGAGTATCAAACACTGGGAGGAAAGCATGCCATACTGCAAGCATGGGACGGCGCACATTTACTATGAGGATATCGGACAGGGCGAACCCATCATCGCCAACCACGGGTTGTCCGAGGACGTCGGGTACTGGGCGGACACCGGGGTCACAGCGGAATTAACAAAGCATTACCGCTTCATCCCCTACGAAATGCGGGGTCACGGGCGTACCGTGGTCGAAGCCGAACCTTACTGCTACGACTGCGACCATATGGTGGAAGACATCAACGCCCTCGCCGACCATTTGGGATTGGACAAATTCCACCTTATGAGCCACGCCACCGGGGGGATGATTGCCGCCCGCTACGGGATGAAGCACTCCCAGCGGCTGCTCAGCCTGATACTCACGGACACCGGCTCCGCCACTCTGCCGGAGATGCCGCCCGAATACCGTGTGGTAATGACGGACGCAGAGCGGAAAAAGATGTTCGAGGAAATGCGTAAAGCACCTATTCCCAACCTGACCAAGGCAGAACGTAAGGCGCAGTGGCTGGCAAACCCGGGACCATACACCTTCACCATCGCCCGGCGGGAAGCCGCGGAACGCGACCCGATGTGGGAAGTCATCAACAATTTCCACGAACGCCGCCTCAGCCAGCAGGCGATGCGGGACTTTTACGCCAGCTTTTACACCGACCCGGATGTAAAAATCGATGGATTGCGGGGCATCCAATGCCCCACCTTAATCCTGCTCGGTGAGCACGACGTGGTCTTTCTGAAATACAGCGAAGTGATGGCTAAAGAAATCCCGGACAATAAATATGTTATCCTGAAAAACGTGGGGCATATGACCGCCATCGAAGCCCCGGGCGAAACATCCGGAGTGATTCTGGATTTTCTGGCGGAAACCAAAAAGAAAAAAGCGAGGGTAAAGTGAAACTGGAAGAACTGAAACGAAAAATGAAGGGTGTCGTCATCGTCAACACCACCCCTTTTAACAAAGACGGCAGCGTTGACATCGGCGGCTTAAAAGCCAACCTGCAGTGGTTGAAAGAAAACTGCAAGGGCAAGGATTTTATTATGAATCCGCTGGGCAGCACCGGGGAGTTCTACGTAATGTCCGACGACGAGTGCAAAGCGGTGATGAAAGCCACCGTAGAAGAAGTGAAAGGCAAGTTTCCGGTGTTCGTTGGCGCCGGGCGCGCCGGCACCCAGGAAACCATCAAGATGTGCAAATACGCCGAATCCATCGGCGTGGACGGCGTGCAGATTATTTTACCCTACTACTTTCCGCCCACCGACGAGGGAATGTACCAGCACTACCGCCAGATTGCGGATAGCGTTAAAATCGCGGTGATGGTGTACAATAATCCCGGACCGACGGCAACGTGGATAAAACCGCCCCTGATGGCGCGCCTCGCCGGCATACCGCGCATCATCGCCGCCAAAGAGAATACCGCCAATCTTGTTTCCTACATCCAGATGAAGAAGACGCTCGACCCGCTGGGAATGGCGGTGCTGTGCGGGCTGGGTGAGAATATGTTCAGCTTCGAGGCGCCTTACGGCTGCCCGGGATTAGTCAGCTCCAACGCTAATGCCTTCCCGCTGTGGTCGTATGCCGTTTACCAGGAAGCGATAGCGAAAAATTTCCCCGCGATGGAAGAAATGGTCAGCCGGTTAAATCCTTTCAATGAGTTTATCGGCAAGGTCAGCGCTCGGCGGCCGCATTCCGGCTTAACCGGCGGCGCGCCGCTTTTCATCGCCGTGGTCAAAGCTGCCATGGATTTAATGGGATTAAGAGGCGGCGAGGTCAGAATGCCGCTCATTGGCATTACCCAGGAAGAGAGAAACGACCTGGCGCTGATTATCAACAAAATGAATATCCCGAAATAGCACGGGGCGGATTACGTTATTCTTTCTGGCGGTAATCAAACCGCGGTAAAGCCAGATTCCACCGGATGGCGGACAATCTCAGCCCGAAGATTACGATAATGGCAACGATAACCGCGATATTGGTTAGATTCGTTGTGGTAATAATAAGCCAATAGGTAATCGCTCCGATGAGAGAGGCAGTGGCATAGATTTCTTTTCTCAATATTATCGGGATTTCGCTACATAATACATCCCTTATCATACCCCCGACCACACCAGTAATCATGCCCATGGCAATCGCAATGCCTGGATTGACATCCATAGATAGAGCTTTTTCCGTACCGGTAATGGTGAATATCGCCAGTCCGATTGCGTCCGCAATTAAAAGGATGCTCTGAGGAATATTAAAAAATCGCACCGTGACAATGGTAAATATCGCCGCAATTAGGGCAATCAGCACGTATTCCGGAGATATTATCCAGAAAACCGGATACGAGCCCAATATAATGTCACGCGTAGTGCCTCCGCCGATGGCGGTAACAACCGCCAGCACGATAACGCCGAAGATATCCATGCTTTTACGCCCGGCGACCAGCGCCCCGGTTACTGCGAAAACCGCCACCCCGCAAAGGTCGAGAATATGCAGCATCATATTCATGATTAACCATTATAATACTACGAATGACTTTACGCATCGCTATCCGGTAAATGAAGAGGAGAGCTTTCAAAAGTAGCGTTAATATCAGTTATTGTGTAAAATACCCTTGCAATCAGGGAAATGTCCGAAAGGAGTACCGAAATGACACAAAATCCACGGGTACAGGCAGAGCCTTTAAAACAATTCTGTATCGAGGTATTACAGAAGTGCGGTGTCAGAGAAAATGACGCGCGCACCGTGGCAGGCATCCAGGTGGAGGCGGATTTACGCGGGGTGCACAGCCACGGCAGTATCGCTATCACCGGCTACGCGGCGCGCATTAAAGCCGGGGGCACCAACCCCCGACCGAATGTCCGTATCATCAAAGATGCCCCGGCGTCGGCGCTGGTGGACGGGGATGACGGTCTGGGGCAAATCGTGGCTTACCGCGCCATGGAAATCTGTATCGCCAAATCAAAACAAACCTCGCTGGCATCGGTAGGCGTGATTAACTCCAGTCATTTCGGGGCTGCCGCCAGCTACTCGATGATGGCGCTCAAAGAAAATATGGTCGGGTTCGCCACTACCAACGCGGCGGCGGTGATCCCGCCCACCGGGGGCAAGACCGGAGTCTTCGGCACCAACCCCATCTCGGTCGCTGTGCCCACTGCCCGCTCGTTCCCGGTAGTACTGGATATCGCCACCAGCCTGGTCGCCACTCAGAAAATCGTGCAGGCATACCGCGAGGGGCAAAAAATCCCGTTGGGATGGGGAATGGATAAAGAAGGCAATTACACCGACGACCCGCGTACCGCCCTCACCAGCGGCATCCAGCCTCCATTAGCCACCTACAAAGGTTACGGGCTGGCGATGCTGGTGGAAATTTTCTCGGCGGTGATGACCGGCGCCCGGTTCGGCAGAGCCACCGAGGGCAAAAACTGGCGGCCGGAAAACAAACTCAACGTGGGGCATTTCTTTATGGCAATCAACCCGGCGATGTTCCTCCCGCTGCCGGAATTCAAGGAGCGGATGGAGCAATTGATTGGCGACGTGAAAAGCGTTCAGTTGATGAACGGCATCGAACGGGTCTATGTCCCCGGGGAAATTGAGTACGAAAAGCGCGAAAAGTACCTGAAAGACGGGATACCGTATCCCCCGGCGGCGCTGGCGCAACTGGAGAAATTTGGAGAAGAGATTGGGGTAAACATTAAGTTGAGATAGTGAAACCCACCCCCGGGATTGCCGCGCGGAGTTTATACTGAGTGTAACGGACGTACTCGCAATGACAGTTAAGCAAAAGAGAGGCGGGTTAACCCGCCTCTCTTTTTTAAACGATTCTATTTCCTGGCAGCTCGTTTTTCTTCCCGGAGGCGGCGGTCTTCGCCGCATTCCATCGGCTCGCCGCGCTGGACGATGGGGAAGCACTTGTTGCAGGAGATACAGGTCGCCGGGGACAGGTCGCCGCCAGCCCAGCGGCTAATAAACTGCGGTTCACGGATAAAAGGCCGGGAAAACGAGACCATATCGGCATCACCGCTGGCGATAATTTCGTTCGCCACCTGCGGGCTGCGGACACCGTTGACCACCGCCACCGGAATTTTCACCGCCTTTTTCAGCGCGGCGGCGCGCTCGCGGAAAACAGGCCGGTCGCCGTCACCCGGCTTGATATAAGTAGCGGCGGCGCCCACCCCGCCGCTGACCTCGATAAAGTCAACCCCCGCGGCAATGAACTCCTGCGCCGCCTCAATGCCCTGCGCCAGAGAAAGTCCGCCGGGACGGTCGTCCATCACGCCGAACTTGATAAACAAGGGGTAATCGCTGCCAATGGCTTTACGAATACGGCGGATGATTTCCAGATGAATACGGCGGCGTTTTTCAGGGTCGCCGCCCCAGTCATCAACGCGATTATTAAATAGCGGCGAGATAAACTGGCTCAGCAGGTAGCCGTGAGCGCCGTGCAATTGCACCGCATCGAAGCCGGCTTCCCGCCCGCGGACCGCGGCTGCCACGAAATCGCTAATGGTCGTCTCTATATCCTGCTCCGTCATCTCGTGGTGGGGACGTTTTACGTCCGGCAAATGAGATGCCGCCAGCGGTCTAAATCCTTTCTCCATAAGATAGCCGGAGTTGATGCCGGCGTGGGCAATCTGGACGGCGATTTTACTATCGCCGCCGTTGCGCACCGCTTTCACTAATTTCTTAAGACCGGGAATCGACTCATCGGCGTAGATACCGTACTGGCGCGGCGTGGCTTGCCCCAGCGGATGAGAAACATAGGCATGCCCGGTAACAATCAACCCGATGTTGCCTTTGCCCAGGTCGCGGTAGATTTTCACCGAGGTTTCGGTCACGGCGCCGTATTCATCCGAGGTAGCATCCCAGGTGGCGGACCGCATCACCCGGTTGGGAATTTCTAAATTTTTGATTTTAATAGGATTAAACAATTCTTTCAAAACTCATTCACCTTCAAAAAATTTCCGCGGATTTTCCGTAAGTATCCTCTTAAATATTTTATCATCCAAGCCCAGTTCGCGGAAAATCGGCAATACCACTTTGTTCAAATAGAGTAATCCGTAAGGGTTTTGCTCGTCTCTTTTTCTCTGGTGGAACAGATAGGCAAATTGCCAATCAAGCAGCCCACTGTGCTGCCAGTAAGGTTCATCGCGGGGGATAAATGCCAGCGTCCAGTCGTGAGAAAGGATAAGACGATGTCCCCAGCCGGCGTCAATGAGCTTTTTAGCCGTAAAAGTACGTTCCAAGGGACTCACGGCGGGCGGTCCCGGGTAACGGTCCATCCCCAGCCAGCAGCCCTGCTCCAATATCCACGTCAGGTAATTCATATCCGTGGTATCGTTACAGTGCTCTATCTTCACCCGGCTTAAGTTAATCCGCTCTCCTTTCAAAATTTCAATCTGACAGCGGGCGACCTCGCCGGGGGCATAAGAGTGCAACACAATAGGAACTCCCGTAGCCAGATGCGCCCGGGCAACCGCCCTCAGTATGGTCTCTTCGTGGACTTTCACCCCGCCCATATCGCTGGCGGCTTTGAGCAATCCTGGCCTGACGCCCGTTGCTCCGATGCCGGATTTGATTTCACGGACGAAAACATCTGCCAGCTTCTCCGGGGATAACCCCTGAAAGTAGAATGGAATGCCAGTGTACCAGCCGGCGCAGGCAATGATGTTGACGCCGCTTCCTTGAGATACTCTTTTCATCAACAAGGGGTCGCGGCCTAAATCGTGGGGGGTTACATCGCAGATAGTATCGATACCGGACTTTTTCGCCGCGGCGAGTTCCGTAACCAGGCGCGCTTCCAGATTATCGCCAAATAATTGCGGGAAATATTGTGAAATCCCGGCGCTGGCGACAGCCAGGTGTTCGTGCATCAGCGTAAAGCCGAGCTGCGAGGTGTCGATAGTACCGAGAACCGTATTTATTTGCGCCACTTCATCTCTTTTCAAACCAATCTTAACGTTAGCGGTTAACGGGGCGCCGGCATCCCCTGCAGCCCTTTGACGTAGCGGATTTCCCCCAGGTGCCACCAGCCGTGAGCAATGACGAAATTGTTAATCATCATCCCAATGGTCCAGGTGGGACGTTCCGGGTTGGGAGCGGCATCCAGCTTATCCGGGGATAAAGACTGCAGGTAGACCGCGGTGTTGCGGTAAACCTTTTCAGCGTAATCAATCACTGTCGGCAAGGGAAGAGCGGCGATTGTATCCACCTCCGCCGCCTGGAAGCCCATCCCGAAGGCTTTCGCATCCAGACCCATTTTTTCGTACCAGCGGTCTTCTTCCCAGGCGGGCGTTTTCTTTTGCCAGCTATTCGTAAAATTATCTTCCACGCGGGCAATGTGCCAGAAAAGAAAACCAACCGGGTTTGCCCCGGTCGCCGGTTTCCATTTCAGTTGCGCCGGGGTCAGGATTTTTACATCGTTGACAGTTGCCGAGTGCAGGCTGTTCACAGCGGTTAAAATAAACTGAATCGCGTCCATTATCCGCTCCTTTCCAGTCCAAGGATAATGCCATCTTAGCAACCTCACCAGCAAACTGCAACGCCGGGAATCGCGACGCGTTTATGTCATTAACCGATAACCAGACTGGCAGAGATATGTTAAGATGGGGCTGATGACGCAGAAAAAAATCACCGCCCCTCTCGTGAAAAATAATCTGGAGACGCGATTTATCGGGCAGAATCTGTTTTGTTACGATAGTATCAGCTCTACGATGGACGGCGCCCGGGAGCATGCGTTAAAACACGCCCCGGAAGGCACCGCTGTCTTTGCCGAACAGCAGACTCAGGGCAGAGGCAGGTTAAAACGAGAGTGGCTGACGCGACCGGGGAATATTGCCGTGTCCATCATCCTCTACCCGCCAAAAAGCTACCTAAACTCCCTGATAATGCTCTCTTCGCTGGCAGTGAAACAGAGTATCGAAGCAACCACCGGACTGAGCTGCCGGCTCAAATGGCCGAACGACGTGCTGATAAACGGGAAAAAAGTCTGCGGCATTCTTATCGAAACTAAAACACAGATTAACCGGATGGAATACGCCATTATCGGCATCGGCATCAACGTCAACCTGAGCATTGCCGCTCACCCTGAAATTCAAAATACCGCTACCAGCCTGGTAGATGAACTGAAGCAGCCGGTCGATCGTATTATATTTCTGCGGCGTTTATTCCGCGAGATGGAAGAACTCTATACCGCCAGCCTCGAAGGAGAGACTTTATTCCCCCGGTGGCGGGCAGCGCTGGCAACGCTGGGGCAGCCGGTCCGGGCGCGGCACGGCGACGACGTTTACGAGGGCACCGCCGAAGATGTGCAGACAGACGGCAGCCTGCTATTACGCCTCGCTGACGGACAACGGCTGCGTTTCACGGTAGGAGATGTAACCTTAAGAGCGTAAAAAACAGCAGGGAGCAATCATGCCGATTACCCCCTGCTAAAATGATAAGTGTAGTTGTTATTTTTCTTTAGGCAAAAACGCCTTCAGAAACTCGATGGGGAACGGGAAAATAATGGTGCTGTTTTTATCCGCGGCAATCTCGGTTAAGGTCTGCAGATAGCGTAACTGTAGAGTTGAAGCTTCGCTGCCGATAATTTTAGCCGCGTCCGCCAGTCTTTGCGAAGCCTGGAACTCACCGTCGGCGTGAATAACCTTAGCGCGGCGTTCGCGTTCCGCTTCCGCCTGAGCCGCCATCGAACGGCGCATCCCTTCCGGGAGTTCGACGTCCTTGATTTCCACCGTGCTCACCTTGATGCCCCAGGGGTCAGTGTGTTCGTCGATAATGCGCTGCAGCATCTGGTTGAGTTTTTCCCGCTGTGCCAGCAGTTCATCCAGTTCCGATTGACCCAGAACATTGCGGATAGTCGTCTGCGCAATCTGCGAAGTGGCGTACATGAAATTAGAAATTTTCACTACGGAATCCACCGGATTAATCACGCGGAAATAGACCACCGCATTGACACGGATGGTAACATTATCACGGGTGATGACATCCTGCGGGGGAACATCCATCGTCACCACACGCAGGTCGACTTTCTGGGTCTTATCAAAACCCAGGGGCAAAACGAAGAATAGCCCCGGCCCGCGGGCGCCCATCAACCGCCCCAAGCGGAACAGTACCACCCGTTCGTATTCGCGCACCACGCGCACCGATGAGAAAAATACCAGTAACACCGCCACCACAATCGCCGCAATCCAGGCGTAATCCATTTTATTAAACCTCCTTCTTTTGAGTCACGATAAGTTTCAGTCCTTCGATTTTCAATACTTTTACCGTTGCCCCGGCGGGTATAGCCCCTGATTCGGAAACGGCGTTCCAGAGCTCGCCGCGGTAAAAAACCGTACCCTCGGGGTTAAGCGGTTGGCGCACGGTCGCCGCCGCGTCCTGGAGTTCTTCCAGCCCGGTTGCCGCGCGCAGGCGCTGCGCCTTGATAACCCTTGTGATGATGATAGCAAACAACCCCCCGGTAAGTAACGCCACGATAATGATAACCCAGGGATTTACGTCAAACAAGGGCCCTCCTTTGAAAAGTATCAGTCCGCCCACAATCAGGGCAGCCACACCCCCAGCCGTCAGCGCGCCGAAAGTCGCCGGGGTCAGGGCTTCGACCACAAAGAGAATGAATGCCAGCACTATTAATAATACACCAGCGATGTTCACCGGCATACTCCCCAGCGAAAATAACGCAAAAATGAGGCTGATACCGCCGACAACACCCGGGAATATCAGCCCGGGATTGGAAATTTCCACCAGCAAACCGATAGACGCCAGCCCCATTAAAACGTAGGCAATATTGGGGTCGCTGAGCGCCAGCAGCAGTTTTTCCGTCCAGGTCATTTCCAGACCCTGCACCGGGACCCCGGCGGTCTTAAGAATCACGGCAGAGCCGTCGATTAGAGTAATTTGCCGCCCGTCGATTTGCGCCAGCAGCGACGTCAGGCTGGGAGCCACGATATCGATGACATTCAGGCTCAGGGCTTCGGTTTCGGTGGCGGAGACCGCCTCACGCACCGCCTGCTCTGCCCAGTCCACATTGCGGTCGCGGTTTTCCGCCAGGCTGCGGATATAAGCCGCGGCGTCGTTCATCACCTTGTTCTCCATCGTCTCGGAGAGGACAACCTCGCCCTCGCTGCCCAGCGAGACGGGACTGGCGGCGCCGATCGCCGTGCCGGGAGCCATCGCCGCGATATGGGCCGCCACGGTAATAAAGACCCCGGCGGAAGCCGCCCGGGCGCCGGCGGGAGAAACATAAACAGCAATGGGTACTTTGGAGTTTACAATCGCCTGCACCATATCGCGCATAGCAGTGTCCAAGCCGCCGGGGGTATCCAGTTGAATCACGCACAGCTCCGCAGACTGCTTTTCCGCCGCTGCGATGCCGCGGATAACGTAGTCCGCGGTGACGGGATTGATAATGCCCGCCACGTTAAGGACAACCACGGTATTTGCAGCCGCGCTGCCATTCACGGCAAGCAGGGAGGTTACAATCACCCCGACGAGAATGAGGATACGCAGGAATTTCATCTTTACCCCCAACCCGATTATAAACGGAAAAGGAAGGGGGTTCAAATATACGTGGATACTGAAAACTGGGATTACCGGCTGCTTATGATGACAATGATGACTATGATAATAAAAAAACCGCAGACAAACAATAAAGCCGTGGTTGGTTTTGATGACACAGAATGCTCAACCTGTTGGTTTTGCGTATTATATGTTTTACCGGAATAGTCTTTTATGTCTTCAACGGTGTATATCGCCTGGCAATTTTTATTCATACAGCGGTAGAGTTCACTCTTGGTGTCATAATACAGCATTACGTGACAACGGGGGCAAAACAAACTGACGTCATCCTGAACTGGCGGTGATGCATATTCTTCCCGCTTTTGCTCTTCCTGCGCTTGTTCTGATTGTTTTTTGGAAGAAAACGCGAATTTTTTCCCACATAACTTGTTCGGACAAACCCAAATTTCTTCATCAATGTTGTATTCTAAAATAGGTTCAGAATTACAGTTCGGGCAGGTCAATCCATATCCATTACAGCTCCAACAAGTCAGCTTCTCCGGTGTGGGATTCAATGCCCCACATAAACGACATCTTGCCATCGCACCCCTGCCAGAGTGCAATTGGTTATTGATGATGTGCCACCATTTTTTTTGTGAGAGCGAACTACTTCGCGCATTTTCATCTAGGCGAACGAAAGCCTTACAATTGGAGTGCAAAGTCGGATAAGGGCATTGATTGCGTTTTTCATAATATTTGACACACCAAGAGCACTGGGTTGTCATAAATAAAGCGATGATACCGGGGGCATCAGCGGGGATGTCCTTTTGCCTTATTATGGGTCGACTCACCGGCACCACCGCAGGATTATATATATGACCGCAAACACGACAGGTATACCGGACATCATTCAGCCGAGCTACTTTATGGGTACCACAACTAGGACACTCTGTAGCTGCTTCATCGTATTCGTGTCTCTCGGCGGTATTCGACAGAATTTGGTAAGCCTGGTTAATAGACTTGAAATATTCGTGAGCATCAGGGTCAGGATTAGCATCAGGATGATACAATTTTGCTAATCTACGAAAGGCATGGTTAATATCATTCTGAGATGCATCTTTATCTACATCTAATACTTCGTAATATTTAAACCGCCTGGGATAATGTTCTTCCATATCCGCTCGTAATAAACGAAACTAATATAGCAACAGTATACAACAAATGCAACAATCATCGCCTCGCATGTTTTCCATATTTTCGGGTTTTGCTAGGAAAGAGTGCATATAATCTGCCAATCTGCATCATCCCCGCCAGGTGGGGGTTCATATCAACGTATTGATGCTAGCACTGAAGTCACTTCGGGGGATTGAGAATAAATGCCGTGTTTTTTTGACAATTAGTTTTCCCCCATAGTAAGATAAGCTTTGTTAAGGAGAAAAGACAGTCCTGATGAGCGCCATCTCAACCGTCATCCATCATCACGCTCATACCGTTTACGTCAGTAATCGGGCTTCGGCTGTTGCCCTTAATCAGTAACAAATAATTCCAGCCAGGAGAGCGCGTAAAGCCCGAGACGAAAATCTCGGGCTTTTTTATTTTCCAGGGTGATAGTACAAAAAAGGTTCCCTCCCTTTAGCTAAAGGGAGGCAGAGGAGGGATTTGTTAATAATCTATTATCAAACCTCCCTTAATCCCTCCTTAGCTAAAGAGGGAGATAACTTCTAACTTTTAGGGTAATAATGAAATAGTTATATTGAGTGAGCCGGGAGATTATTGTAAAATTGGTTAACCTGCCGGCAGAAAAGGAAAGTAAATGAGAATTCAAAAATGTAAGGGCACCCGCGACCTGTCGCCGCAACAGATGGCGCAGTTTCGCCTGATTGAGAGCGTTTTCCGGGACTCCTGCCTGAAATGGGGCTACCGCGAGGTACGCACCCCCACCCTGGAATACCTGCACCTTTTTACCTCCACCGGCACCCTGACGCCGGGGACGCTGGGCAAGGTCTATTCCTTCCTCGACTGGGACGGCTGGTCGGGAGAGCGGGTGGTACTCCGCCCCGACGGGACGATTCCGGTAGCGCGGATGTACATCGATAACGAAGACAAACCGGCGACGGCGCGTTATTTTTACATCACCAACATCTTTATCTTCGAGCCGACGGGTAAGGAAAACCGCGAGCGCTGGCAATGCGGCGCGGAAATGCTCGGCGCCGGGAACCCGGCCGCGGACGTGGAGCTTATCACCGTGGCACTGGAAACGCTGCGCAGTTTGGGATTGAAAGACATCAAGATAAAACTCTCGCACGCCGGCATCATTCGGGCTTTGCTGGCGGGCTTCGGGCTGTCCCCCGAGGAACAGGGCAAGGCTTTCGCCCGCATACTGGACGGAGACAGCGCCGTGATTTCCCAGCTCAAGGAGCAAAAGCCCGCGTTGGTAAGTCTGTTAGCGCCGCTGCTGGAAATGAAGGGCGCCAACGCCGGTTTCCTGAAGAACCAGCAAGCCGTTTTCACCCGGCAGCTCCCGGAATTCGCGCCCGCGCTGGAGAACTTCATCCGGATTACCGAATTATTGACCGCGACGGGACAAAAATACGAAATCGACATCGCTTCCGGCGCCGGCTTCGAATACTACACCGGGTTGATTTTCCAGCTCTACGCGCGGGACATCAAGGTGGGCGGCGGCGGCCGATATGACGCCCTGATACCGCTGCTCGGCGGCGAGGATGTCCCGGCGTCCGGGTTTGCGCTCTATATGGACCCGGTAATGAACCTCATCCGGCAGTACGCCTCCGACGAAGCGGCGGGGGTAAATATCATCCTGAAAAAAACCGGGGCAGTTTACGGGCAGCGCGCCTTCGAACTCGCCAACCGGCTGCACGCCGTCGGGCTGCGCGCCAGTCTGTTCTCAGGGCAAACACCGCCGGCAAACGGCTGTCAGGTGGAAGTCGCTGAAAGTTTCAAGGTTACCGGGCCGGGACTAACCGCGCCACGCCCCGCCGCAAGCATTGAAGCCGTGTTAGAATTGCTGGGGAGCAAACAATGACCATCATCCGCATCGCCCTCCCCAAAGGACGGCTGCTCAATGACACGGCAACGCTGCTGGAAAAAGCCGGCTGGCGGCTTGACGGTTATGATACCGCTTTACGCAACTACCGTATTAAATCAGAGAAATTTCCCGATGTGAAGATAAAGGTTTTCCAGGAAAAAGATATTCCGGTGCAGGTCGCCATCGGCAACTACGACCTTGGCATCTGCGGGCTGGACTGGGTGGAGGAATTGAGTTCCAAATACTCCGCCTACGCGCCGGTAATACTCCGCGACCTGGAATATGGCAAGGGCGCTCTTTATGTAGCCGCCAGCCGCGCCGCGGACATCAATACCCTCGAGGACGTGAAGGCGCAGGCAGACACGGTGCACATCGCCAGCGAATACCCCAACCTCGCCGAGAAATTCGCGCTGGAATTAAGGCTGAAAAGATTCGGCATTTATCCCGTGTGGGGCGCCGCGGAGGCTTATCCCCCGGACCGCGCCACGTTAGCGCTTATTTCCGGCACGCCGGAAGCCAAAGAATTTGTGAACGGCATTCGACCGCTGGCCAGCGTCCTGAGTTACAGCGCCCGGCTGATTGCCAACCGGCAGAGCTGGGAGCAAAAAGACCTGAGCGAAATCTTGGGCACGCTGGAAAATATCAGTCTCGCTCCCACCCCGGAAGCGGAAACGAAAACATCATTTTACCCTCCCACGATTATCATAAGGGACGCTACCGCCATACGCCTGGCATTGCCGGACGGGCACCAGCAAAAGCACGTCGTCAACATCTTGAACAAAGCCGGTGTTAAAATGACGGATTATCCCTCCGCCACCGGCAACCGGCGACCCGGTTCCAGTTTAGAAGGGGCAAATATCACCGTCATCCGGCCGCAGGATATGCCCCTGCAAGTCGCTAACGGCAATTTTGACCTGGCAATCACCGGCCACGACTGGGTGACTGACCACAAGGCAGCATTCCCCTCCAGTCCCGTCGTAGAGCTGGCAGACCTGAAATACGGCTGGGTGAAAATCGTGGCGGTAGTTTGCAACGATGTCCCTGCCGCTAATCTCTACGAATTGCGGGAACTGTGCCGCAAAGCGGAAACGCCGCTGCGGGTTGCTTCGGAATACACCAATCTCTCCGATAAATACGCCCGGGACAACCAGCTGGGAATGTACCGCATTATCCCCACCTGGGGCGCCACGGAAGCGTTTTTACCCGAGGACGCGGATTTGCTCATCGAAAACACGGAGACCGGGGGCACCATCGCCCGGCACAATCTGAAAATTATCGATACGCTGTTCGAGTCCACGGCACGCTTTATCGGCGCCGGCGGCAGCCGGTACCGCCCGGAAAAACAGGCGCGCATCCGCCAACTGATAAAATTGTTCACGGATGCGGTCGCAAAAGGATGAGAAAATGAAAATCGTATCAGGGTTCGCCAGCGCCAAACGATTGCTGGACCGGAGCGCGCCGAAAAACCTGGAATATCCCCAGGAAGATGCCGTCCGCGAAATTATTCACCAAGTCAGAGAGAAAAGCGATGCGGCGCTGCTTGCTTACACGGAAAAGTTCGATGGCGTGAAGTTAACCCGGCTGGAGGTCAGCCCGGCGCAGGTCAAAGCCGCTTACCGCAAAGTGGATGCGAAAGTCATTGCCGCGATGCAATTAGCCGCGGACCGCATCACGGCTTTTCACACGATGCAGCAGGCAAAATCTCTGAAATCGTACACGCACGGTAAAACTGGCTGGGTAGTGCGTCCTCTGGAGAAAGTGGGGGTTTACGCTCCCGGGGGCACGGCAGTTTACCCTTCGACAGTGTTGATGACCGCCATACCGGCGCGGGTGGCAGGGGTGAAGGAAATTATTTTAACCACGCCTCCCGGGAAAGACGGCAAAATCCCGGCGGCGACCCTGATAGCGGCAGACATCGCCGGGGTCAACCGGGTGTTCGCCATCGGCGGGGCGCAGGCGATTGCCGCGCTGGCTTTCGGCACAAAATCCGTGCCGCGGGTAGATAAAATCGCCGGGCCGGGGAATATCTGGACTTTCCTCGCCAAGAAGCTTTTATACGGCACGGTGGGCATCGACGCCCTGCAGGGACCTTCGGACGTGGCAATTTTAGCCGATGAGTCCGCGGACCCCGCTGATTGCGCCGCCGACCTGCTGGCACAGTCGGAGCACGGCGAACTCTCGCAGGCGGTTTTAATTACCCCCTCGGTAAAGGTAGCCGAGAAGACCCTCGAAGCGATAGAAAAACAACTATCCACAGCCTCCCGCAAGGCGATTTTAACGAAGTCTTTATCGGAAAACTGTATCATTGCCATTGTGGACAATATGGACGAAGCCATTTCGCTGCTAAATCTTTACGCGCCGGAGCACGCATTAATACTGGCGCGACCGAATACCACCTACGAGGAGAAAATAATTAATGCCGGGTGCATCATCTACGGCAACAAAGCCACGGTCCCGATGAGCGATTACGTTTCGGGACCGAGTCACTCGCTGCCCACGGAGGGCACGGCACGATTTGCCTCGGCACTTAACGTGACCGACTTTGTGAAAATTACCAACCTGAGCAGCGTGGGCGAGGCGCTGATGAACCTGGCGGGAAAAGCCGCGGTCATCCTCGCCCGGGCGGAGGGGTTGGACGCGCATGCTGAGGCAATGGAGTTAAGACTCAAAAAGACGCGGAGAAAGTGAATGTCATACTGAGTCCCGATGCAATCGGGGAGTTTATCCTGAGTGCAATCGAAGGAAATGTATCTAGCAACTGAAGACTAGATTCTTCGGTACTTCGTATCTCAGAATGACAATACCAACGGAGATAAAATGGGCATTGAGAAACTGATACGTAAAGAGCTGCAGTCGTTCGGCGGTTACGCCGCCGCGGCCTCGCCGGAAACACTGGCGGATAAAATCGGCATCGCCGCGCCGGATATTATTAAAATCGACGCTAACGAAAACGTTTACGGCGCCAGCCCCCGGGTGCAGCGCGCCCTGGCAAAATTCAACCAGTTCCACATTTATCCGGACGACGGGCAGGAAAGCCTGCGTAAAATGCTGGCGGACTTCACCGGCGTGGATATGAAGCACATTGTCGCCGGGAGCGGCAGCAACCAGCTCATCGATTTACTGGTAAGGTTGTTGGTCGGTCCGGGCGACGAGGTTATTAACGCCACCCCCACCTTCGGCATCTACAGCTTCAGCACGCGGCTGGCGGGAGGCAAGCTGGTGGAAATCCCCCGGCGCGAGGACTTCAGCCTGGATTTGCCGGCGATGACAGCCGCGGTGAACAAGAAGACAAAATTGATTTTTCTCGCCAACCCGAACAATCCCACCGGCAACCTGAGTGCGGAAAAGGAAATCATCACGCTGCTGGAAACCGGCGTCCCGGTAGTGGTGGACGAAGCCTATTACGAATTCAGCCGGATGACGGTTTTACCGTTGATGAAAACATACGAAAATCTGATGTTATTGCGCACTTTCAGCAAATGGGCGGGGCTGGCAGGGCTGCGCGTGGGCTACGGATTATTCCCACCGTCAATCGCGGATTTCATTTTACGCATTAAAATACCCTATAATGTCAATGTCGCCGCGCCGGTGGCGGTCGCCGCTTCCATTAAAGACCGCGATTACCTGATGCGCAGCGTGGAATTGATGATCGAAGAACGGGCGCGCCTCTTCTCGGGATTACGGAAAATCAAGTGGCTGCAGCCGTACCCGTCACAGGCTAATTTCATCCTCTGCCGAGTCCGGAAAATCGCAGCGCCGCAGCTACACCAAAAATTACAGGATAAAGGTATACTGGTCAGGTATTATAACCAAGCGCCTATTCAGGACTGCATCCGGTTCAGCGTCGGCAAACCGGAGCACACGGATGCTTTACTGAAAGCGTTAAGAGAAATCGGAGGATAAAAAGATGCCGGAGAGAAAAGCCACCATCACCCGGGAAACGGGGGAAACCAAAATAAAACTAGCACTGAATCTGGACGGCACGGGCAAATATGAAATCAGCACCGGCATCAAGATGCTTGACCATTTGCTCTCCCAGACCGCCAAGCACGGGCGGCTGGATTTAAGCGTCAAAGCCACCGGGGACGATGAGCATCACATCGCCGAGGATATCGCCATTTGCTTCGGGCAGGCGTTGAACAGAGCGCTGGGGGAAAAACTGGGCATTACCCGGATGGGCGATGCCACCGTGCCGATGGACGAAGCTCTGGCAATGGTGGCGCTGGATATCAGCGGGCGCGGCTACTGCGAGCTTGACCTGCCGTTTAAGAAGAACGATATGCGCGGCTTCCATACCGATTTGGTGCGGCATTTTCTGGAGACGTTCACGACGGAAGGTAAAATCAACCTGCACGGGCTGATACTCTACGGTGAGAACGACCACCATAAGGTCGAGGCAGTCTTCAAGGCGCTGGGCCGGGCGCTGGATATCGCCACCCGGATTGACCCCCGGACCGCGGGTAAAGTACCTTCCACAAAGAAGAAAATAGAGAAATAATCTCTTGGCGGACTCCTTTGTCATTCCGGATTTTTTATCTTGAGGGATTCGAAGGAAGTCCGGAATCCAGCTTAGAGATTGGATAAGAATGTCTGACAAAAAAGACAAACATATACATGAACCGGCTGCCAACTTGAATGGATTGACCTGGGTTTACGGCTTGAACCATCGCTTTGCCCCGAATCCCCACTGGAGCAACGAGCATTGCGCCGTCTGCCGGGATGAGTTCAAGATCGGTCATCCTAAAAACAAAGACCACGAGGGCTATACATCACTCGGCGGGCATCACTGGATTTGCGTCCAATGCTATGAGGGATATAAGGAGAAATGCGGTTGGAGACTGCATAATTGGGATTAAAATCCGTATTGGCATTCCCGCGCAGGCGGGAATCCATTAAATCAACCTTGGATCCCGCGGGATGCGCACTAGATTCTTCGCCACTTCGTGCTCTCAGAATGACAAATTATACCAGTTTCTTACCCGTGAGACGTTCGTAGGCGGTGCGGTAGATACGGCTGGTGGAGGCAATGACTTCATCCGGGAGCATCGGCGCCGGGGGTTGTTTATTCCAGCCCGCCTTTTCCAGCCAGTCGCGCACGGGCTGCTTATCGTAGCTGGGTTGTGACTGCCCCACCTTGTAGAATTTCACATCCCAGAAGCGCGAGGAATCCGGTGTCAGCATCTCGTCAATGATAATCAGCTTGCCGTTCTCCAGTCCGAATTCAAATTTGGTATCGGCGATGATAATGCCCTTTTCAATCGCCTGCTTCCGGGCAAAATTGTAAATGGCGAGGCTGGTTTTCTTAATAGCTTCGCCGACTTTATCCCCGACCAGCTTTTTCACTTCCGCCAGTGTTATCGGCAAATCGTGGCCCTCATCGGCTTTGGTGGTGGGAGTGAATAACGGCTGGGGCAATTCCTGGCTTTCCAGCATTCCTTTTGGCAATGGCAGCCCGAACGCCGTGCCGGATTTTTTATACTCGCTCCAGGCAGAGCCCGCCAGGTAGCCGCGGACGACGCACTCCACCGGCAAGCGCGACACTTTTTTTACCACCATCGAGCGCCCGGACAGGTACGCAGGATAAGTGAAGCGTTCGGCAGTCGGGAGATATTTATCCAGCGCTTTCACATCATCGACAACCTCAATCACGTGGTTGGGAATAATATCTTTCGTCTGCGCGAACCAGTAGGCGGAAATCTGGTTCAAGACCTTGCCTTTATCCGGAATCCCCACCGGCAAGACCACATCGAACGCCGAGATACGGTCCGTGGCGATAATCAATAAATGCTTCCCCAGGTCATAAGTGTCACGCACTTTACCTTTAACAAAAGGCGGCAGGGGCAATTTCGCATCGATGAGGACACTCTTATCAGTCATTTTTTTCTCCTGTTAAGGGAATAAAAATTCCAGTATTTTATCGATATCCCGCGCGGCGACGCCGCTTTGAATAGGACGACCGTCCAGGCTGGACATAAAGATTTCGTTATCCTGATGAATCGTACCGATGACGTGAATCTGCCGTGATTCCAGGTAATCGGTCAGGCGCTTGGCGATGCTGTCATTAGTAATCTTGTTGAGCACCGCCCAGACATCGGATATTTCAATCTGTTCGGATAATTCACGAATTTTCACCGCTACTTCCAGCGAATCCAGAGAAGGTTCTACCACGACCAGCACGCAATCGATGCTGGTCTCAACGCCGCGCCCGAAATGCTCGACCCCGGCTTCCATATCCACGATGGCGATTTCATCCGGCGCCAGCTCCAGCTTTTTCAGAAAGGAGCGGCTGACAATACCCATCGGGCAGGCGCAGCCTTCCAGCGCCATCAAGATTTTACCGATGCTGATAAGCCGGATACCGTCCTTCTCCAGAATATAGGCGGGAGGAATGAGAGCGGTCGGCATTGCCTGCGGCATCAGGTCGACCTGCATTTCCGGGACCCCGGCGCGAATGGCTTCTTCCAGCCGGGCTTCCAGCGTGCTTTTCCCGCCAAGCAGACCGATTAACGGCTCCGGGGGCTTTTCGAACCCCAGCATCCGGTGGAGACCGGTGTTGGACTCGTCGGAATCAATCACCAGCGCCCGCCAGCCGCGGCGCTTCACCGCGTCCGCAAGCAGCCGGACCAAGACGCTTTTACCGCTGCCGCCCTTGCCACAAACGGCGATTTTTCTCATATTTCTATAGTATCATAACGCTGAGATACGACGCTCTAGCGTCTTTGCGGGTCCCGATTTCATCATGAGCGTAAGGGCAGGTTTTAAATCCACCCTTACTGCACTAAAACTCACCAAACTTTGAGCCGCCGGGGATGGCGGCGGACGGGAGGCAACGGCTGACGGTAATACAGCCGCCGGGAAATATCCTCCATTATGGATTGCACCTGATTCCGTGCCCCGTCAACCACGATTTCCGCTATTTTTTGCAGATAATCCTCGGCGTTGACGAAGGTCTTTTTGTAACCCACACCGTAGGCATATACATAAATGCTATCCTGGCTATATTCTTCGGTAATGCTCTTCGTCAGCGGTTGGGCAATTTCCGGAGGTATGACCGCGGCAGTGAAGTAATGGGCGTAAGCCCTTAACGGCGGCAAAGGGGCTTCTTTTAAAAATGCATCGATTATTTCGTCGAAGGCATTATCGGCGCCGTTTTCCAGCGCGATGGCGAGTATCTCCGCCAGTTTTTCCACGAACCGGGGGTATTCCGCGTATTTTGACGCGTAGTCCGCCCGGTAAGCCGGGATAAATGGTTCATCCTTCAGGAGTATTTCCCGAAAATAAGATGGCGCGATTTCACGGATAACCTGTTTATAACCTTCCGGCCAGAAGGTTTCCGCCGCCGAGTCCTGGTCTTCGGTATCGGGCATAAAATGCATCGCCTGCTTCAGGCAGGAAGATTCAAATCTCAATATTCAAGATTCAAGTAGATGACTTGATTATTGTGTATTGATTATTGAATATTCAGCCTTATGGACCTCCCTTGACCTGTATCACCTGACCGGTGATGAAAGAAGCGTCATCGCTGACGAGGAAGGCGACGACCCCGGCGACATCGTCCGAATCGCCCATCCGCCGCAAAGCGATTTGAGAAACCGCGAATTTACGGAAGTCATCCACGTACATTCCCGCCTGTTTTGCGGCGTTACGCAACATTTCGGTATCGATGAAATCCGGCGCCACCCCGTTGACATTGATATTGTAAGGTCCCAGTTCCAGCGCCAGCGCCTTCGTAAAACCGTCGATAGCGGCATTGGCAGCGGCGTAGAGCGACTGGGTTTGTTCACCCAGGACCGCGGGCACCGGAGCCGAGACGTTGACAATCTTACCCCATTTTTTGGCGACCATATATTTCTGCGCCAGCCGGCAGCAATTGATACACCCTTTGGTCTGCGCGGAAATGATGACATCCCAATCCTGTACCGTAATCTTATGCAAAGGAATGTCGCGGCGAATACCCGCATTATTCACCAGGATATCCACCCCACCGTAGATTTTCTCCGCTTCGGTAAAGAGTGTCTCCACTTCCTGCCAGTTAGAGACATCCGCCCGGATGGCAATCGCCTCGTACCGGGTTTTACGGAGTTTATCGGCGACGTGTTCGGCATAAGCCAGTTCTTTATCACAAACCACGACTTTAGCGCCATCATGGGCAAGGCGGACCGCGATGGCTTTGCCAATACCGCGCCCGGCGCCGGTAACCAGCGCCACTTTTCCTTCGAATTTTTCTGTCATACTATCCCCAAAACGGTCGGGTAATCAGTACGTTATTTCCGTGTGACGGGCGCGGGAGAGTACCTCGCCCTTTTCATTACGCATCGTTGTTTCCGAGATAAACAGCAGCATTTGTCCCAGCCTGCCCTCTTTCTCCATTATCTCCGGCATCCGTCTGCCTCCTCTCCGCTGACCTGAATGTGAATTGATTGTAGCATCATCTTAAAAAAGGATGCAAATATGCGTCAATGATGCGTCTTTTGTTTACCGGGCGCGCCAGCGCGGCTCTCTTTTTTCTTTAAAAGCCCGCGCCCCTTCCAGAAAATCCTCGGTTGTCCGGATTTGCGCCAGCAGCTTACCCTCGTGCCGCAAGCTTTCCTCGAGTGTCATGTCATAACCTTTCAACATACCTTCTTTGACCGCCCGTACCGTGAGCGGGGCGGCAGAGGCGATAATTTTCGCCCAGTCCATCGCCGCCGGCATTAAAGCTTCCGGGGCTACCACCCGGTTTATCAAGCCGATTTGCAGCGCCTCGCGGGCATCGATTTGCGCGCCCAGCAGCATCAGTTCCGCCGCCTTTGCCCGCCCGATGAAACGCGGCAGACGGTCGATGGCGCCGCCCGCCGGCAGCGTGCCGATACGCACCTCCGGAGTGCCGAAGCGCGCCGTCTCGGAAGCAATCCTGAGGTCGCAGGTCAGCGCCAGTTCCAGCCCGCCCCCGAGGCAAAAACCGTTAATCGCCGCGATGACCGGCTTCCAGATAAGGTCGAACCGTAAAGGTTCACGGTTGGTTTTGATGTAGAACCCCTCGGTGAGGGAGGTAATGGATTCCTTGATGTCGGCTCCGGCGGAAAACGCCCGGGCGCCGGCGCCCGTCAGCACCGCCACCCACGCGTCGTCGTTATCCCGGAAATCGTACATCACATCCTGCAGTTCGTAGTTCATCTGCTTGTTCAGGGCGTTGAGCGATTCCGGTCGGTTGAGTGTGATGACGGCAATTTTATCCTTAATCTGATAATCCACGCACTGCATTTTTCCGTTCACCCCTCGTATTTTGATTGCGGATAAATTAGAAATTTCAGCCGGGAGTTCCGGCGACAATCAACAAGACAGTTAGTCTTTATCCTAGCAGTTAGTTAAAAAACCGGCAACCGCTCCGATGTGACAGCCATAACAACGGTTCGGCGCAGGGTCTATTGCGTTTCCCGCGCCTGTTTCTGCAGTTCGTAGAGTTTGTTGAGGGCATCCAGCGGCGTCAGGGCGTCAATTTCCAGTTGCGCGATTTCCGCCAGCATCGGTGATTTTTGCCCGAACATCGTCAACTGGGCGGCGGGCGGTTTCAGTTTCGCGCCATCTTGCGGCTGCCCGTTTTCCAATTCGTCCAGGATTTCCTGCGCCCGGCGCACCACCGACCGCGGCAATCCCGCCAGCTTCGCCACGTGGATGCCGTAGCTACGGTCGACGCCACCCGGGACAATCTTCCGCAGGAAGATAACCTCGCCGCGGTCTTCTTTGACCGCCACGTTGTAGTTCCGCACCCGGGGCAGGGAGTCCGCCATCTGCACCATCTCGTGATAATGCGTGGCAAAGAGCGTCTTGGCATTCTGCCGGGGATGATTGTGCAGATATTCCACCACCGCTTTGGCGATGGACAAGCCATCGTAAGTAGAAGTGCCGCGGCCGATTTCGTCCAGAATCAACAAAGACCGCGCCGTGGCATTGTGGAGTATGTTGGCGGTCTCCACCATTTCCGCCATAAAAGTGGAATGCCCCGCCGCCAAATCCTCACGGGCGCCGATACGGGTGAAAATCCGGTCGACGATGCCGATGATGGCTTTTTCCGCCGGGACAAAGCTGCCGATTTGCGCCAGCAGCACAATCAATGCCACCTGCTTGAGATAGGTAGATTTGCCCGCCATATTGGGCCCGGTGAGCACGATAATCTGGGCGTCGCCGTTCGCCAGGTGGGTATCGTTGGGGACGAAGCTGGTCTCGGTCAGGGAGCGCTCCACCACCGGGTGCCGTCCGCCGGTGATGTTTATGGCATCATCCGCGGTCAAAACCGGCCGGGTATAGACATTGTGCGCCGCTGTTTCCGCCAACGCCGTAAAGACATCCAGGTGCGCTAATGCATCACCGAGGCGGAGAATCGGCTCCCGGCTGCCGGCGATCTGGCGGCAGACCTGCTGGTAAAGCGCTTTTTCCAGCGTATCGATGCGCTCCCGGGCGTTGAGGATGGTGGCTTCGTATTCCTTGAGTTCGGGGGTGTAGTAACGTTCCCCGGTGGAAAGCGTCTGCTTGCGGATGTAATGTTCCGGCACCTGCGCCAGGTTGGATTTGGAAACCTCCAGATAATACCCGAAGACCTGATTGTAACCGATTTTCAGCGACTTGATGCCGGTTTTTTCCTGTTCGGCGCGCTCCATTCCGGCGAGGTACTGCCGGGTGTTTTGCGCAATGTCCCGCGTGTTGTCCAGTTCCGCCGAAAAGCCGGATTTAATGACGTTCCCCTCCCCCACCACGCTCCCGGGCTCCGGGTTCAGGGCGGCGTCGATGAGCGCCACCACATCGGGCAGGGGCTGCAGGGCATTGTTTAATTGCGCCAGCGGCGCATCCTGCAGTAAACGGCTTAACGCCGGCACTTTTTCCAGCGTCCGGGCGAGGGCGATAACTTCCAGCGGCAGCGCATTGCTCCCGGCGATGCGGTTAATCAAACGCTCCAGGTCCGCGGTCTGCCGCCACTGCATCATGACTTCTTCGCGGACGAGCGGGTTTTTCACAAAATACGCGATGGCGTCCTGTCGTTGCGTCAATTCTGTTATGTCAAGTAATGGCTGACTCAGCCAGCGCTTGAGCAGCCGCCCGCCCATGGCGGTTTTAGTCTCATCGATAACGGAGAGCAGCGAGCCTTTGACCTGCCCCGCCTGCGTGCGGAAAATTTCCAGGTTAGTCTGGGTAACGGCGTCCAACGCCATAAACTTTTCCGTGCTGTAAACCGCCAGTTGTGTTAATTGGGACAAAGCCGATTTCTGAGTATCGGAGAGGTACTGTACAATGGCACCGGCGGCTTTGACCGCCAGCGGCAGCCCGGCGATGCCGAAACCTTCCAGCGTCGCCGCCTCAAAATGCCGCAGCAGCGACTGTTTCGCCACCTCGTACTCAAACTCGTAATCGTCGAGCTTTGTCAGCGGGGCGGTGACTCCCAAATCCGTCAGCCCCGCGTCCTTGGGGACGATAATTTCCGAGGGCTGGAGCCGTGCCAGTTCCGTCCGCAAGCGGCTTAACGGCAACTGCGCCACCGCGAACTCGGAGGTGGTGATATCCACGTAGGCGATGCCGGCGGTTTCCCCATCTACGCACAGGCTGACGAGGTAATTATTCTGCTTGCTTTCAAGCAGCCCCGGCTCGATAACCGTACCGGGTGTTACTACCCGTATCACTTCGCGCTGGACGATGCCTTTGGTCTCCCCGGGTTTGGTCATCTGCTCGCAAATCGCCACCTTGTAGCCGCGGTTGATGAGCTTGGCCAGGTAGTTTTCGATGGCGTGAAAAGGAATGCCCGCCATCGGCACCTTGTTGCCCTTGCCCATCTCGCGGGAGGTCAAGACGATTTCCAGCTCCCGGGAGGTGGTTTTCGCGTCCTCGTCGAAAGTCTCGTAGAAGTCCCCCAGCCGGAAAAGCACGATGGCCTGCGGGTACTGCTTCTTGATTTTCAGGTATTGCTGCCGGATGGGGGTAATCGCGTCACGCATAAATGGTATTGTAGCGGAAAAGGGCGTCAAAATAAAGATAAACCGGCAAATTTTGTTAAGGTGCGATTCGATTTGAAAAAACACTCATTTTTTTAATAATCAAAGAGCGATTTTTACGCTCAACGCAGGATTATGTCAATGTTTCAATGGTGAAAGCAGGCTCGATTCGTTTGGTAAAAAAGGGTTGTTTTGTGACGCATCAATGGGCGCGGGAGCACGATTCGTTGCGGCGATATTATCAGTAAACGGTAAAGCGGGGGTCCCGGCAGATGCCTGAGCAAATGCCCGGCGGATAGTTTCCCGGACGACTTTTTTGAGTTGACGGGCATCCCGGGGACTCAAGCGGTATTGAGCGCGGTACCATTTGATGATTAGCCGTCCGATAGTGTCAAAGGCGCGCCGGTTGCCGGGTTCGTGGCGGATGAGGTATTGCAATTTGAGACGAAGAACCACCAATTCCGGGGCGGCATTTCCCTGACTGGCAATTTGCCAGAATTCGCTGATTTCAGCGGGACTGAGGGCGCGGGAATAACAGCCGTGAACGCGGGCGTTATGGTTGCCCGGCTGGCCGCCGCGTTTTCTTTTGGGGGAAACAGCAGCAAGCTGCTGACTACTCGTACTACGATTGTTGACAGGCATAGAATAATTTTAGAGCGGGGGGAGGGAGGGGGCAAGGGAGGAATGACGTCCTTCGACTCGCTTCGATTCGCTCAGCGCAAGCCGCTCAGAATAAACGGATGGGGGGATGATAGCGGCTGGCGGCGCTCCGCGCAATGGGATACACCCTGCCGCCCGGAGATTGCCGCGCCTCCCGCTAATGCGGGATGGCTCGCAATGACGGGTAAATGGAGACTGGATCCCCGTTTTCACGGGGATGGGAACTAGATACATTTCCTTCGATTGCACTCAGGATAAACTCCCCGATTTGCATCGGGGGCAGTATGACAAAAAGATGTTGTCTTTGCGAGGCGGAGCCCTCTCCCCAAACCCGACGTGGCAATCTCAAGCCGAACTCCCAGCAACCGGACGGAGTGAAGCATCAAGGGTTTTAGATTGCTTCGTCACGCCGGAGGCTGACTCGCAATGACAGTGGGGGCGACGCTGGTTGAACAATTACCTCTGTATCTCCCCTTACTAAGGGGAGAGGAGTTACGCTGGATCCCGATTGTCAACGGGATGACGTGAAGGTAAATCCACTCCACCCGGAGATGCTTCGTGACACTCAGCATGACAAGGTAATTGTTATTTGCTGCTTGATTATTGATTATTTCTTAAGAAATTCGTTAATATCCCGGGCGGCTTTTTTACCGGCGCCCATGGCACTGATGACCGTCGCCGAGCCGGTGACAATGTCCCCGCCCGCCCAGACGCCCGTTTTCACCGTTTTGCCGCTGTCTTTATCCGCCACTACCGTGCCGTGTTCCGTGGTCTTCAAGCCCTCGGTCGTTGCCGCGATGAGGGGGTTGGGCGTGGTGCCCAGCGCCACAATCGCCGTGTCCACGGGCAGGATAAACTCGCTGCCCGGTTTGGTCACGGGACGGCGTCTGCCCGAGGCATCCGGCGCGCCGAGTTCCATCTCGTAGCATTCCATCCCGGTCAGCCAGAAATTCTCCCCGATAAACCTTTTGGGATTGGTGAGAAATTTGAAAATAATGCCCTCTTCTTTGGCATTCTCGACTTCTTCATGACGCGCAGGCAGCTCCGCCGCCGACCGCCGGTAAACGATATAAACCTCTTTGGCGCCCAATCTCAACGCGCAGCGCGCCGCATCCATCGCCACGTTGCCGCCCCCGATGACCGCCACCTTCTCCCCGATTTTGATGGGCGTATCGTAAACCGGGAACTTGTAGCCTTTCATTAAGTTGACGCGGGTCAAAAACTCGTTGGCGGAGTAAATGCCGTTAAGGTTTTCACCGGGGATATTGAGGAACATCGGGAGTCCAGCACCCGTGCCCAGGAACACGGCGTCGTAACCCTGCTTCATCAGCTCGTCCACCGTATCCTGCTTGCCGATAACGGCATCCAGCACCAGTTCCACCCCGAGGGATTTCACATAGGCGACCTCATTCTGCACGATTTCTTTCGGCAGACGGAATTCAGGGATGCCGTACATCAACACGCCCCCGGCGACATGCAGCGCTTCGAAAATGGTCACTTTATGCCCCAGCCGGGCTAATTCGGCGGCGGTGGTCAAACCCGCGGGCCCCGAACCGATGACCGCTATCTTTTTGCCGGTCGGGGGAGCCTGCAGCGGCGCCGGCGGTAATTTTGTTTTATTCTTACGCTCCCAGTCCGCCACAAAACGTTCCAGCCGCCCGATGGCGACGGGGGCTTTCTGCTTTTCCAGGGTACACACAATTTCACACTGGGTTTCCTGCGGGCATACTCTGCCGCAAACGCCGGGAAGGGCATTGGTGCTCTTGAGCACGCGCACGGCTTCCGGCAGATTATCGTCTCTTAATGCCTTGATAAAGCCGGGAATATCGATGTTCACGGGGCAGCCGCCCACGCAGGGGCGCTTGGGGCACTGGATGCAGCGGGTGGCTTCCTCTTTCGCCTGAGCAGGCGTATAGCCGGTGGCGACCTCATCGAAGTTCTTAGCGCGGACTTCCGGTTTTTGCTGGGGCATCGGCACCCGGTTCAAATTCAACTTAGCGATGGCAGTCCTCCTAAATTTACTGTCATTCTGAGCGAAGCGAAGAATCTAGTTCTTGAGGTTCACCAGATACATTCGTCCGCCTGAGGCGGTCTCAGTATGACAACGATTTTTTAGCAGTCATTTAGTTGTATTCTGGGCAGCTAATTATTGAGGGATATCAATGCCCCCTTGATCCCCCTTTTCTAAAGGGGGAGACAACAACATCTAATTGTCAACCTTCGCGCACTGGCATTCCCAATTTTCCAGCGCGGCTTTTTCCTCGGTTTTATACAGTCCCTGGCGCGCGGCGAGCAGGTCCCAGTCCACCTTGTGCCCGTCGAACTCGGGGCCATCCACGCAGGCGAATTTGGTCTTGCCCTCGACTTCCACCCGGCAGCAGCCGCACATCCCGGTACCGTCCACCATAATCGGATTCAAACTGACGATGGTCGGCACGCCGAAAGGTTTGGTGGTGAGCGCGCAGAATTTCATCATCACGCTGGGTCCGATGGCTATGACCCGGTCGATTTTTCTTGTCTGGAGCATCTCTTTTAACGGTTCGGTCACCAAACCTTTACGTCCGTAAGTACCGTCATCCGTAGTCACGATGATTTCATCGCTGACACCGCCGAGTTCCTTCTCCCAGAAAATCAAATCTCTGGAGCGGGCGCCCATAATGGAAATCACTTTGTTGCCGGCTTCTTTCATCGCCCGGGCAATGGGACGGATGGGCGCCACGGCAAAGCCCCCGGCGACACAGACCACCGTCCCGAATTTCTCGTCGTGGCTGGGCAAGCCCAATGGTCCAGAGAGGCTCATAATGGAGTCCCCGGTTTTGAGCTGCGCCAGTTGCTGGGTGGATTTACCCACCTCGCTGAAAATTATCGTCAGGGTGCCCTGTTCCCTGTCCCAGTCCGCCACCGTCAGGGGAATCCGTTCCCCTTTTTCGTCGATAATTAAAGACACAAATTGCCCGGCGCGGGCTTTTTTGGCGATGCGCGGCGCATCGAACCGGAACAGGTGGATTTTCGGGACCAGTGTTTCGGCATGCAGGATTTTATACAATTTTTTCACCCCACCAGTGATATTTATGCCGGCAGTTTTTCCACTTTCACGGCGCAGACTTTCAGTTCCGGGATTTTGGACACCGGGTCGATGGCGGTGTTAGTGAGAATGTTCGCGGCGCTCTCCGCGAAATGGAAATTCATATAGACCAGCCCCGCCGGAGAAACGTCGGTGATTTTCGCCTTCGCGGTGATGTTGCCCCGCCGCGAGGAGACTTTCACCATCTCGCCGTCGTTAATCTGCAGCTTGTCCGCGTCCGCCGGATTGATTTCCATCAGGTTCTCAGGCATTAAGTCATTCAAACCTTTCACTTTACGGGTCATGGTGCCGGTGTGGTAGTGATAAAGGGCGCGCCCAGTGGTGAGCATCAGGGGATACGCGGCATCGGGCATTTCCGCCGGCGGCCGGTAGGTTAAGGACATAAAGCGACCCTTGCCGCGGGTGAAGGCGCTGGTATGCAATATCGGCGTGCCGGGGTGTTCGGCGTTCGGGCAGGGCCACTGCAGGCCGCCTTTTTCCAGCCGCGCGTGGGTAATCCCACTGTAGCTCGGGGTCACTTTATTTATTTCCGTCATAATTTCTTTAACGTCTTTGAAATCAAAGCCTTTGGCGCCCATTTTCCGGGCGATAAGACAGGTAATCTGCCAGTCCGGCTTACTTTCACCGACGGGTTTAATAGCCTTACGCACCATTTGCACACGGCGCTCGGTGTTGGTGAAGGTGCCGTCTCTCTCCGCGAAGCTGGCCGCCGGGAGCACCACATCCGCTTCCTGCGCCGTTTCCGTCATGAAGATATCCTGCACCACCAGGAAATCCAGTTTACGCAAGGCGGCAACAGCGTGCTGGGCATCCGGTTCGCTTAAGGGCGGGTTCTCCCCGATGATATACATCGCTTTGATTTTACCCACATGGGCGGCGTCCATCATTTCCATGACGGTCAGACCGACTTTATCGCTCAGGTTCGCGCCCCAGGCGGCTTCGAATTTCGCCTTGTTGTTCGCATCGGCGACAGACTGGTAAGCCGGATAAACATTGGGCAGCGCGCCCATATCGCAGGCGCCCTGCACGTTGTTCTGCCCCCGCAGGGGATTGACGCCGGCGGAGGCCTTGCCCAGATTGCCCGTGAGCATCGCCAAGTAAGCGATTGCCATCACGTTGTCGGTGCCGGTAGTATGCTGCGTAATCCCCATCGTGTAAAGGATGGAGGCGGGTTTGTGAGTGGCATACATCCGCGCCGCGGCTTGAATCGTCGCCACCGGCACCCCGGTGATGACGGCTACTTCGTCCAGATTTACCTTACTTAATGAAGCCGCCAAATCATCGAAATTCTCGCAGCGGGCGGCGATGAATTCTTTATCCGCCAGCCCCTCGTCGACAATTACCTTCGCCATCCCCAGCAGCAGGGGCACATCCGTCCCGGGAATATGTTGAACCCATACATCCGAGAAGGAGGTCAATTTGATGGCGCGCGGATTGGCGACAATCAGCTTGCCGCCCTTATTCACGGCTTTCTTGATTTCCAGGGCAATTACCGGATGCGCCTCGGTGGTATTGGTCCCGATAGCGAGTATGCAGGCGGCATCCTGAATTTCTTTAATCGAATTGGTCATTGCTCCGCTTCCGAATGTGGCGGCCAGACCGGCCACCGTAGGGGCATGTCAAAGACGGGCGCAGTGATCGATGGTATTATGCCCCAGCACCGCCCTTGTAAACTTCTGCGCCACGTAATTATCTTCGTTGGGTATCTTGGCAGATGCCAGTACTGCCGTGTCATCTTTACCGTAGCTGCCTAATTTCGACGCTACCAGGCTGATGGCTTCCTCCCAGGTGGCAGTTTCAAATTTGCCGTTGCGCTTGATGAGCGGGGTGGTCAAGCGTTCCGGGGAATGCACCATTTCCGCAATCCCGAACCGCCCTTTCACGCACGCCTGCCCCCGGTTGACATCGTTTTCCCGCGCGGGGACACTCTCGATAATCTTGCCATCTTTCACCGAGAGGTTAAGCTGGCAGCCCACGCCGCAATAAGGACAAGTAGTGAGTACCTGCTCCTCGATTTTTCCTTCCCAGCGGCGGGAACGTTCCATCAGAGCCCCGGTGGGGCAGGCGTCCACACAGGCGCCGCAATACTGGCAGCCGGCGTCTTTCAAAGTCGCGCCGAAAGCTGTGCCGGGTAAAGACTCGCTGCCGCGCATCGTCCAGGCAATAGCGCCGCTACCGCGCACTTCCTGGCAGATACGGATACAGCGTCCGCATTTGATACACAGATTATAATCACGCTCAAAAAACGCATTCTCGTGGTCGACGGGGATATCTTTATACACATGGGGGAACTCCACCTGCTCGATGCCGATAAAGTCCACCACTTCCTGCAGCTCGCAGATTTTGTTTTTGGGACAGACCACGCAGCGCAATGAGACGTCAACGTTCCGCAGGCAAATGTCATTGGGACCGCAGCGCTCCCGGCGCCAGCAGGTGAGGCACGGGTGGGGATGTTCGGTCAAAATCAGTTCCAGCACACCGCGCCGATAATTTTTTATCTGCTCGGTATCGGTCTTGATGACCATACCATCCGTCACCGGCGTGGAGCATGCCGTGGGTAAACCGCGCATTTTTTCAATTTCCACAATGCAGAGACGGCAGGCGCCATAAGGCGTCAGGTCGGGGTGATAACAAAGAGTGGGGACGTAAATCCCGGCCTGCTTACAGGCGTCCAGCACGGTCATTCCCGGCTTGACGGTTACTTGTTTGCCATCGATGGTTACATTCATATCAGCCATTCTGACGACATCCTTTAATATAATCTAGCTTCAGTGAGATTCCAGGTCGCAGCGTAAACAGCGTTCGGTCTCTTTAATCCCGTCTTTGTCCGCCCACCCCAGTTCCGCCAGGGCAAAGCAACTGATACGTTTGCCCACCGCCATTTCCAGCAGCTCGGGGCGGAATTCGTCGTGGTCGATTTCCGGCGGTACATATTTGGGAGTTTCTTCCTGGGGGATAAGTACTTCGGCAATATCGCCGTTGCCGCCGAGATATTTGTCAATCGCCATCGCGGCTTTACGTCCGTCGGTAATAGCTTCAATCACCGAAGCCGGCCCGGTGACGACATCGCCGCCGGCGTAGACACCCGGTTTGGTAGTTTCTAAAGAATCGGGTTTCGCTTCGATTCTGCCGCCGCGCCCGGTTTTCACATCGAACGTCTTGGGAGTATCGGATTCCTGCCCGATCGCTTTAATCAGCGTATCGCACGCCACCGTGTACTCACTGCCCTTAATCGCCACCGGACGCGGGCGCCCGCTCTGGTCGATTTTCCCCAGCCCCATCCGCACTAATTCCACGTTGAGCTTTTTGCCGTCGCCCGCCGCCTTGGTGGGGTTGGTCAAGAATTCAATCTTAATGCCTTCCGCCAGCGCCGCCTCTACCTCTTCCTCCGCCGCCGGCATTTCCGCCCGGGTGCGGCGGTAAACAATGGTCACGCTCTCCGCGCCGAGCCGGAGCGATGTCCGGGCAGCATCGATAGCGACATTGCCGCCACCGACTACCATTACGCTCTTACCGACATTAACGGTCTGCCCCAGGCTGATTTGCCGCAGGAAATCAGCGCCATCAATCACACCGGGACTGTTTTCTCCCTCGATACCCATCGCATTGCCCTTGTGGGCGCCGGTCGCCAGGAACACCGCATCGAACCCCTGCTTGAAGAGGTCGTCGGTGGATTCCACCCGGGTGTTGAGTTTCAGTTCCACGCCGGTATCGGTGATGTCCTTAATTTCTTTATCCAGGATTTCCGCCGGGAGACGGTAGCGGGGAATACCCACCCGCATCATTCCGCCCGCCTGAGAGAGGGCTTCAAAAACCGTGACTTTGTGTCCTTTTTTGGTCAGGTAGAAAGCCGCGGTCAAGCCTGCCGGCCCGGAGCCGATGACCGCCACCTTTTTACCGGTCGGCGGGGCCACCTTAGAATTCTGCTTCCAGATGCCGGTATCGCGGTCGGCGGCAAAGCGTTTCAATTCTTTGATGCCGATCGCCTGGTCAAGTTGGCCACGGCGGCATTTAGATTCGCAGAAGTGCACGCAAACGTATCCCAGCGCCGCCGGGAACGGGACTTTCTCGCGGATGACCGCCACTGCCTCGCCATACTTGCCCTGCCCGATAAGACGGATGTAACGCGGCACATCGATACCGGCGGGACAGGCGTTCTGGCAGGGAGACTTCACCAGTTTGGAACAGACCCCGGCGCGGCAGTATTTCTTGTTGATATGCTCTTCGTATTCTTCGCGGAAATACTTCAGGGTAGTCAGCACCGGGTTGGGCGCGGATTGTCCCAGACCGCAAAGAGAGGTGGATTTAATGGTCGCCGCCAGCTTCTCCAGCTTGCGGATATCGTCCGGGACCCCCTCGCCGCGGGTAATACGCTCGAGGATTTGCAGCATCTGCTTGGTGCCCACGCGGCAAGGCACACACTTGCCGCAGGACTCTTCCTGCGTGAAAGTGAGGAAGAAGCGCGCCATATCCACCATGCAGGTATCTTCGTCGACTACCACCATACCGCCGGAACCCATAATAGTGCCGACTTTGGTGAGGGATTCGTAATCCACCGGTAAATCCAGCATCGATGCCGGTACGCAGCCGCCGGAAGGACCGCCGGTCTGGACGCCTTTGAAGCGTTTGCCGCCGATGATGCCGCCGCCGATTTCAAAAATAATCTCGCCGAGGGTGATGCCCATCGGCACTTCAATCAAGCCGCAGTTCACGGCTTTGCCGGTGATGGCGAAAACCACCGTCCCGGGGCTGTTGGGCGGCCCGATTTTGCTGTACCAGTCAGCGCCGCGCCGAATGATAGAGGGCACCGTGGCGTAGCTTTTCACGTTATTGATGTTGGTGGGTTTGCCGAAAAGACCGGCGTTCGCCGGGAACGGGGGACGGGGACGCGGCATCCCGCGCTTGCCTTCGATGGACTGCATCAGGGCGGTTTCTTCGCCGCAGACAAAAGCCCCGGCGCCTTCTTTCACCACGATGTCAAAATTAAAATCAGTTCCTAAAATATTTTTACCGATCAGGTTATTTTCCGCCATTTGTTTGATGGCAATATCAAGTCTCTTAATCGCCAGCGGGTACTCGGCGCGGCAGTAAATATAACCCTTGCGGGCGCCGGTGGCATAGGCGCCGATGAGCATCCCTTCTAATAGGGAATGCGGGTCGGCTTCCAGCACACTCCGGTCCATAAACGCGCCGGGGTCGCCTTCATCGGCGTTACAAATCAGGTATTTTTCTTTGCCGCTGGCTTTAGCGAGGAACTCCCACTTGGTGCCGGTGGAGAACCCGGCGCCGCCTCTTCCCCTTAACCCGGCTTTCTTCACTTCTGCCACCACTTGCTCCGGGGTCATCGTTTTTAAAACCTTTTTCAGTGACTCGTAGCCGCCGGCAGTCATATAATCGGCGATGTTCTCGGGATTGATATTGCCGCAATTGCGTAAAATCACCCTTTCCTGCCGGGCGTAGAAAGGCACATCTTTGGCTAAAGGTATAGGCGCTCCGGTGGTGGGGTGCTTGTAAAACAGCCGCTCGACGGGTTTACCGCCAAGCAGATGCCCAAAAACAATATCGTGGACGTCGCCGGGAGAAACCTCAGTGTAAAAATAACCTTCCGGCTCGATATCGACGATAGGCCCGCGCTGGCAAAATCCGTGACAACCGGAGAAGTCTACTTTAACGTCTTTTAAACCGGCTTCGTTAACGGCTTTCTGCAAAGCGTTATAAATTTCATCCGATTTGCCGGACTCGCAACTGGTGCCCCGGCAGACATAAACCAAACGACCGCGGTCGCCATGCTTGTTTTCTGTATTTTCCAAGTTCGTTTAACCTGCCTTAGTCTTATTTTCCGCGGGAGGTTTCGTTGACAATATTCTTGGCTTTGGCAGTCGTCATTCTCCCGTGAACATGCTTATCGATGACCATCACCGGCGCCAGCGCGCAGGACCCGAAACAGGCGATTCTTTCCAGAGTAAAGCGATAGTCCCCGGTCGTCTGCCCGGGTTCAATCCCCAACTCCCGGACGACGGTGTCCATAATTCTTTTACCGCCGCGGACGTGGCAGGCGGTACCCTGGCACACCTGCACCACATGCTCGCCCTGACGCTTAAAACGGAACTGGGCGTAAAAGCTGGCGACGCCGTAAATATCGCTCCCGGAAATGCCTAAAAATTGGGCTATCTCGTTAACGGCGGCTTCCGGGAGATAGCCCAGTTCACCCTGTACTTCCTGCAGAATCGGAATCAGGGATTCTCTTTTTTTAGCGTGCTTCTGCAAAATGGGCAAGAGTCTTTCTCGCATCGTGTTCCTGCACCATCCTTTATTGTTTTTTAATTCATCACAGTTTATCACTTACCAATGTTAATTTTCAAGAAGCGCAGGGGAGAATCTCAAGTTAGCTGTGCGGTAAAAATTTCACCGCTGTCTAACAATTTACGGATTTTTTTGTTATACTGTATCCAAATCTCCCCGGTGGGTTTCTTCTCTGCAGATACCACGGAACTAATTCTTTGAGGTGATTTGGATATGAGTATCGAGCTGGTGCACATTGGCTTCAACAATATGCTGGCAATGAACCGGGTGATTGCCATTGCTTCCCCTAACTCCGCCCCCACGAAGCGTACCGTTTCCGAGGCAAAAAATAAAGCCCTGCTTGTAGATATGACCAACGGGCGGCGCACCAAAGCCGTCATTATCGCCGATAGCGGGCATATTATCCTGGCGGCGCTGGCGCCGGAGACCATTGCCGGCAGGCTCCAGACCGGGCAGCCCAAACTGGACGAAGAAGCGTAAAACGGAGCAGGATTGTGCCCGCAAAAAAAACTATAAATAATAATCCCCTGCTTATTGTCATTTCCGGACCTTCCGGCGTGGGTAAAGACAGTGTGCTGGCTGGTCTGAAAAAAAACTCGCCGAACCTGCAGTTTATCACCACGCTGACCACCCGCCAGCCGCGGCCCGGGGAAGTTGACGGGCGGGACTACACCTTCGTCAGCCGAAAAAAATTCAACGAGTTGAAAGACAAGAACGAGCTGCTGGAATACGCGCAGGTTTACGGCAACTGGTACGGGCCGCCGAAAGCCGCCGTCAGGGAGGCTCTCCAGGACGGTAAAGACGCGATTTTAAGAGTTGACGTGCAGGGCGTAAAAAATATCCGCAAAATCGCGCCGGAAGCGGTGTTTATCTTTCTGGCGCCCGCTTCCCTGACAGAGCTAGAAAAACGGCTGAAGAACCGCTACACGGAGACCCCGGCGGGGCTGGCGTTGCGGCTTAAAATAGCGCGGGACGAAATGAAACAGGTCGGGATATTTGATTACGTCGTAGTCAACCGGCAGGGGCAACTGGACGCTGCTGTGAGCGAGATCCAATCGATTATCAAAGCCGAAAAATGCCGTGTCAAAACGCGGCAAATCGTTCTCTAAAAACCCGTCCCGAAAATTTGGCGTTATGTATTTGTGATTCACGGTTGACCATTGGCTGAAAAAACAGGTATTATCGTAATATTAGCTTTACTTTTCGCGCTTTGAGATAGAGGAGTTAAACTCTTTTGGGTAAGCTGACGGAATTTGCCCCGATTTTCTTTCCCAAAACTCACGCCGTTATCGGAGCATCCAATAGTCCCGCCAAATTCGGCGGTCTGTATTTCAGAGCCCAGCTCACATTTGGTTATAAAGGCAATCTGGTACCCATCAACCGCGATGAGCCGGAAGTAAGCGGCAAAAAAGCCTACGCCAAAGTAACGGACTACCCCGGCGAAATTGATTTTGCCTCGATTTTCGTGCCGGCGCGCGCCGTGCCCGAAGTGCTGGAAGACTGCCTGCGAAAAGGTATCCCGGCGGCACAGGTCATTACCGCCGGTTTCCGGGAGCTGAGCGAGGAAGGGCGCCGTCTGGAAGAACAGGTCAAGGCAATTTCCCGGCGCGGCATCCGGGTGATTGGTCCGAACTGCTTCGGGGTATATTCTCCCGGGGGCGGCGTCACGGTAATGCCGGGCGGAGACCTGCCCAAAGAACCCGGCACGGTAGGCTTCATCAGCCAGAGCGGCGGCTACGCGGCGCGTCTGCCCCGCCGCGCCGAGGGCATCGGCATCCATCTCAGCAAACTCGTCAGCTACGGCAACGCCTCGGATATCAACGAGTGTGACCTTTTAGAGTATTTTTACGAGGACCCGGACACCAGAATTATTACTTTCTACCTGGAAGGCGTCAACGACGGGCCGCGCTTTCTCAAGCTCCTGAAACAAGCCTGCCGGGAGAAGCCGGTCATCATCTGGAAAGGCGGGCTCACTGAGGGCGGCGCTCGTGCCGTGATGTCCCATACCGCCTCCCTCAGCGGCTCGGCGCAAATTTGGGACGCGATTTTCAAACAGACCGGCGCGGTCAGCGTCAGCGGACTAGAAGAGTTCCTGGACACCGTGCTGGCTTTTCTGCACCTGCCTCCGGTAAAAGATAACCGCGTTGGTATTATCGGCGGCGGCGGCGGCATCGGGGTAGCGGCGGCTGACGCCTGCGAGAAAGCCGGGATAACCCTGCCGGTATTTTCGCCGGAGATACAGGCGAAACTGGCGCGCCTGGCACCGGCGCAGGGCTCCAGCGTGCGCAACCCGGTGGATGTAGGCAGCCCTTTCCCTTCTCCCGCCATGCTCGAGGGCGTGATGGAGGCAGTCTTCACGAGCGCGCAAATCGACGCAGTCATTCTGGACGAACTGGAGATGAGCCCCGTCGCCCGCGACGGCAAAATCGAACCTACCTGGAGCCTGCGTTTTGACGGCGTCAAGCAGGTTCCCATCCAGATGCAAGCCAAATATCGGAAACCGGTGATTATGGTGCTGCCGGTAGAAGGCATCGGGGCTGACTTCATTAACGCCGAAGCCTCCCGCCGCCGGGTGGCGGCCGAATACCAGCGGCAGGGCTTACCCGTCTTCCTTTCCCTGGAGCGCGCCGCGGGCGCTTTCTCAAAATTCGCCAACTACTGGAAATTCCGCAATCAGACGGCGGTTTAGATATACAAAAAAATAGGAATTGGGGTTTGAGACGGTAATGTTAGTTGTTGCATGCATCAAACAGGTGCCGGATACTACCCAGGTCAGGATTGACCCGGTCACCGGCACACTCATCCGCGAAGGGGTGCCTTTTATTATGAACCCCTTTGACACCCACGCCCTGGAAGAAGCCCTGCGTCTTAAGGACAAATACGGCTTCTGCGTGGCGGCAATTACCATGGGACCGCCCAACAGCACGATGACGCTGCGTAAAGCGCTGGCGCTGGGCGCCGACGAAGCCGTGCTGCTGAGCGACCGTGTGTTCGGCGGCGCGGACACGCTGGCTACCAGCCGGGTGCTGGCGGAAGCAGTGAAAAAGCTGGGCGAAAAAGATGAAATCGCGCTGGTCATCTGCGGCAAGCAGACCATCGACGGCGATACCGCCCAGGTCGGTCCCGGCATCGCCACCCGCCTGCGTTACCCGCAGTTGACGCTGGTCGACCAGATTAAAAGCGTGGATGTCACCGCGAAGAAAATGGTTGCCCGCCGCAAGCTGGAAGGCCACCACGAGATTGTGGAAGTCAAGCTCCCGGTGGTGATTACCGTGGTGCGGGAAATCAACAAACCGCGTTACCCCAGCGTGCCAATGCGCCTCTCCTCCGCAGACATGCCGGTTACCACCTGGGATAACAAAGTGATGCAGCTTGACGAAACCACCATCGGCTTGAAAGGCTCCCCCACCCGGGTGAACCGCATTTTCTCACCGGAACGAGCTAAAGGCGAAATTATCGGCGACGGTTTGAAAAACCCGGAAGAAGCCGCCGCGTTGCTGGCGAACAAACTCGTCGAAAGAGATATTATTCATCTGTAAATATTGGAGAATAAAAGAAATATGGCTGAAGAAAAGAAAAAAACGAAGAAGCCTTTAGGGCACGCCCGTCTTATCGTTGGCAAGTGTATCGCCTGCGGCGGGCGTTGCGAAGCGGAATGCCCCAAAGGAGCGGTTACCCTGAACGAAAAGGGGGAACCGGTCATCGATTTCGATAAATGTATCGGCTGCCGCCGCTGTTTGAAAGTCTGCCCGGCATCCGCATTAGAAATGTATTTCACCCCGGAAGAGCAGAAAATCCTGGACGAACTGGCAAAAACGGCGCCGCAGACCACCGCCCCCGCGCCGGAGGAAGACGACGGGCAAGCTGCCTCTATCAAGGCGCAGTTGGCGCAATACAAAGGCGTCTGGGTATTCGTAGAACAGACTGAAGGTAAAGCCGAGGAAGTTTCATGGGAATTGCTCGGCAAGGGCGCTGAGCTTGCCAAAGCCCTGAATGTGGAACTCTGCACTTTTGTGCTGGGGGACAATGTCGAAGATTTATGTAAAGAATCCTTTATTTACGGCGCGGTAAAGTCCTATCTGGTGGACGACCCTCTTTTAAAACACTACCGCACCGAACCTTACTACAAGGCAATCTGCCAGCTTATCAATAAATATAAGCCGGAAGTAGTGCTCATGGGCGCCACCCCTCTCGGGAGAGATTTAGCCGGCGCCGTTGCCACCGACCTGGCTACCGGGCTCACCGCCGACTGCACCGGGCTTACCATCGACGAAAACCGTCTGCTGCTGCAGACCCGCCCGGCATTCGGGGGCAATATTATGGCGACCATCCGCACCGAAGAAAACCGTCCACAGATGGCGAGCGTCCGCCCACACGTGATGCCAATGCCCAAGCGCCAGGAAGGCGCTACAGGCGAAATCATCCGCGAAAAGATCGCCCTGAATGAAAACGATTTTATGGTTAAAATCCTTGAAATCATCGACGACCGCAAGGGCGACGGCGGCATTGACATCGCCGGCGCCGAGGTGCTGGTCGCCGGGGGCAGAGGGATGCTCTCCAAAGACAATTTTAAAATCCTGCAGGATTTAGCCGATGAACTCGGCGGCACGATTGCCGCCAGCCGCGCCTGCGTGGAAGCCGGCTGGGTCGGCGTGGAAAAGCAGGTGGGGCAGACGGGCAAGACGGTCCGCCCCAAGATATATTTTGCCTGCGGCATCAGCGGCGCTATCCAGCATACCGTCGGGATGCAGGATTCGGAGCTGATTATCGCCATCAACCGGGACCCGGCTGCCCCGATATTCGAAGTCGCCACCTACGGCATCGTCGGCGATTTGTTCAAGGTCGTCCCGGCCATCACGGCGCGCATCAAAGAACTGCGCGCCCAGCGGCGTGAGAAGAAATAAGGAGCTAGGCTGTGGAGATAAGTAACTGGATATTCCTGGTAATATTAGGCATCGCGCTGATTACGTTTTTCTGGACCTGCCGCCAGAAGTTCCGACTGCTGGCTCTGGGTAAGCCCGAGGACCGCTCCGGGTCAATAGGCAAACGCATCTGGAGCGTGGTAATTTATCCGCTGCTGCAGCGCTGTGCGGTTAATCCCTTTTATAAATTCGGCTTGAATCACGCTCTCCTCTTCTGGTGTTTTATGGTTTTATTGCTGGCGAACGGGGAGTTCCTCATCGCCGGGGTCATTCCCGCCGCCACCTACGCCAACCTCCCGGCGGGTTTATATTTCGTGTTAGCCTGCGCGTTCGACATTGTTTCGATATTAGCCCTGCTGGCGGTGATTCTGGCCGTCTGCCGCCGGCTGTTCTTCCCCCCCAAATATATCCAGGCGCGCAGCCAGGACGCTTTCATTATCCTCTCGATGATTGCGGCACTGATGCTGGCGTTCTTCTTTACCCACAGCGCCGAAATCGCGCTGGGTGAGGTAACCGCCGCGAAGTACATGTTTGTGTCAAACTGGATGGCGAACACCTTCTGGACGAACACGGCGGATGCCACTCTGGAAACCGTCGCTACCGTGGCGTGGTGGGTGCACGCTATCGTCCTGCTCTCATTCCTGAACTACCTGCCCTACAGTAAACATATGCATATCCTCACGTCTATTCCCAACGTTTACCTGCGCAATCTCACCGGCTCCACCGCCCCGAAACGTGAGGAATTCAAGAAAGGCAATACTTTCGGCGCAGGTCAGGTGAACGACCTTACCTGGAAAAACCTGCTGGACGCCTTTTCCTGCACCGAGTGCGGGCGCTGCACCGATAACTGCCCGGCGACGAAAACCGGCAAACCGCTGAATCCCCGGCTGGTGATTCATGACATTAAGGTCAATTTGCTGAAAAACGGTCCGGGGCTGGTGAACGGCAAACCATCGGTGTTACCGCTCATCGGCGCCAAAAAAGAGGGCAGCATCGAGGAAGACGTAATCTGGGACTGCACCACCTGCGGCGCCTGCGTGGCGGTGTGCCCGGTGTTCATCGAGCAGTTTCCTCGAATTATCGATATGCGCCGCCACCTGGTGGAAACTAAAGCCGAGTTCCCCGAGGAGCTGCTCAGTTTCTTCGAGAATATGGAACAGCGCAGCAATCCCTGGGGCATTACTCCCGGCGACCGCGCCAAGTGGGCAACCGGGCTGGACGTGAAAACATTCGAGCCCGGCAAGACTGAATATCTGCTTTATGTAGGGTGCTTCGGCAGCTACGACGCCCGCGCCAAACAGGTCACGGTGGCAATTGCTAAGGTACTAGACGCGGCGGGCGTTTCCTGGGGCATACTGGGTAAAGACGAAAAATGCTGCGGCGATAGCCTGCGGCGGCTGGGCAACGAGTACGTTTTCGAGCAGATGGCGAAAGAAAACATTAAGATGTTCCAGAGCAAGGGCGTGACGAAAATTATCACCGAATGCCCGCACTGTTTCACCGCCCTCAAGGATGACTACGCACAGTTCGGTGTCAAGCTGGAAGTAATTCACCACACGGAATTTATCAACAACCTCATCAAGCAGGGTAAATTGAAACTCCACCAGACCGACCTGGGCAAGCTGCTTTTCCACGATTCATGTTACCTGGGCAGATATAACGACATTTACGAAGCCCCGCGCCAGACGGTCAAAGCCGCTACCGGGAGCGCCCCGGCGGAATTCGAGCGGAATCAAGAACGCGGCTTTTGCTGCGGCGCCGGCGGCGGCAGAATGTGGCTGGAAGAAAGCCGCGGGACACGCATCAACATCGCCCGGACGGAAGAGGCACTGGCGCAGTCTCCCAAGACGATTTGCGTCAGTTGTCCCTACTGCATGACGATGTTCGAGGACGGACTGAAAGACAAGAACGCGGACAAGGACGTGCAGGTGCTGGATATCGCCGAGGTGGTAGCGAAGGCGCTGAAATAGATTCTTACCTTCATACCAGTTAGTAAGAGGGGGCTTCTCGCCCCCTCTTTTTTTTTATTACGAAACTATCGTCTTTATGCTATCATTTAATCACTAAAATCAAGGGGGCTGAGTGGATCGGCTTACCTGTCTCTACAATAAAAAACAAATACGAACCGCGGTAAGACGGCTCGCGGCGGAAATTACCCGTGATTATCGCCGGAAAAACCCGCTGGTGATTGGGATTTTAAAAGGCTCTTTCGTTTTCCTCTCCGACCTCGTCCGGGAGCTGGACTTCCCGCTGGAAATTGAATTCATCCGGCTCTCCAGCTACGGGCACCGCCAGACCAGCAACGGTAAAGTGAAAATTTTACAAACCGTGGGCGCTAAAATTAAAGGCAGAGAGGTGCTGGTGGTGGAGGATATCATCGATTCCGGCGTCACGCTGCACTTTTTACTGGAATACCTGCGCAAGAAACAACCGGCGTCTTTGAGACTATGCTGCCTGCTGGACAAGCCGTCCCGGCGGAAAGCGGCGGTGAAAATCGATTACACCGGGCTCACGGTGCCGGACAAATTCCTGGTGGGTTACGGGCTGGATTGGGACGAAAAATACCGCAACCTGCCGGATATTTGCTATGTGGAAGACAATGCCGGCAAATAATAATAGAGAGGGTCATCAATTCCCCCTTTCTCCCCCTTTCCTAAAGGGGGAGATTTAAAAGTAAACGGACAGTCATTTCTAAAGGAGAGAGCGACGAAGATATATGGCTGAAAAAGCGCTCGAAAAATTAATTGCCGTGGCACGCGGGCAGGCACCCGCGGACTTAATCCTCGCCAACGCACGCATCGTCAACGTTTTCAGCGGCGAGATTGAGACTGGCGACGTTGCCATCGCGGACGGTATGATTGCCGGTATCGGGGATTATTCACAGTCACGGGAAGTGATCGACCTGCAGTACGATTTCTTAATGCCGGGATTCATCAACGGGCACGTACACATCGAAAGCTCCCTGCTGGATGTGCCACAATACGCCAGAGCGGTCGTTGCTCACGGCACCACCGGCATTGTTACCGACCTGCACGAAATCGCTAACGTCAGCGGTTTAGACGGCATCGACTATGTGCTGGAAGCCGCGAAAAAACTGCCGCTGGACTTGTTCCTGATGGCGCCATCGTGCGTGCCCGCCACCCATCTGGAAACCGCCGGCGCCACGCTGGGCGTTAAAGAAATTAAACAACTCCTGAAACTGCCGCAATGCCGCGGCCTCGGTGAAATGATGAATTATCCCGGCGTGCTGTTTACCGATAAAAAGGTACTGGGGAAAATTACGTCAGCCGGAGACAAGACTGTCGACGGGCACGCGCCGGGGTTGAAAGGTAAAGACCTGAACGCCTACCTGGCGGCGGGCATCCGGTCCGACCACGAATCGGTAACCCTGTCCGAAGCGCGGGAAAAACTGCGGCGCGGGATGTACATCATGATACGCGAAGGCTCTTCGGAGAAAAACCTGGAGGCGCTATTGCCGCTCGTCAATGACATTACATCACGCCGCTGCCTGCTGGTAGTCGACGACCGTTCCGCCGTGGATTTGTGGCACGATGGCGACATCGACGCCGTGGTGAGAAAAGCCATTCGGCTGGGTTTACACCCTTTGCGGGCAATCCAGATGGCAACTCTCAACCCCGCGGCATACTTCCGGCTGGAGGGGCTCGGAGCAATCGCCCCCGGTTATTACGCCAATCTGATCGTTACCCGCGACCTGAAAACAATACCGGTTGACCGTGTTTTTTACCGGGGTAAAGTGGTCGCGGAAAACGGCCAGCCCAGGTTCAGCGTGACAAATGCCCGGGGCAAACATTTACGGGATACCGTCAAGTTGAAATCATTTACAGTAGAGAGTCTGCGGCTGCCGGCTCGCGGCAGTACTTTCCCGGTAATCGAGATAATCCCGGGGCAAATTGTCACCCGCAAACAGACTTTGCCTGTCAAACCCGTGAACGGGATGATACAACCGGAAGTAAAACGCGATATTCTGAAGATGGTAGTAATGGAAAGACACCACGCTACCGGGAACATCGGCATTGGTCTGGTGAAAGGGTTCGGTTTGCGAAGCGGCGCGCTGGCATCGTCTGTGGCCCACGACGCGCACAACATCGTGGCGGTGGGTGTGAACGATGACGATATTTATGAGGCAATCAAAGCAATTGAAAAAATGCAGGGCGGACTGGTGGCAGTGAACGAAGAGAAAGTAGTGGCGGGTTTAGCCCTTCCGGTCGCCGGGCTGCTTTCCGCTAAGCCGCTGCCAGCGGTTGTAGAACTGCTGGGAAAAGTAGAAATGGCGGCAAAAACGCTGGGAGTGAAAATCCCGGCGCCGTTCGCCACGCTCTCCTTCCTCGCCCTGCCCGTTATCCCCGAGCTCCGGGTCACGGATTTAGGGATTGTAGACGTAAACGAGTTCCGGATAATTTGATGTTTACGTCCATATAGATTCCTGCCTGCGCAGGAATGACAATAAAAAAGAAGACCCTCTTGAGAGAGGGTCTTCTTTTATTATGTGTTTCTGATTTCCCAATCGGGTTGGGGATGGGTGTAGATATTATGCCGGTTTCGGGGGTTCGGGGGGAGCGGGCGGGGCAGGATTCACCAGCCCGGCGGCGAGAGTCCGGGGCATAATACCCATCAGCTCGTCCAGCGTCCAGCGTCCCTGCTTGAAGATATTCCTCACCATTTCCGGGTTGGAGAAGAGGCTGTACTGTCCACCGGCGGCATAGAACACTCTACCGTTGATATTGGCTGCCTGTTCGGTGGCTAAATATGCCACCATCGGCGCCACATCCTCGGGGTCGGCAGGACCGCGTGCCGCGGCCGGTGCGTCCTTCGGCGGCTCTTTGGACGCCGGACCGGCTCCTTCCAGTCCGCGGGCGGCGCGAATGGCGCGTGCCGCCATCACTTCGTCGGACAGGGTCATGCGGGTGGCAGCCGCGGGCGCAATCGCGTTCACAGTCACGCCGTATTTACCCAGGTCGCGGGCGCAAACGAAAGTGAAACCTACGATACCCATCTTCGCCGCGCCATAGTTGGACTGCCCGGAGTTGCCAATGACACCGGAGGTGGAGGTCATACTGATAATACGTCCCCATCTCTGCTGGCGCATCACCACGGACGCCGGCTTGGTGCAGTTGAAAACGCCGTACAGGTGCACTTTCATCACGGCATCCCATTCTTCGGGCGCCATATTGAAAATCATCCGGTCGCGCAGAATGCCGGCGTTGTTTACCAGGATATCAATACGGTTGAAGTTATCGATGGCGGTCTTGATGATTTTTTCGCCGCCCTCGACGGTGGACACGGAGTCGTAGTTGGCGACGGCCTGTCCGCCCATCTTTTTGATTTCCGCGACGACTTCGTCCGCGGGGGTAGCGGAAGCCCCGGCGCCTGTGACCGCGGCGCCCAGGTCATTGACCACCACTTTGGCGCCTTCCGAAGCCAGCAGCAGCGCAATGCCTCTGCCCACGCCGCGCCCGGCGCCGGTAATCACGGCAACTTTATCCTTGAGTCTGTCTCCCATTTATTTCCTCCTCTTATTTCAGCCGGATAACACCGGCACAGATACTTTTTACTGGGGTTTCGGCGCTTCAGCTTCTTTGGGCGCCGGGTTTTTCAAGCCCTGGGCAAGGGTAGTGGGCATCGCAGCAAACACTTCATCCACGGTGAAAGCGCCCTGCTTTAAGATAACTTTCTCCTGCACAGGTTCCGAGAACAACGCGATTCTACCGGTCTGAATAAAGAAGTTACGACCGTTGACATTGGCGGCAGCATCGGAAGCCAGCCATATCACTAAAGGCGCAATATCTTCCGGTTTCAGGGATTCATAATATTTGACTAATGAAGTGTTGCCGGAACGTTCGGCGGCCTGTTTCATATCATCGCTCATGGTCATCTGAGTGCCGGCATTGGGACGGATGGCGTTAACGGTAACCCCATATTTGCCCATTTCCAGCGCCAGGGTGCGGGTGAAACCGACGATACCCTCTTTGGCGGCGGCGTAATTGGATTGTCCCCGGTTGCCGAGACCGGAAATCGAGGAAGTGTTGATAATGCGTCCGCTTCTCTGCTGGCGGAACAGCACGCAGGCGGCGCGGGAGGTGTAGAAATGCCCGTAAAGGTGCACTTTAATGACCGCGTCCCATTCTTCGTTAGTCATGTTGAAAACCATCTTGTCCCGCAGGATACCGGCATTGTTCACCAGGATATCCAGCTTGCCGAAAGCATTCAACGCGGTTTTGATGATGTTTTCGCCGCCCTCAGGCGTGGCGACGGAATCATAGTTGGCAACCGCCTCTCCGCCCTTAGCTTTGATCTCGGCGACCACTTTGTCCGCGGGTCTTTCGGTAGCGCCGGGCGCCGCCGGACTGACATCGTTGACGACCACTTTGGCGCCTTCGGCGGCGATGGCAATTGCCTCACCCCGCCCGATACCGCCACCGGAACCCGTAACAATGGCAACTTTACCCTTTAGTTTGTCTCCCATATTAACTCCTTTATTATTTCCTACAACCGCTGATATTAGCGGAGTATGTCCTGTTTATCTTGCCGGTAAAATGACCGTAGCTTTGCCGCTGACCGTCACCTCTCCTCTTCCGTTTATCAGTTTAACATCACAGTCCAGCAGATGATTCGTACCTTCTACGTATTTTTTTAGTACTTTACCCTTACATTGCCAGGTTTCGCCGTCATATGGCACGGTCATGGTTTTCATCTGGCGGGGATAATCCATCGCTTTATACTGGCAGGCGAACTTCTTTAAAAAGCCCGATGGTCCCATCCAGTCGGTCAGCAGCTGTATCAGCCACTGTCGTTTCAAGGCGCCGTGGACAATCGGTTTACCGGCGCCGACGGATGCGGCAAACCCGGCGTCGTAATGCAGCGGATTGAAATCACCCGAAGCCCCCGCCCATTTCACCAGCATCTGCGTGGTGGCGATTTTTTCCAGCGGGGTTATTTCCATTCCCTCCTGAACATCGTCCCAGTGTAATTGGTCAGGCATTCGCCGTCTCCGGCGATGCCAGATTTCGTAACACGTACTGTGCTTGTGACGTGGCGACCCTAGCGCCCGTCTCATTGGTATAAACATTCTCCATCGTAAAGAAGACCATTTTGCCACCACGTTCGCGCAGGTTTTTCACGGTGGAAACTACAGATAGCCGGTCACCGGCTTTCACCGGCATAAAATACTCGTATTCAATCCCGGCGTCCAGTGCGGAGGACAGCGGGTAACCGGCATTTTCCAGCGCCTGCACTAATTCCGGGGGGAATGCCACCAGTAAAGCCGACCCGTTATTTGTTTTTACCGGCCAGCCAAAAAATCCCGGCGGAGTAATGATAGTTTCGTAACCGGACTCCCGGGCTAATTCGTCATCCCGATACAGCGGATTCATATCCCCTGCGGCATCGGCAAAACGGCGGATGGCACCTCTTTCTACCTCATAAACCACCACACCGGTGTTCTTACCGATTAATCTGGAGATTTCTTCCGCCTGCATACTGCTCCCGGGATGAATGCAAATCTACGCCATTTTATACTGTTTACACGATGCTGTCAAACTCAAAAAGGTCGTTGTTAAGAAAAAAAACAGGGCAAGTGATTTACTTGCCCTGTTATGAATGTGGTGGCATTTCGTTTACTTTTCTTTCTTGCCGCTGGCTTCCAGCGCTTTGCCACCGCTAACTTTAACCGTTATCTGTTTCCGCTTTCTTTCCTCAGCTTTCGGCAGCACGATGGTCAATACGCCGTTTTCACAGTTCGAGTGCACCCGATTGGCATCGACTGAATCCGGCAGATGCAGCGCCCGGTAGAAAACCCCCGACGGTCTTTCCTGAAGCAGGTAGGATTCATCCGCCGTCAGTGTTTCCGGTTTCCGTTCGGCTTTGATGGTGAGCACACTGTCCTCGATGGACACGTCCAGGGAACCGGGGTCAATACCGGGGACCGAGGCTTTTACCAGAATCTCGTCTTTTTTCTGGATAACATCCAGCAAAACATTCCAGTCCTCCGCTCCCTCCCGGAAATTATTCCCGACACCAAACGAGCGCCAGAGTCGGTTGATAGTGTCATCCATATTCCTGAGATCGCGGTAGGGGTCCCATCTTTGCATTACCATAAAATTCCTCCTTAATTTTTTATTATAAATTTGTTGCTTTTTACAGATTTATTTTCAACTATTCATATAAATCAACCACCTCCACGACCGATAATAATTTTTTCAATGACGTAAACTGAATTTTATAAGAACGCTATTTTAACATTTATTTATATTTAAATTAGCAATCTATGCATTTGATTGCTAATTTATATTATACATATATTTTTATTTTTGTCAATAGTTAGGATAATACCATTTTTAACATGTTATGGTGACCGTCCCCTTTTTAGATAAAATCGAGAAATAACATTAAATACCAAACAAAAATACGAGAGGTCCGCGGAAATTATTGACACCAACGGTAGAAACAAATAGAATAATGGGCAACTGTCCCCGGGAGATTTGCGCGAATGAAAAACGTAAAATACCTACTGTTAGCGGGCATCATTGGACTGACATTGATAATACCGGGCGCCGCCTGCCGCGCCAAGGAAACCCCCGCGACTACCATCACCCCACCGAAGACTACCATCACCATCACCAGCAGCGCTTTCGCCCACAACGGCGCCATTCCGGTGAAATATACCTGCCAGGGCGATGACATTTCCCCGCCGCTGGCATGGACGAATGTGCCCGCCGGCACCAAGAGCCTGGCGCTTATCGTCGACGATACCGACGCCCGTCTTTATACCCACTGGGTTATCTTCAACATTCCCCCCGGGACCAGGAGCCTGTCCGCCGGGATTCCCCGTCAGGATACGCTAACGGACGGCAGCCTGCAGGGATTCAACAGCGCCAAAACACTGGGGTACGCGGGTCCCTGCCCGCCGGTCGGCGCGGCACATCACTATCGCTTCCGCCTTTATGCCCTGGATATCATGATTAACCTGCCCCCCGGCGCCGATAAATCAGAGCTGGTAGAAAAAATGACCGGGCATATCATCAATGAAGAAGTGGCGGAGATTATCGGGACCTACCAGCGGCAATAGTCCTATTGAGATTTCTCTCCGGCAAGCAGCTCCCGGGCGTATCGCGTCAATATTTCCGCGTGTTCCGGGGACGTCTGTTTCAACTGCAGGTACAGGTTCAAGGCATCCAGCGGTTCCAATTTTTCAGTGGACTCTGCCCCCAGCCGGGTGCGGGCTGTCCGCGAGATATTCTTGTTAATGGTAAAATGCTCGGTGTCGCCGCCGGTGGCACGGATGGCGGCATCATTGATTAACTGGTTCAGTTCCGCGGGGATGTTTAACTGCAGCCGCACAATAGCGCCCGTCAGTTCTGCCTTTCTCGCCTCCAGCGCCTTAAGAATAGTATCGGTGGGATTCAAATCCTGCGTCTCCAGGGTAATATCAACGGTGAGAAAACGGCGGCCGTGCGCCGGATGAAACTGGTAAGTCAGCTCCCGGGTTTCGCCCGTTTTCTGCGTTATGTCAATTTCGTAAAAACCTTTTTCATCACCCTCGTCGCCGAAATCCAGCTTCGCCAGGCTGCCGGCGTAAACCACCGGGGGCTGTTTGTGCATTTCCTGGGAAATGTGGATATGTCCCAGCGCCACGTAATCAAAAGCGGGATTTGCCACCCCGCTGACCAGTAAACTGTGCTCCTGCCCCAGCGTCATCGCCCTTTCCGTTCCTTCTCTGGTCTTGCCATTCGGTAAACCCACCCAGAGATGCGCCGCCAGAATTGCCGGCAACGAAGTGTCAATCTTCTCCGCCAGCGATTGCACGATGCCGGTCAGCGATTGTTCCAGCCGCAAGTTAATCTGCTCCAGATTCAAGCCTTTCGTGTCTTCCTGTTTCATCATGGCGCCGCGCCGTACCCACGGCAGCGCGGCAATCTGCACTACCCCATTTTTCGTGGGTACCGGATAAACTCCGGGACGTGCCGCGACGTAAACGTTCTTTACCGCCAGCGTCGAGAATATTTCCGTGCTGGTGGCTTTACGCTCGGCGTTTGGCAGGTCGTGGTTACCGACGAGCATAAACACCGGGATGCCGGCGATCGCCAGCCGGTTGATGCGAATGGCGAATTCCCGCTGCTGGGTCGGGCTGGGATCGCGGCTCTTATAGGTGTCGCCGCAGAACAGCACCAGGTCAACCTCGTTTTTCAAGGCGTAGTCGACGAGATAATCAAACGAGGCGAGGATATCCAGCATCCGGGAGTTGAGCCCGGTAACCGGGTCCACCTTTCCGTAGGTTTCCACCCCGATGTGGAGGTCGGCAAAATGTAGAATTTTCAACGTTCCCCTCAGATATTTGAATCATTAATAATCAAGATATAACCACCGTACAATAATATCCGAACACGAAAAAGTCAATCGTGTTCCGCCCTCACCATCTACTGTATCTGCAATCACTCATCCTTGTATTCCTTCTCTCACCTAGAGAAGGAAATTTAATGCGTTCCCAGAGGGGCTAAACGCCCCTCTGGCACTCCCTTAATAAAGTAAGGGAACAGATTCTATACTTCTTTACCTTTGACGGTAACCACCTCGCCGCCCGGGGGCAGTTTGAGAAATTCCTCACCCGCAAGCTTGGCAGACAGGGTTTTTTGCAGTTCCGCCACCGGGATTCTAATCTGGTTCATACTATCGCGGTCGCGGACCGTTACCCGGTGGTCTTCCAGCGACTGGAAATCCACGGTGACGCAGTACGGCGTGCCGATTTCATCCTGGCGACGGTAGCGCCGCCCGATGGACTGCGTGTCGTCGTACTGGGTAGCGTACTGCCCCCGGATTTGCTGGTGCACGTCTTTGGCATAAGCCGCCAGGTTTTCCTTCTTGCTTAACGGTAAAATGGCAACCTTGACCGGCGCCAGCGAGGGGTGAAACTTGAGCACCACGCGGGTCTCGTCTTTATCCGGTTCTTCATGATAAGCATCGGCGAGAAAAGCCAGGAAGCAGCGGTCAACCCCCACCGCCGGCTCGATGACGTATGGCGTGTAGTGTTCTTTGGTCTCGTCGTCATAATAATCCAGCGTTTTGCCGCTGGTTTTGGAGTGCTGGCTCAGGTCGAAGTTCGTACGGCTCGCCAGCCCTTCGATTTCCTCCCAGCCCATCGGGTAAAGGAAGGTAATATCGCAAACGCGCTTCGCGTAATGCGCCAGCTTGGCTTTTTCGTGCTCCAATATGGAGAGATGCTCCCGCTTGATGCCGTGGTTGACGTACCAGTTCATTCTTTCGTTGAGCCAGTATTCGAACCATTTTTCGTCAGTGCCGGGTTTGACGAAGTATTCCATCTCCATCTGCTCGAACTCCCGGGAGCGGAAAATAAAGTTGCCGGTGGTAATTTCGTTGCGGAACGATTTCCCCTGCTGGGCGATGCCGAACGGGAGCTTCTTGCGGGTGGTCTGCAGGACGTTATCGAAGTTGACGAACATCCCCTGGGCGGTTTCCGGGCGGAGATAGACCACGTTTTCGCCACTTTCCACCGGGCCGATAAAGGTCTTGAACATCAGGTTGAACTGTTTCGGCTCGGTGAAACGCCCAACTTCCCCGCAGTTGGGGCACGGAATGTTGGCGGCGTCTTTAAGGCAATCATCCAGCGTCCGCCGCGCCGGGGGTTCCCCTTCCGGATGACGGATGCCCTTGCTCTTTAACAAATCCAGCCATTTTTTGGCATAGTCTTCCGCAGAAGTCGCCGCGATGAAACCTAAAGGTTTGTTCTCATAGACCACCGCCGCCACCATCACCTGGTCGGGACGGAAGCGCTGGTGGCAACTCTGGCATTCCACCAGCGGGTCGGAAAAGCCCTGCAAATGCCCGCTGGCGACCCAGACCTGCGGGTGCATCAAAATGCTGGTCTCGATACCGACCATATCGTCGCGGTCCTGCACCATCGCCTGCCACCACACCTGCTTGATATTGCGTTTCAGCTCGATGCCCAGGGGCCCGTAATCCCAGCACCCGGACAGCCCGCCGTAGATTTCGCTGCTCTGAAAGACAAACCCCCGCCGCTGGCAGAGGTTGACCAGTTTTTCCATATTCACGGTTGTCTCGCTCACGTTAAAACTCCTCGAAAAATCGGTTATTCATCTTTAAGGGTAATGCTCCCCATTTTACGCATCAGGTTAATGAAAAAGAACGTCAAAATAATGCCGGCGACCGCCATCAGCGCCACGGTAATAATCCAGAGCGGTGGCAGGGTGATACTGAAGGCGTTGTAAGTGTAGATGCCCGCCATCGCGTAAATGATGATGAGCATCGGCAGCCCGATGATGTTACCCATCACTACCAGCAGCCCGGCTGCCGGCAGCTTGCCCCCGCCCGCGGACTGGAAAATATTCCCCAGCCGGGTTACTCCCCAAACCACGATGAGAGACAGGAATATCAGCAGCATCTGGGGCAGCAAAGTGAGCATTATCAGACGCCCCCGGGACATCCAAGCGGTGGGCGCGCCGCCATCACCAAAGCTGTAGCCGACCTGCGGCGGCAGGCGCCCGGCATTAACGGCGATGAGAATCACCGTCAGCGCTACCGCGATTAACGGCAGAGCAACATATTTCAGATTGAATTTCACCGGAGGCACGGCGGGCGCCGGGGGCAATGCCCCGGCGGCTTTTGCCTGGTTGAAGACCAGCATCGCCAGCAGCAGCGACCCGATAATCAGCAGCAGGAACACCCCGATGAGGACGATTAAGACAGTCATTAACCACAATTATAAAGCAGATGAAGCGGCGATACCAGTATCTGTCTAATTTCAAATACCTAAATACCAAACTCGAAACAAATCGGAAATACTAAAATACTAAATCATGATGATAAAATCGCTAAACCTATAGTCTTTGCGAGTCCCGATAAAATCGGGACGTGGCAATCTCTCTTCAGCCAAACTCTTTTGGTGCAGGGATTGCTTCGTCATTTTTGAGAGAAAACTCTTCCTCGCAAAGACGAAAATAGGAGTAATACAAAGCAAAAACAAACGTATTATAATATGGCAGGAGGACAAAAATGAAAAGACCTGATTTGCTGGTACTGGTAGCCATCTGGCAATTCATTACCGCTTTTGCCGCTCTCATCGGCATCGGCGCGATAGTAATTCTGGCTTTCCTGTGGCCTGACAGTTACTATATTAACGGCATGATGGGCGGTTACTACTACGGCGAGGTCGCCCACATCTGGTTCATTTTCGGTATCAGCCTCGGCATCTTGGTTTTGCTGGCGTACCTGGCGCTGGCGGTCGCCGGGGGCATCGGAATGCTGCGGGGCAGGGAATGGGGACGCATCACCAGCATCGTGCACAATGCCCTCAGTCTGTTCGCCTTCCCCATCGGCACCGTGCTGGGGACGCTGTGCATCATCTACCTGACGAAAGAAGAAACCAAAAATTTCTTCAACCCTAAAGGCGTACCACCCGGTTCCGCAGCGCCCCAATAGGCGCAATTTTGATTTCCACCACGTCCCCCGGCTGCATCGGCCCGATGCCGCTGGGCGTGCCGGTGGCAATCACATCTCCCGGAAGCAGCGTCATCACCTGCGAGGCGAAGCTGAGCACCGTTTTAATGGAGAATATCAGGTCGCGGGTGTTGCCGTCCTGCTTCAATTGCCCGTTCAAATAGGTCTGCACCGGGGTATTCTCCGGGTCCAGTTCCGTTTCAATCCACGGCCCGAAAGCCGCGAAAGTATCGAAGCTCTTGGCGCGCGTCCACTGCTGGTCGGCGCTCTGGAGGTCGCGGGCGGTCACATCGTTGAAGCAGGTATAGCCCAGCACGTAGTCCAGCGCCGCGGCTTCGGAAATATGCCGGGCGGTCTGCTTGATGACCACGCCGAGTTCACCCTCAAAATCCACGCGTTTGGACATCGCCGGGTAAATAATATTGTCTTCCGGCCCGATGACCGCGGACGGCGGCTTGAGGAAAATCAGCGGATTTTTCGGCACGGTGAAATTGGCTTCATCGGCGTGGGCTTTATAGTTCAGTCCCAGGCAGACGATTTTGGATGGCGCCGCCGGCGCGAGCAGCTTCACATCGTCGAGCCGGTACATTTCATCGCTATGCCGCAGCTCCCGGTAGGGCGTCCCTTTCAGTCCGTAAACCGTTTTCCCTTCCAATATGCCGTAAAGAGTTTTCTTGCCGATGGTAAATCTTACAATCTTCATAGCTAATCAGTTTAAATAACCGGCATCTGATTTGCAAGCGAAATCTATTGACTTCTCTCACAGATGGGCATATATTATCAGATTATGAAAGTATTAAAGGGTTGCTCCCTGGCATTAGTCGGTTTTCTCCTGTTTCTCTTCCTTTCCGTCTTCGGGGTGGTTTACACCGTCCACCAGACGGCGCTCAGTCCCGCCGTGGTCAACGGCATTATCCGCGACGTGGATTTCGCGGAAATCGCGCAGGAGGTTTTTGAGGCGGATTCCTCCGGGCAAACGGCCGCGGAGCAGGAAATGCAGACCGCGGTCATCGATACCATCGTCAGCATTCAGCCGGTGGTCAAGGAAAAACTCTACATCGCCGTCGAGGATATTTACGCTTACCTGCTGGGAGACAGCTCCGTGCCCAACTTCAAAGTGGTGCTGGGCGATTCCTTTATGAACCGGGATTTCGTGGAGAAACTGCTGGCGAAAATCGATATCGCCGACCTGGTGGAACAGACCGTCGCCGAGCAGACCGGGGGCAGCGACACGGCTGATGCCGGACAGGCGCTGCAGCAGGCACTGTTCGATACCATCGCCACCATCGAGCCGGAATTCAAGGCACAGGTCGCCGCGGCTTCCGACCCCATTTTCAAATACCTGCTGGGGCAATCGTCGACTATCGACCTGAAAACCACGGCGCGCAACACGATTATCAGCAACAGCTTTATGAGCACGGTCATCGACACCGTCGACGTGAAAAGCATCACCGTGGACCTGCTTCACGAACAACTGGGACCGATGCCCGACGGCGTCCAGTTGACCGATAATCAAATCGAGCGCATCGCCGCGATTTTCGAGCCGGCAGTGAAAAGCAACCTGAAAACCGCCGCCGGACCGCTGGCGGACTACGTCATCGGCAAGACCGGCTATTTTACTGTCACCATCTCTTTCTCCGCGGTGCTGCCCCAGCTCAAACCGATTGTGACGGAGGCATTTTTAGCCTCGGCGCCCCCGGAACTGGAGGGCACCTTGACCCAGGCGGAAATCGATGCCGTCGTGGACGAGTACTGGAATGATGCCGTCAGCGCCTTCCCCGCCAACATTACGCTGGACTCGACGGTTTTCGGCGACGGGATGAATACCGGCATCGGCGAAATGTTCAGCGACTTGCAGCGGAGTCTGAATGACGCCCGGCAGAACCTCGATGAAGCCACCGGCGACCTGGAAGCGCAACTCTCCGACGTGCGCCTTTACCTGAATTATTTCCGTTGGGCTTTTTACGGGATTATCGCGCTTCTCCTCGTGCTTATCGGCTTGATTGTGCTGATTCACCGCGAGGTCAAAGGCGCCTGCAATACACTGGGTATTATATTTACCATTTACGGACTGCTGGTGTTTGCCGGGGTGATGGTCGCGCGGTTCGTGGGGCCGGCAGTCATCGAAAATAATTTCACGGATATGCCGCAATTTATCGCAGAACTGGTGCCGAACCTGGTAAAACACTTCACCGGGCCGCTGTTCACGGTCAGCCTGATATGCCTGATTGGCGGGATTGTACTGATTGTGGTTTCCATTATTTACCCGAAGATGCGGGCAAAGCAAACGGAAGCGCCGCCCGCCCCGCCCCCGGCAGCCACAAGTTAATTTACCACGTGGCATTCTGACCGTAGCGAAGAATCTAGTTCTTGTTTACTGGATTCACGATACATTCGTCCCGATGCAATCAGAACTCAGTATGATCATTTGAGGAAGTTACAGCAGCGGACTGACCATCGCCGCCACATAGCGGGCAATGGCCGGTGAGGAAGTCAGACCCGGGGATTCGATACCCACCAGGTTGATGAACCCGGGGTAACCTTTATCCGCCTCGTCCCGGATGACGAAATCGCGGAAGTCTTCGCCGGGGCCCTGCAGCTTGGGACGCACCCCGGAAAAATCCGGCGCTAAATCATCCATCTGTATCTGCGGCAGGTAGCGGCGCGCCGCCTCGTAGAATTTTAACCTATCGCTTTCGTCCACCGCGTAGTCAATCGTGTCCATATACTTCACGTTGGGACCCAACCTCATCTGCCCGTCGAGGTTCAGGGTAATATGAATACCCTTGCCCGCGGTCTCGGGCACCGGATAAACCAGGCGGCTCACCAGCCGCCAGCCCCGGGAATTAAGACTGAAATAAGACCCGCGGCAATAATGGATTTTATACCCGCCGATGCCTGCCAGCGCCGCGACCTTATCGCTGTACAGCCCGGCGCAATTAATGACAACCTGCGTGGTCAGCGATGAAATGCCGTCGGCTTCTTTAACGCTGATTTTATAACCGCCGGGGACTTTGTCAATGCCCACGACCTCGGTGTTGAAGACAAACGAAGCGCCGTTCTCTACCGCCCGGCCGTGATAACAGCGCATCAAGCCCCAAGAATCGATGATGCCGGTGGAGGGGGAATATAATCCGGCGACGGCTTGAACATTCGGCTCAAGGTGCCTGACCTCGGCGCGTGAAATTAGCCGCAGTCCTTTGACGCCGTTGATTTCGCCCTGCTGGCGCATTGTTTCCAGTTCGCGGGTCTCGGCATCGTCCGCAGCGACGATAATCTTGGTCAGGCGTTTGTGGTTTATCTGGTATTTTTCGCAGATTTCGTAAAGCCGGGCGTTGCCCTCGACGCAAAAGCGCGCTTTGAGCGTATCGGTGGGGTAATAGAAGCCGGCGTGGATAACCTCACTGTTGCGGCTGGAGGTCTCCAGTCCGAAAGTGCCATTTTTCTCAATCACAAAAATGCGGCGGTTTGTCCGGGAAAGTTCGGCGGCAATCGCCAGCCCGACGACCCCGGCGCCGATGATGACAATATCTGACTCTAAAGGCATTATTCTTTCACGTAGAGCGCGGCCACCGGGCACCGGGAGACACATTTGAGGCAGTTTTTACACTTTTCCGAATCGCCGTAAAAAGCCACCGCCATTTCGTGCCCGCGCCCGACGTAATAGAGCATGCTTTCGCCGCAAACCGTCTCACAGGTACGGAGGCAAATACCGCACTGAATGCAGCGGTTGGGGTCGTAAACAAAATATGGCGTGAGCGCGGCAACCGGACGGGTTTCCGCCGGCGACGCCAGCCGCCGTACCCGTTTGCGGTCGATTTTCAGCAGCGCCATAATTTTCTGCAGTTCGCACTTGCCGTTGCCCGGGCAGCCGCGGCAGTTATCGTGGTGATATGCTACCAGCAATTCCACCACGGGACGGATGGCTTTGTCTACTTTCTCACTACGGGTCTGCACCGCCATCCCGGCTTTTACCGGCGTCCGGCAGGCGGTTACCAGCTCCCCGTCCGCCATTTCCACCATACAGAGGCGGCAGGCGCCCGCCGGCTCGATTTCAGGATAAAAACAAAGGTGGGTAATATTGATGCCGTTCTCCAGCGCCGCCTGCAGTACGGTCATACCCCGCCGCGCCGTGATCTCTTTCCCGTCGATTGTTATCTTGATATTGCTCATTTTCTTTTTATGTCATCCCGTTAAAATCGGAAATATTTATGACAATCCCGATACTATAAGCATTCGCGGCAGACCCCCGCCGGGCAATACCCTTCCTGGATATGCGCCTCATACTCGTCCCGGAAATAGCGGATGGTAGAGAGCACCGGGTTCGGGGCGCTTTGCCCCAGCGCGCAAATAGAAGTCTCTTTAATCGATTGTCCCAGCTCTTCCAGCAGCTCGATATCGCCCTTCTTGCCGCGTCCCCGGGTAATCCGGTCTAAAATATCGTACATCTGCTTCGTCCCCACACGGCAGGGTACGCACTGCCCGCAGGACTCGCGCTGGGTAAAATCGAGGAAATAACGCGCCACGTCCACCATGCAGGTGTCCTGGTCCATTACCACCATCCCGCCGGAGCCCATCATCGAGCCGGCGCCGGTGAGCGAATCGAAGTCCACGGGCATATCCAGCAACTCCGCCGGCAGGCAGCCGCCGGAAGGACCCCCCGTCTGCACCGCTTTGAAGGTACGGCCGCCCGGTATCCCGCCACCGATATCATAGATGATTTCCCGCAGGCGCGTGCCCATCTCCACTTCAATCAAGCCGCTGTTGACTACTTTACCCGTGAGCGAGAATACCGCTGTGCCTTTGCTGTTGGCAGTGCCTTTGTAAGCCAGCCAGCGCCAGCCGTTTTTCAAAATCAGCGGGATGTTGGCGTAAGTTTTCACGTTGTTCAACAAAGTCGGTTTACCCCATAAACCCACCTCGGTGGTCCGGGGCCGCGGCATCGGTTTGGGGAAACCGCGCTTGCCTTCAATAGAAAGCACCAGCGCCGTAGACTCGCCGCAGACGAAAGCCCCGGCGCCTTGGAAAATCTCCACATCGAAATTCAACCGGCTGCCGAGGATATTCTTGCCGAGGAAACCACGTTCCCGCGCCTGGGTAATGGCAACCTGAAGACGCTGAACCGCCAGAGGGTATTCCTGGCGCACGTAGGCGTAACCTTTTTCCGCCCCGGTGGCATACGCGGCAATAATCATTCCCTCCAGCACCGAATGCGGGTCGCCTTCCAGCACGGAGCGGTCTTGGAAAGCGCCGGGGTCGCCCTCGTCGCCGTTGCAGATGACGTACTTTTCCTTGCCGGGGGCGCGCGCCGCGGCTTCCCACTTCTGCCCCACCGGAAAGCCCGCGCCTCCCAGTCCCCTCAACCCGGATTTTTTCACCTCGTCGACGACTTCCGCCGGCTGCATCTGCAATGCCTGCTGCAAACCGTGATACCCGCCGACGGAGAGATAATCATCGATACTCTCCGGGTTGATAAAACCGCAGTTGCGCAGCACGATACGGTTCTGTTTGTAATAAAAAGGGATATTGTGAAAGCTGGGAATAGGGCGCGCCAGCAAATCATCATAATATAATAGGCGAGCGACCGGCGGAGCATTATTCTTCAGCCCCGCCACAATCTCCGGAATATCCGCCGGTGTCACGTGCGTGTAAAAAGTGCCCTCCGGCTCGATAACTACCAGCGGCCCGCGCTGGCAAAAGCCGTGGCACCCGGTATGCTTGATTTGCAGTTTATCCTGCAAGCTATGCCGCGAAATTTCCGCCGCCAGCGCCGGCTCTATCTGCGCCGCTCCGCCCGAAATGCATCCGGTGCCCTGGCATACCAAAATAGTTTTAGCGGGCATTTTTCTCTCCCTTTTTCAAGGCTGAAAAGAGAGTCCTGGTCTCACGCGGGGAGATATTACCGTGCACCTGTTCGTTGATTTTCAACGCCGGCGCCAGGGCGCAACACCCGATGCACGCCACCGTCTCCAGGGAAAATTCCATATCCTTAGCGGTTTCGCCCTCGTTGATGCCGATGACCTTGGTGATTTCCTCCAGCACCTGCGGCGCGCCGCGAATATGACACGCTGTGCCGCGGCAGACGGTGATATGCCGCCTGCCGATGGGTTTAAGCTTGAAGTGGGTATAAAAAGACGCCACCGAATAAATCTGCCCCGGGGACATCCGCAGATGTTCCCCCACCTGCTGCACGGCTTCCGGCGGCAGATAACCGAAATGCTCCTGCACCGCCAGCAGAATCGGCACCAGTTTAGCTTCACCATTACTATGACGGGCGAGAATTTCCGCAACCGCGGTCTTTATTTCCTGAGCATCCATCCGTTGCCTCGTAAAATAGCCTTAAAGTATATCATACACAGGACGGGATTAAGCCCGCAAGTACGATTCGGTACCAATATACTTCAAACACCAAGACGTTAGGTTTCCAAAGGCATCGGGACAGAATTAATAATGCATCGGGGTTCCGCGTTAATAGAGACGCGGAACCCCGACTATATCCGTTTAGTTTTTAACGGAGACTTCCACCATGCTCTGCCGGGCGATCGCCTGCTCCTTGCCGTTAACCAGCACATAAACATGCATCAGCCCCAGTACCTCGTACCGCCCGTTTTTCAGCCGGCGCGTGTCCCATTGCACGGCAAAATTCTCCGATTTATTCTCGGACTCGCCGATTTTCAGCCAGGTGCCGGTGCCCTTCTTCCGGAAGTACCACGGGTTGGCAATCCGGCTCACGGGCCCGGCAATCCCCAGCTCTTTCAACTCGAGTTTAAGTAGGTCTTCATCCACCATTTCGCGGAGTCTGACCGTACCGGAAAACTTTTTCAGCGTTTCAGAAGGCACGATAAAATGCGGGCCCCATTCGTAAGGCATTCTATTTATCCCTCCTGCTGCAGTTTCCTGTTAACAATGCTAACTGGCCAGCACCTTCATCGCTTCTTCACGGTAGGCATCCATGACGTACGGGATGCCGGTGACTTTGGCGCATTCCTCGGTCAGCGACATCAGTTCTTTGCGGGTAATCACATTGACATTGAAACACCGGGAGCCCGCCATCAACTGCTGCAGCCCGACCTTGATTTTTTCGGAGTAGCTGTAGATACCGATAGCGCCCAGCGGGATATTCTTGATTTCTTTGGCGCCGACCAGCTTCTTGACATCTTCGTAATTCACGAAGATTTCTTCCACGGTGGAGCCGAACTGGCTGACAGTGTTGGGCAGTTTGCCGTCCGCCATCCACTGGGCAATATTCTTGCCGACCATCCCCGGGATCATCAGGGCTCTGCCCATACAGACCGCTTTAACGAAAGGCGCGCCCAGGGCTAAAGCCTTGTAGACGCCGTCCTCGCTGGAGAAACCGCCGGCGAACGCCATATCGGGCGGACGCTGACCTTTGTCTGCCAGCTTGCGGGCGAACTCGTAAGCCGCCGCGTGCAGGTATAACGCCGGGACGCCCCACTCTTCCATCATTCTCCAGGGGCTCATTCCCGTGCCGCCGCCGGAGCCATCGATGGTCAACAGGTCGATCTTGGCGTTGGAACCCCATTTGATCGCCATCGCCAGTTCCCGCAGGCTGTAGGCACCGGTCTTTAAGGTGATTCTCTTGAATCCCATATCGCGGAGTTCCTTCACCCGGTCATAGAAACCCTGCTCGTCGATAAAACCGAGCCGGGAGTGCCGCTCGAATTCTTTAATGGCGCCGGCTTTGAACGCCGCCTGGTTGACGGGATTGGACGGGTCCGGGGTCACAATATAGCCGCGTTTCTGCAGTTCCAGCGCTCTCTCCAGGCTGCCGACCTTGATTTCGCCGCCGATGCATTTGGCGCCCTGCCCCCATTTCAATTCGATAGTGTCAAGTTTATGTTTCTTCGAGACGTATTCCGCCACACCTAATCTGGAATCTTCGACGTTGCACTGCACCAGGATTTCACCGTAGCCGCTGTGATACCGCTTGTAAATTTCGATGCGGCGGTCCATATCCGGGGCGAAAGTTACTTTACCTTTAGCATCGCGTTCCAGCTTCGGGTCGATGCCGCAGACGTTCTCGCCGCAGACCAGTGTTACGCCCGAAAGTGCCGCGCCCACGGCAAAATGTTCCCAGTTTTTGCGGGCAATTTCGGTGGAGCCGAGCGCCCCGGTGAAAATGGGCACTTTCATTTTCACTTTTTTGGTCCAACCGTACTCGGTCTCGGTGCTGACGCTGGGGAAAGTAGCGGTATCGGGGTCGCCTTTCACACCCTCCGGCATACCTCTGGCGCCCAGCGCGTAGCCCTGGATATTAAGGTGAGAGTAATCTACCGGGTAATCTTTATCGCCTCCGGCGGTGACTTCGCCGAAAGGTCCGGGATAAATGAGTTCGCGGCCGCGGAAGGTGGCTTTGAAGACTTCGCAGTTCCCGGTACAACCGTCAACACAACGGCTGCACAGGCCGCTCATCGGCACGATACTGCGGGAGCGGTTCACGGTACGGGTGGCGTCATTGGCGTTGGGTCTCTGCAGGTTCATTTTTACTCCTTATTATTTATTGTTTTTGATATGGCAAGGGTTGCGCCCTTTATATCCAGTTTTATGGTTATTTTAACGGCAAACGGCAATTTATATATATGTTTTTCCGTATGTCAGGTTAATTTATCCCTGTTTTTATGTTCCCTCTCGGTAAATTCGCTAGATTAGAGTGCTGATTTTTATAAGGCTCTGGTAATCCAGAATAGTGCTCATGGCGTGGCTTTCCGCCGGAATACCGGCTTCTTCCGCCGCGGCCACCGGGTTCAGACCTCCGACCAGGATGACGCCGCTGCGGTTCATATCCACCGGGATTTCACACACGGCTTCGCTGGGATTACCCATTGCAATCAGACCACCCATGCCGGCTTTTTTCAACCGCGCCATCACATCTTCCACCAGAGGACGGCAGATAGAGGGAATCTCCCGGTAATTGGCTAATATTTTACCTTCACCTTTTTTCACCACCTCGGTTACCGTTGTCATGCCGGCACGGATAAAAACCTCGGATGGATCCATTGATGAACCGGCGTAGTGAATCAGTTCCACAAAACGCAGCGGCTTGTTATCGCGGATTTGCAGAATGCCGCCGAAACGCGAGTCCATCGGCACACCGGCTTTCAGCAGGGTGCCGTTAATCACGATACTGCACACCGTCGCCAGGGCAATTTTACCCCTGGGAACAATAGCATCTCCGAAACGCTCCCCCTCCCGGGCGGTGGCAACCAGGTCGCTGACACACCAGCCTTTTTCGAAAACCGGTTTCATCACGCGCAACGCGTCGCCGAAACGGTCTTTGGGGAAATAGGAAATGTTCACGGGCACCAGCCCGGTACGTTTTTCCAGGTCGAAGGCGGTGCGGAAAGCCAGCAACTCGATACGGGAGATGGCAAAGCCTACTTTATCTCTGACCAGGGCGCTTTTCAGCTCTTCCAGTCCGGCATCGGTAATCAGACGCCCGTCTCTGCCGACCAATCTGGTCAGCCCGCGTTCGTCCATCATTTTCAGGTGATAGCGTACCGCGCGTTCGCCGAGTTCCACCCCGTGCATACGAATCTGGTGGGCAATCACCCGGGCGCCCAGGGGTTCTTTGGAATCGCGGAGGATTTTGAGGATGGCAATGACCTTGCGTTTTACTTCCTGTACATCCGAACCAATCACTTTTCCCCTCGCTTATACCCTAATCGGTAACCGTTTGCCGCCAAACAACAACCCACATCATAAAATAGACAGGTAAAAATGTCAATACGGAAAACACCCGGCAATTTGCCGCTGGCGGCAAACCACAGTATAATCTAAGTGTGGAAAATGCCGTGCCGAAACTGCCCGCCGACGATTTGAAAACCCGCGAGGATTTGCTGCAGGAAATTCGCGACCTCCGGCAGCGTCTGCATGATTTGGAAGCCTCAAAGACCCAGGCGGCACAGGACGTAGAAATCGTGCGGGTCTTCCGGAGCAGCCCCATCGGACTTTTCATCGTCCAGGACGGCCGGTTCAAATTCGTCAACGAAAACTTCCGGGGCGTGGTCACCGGGAGCGTCAGCGAACTGCTGGAAACCGAGTCCATGAAACTGGTCGTCCCGGAAGACCGCGAAATGCTGCGAGAAAACGCTATAAGAATGCTGAAAGGGGAAAACATTCCCCCCTACAAGTACCGTATCAAGACCAACACCGGACAAATCCGCTGGCTGCTGGAAGGCGTCGTTTCCATTCAATACCAGGGACGGCGCGCCGTCCTGGGACACACGATGGATATCACCGAGCGCGAAGCCGCCCAGGCGAAGCTGGAAGAAGCCTACGAAAAAGAACGCAAAGCCCGCCAGGATTTGGAAGCCGAGGTGCGGCGCCGCGTGGAGTTCACCCGGGCGCTGGTGCACGAGTTGAAAACCCCGCTCACTCCAATTATGTCCTCCAGCGAGTTGCTGACCAGCGGTTTGAAACAGGAACCCTGGCTCAGCGTCGCGAGAAATATCCTGCGCGGCGCCGGAAACCTGAACCGCCGCATCGACGACCTGCTGGATGTCGCCCGGGGTGAAATCGGCAGATTAAGAATCCGCCCGGCGCGGTTAAATGTGATGCGGATGCTGCAGCAAATCGGCGGTGAAATGATGGCGGTCGCCGCCGCCAACGGACAGACGCTGGTAATTGAACTGCCCCAGTACCTGCCCCCGGTCTGGGGAGACGAAGACCGTTTACGCCAGATTGTCTTGAATCTGTTAATCAACGCCACCAAATTCACCCCGGAAGGCGGGAAAATTATACTACGCGCCCGGGATACGGGACCATATATTGTTTTCCAGGTGCAGGACACCGGCCGCGGCATCCTGCCGGAAGACCAGAAAACGCTGTTTCAAGCCTACCACCGGCAGGCGAACGACCAGGAGAATTTAAGCGGACTGGGGCTTGGGTTATACTTATGTAAATTACTTGTCGAACTCCACGGCGGCAAAATCTGGGCGGAAAGCGAACCCGGCAAGGGTACGGCCTTTTCTTTTTCGATACCGGTACAACCCACCGACGCCGAGGCCGAACAACCCGGGGGAATACAGGAGGCAGCATGAAAGTTCTGGTAATTGAAGACGATAAAGAGATTGTAGACGCCATCTCGCTGGCTTTCCAGATTCGCTGGCCGGAAGCCCGGGTCGTTTCTACCCGGCTCGGACAAAAAGGCGTGGAGATGGTGGAAACCGAACAACCTGACATTGTGATACTGGACCTGGGTTTGCCGGATATCAACGGCTTCGAGGTGCTGCATCAAATCCGCCGTTTTTCCAGCGTCCCTACCATTATACTGACGGTGCGGTCGGACGAAAGCGACGTGGTGAAAGGGCTGGAATGGGGCGCCGACGACTATATCACCAAACCCTTCCGGCAGCTGGAGTTACTGGCACGGGTGAAATCGCTCATCCGGCGTCACAGCCCCTCGGAGGAGTCGCTGATATCCTACGGCGGTTTGCGGCTGGACCCGGTCACCGGGCAACTCAAGATGGGCGAAAAGGAAATCGCGCTCACGGTTACGGAAAATCACATCCTGACTTTTTTAATGAAGAATGCCGGGCACGTCGTGACGCATTCCAGCCTGGCGGAGGCAGTCTGGGGAGACGATTACCCCGGCGCCACCGATAGCCTCAAGGTGCACATCCGCCGCCTGCGGGAGAAAATCGAAAAAGACCCCGGCAAGCCGCGCTATATTCTCACCAAGACCGGCGTCGGCTATTCTCTATCAAAACCGGAATAATCGCCGTTATAGTCCGTTAGCTTTAATCGATTAATTATTTTATTGATTTTTTGTAATTTTTATCCTGATTTCTGATTTTTTACCCCTTTGTTACTCCATTTTTACCTGCTTTTTACATTCTTCCGCCTGTCTTAATAATGTCTTTACCCCGGCAGGTTATAGTCAAAGTATAAACAACGGATTACCAGACTAGGAGGTACAAAGATGAAGAACATAACCAAATCAGCGGAAGTTATCGGGAAAGTGCTCGGCTTAATTATGGGCGCCGGGTTCACCACCCCCACTAACAAATTCATCGAAAAGAACTACTACACCACTCTCTACTAAATAAAAGTTTTTCACTCATCCCGTGGGGACGCCACCCCCCACGGGATTTCCTCCCTCCCCACTCAAATATTTCCTTACAATCTCACTCTTTCAAACCCCTTTCCTTTCTCTAATTACCTTTTTTGACGTTTCCCCGTATCTTTGCTAAATTGGAATCACTTTACATTTACGGGGGAACATAATGAAATTACAGAATAAAGTCGCCATCGTCACCGGGAGCAGCCGGGGTATCGGTAAGCAAATTGCCCTTGCTTTCGCCCGTGAAGGGGCGAAAGTTGCCATTGTTGCCCGCACCGAGAAAGAGGGCGAAAGCAAGCTCCCGGGGACCATCCACCAGACTGTGAAAGAAATCCAGGCAGCCGGGGGCACCGCACTGGCTATCCGCACCGACCTCACCGTGGACGCCGATATCGAAAATATGGCGAAAAAAGTGCTGGAGACATGGGGACAGGTGGACATACTGGTAAACAACGCCGCCGCCAACAAGAACGATATGGTGAACGATTTAGCGGTGAAATACTGGGACCTGATGATGAAAGTCAACCTGCGGGCGATGTTCCTCTGCACTAAAGCAGTGTTACCGACGATGATTGCCCAGAAAAGCGGCAGCATCATCTGCATGTCTTCCGTCGCCGCCAAGCGAAAAGCCCCGCCCGGCGAGGTCTGCTACAGCATCACCAAGGTCGGCATCGAGTTTTTCTGCTGGGGGCTGGCGCAGGAAGTGAAGCAGCATAATATCGCCGTCAACGACCTTTACCCCACCGGGGGCGTGGCCACGGACGGCTTCAAGACGGTCTTTGCCAAGCGGGGCGTGACGGATGAGATCTTAAAGCGGATGAAGACCCCGGAACAAATTGCGGAAGCGGCGTTGTGGCTGGCGCAGCAGAACTCCGGGACTTTTACCGGCCATTCCGTGAACGACGATGAGGTAAAGGCGCTGGCAAATAGGTTGTAAGGACGGGTTTAAAACTCTTCCTGCGGTTAATAAGTACCTTTCTTTGCGAGGAAAACCTTTACGCCATATTTGACGAAGCAATCTCAAACGGTGGGTAAAGTTTTCCTCCGGTAATAAATCAAGTTCTCAGCAAAGTAGACTACCCACGTCTCTCTAAATCTCAACGATTTTAGGTTGCTGTGTCGTTTTCGCTCATCGCAAAGACAAGAGAGATGGTTATTCTCTGGGTTTCAGAACTTCGTTAATCCGGTACATCTTCTCGTAGGCGTGACGGAAAGAGGGGTCAATTACCTGCAATTTATCCTTAATAGAACTCATCCTTGCGGCGAATCCGGCGGCATCTTTTTCTTTCACCATCTCCGCCCACTGCCGGGCGTTGTTAATAAATTTGCCCTCAACCTTAGCGGCATCCGGGAAGCTCATCTGCAAAGAAGCGTAGAGCTGCGGGTCTTCGGAAATCACGCTCTCCGCCAGAGTGTAGAGCAGTTTAAACGTGGTGCCGCCCACCCGCCGCATCGCCGCCAGCTTCCCGTATCCCAGCAGGGTATCCCCCGCCACGATGGCGATAAAGTGCGCCAGCGCCAGCACTACCGTCATCATCTCATCGTGCTCCGCCGGGGTCATTAACGCCACGCTGGCTTTTCGGTCCTCGAGATACTTTTTCACCCGTTCCGCCAGCGCCGCTTCTTTCTCATTGGTCGGCGTCAGCACGAAATTGTGCCCCGCCAGGCTCCGGGCACCGGGACCGAAAACCGGGTGCGTCCCCAGAATGCTGTCTTTCTTCAGATACTTGTGCATTATGTCAATCGGCATCGTCTTCACCGAGGTCACGTCGACAATTATCTGGTCTTTTTTCACAAACGGCGCGATTTCTTTGACCACCGGCTCGAATACTGCCGGGGGCACGGAGAGTATCACGATACCGGCGTTTTTCACGGCGGCAGTGTTCGCGGCGACCGGCACACCCAGCTCTTTTCCCGCTCGTTTGAGTTTCCGCGGGTCGCGGCCGGTAATGGTTACCTGATGACCTTCCGCCAGCAGATGACGGGCAAACCATTTTCCCATATTGCCGGAACCACCGATGATGGCAACCTTCATATTTTTTCCTTTGTGTTCTATTTGTTCTGGATTCCCGCCTGCGCGGGAATGACAGGGTTATCAGGTAGCTTTGGGGTAAGACCCCAGCACCTTCAGGAAGAGGCAGTATTTATCCACTTTCTCCAGCACTTGCTTGATGACCTCGTCTTCCCGGTGGCCTTCGAAATCGAGGTAAAAGTTGTACTCCCAGGCGCGCTGCCGGGTGGGGCGGGATTCAATCTTGGTCAAATTCACCTTACTCTCGGCGAAAGCCTTGAGAGCGGAGAACAAAGCGCCCGGTTTATGTTTTACCGAGAAAACGATGGAAGTCTTGTCTCGGCCGGTGGGCGCGGCGTCCTCGCGCGCCAGCACGAAAAACCGCGTGTAATTGTTCTGATTATCCTCGATGCCGCGGGCTAAAATCTTCATTCCGTAGATTTCCGCCGCCCGGGCGCCGGCGACCGCTGCCCCGTCCTTAATGCCTTGCTCTTTAATCAGCTTCACGCTCCCGGCGGTATCGTAGCCGGGGATAAGTTCCGCGTTGAGATGTCTGAGAAACGCACCGCACTGCCCCAGCGCCTGCGGATGCGAATAGACTTTCTTGATGGAATCGAGCGTGGCCCCGGCATTGGCAATAAGGCAATGCACCACGCGCAATTCCGTTTCGCCGCAGGCTTTCAGGCTGGAATTAAGCATCAAATCATAAGAACGGCTGATACTACCCTCCAGGGAGTTTTCCACCGGCACCACGCCATAAATGGCTTCGCCGCCTTCCACCGCTTGAAAGACAGCGTCGAGGGTTTCGTAAGGCTGGGCTTTGACCTCGTTGCCGAAAATCTGCGCCGCGGCTTCCTCGCTGTAAGCCCCCATCTCCCCCTGGAACGCCACCGTAATGCCCTGCGCGCTCTTCGATAAACGGATGAGCTGACGGAAAATCGCTTCGATGTCCTTTTCGTTGATTTTTTCCCGGCGCGCCAGCGCCCTGACGTTGGCGATAACCTGCTGCTCGCGGGTAACGTCCTGTATCCGCTTCCCCAACTTCTGTTTTTCTTTACCGATAACTTTAGACTGGCGGATTCTTTCCGCTACCAGTTTTACAATCTGCGCATCGGTATCGTCGATCATTTTACGATATTGTTCCAGACTCATTTGTTTACCTCCGGGATAATGCCGCTCCGGCGTCCGTGGTCACAGAGCACAATCGCCATCATCGCCGCCGCTACCGGCACGGCGCGGGGGACGATACAGGCATCGTGCCTGCCCTTGATTTCCAGTTCGGCATTTTCTAATTTCGAGATGTCGTAGGTATTTTGCTTCCGCCCGATGGACGGCGTGGGCTTCACCGCCACCCGGGCAATTAACGGCATCCCATTGCTGATACCGCCGTTGATGCCGCCATTATGGTTGGTTGCTGTTACAATTCTGCCCTTCTTCACGGTAAAAACATCGTTATTCTCCGAGCCCCGTTTCCGGGCAATTTCAAAACCGTCTCCGAACTCGACTCCCTTGACCGCCGGAATCGAGAACAGGGCGGCAGAAAGGTCGCCTTCCAGCGAATCGAAAACTGGCTCGCCCAGTCCCGGCGGCACGTTCAAGCCGATAACCTCAATAATTCCGCCGAGGCTGTCTTTTTCGGCGCGGGCTTTTTCAATCGCCGCCAGCATTTTCGCCTCCGCCACCAGATCGGCGCAGCGCAACTGGTTCCGGTCCGCGGCCCGGATTTTTTCCATCGAGGCAGCTTTAGCCTTGATGCCTCCGATTTCCACCGTGTGCGCCAGGATTTCAATTTTATGCAGCTTGAGCACTTTCTGCGCCACCGCACCCGCCATCACGAACCCGGCGGTAATACGCCCGGAAAACCTGCCCCCGCCGCGGTAATCGTTAAAACCGCCGTATTTTATCAACGCCGTGTAGTCCGCGTGCCCCGGGCGCAGCAGGTGCTTGGCTTTTTCGTATTGCGAGGAGTCGGTGTCTTTATTCCAGACCAGCATGCAGATAGGGGCACCGGTAGTATGTCCCCGGAAGATGCCGGAAAGTATCTCTACCTTATCCTCTTCGGTACGGCTGGTAGAAGCTACCCCGGCGGACGGCTTGCGCTTGTCCAGTTCCGCCTGAATTTCTTTTTCCGCCAGCGGCACCCCCGCCGGGCAGCCGTCCACCACCACTCCCACGCAGCGACCGTGGCTTTCGCCGAAGCTGGTCACCGTGAATAATTTCCCGATACTATTGCTCATTGTTTACCGCCTTACCTCCCAGTAAACGGAACACTTCCCAGAATTCCGGGTAGGTTTTACTTACGCATTCTGCTCCTTTGATACCGGTCTCTCCGGTCAGAACTCCCAGCACACTGAACGCCATCGCGATGCGGTGGTCATCGTAGCTTTCAATCACCGCTCCGTGAGGAATGCCGCCGTAAATAAACAGGCAATTGGGCTCAATACTGGTCTTGATACCCATCCGCGTTAAATTATTACAGACGGCAGCGACCCGGTCGGACTCTTTCAGCCGGGCGCGGGCGATACCGCGAATCTCGCTCCTGCCTGGCGCTGCCGCGGCGAGCACGGCGACGGTCGGCAATAAATCGGTGCTATCGGTTAAATCTGTGTTCACCGCCCGCAAAGCCGATTTCCGCGCCGTGACCGAATTTTGTTTTACGTCAATATCAGCGCCCATTTGCTGGAGAATTGTTAAAATCATCCGGTCGCCCTGCATGGTCTCTGATGGGAGGTTGTCTACCGTCACCTCGCCGCCCAAAACCCCCAGCGCGAGCAGGTAGGATGCCGACGACCAGTCCCCCTCAATATGATACCGGGTCGGCTGGTATTTTTGCGGCAGTACCTCGAAATAATCGAGCGCGTCACTAAACGCCGCCGTGATACCGAACCACTGCATCGTATCCAGCGTCATCAAGACATAAGGCCGCGATTGCAGCGGTGAGGTCAATTTAATCTCAATCCCCTGTGAAGATAGCGGCGCCGCCATCAACAGCGCCGAAACGAACTGGCTGCTCACATCACCGGGCAGCGTCACCCGTCCGCCTTTGAAAGCGCCGCCATTAACCGTCACCGGGGGCAATCCCCCGTGACTGGAGCAGGCAACCCCTAACTGGTTTAAAGCCTCCACCAGCGGCTGTACCGGGCGCCGGGATAAAGACGTCCCCGCCGTGAGCCGGCATTCCCCCGGCGCCAGCGCGCAGAGCGCGGTCAGAAAACGCAATGTCGCGGCGGAATCGCCGCAATGCAGGTTCTTTCCGGGAGCTTTGAACCCATCGCTATGAATTATCCAGGCATCTTGAAACCGCCTGATTTTCACGCCGAGCTGCTTCAGCACGCGGACCGCGGCGGTGGTATCATCGGAACCGAGCGGAGAAAGTAAACGTGTTTCGCCATGCGCCAGCGCGCCGCACATCAGCCCCCGGATGGTGTAGCTCTTTGACGACGGGGCGGTAACCGAACCATTTATCTTACTACGGGCGATTAATACTCTCATCTGCTCTCAATTTTTGTAGAATTTGGGCAACACTGGCAGGGATATCCATTCGGGTAGTATTGATAATAATATCCGCGGCTCTCTCATAGAACGGTTTACGGAAACGCATCAGCTCCCGGATGCGCCCAGCGGGGTCACCGGTATTTTGCAATAAAGGACGAACGTTTTTATCTCTTTTAATCCGCTGCAAAACGGTTTGCGGCGCGGCCAGCAGTAAAATGATTACGGCATTTTCCCGCAGCCGGGAGATATTAATGGTATTCAGTACCACACCCCCGCCGCAGGCAATCACCTGTTTTTCACCCTGCGCCACCTGCTTAATCGCCGCGATTTCCAACTCACGGAAGGCAATTTCACCGTCATCCTGAAATATCGCGGCAACGGACTTCCCCGCTGTTTTCTCTATTACGGCATCCACTTCCACGAACCGCCAGCCGAGCCGTTGCGCCAGCACCTGCCCGATAGCGCTCTTGCCGGCGCCCATAAACCCGATGAGGGCGATGTTCGTCTTCATTTCGTGATCACCTTGAGCGCCGCCTGCCGCATTATGTCCGTCGGCGGATGGACGCCGGTGAATTTTTCAAACGCCAGCGCGCCCTGCCATACCAGCATCTCCAAACCGTCAATGGTCACCGCGCCGGCGGCTCTGGATTCTCTTAAAAGCCGGGTGGGTAAGGGATTATAAACGATATCGAAAACGACCTGTTTGGCGCAGAGCAAGTCCGCAGGCACCGGCGAGGCAGCATTAGCCGGCGTCATCCCCACGCTGGTGGCGTTAACCAAAATTTCCACGTCCGGGAGGTATTTCCGCAGGTTGTCAGAGTTTAGTTCCGCCGCCTCTATGTTCGCAGGATAATGGGGACTAATATTCTGAATGATGTCATAAGCCCAGCCGATTTCCTGTTTTCGGTTGAGAATCGTTATGTCTGCCTGAGATGCCGCCAGCACGAAGGCGATAGCGCGCGCCGCGCCCCCGGCGCCCAGCAGCAGTACTTTTTTTCCAGCAGGATTGATGCCGTGTTCCATCAAAGGCTGGAGGAACCCGGGAGCATCGGTATTGTAGCCGGTGAGACGCCCGTTTTCGTTGACGATGGTGTTCACCGCCCCGATTTTCGCGGCGAAATCGTCCACCGCGTCCAGCAGCGGTATGACCGCCTGCTTGTGCGGAATGGTTACATTCAGCCCGCGGATGTTCAATCCGCGCATACCATCCACCGCCTGCCGCAAAGCTGCCGGCTTGACGGAAAAGGGCAGATAGACGTAATCAAGGTTTAAAACCTCATAGGCGGCATTATGTAATACCGGCGACAGCGTGTGCTCAATGGGGTCGCCGATGACTCCGCAGATTTTTGTTTTGCCGGTAATCTCTTTTGTTTTCATAATCATTTGCTTTATTTAGAAACTGTGCGCCCCACCCTGAGATTCTTCGTGACACTCAGAATAACAAGGTGGCTTTATGGCAGCAGTTCGTATAACTTGAGCATTTCCGCCACGGGGATTTGTCCCGGTGCCGATTCAATCCCTTTACCCACCGCGCCGTAGGTAAATTCCGCGCCCATTGCCGGGGCCAGCAGGCGGCTCGCCATTCCCTCCGATCCCATGGCAAAAGCCACTATCTTAATTTCACGAAATTCGGTTATCAGCCGGAGCACTGTCAAATTGTCCTCGAAGCTCCGCGCCGTGGTCACGATTTTACAGATATCGGCGCCGGCTTTCAGTTGTTTTTGGGTAATCTGGCGCAATGTCTCCAGCGAAGGGGTACCCTTGAAGTCGTGAAATGACAGCAGACAGGTGGCGCGCTTTTTTACGAAAGCGATGATATTTCCTACATTCTTAGCGTTGTATTCCACATCCACAATCCCGGCACCAAGCTCGATAGCCTGCAGCAGTTTCTCGATGCGCCGTGCCTCGTTGCCGCTCCACTTGCCGCCCTCTTCCACCAGACGGTTGGTGGCAATCCAAGGCTTCTTTAACACGCGGGCAACTTCCACCCAGCCGTCGCCAATCAAATCAATCCGCACCTCGAATAAATCCACCAGCGGCTCAACTTGCTTCACCGCCTCAATATTCGTGTTGATAATCGAGGCGCACAATCTCGGTCTTTTCATTTCTGCCCTGCCAGCGCTTTTTCCACCAAAGCTATATTTACTTCCTCGGTCAAAAAAACCTCGCCGATAGCGCGGGGTAAAACAAAGCGGATTTTACCGCCCTGCACCTTTTTATCGTGTTTCATCAGTTCCAGCACTTTTTTCACGTCCACCGGGGGCAGGGAGGTCATTAAACCGGTATTTTTAAGTAGCTTACGCATCCGGATGAGGTCACGGAACTGGAAAACCCCCATTTCCTGCGCGATGCCTGCCGCCGCCATTATCCCGATGGCAACCGCCTGCCCGTGCGCAATGCCATAATTGGAAATTGTTTCCAGCGCGTGTCCCACGGTGTGTCCGAAGTTGAGGATATTCCTTAACCCCAGGTCTTTTTCATCTTTTTCCACCACCGCGGCTTTGATAGCGGCGCAACGGGCAACCGTGGACTCCATGGCTAACTTATCCCGCGCCAGCAATTTCTCGATGGTAGCTTCCAGCTCGGTGAAAAACGCCGCGTCCTTGATGACGGCATATTTTACCACTTCGCCCAGCCCGCTGATAATCTCGCTTTGCGGCAGGCTCGACAGCGTCTCGATATCGGCGATGACGGCACGCGGCTGATAAAATGCGCCGATTTTATTTTTCAGACGGTGATGGTTCACCGCCACTTTTCCCCCGATGCTGCTATCCACCTGCGCCAGCAAAGTAGTTGGTATTTGTATTAACGGAACACCGCGCATATAGGTCGCCGCTACGAACCCCGCCAGGTCGCCGATAACACCGCCTCCCAGCGCCAGTACTGGAGTCAGGCGTTCGGCGCCGAAATCGGTCAGTTCGGCGTAAAGACGCATCGCCGACACCAGCGATTTGTTTTCTTCTCCAACTGGTACTTCTAAGATTACGGACTTGAAACCCCGGCTGCCGAGCGCCTGGCGGAGACTATCGCCGTAAAGCCGTCCCACGGAAGGGTCGGTAATGATTACGGCTTTATCTTTAAAGCCGAGTTCTTTCAGCACCTGCCCGGTGTCCGCGAGGATGCCGACGCCGATGTGGATATTGTATCCCGGAGCGAGTTTTACCCTGATTTTCTGCAAGCCTTCAGCCTCCGTTTACCGCGCGGTGGATTTTTTTACAGGCGGTAATCAACTCTTTCAACTCCGCCGGCGTAATCTGCTGCTGGCTATCCACCAAGGCTTCCGCCGGATTGTTGTGAGATTCGACAATCAAACCGGAAGCACCCGCCGCCACCCCGGCGCAGCTGAGGCTGTACACCAGGTCCCGGCGCCCGGCGGCGTGGCTGGGGTCGATCACCACCGGCAGATAGGTTTCTTTCTGAATCACCGGCACAGCGGCAAGGTCGAGTGTGTATCTAGTATAGCTTTTACCTTTACCCAAGGGCAAGATGCCCCGTTCGCATAAAATAATGTCTTTATTATCTTCGGCGACCATATATTCCGTGAAGGATAAAAACTCCTCGATACCGGCGCCGAAATGCCGCTTGTAGAGAATCGGTTTATGTTTTTTCGCCACGCTGACCAGCAGGTCCTGATCGTACATATTACGCGCGCCAATCTGGATGATGTCGACGTACTCGGCGACGATGTCCACCTGGGTCTCGCCGCGGATTTCGGTAATCACCGGCATGCCGTATTTGTCGCCGGCTTCCCGCAGCCAGCTCAGCGCCTCGCGGGCATCGTCCTCACCGCCGGACCCCAGCCCCTGAAAAGAATGCACCGAAGACCGCGGCTTGAAGATGCCGCCCCGCAATATCTGCGCCCCGGCTTTTTTCACCCCCTCGGCAATAGAGAAAAGCTGCTTCTTGCTTTCCACGGCACACGGCCCGGCGATGAACACCAGTTCCCCGCCCCCGATTTCCACTTCCCCCACCTTGATGGTGCGCTCGGTCTTTTCGCCCGCGGCTTTGGCGTATTCTTTGCTGATTAATTTATAAGGTGTCTCGATCATCCTTGCCTCCTTTACTCCCGGCAACATGGCAAGGCGTTCAAACGACACTTTACGTTCGTCGCCAATCAATCCGATAATGGTGCGGTAATCACCCCTCGAGACATCGGTGCGCAAACCGCACTTCTCCACTTCTTTAATCACGTTCTTGATCTGCTGCGGGGTGGCATCCGCTTTCATGATAATCATTTGCTTCCCTCCGACAAATTTACTAAAAAGAAAGAGCCCTCTGCTTGAGAGGGCTCTTTGATTACCTTGTTACGTTTACTGACAGTTTACTTGTTTGCCAAACCACATCTCTCAAGCGCACCCGGGTGCCCCGTAAAATAAAAGTAATACCAGTAATATTTCTGAGAGACGTTAATGCTTGTCATTAGTTTCAAGTTATCATAAGCTCGCCGCGTTGTCAAACGATTTTGGGACTAATTCAATGCCAGCCACAATTCTTTAACCCTCCGCGTGAGTTCGTCCGTTGTCCCATCGTTGTGTATCACCACGTTGGCGCGTTTCACCCGCTCCGTGTTGGTCATCTGGGAGCGCAGCCGGGCGCGGATTTGCTCCTCCGGCAGCCCCGTACGGGCGACGGCGCGTTTTACCACATTGGTCTCGTCCGCCACCACTACCCACACCTCATCCACCAGCGGCGTCCAGTTGGCTTCGAACAGGATGGCAGCATCCACCACGATGACTTTACCGCCCTGCTTTTGCAAATCCGCGATGCGCGCCTGCATCATCCGGTACATCCGGGGATGAACGATGCCGTTCAATTTTTTCAGATTATCCGGGTGGCTGAAAACCAGCGCGCCCAGCTTCTTCCGGTCGATGGTCTCATCCGCCGCGAGAATGTCCCGCCCGAAGGCGTCCACCAATGCCTGCCAGGTGGCGGTGCGCGGCTGGTAAGCTTCGTGCCCCACTTTATCGGCATCGATAATCACGGCACCCAGTTCCGCCAGCACCCGGGAGACGGTGCTCTTCCCGCTCCCCATCCCCCCCGTGAGCCCGATTATTCTGGTCATTATTTTCCCTTTACTGTTCTTCCGGCTCGATGACGCTGTAGTTACCGTCTTTACGGCGGTAAACGAGATTCATTTCCTTGGTCGCGGCATTGTTAAAAAGGAAAAAGTCGTGTCCCAGCAACTCCATCTGGTGAATCGCTTCATCCAGCTTCATCAAGCGCACCGGGAACCGCTTGGTGCGGACGACTTTCGGCTCGGCGTCCTTCTTCGCCGGCAGAGCGGCAAGTTTCTCGCCAGTTTTATCCGCGAGGGCGGCCTTGTTCTTCTTGTATACCTTGCCCTTGTAGCGCTCAATCTGACGGTCCAGCGCCGGAACCACTTTATCCACCGCCACCAGCAGGTTTTCCGCGTTTTCCTCGGCGCGGATAATCAAACCATCGGCATCGATTGTTACCTGCACCCGGAAGCGAAACTTGGTGCCGCTGGCTTTAAGCTCCATCAATTCAATCTTGGCGGACTTCACCCCCGGCAGATGCCGGCTGATTTTTCCCAGTTTCTTTTCTACGTAGCTGCGCACCGTGGGCAGAATCTCGACATTGTGGGCGGTGAGCTGCAAATCCATTTTTTCTCCTCTCGTCATATTATATTTCCTTCGCCAGCGCCAGTCCCCATACTGCCGCCGCGCCGGCGTGTTTCAGCACTTCGGCGCAGGCGTCCAGCGTGGCGCCGGTAGTGGTAACATCATCTATCAGCAGGATTTTACGGTCTTTCACTTTCTCCGGGTTACAGGCAAACAGCCCGATGACATTACGCTGCCTTTCCGCGACACTCTCGGTGCGTGCCTGCGGCAGGGTGTGCCGCGCCCGGGTAAGACTCTTTTCATCCACCGGTATCCCCATGAGACGGCTCAATTCCCGCGCCAACAACGCGGATTGATTGTAGCCACGCTCCCGGAGGCGGCGCCGGTGCAGGGGTACCGGAATCAAGATATCAACTTCCAGGGACTGCGCCAGCCAGAAATCACGCAGATAAATGGCAAGCTGGGGCACAATCGCGGTCAGGTTCTGGTATTTCATTTTGTGAATCGCCTCGCGGATGACTCCCTCGAAGCGGAACGGCGCCCGGATGCCGTCGATAGAAGACTGCCAGGAAACGCAATGCGGGCATAAATATCCGTAGGCTGAGGGAATGCCGCAGCGCGGGCATACGGCGGTATCGATGAAAGGCAATTTCTGCGCGCACTCAGGACAAATGTAATCGCCCTCTTTGCCGCACCCCACGCAGAAACGGGGAAACAAGAGATTGAGTGCCGCCCCTTGGAGTCTGCGTAACTGAGGAAGCACGTTTACCACCCGCTAAGTTTTTTCGGTAATTTTATCGCGGACTATCTGCCGCCCCGATTATGATTGGTCCCGTTCATAATGGGCTCGTCCATATAAACATCGCCGTTGCGGATCTTCAGGTTGAAACCGCACTGGGGATTGGTGCAAACCCAGGCTTTATACTTGATAGTGGCGCCCTGACTGCCGAAGTCCGATAATGGCACCAGGTCACCGGCTTTACATTTCTGACACTTGGGGAAATTACCATGTTCCACGTGAGTCCCTCCTCCCAACCTGATTAAGAAACCTGATTAAGAAACCTAATTCAGTATACACCCTGTGAAGAGGATGTTACAATAGATTTTACAGGAACACGGGAAGCAACGGACCGCAAAATGATTACGATTATCGATTATAAAGCCGGCAACCTGACCAGCGTCCAGCTGGCATTCGACACGCTGGGCGTGAAAACGTTGATTACGGATGACGCCGCCAAAATCGCGGAGGCGGAAAAAATCGTGTTCCCGGGTGTCGGGGCCGCCGGCGCCGCGATGGCTAACCTTGAATCCCTGAACCTGGTTGCGCCGATTAAAAAATGCGTGCAAGCGGGTGTCCCTTTCCTGGGAATCTGCCTGGGGATGCAAATCCTTTTCGAAAAATCGGAGGAGGATAACGGTACCCCGTGCCTGGGCATCCTCAAGGGCGAGGCAAAACGGTTTATCCCCCCGTCTCAGAGCGTAAAAATCCCGCACATGGGCTGGAACAGCGTCCGGCAGACGCAAAAGCACCCGTTGTTCGCGGGCATCGAAAACAACAGCGAGTTTTACTTCGTGCACGGCTACTACCCCCTCGCCGCGGCAAAATCCAGTATTTTCGGGGTGACCGATTACGGCGGGGTCGATTTTACCTCGGTGGCGGGCGCGGATAATATCATCGCTACGCAGTTTCACCCGGAAAAATCCGGGCGCATCGGGCTGAGGCTGCTGGAAAATTTCAACCGGTGGGACGGCAAATGTTAACGCGACGTGTCATTCCCTGCCTCGACGTACGGAATAAAAAGGTCACCAAAGGGGTGCAGTTCCAGAACAACGTCGTCCTGGGCGACCCGGTGGCAATGGCCGCGGCTTACAGCCGGGACGGCGCCGACGAGCTGGTATTTTACGATATTACCGCTTCCGCGGAGGGACGCCCCATCGATATCGAAATGGTAAAAGACGTGGCGCGCGCTATCCGCATCCCCTTCGCCGTGGGCGGCGGCATCGCCACGCTGGAGGATATGCGCCGGGTGCTGCTCGCCGGGGCGGAGAAGATTTCCGTCAATTCGCTGGCGGTACAAAACCCCGGCATTATTGCCGAAGGCAGTAAAGCCTTCGGCAGTCAGTGTATCGTGCTGGGGATGGACCCGGTGAAAAATCCGCAATTCCCCAGCGGCTACGAAATCACCGTCAAAGGCTTCCGGCAGCGCACCGACATCGACGCGCTGGAATGGGCGAAACGCGCCGAGTCTTTAGGCGCGGGAGAAATCGTGGTCAATTCGGTGGACGCCGACGGCATGCAGACCGGCTTCAACCTGGAAATCACGGCGCTGATTTCCACGGCGGTGAACATTCCGGTCGTTGCCTCCGGGGGCGCCGGAGTGCCGCAGCATCTGGTGGACGTTTTCACTCGAGGCAAGGCGGACGCCGCCATTATCGCCTCGATGACGCACACGGGCAAATACACCATCCGGCAAATCAAAGACGCGATGGTCCAAGCCCATATCCCCACCCGCGAGACTTGGTAACCTGAACTGTCTTTGCGAGGAAGTCCTCTTCTCCAATTCTGACGAAGCAATCTCCGGGTGATTCTGATGGGTTTCTTAAATGCTGGATCCTGAATCAAATTCAGGATGACGTTTGGGTTACTAGATGCTTCACTTCGTTCAGCATGACAAGCACACCCCTATTGTCATTCTGGAGTGAAACGAAGAATCTCAGGGTGGGGTAGTAATTCAGGTTGGTTTCAGGTTCGCCGTTTTCATCCCACTATAAATCGCCCCTGCCGGGGTCAATTGGCTCTTGATCAAATGAACGGATTTTACCTCTATCTGCACGTTGGATGTAAAGGTCGTTGTTGCCAGCAGTTTCCCCAGCCGCTGGCGGTCGTAGTCCGGGGCCTCGTTGCGCACCCGGCCCAGCGTCAAATGCGGCGAGTAGGCGCGTTTTTCTTTCGGGAAACCGAGCGTTTCCAGATTGACTTCCACCGCTTTCTGTAAAGCGTTGAGCTTTTCCATCTCGCCGTTGACCCCGACCCAGGCTAACTGCGGACGGTTGAGATTAGGAAACGCCCCGATGCCCCCGGCTCCCAGCTGGAAAGGTGTTTTTGCCGCTTCTGCCATGGCGAATGTAATATCGTCAATCAGTTCTTCGGAGACTTCCCCCAGGAATTTGAGCGTGACGTGAATGCCCTGCGGATCCACCCACCGCACGATGGACGGACTGCGGCGTTTCAGCCCCGCCATCAGGTCTGCCAGTTCTTGCTTCAGAGCTCCCGGCAGTTCTATAGCAATGAAGCAACGGATTAAAGCCATATGGGTAACTCTAAACCTTATCCTGCTGTAGAAAAAAATCTAATGTTTTGTTGATTTTCATGCTAACGTATTTTTATTACCATGGGTATGTATCTGATTCCATTTACGACCTGTTCTTCACTTTGCTTCACAAATCCAAACTTTTGGTATATTGGAACAGCATATGGTGAAGAGTGCACGTCAATAAAAATTGAATCCTGCTTCAGCTCTCTACATTTGCCGATTGCGAGTTCATTCAACCTTCTCCCAACCCCTCGGTTCTGATATCCCTTTCTCACAAAAAAGAGGGAAATATGGTTCAAGTTACGTACCTCTATAACACCTATTACAAGATTGCCATCCAAAGCAACCAAAATAAAGTGATTTTTCGACAAACGATTAAGAGTAGCCTCGGGGGTTATATATTTGAGGAACTCGTTTACTCCTAATTTCTCATACCCTGGAGCAACAAATTCGTTAAAATTATCTTTAATTAATTCACAGACATTTCCTACTTCGCTATCAGTGATTTCCCGGAATGTTATGCTCATTAATAATACCCAAACCTATAATACGCCTGACTCTTATCTGCTACGGGTGTCAGTCTCTCTTTCTTCTCTGTAGCAAAACGGCCCCATTCTCGGCCAGAATACAACTTTTCAATTGTGCTCCCAATCCCAGTCCCTCAATCTCTTTAAAATACCGTCCCGGGGACAGAAGCGGATAATCGCTGCCGAAGAGAATCTTCTCCGCGCCCACCAAATCAATCACCCGGCGGTAAACTTCCGGCCGGTACAAAAATGACGAGGCGGCGGTGTCAAAATACACGTTCTTCAATGCGGCTTTCACTTCCGGCATCAGGGCATAAAAAGGCAGCCCCCCACCCCAGTGCGCGCAAACAATCTTCAACTCCGGGAACGCGGTGATAATTTGCATTAACACGTCCGGGGTCGCCGTGCCTTTGCCCGGATAAACGTGCCCCACCGGCTCGGAGGCGTGCGTCAGCAAAATACCATTGTACTTCTTTAACATTTCCGACACCGGGTGTAAAAGCTTAATCCTGTTTTTCGCGGGTAAAAGGTCGGGACGGATTTCTCCCACGCCCCGGGCGCCGGCGGCTAAACACCTTTCGATTTCTTTCAGTCCGCGGCTGCCGGTCAACGGCGCGTTGCAAAATCCTATCAGCCGTTTCGGGTATTTTGCTACCGTTGTCAGGATGTAATCGTTCACCTCCCGGCACAAAGCCAGCGTCTCCCAGCCGTAATTCAGGACGACGGACATATCGATGCCATGCTTATCCATCGCGGCGATTAAGTCTTCCGCCGTGGCCAGTTTAGCTTTGGGGTCGGCATAAACGGCCGCAAAGCTGCCGTCGCGCAAAGCGTAACGTTCCCGGTTCTGCTTCACTCCCGGCGGCACGATGTGAGTGTGGAAGTCGATTATCATTTGCCCCGATTATAGCACAAGCCGCCGCGATTTTCGCCGTCTCTTTAATCACGTATCACTTGCATTTGGTTGAAACTTAAGATATGAAGAAGTATCTTCACAACGACCCCCCCCTAAATCCCCGCCCTGCTAGGGCGGGGAGATAATACGAGATGGAGGACATTCGCCCTCCATCTTCTGGAACTTCTACCCAGTCCCAACCAGATTACAGATACCCATCGTCAACCAAAAGCAAGGAGAACCTTTAATTAAAACATCTGACGCGAAGCATCTCGGCAACCACCAGCGACTGTCTTTGCGAGGAAACGGCAATAGCCGGACGAAGCAATCTCTGCCCCCATATTTCCTTCGTGCTCCGACCTCTAATATACATGGTTTTTCAGTTTATAGTTAATCGAATTTTACAGATTGAACGATTTTTTAAACCTTTAATTGCTCTATTTTGCTGTAAATTCCTGTCAATCGGTTTGCAGTTAGTTTGGCGATAGATTATTATCTAAATTAGCAGTCTTATCAAGAGAGTGCTAAAATTTACAGTGAGGTGAACAAGGAGAGTACAATGGCTGTAAAGCTACAACCCATGGGTGACCGCCTGGTCGTCAAACAACTGCAATCAGAAGAAAAGACCAAGAGCGGTATTTATCTACCCGATACGGCGAAAGAAAAGCCGCAGGAGGGCAAAGTGGTGGCGGTAGGCCCCGGCAGATTGACCGATGAGGGCAAACGCCTGCCAATGGATGTCGAGGTCGGCGACATCGTTATCTACGCCAAATACGGCGGTTCTGAAATCAAAGTCGACGGCGAAGAGCTGATTATCATGCGCGAGAGCGATATCCTCGCTAAGAAATCCGTCAAGAAATAGTATCAGGATTACAGGAGAAAAATAAATGGCAAAACAAATCATTTTCGGTGAAGATGTCCGGCACGCCCTGAAAAAAGGCGTCGACACTCTCGCCAACGCAGTCAAAGTTACCCTAGGTCCCAAGGGGCATTGCGTTGCCCTGGACAAAAAATGGGGCGCCCCGTCCGTGATTGACGACGGCGTGACCATCGCCAAAGACATCGACCTGCCGGACCCCTTTGAAAATATGGGCGCCCAGCTCGTCAAAGAAGCCGCCAGCAAGACCAACGATGCCTGCGGCGACGGCACCACCACCTCCACCGTGTTAGCCCACGCCATTATTACCCAGGGCTTCAAGAACATTGCCGCCGGGGCCGAATCCATGGCGCTGAAGCGCGGCATCTCCCAGGCCGTGGAAACGGTCATCGAGGAACTGAAACGGGCTTCCACCCAGGTCAAAGGACAGGAGCAGATTGCTCAGGTCGCCACCATCACCGCCAAAGACAAGAAAATCGGCGAGCTGATTGCCGAAGTGATGGAAAAGGTCGGCAAAGACGGCGTCATCACCGTGGAAGAGTCCAAGGGCATCACCTACGAAACCGAGTTCGTGGAAGGCATGCAGTTCGACCGCGGCTACGTGTCCGCTTACTTCGTGACTAACGCCGACAAAATGGAAACCGTCATCGAAGACCCCTACATTTTGATTACCGATAAGAAAATTTCCGCCGTGGCGGACATCCTGCCGGCGCTGGAGAAAATCCTCCAGGTCTCCAAGAACCTGCTCATCATCGCCGAGGACGTTGACGGCGAAGCCTTAGCCACCCTGGTGGTTAATAAACTGCGCGGCACCATCAACGTGCTGGCGGTCAAAGCCCCCGGGTTCGGCGACCGGCGCAAAGCCATGCTCGAAGACATCGCCATCCTCACCGGCGGACAGGTCATCTCCGAGGAAGTCGGCCGCAAGCTGGATTCCGTGACCGTGGAAGATTTGGGCCGCGCCCGCCGCGTCTCCTCCGATAAAGACAACACCACTATCGTCGAGGGCAAAGGCACCGAGGCGGACATCAAAGCCCGCATCAAGCAGATTAAAGCCCAGATTGAGGAAACCACTTCCGATTTCGACCGTGAGAAACTGCAGGAAAGAATGGCGAAACTCTCCGGCGGTGTGGCCGTCATTAAAGTCGGCGCTGCCACCGAAGTGGAACTGAAAGAACGCAAGCACCGGGTGGAAGATGCCCTGTCCGCCACCAAAGCGGCGGTCGAAGAAGGCATCCTGCCGGGCGGCGGCGTCGGGCTGCTGAACGCTTTACCCGCGCTGGATAAGCTCAAGGTCAACGGCGACGAAGCCACCGGTGTCGATATCATCCGCAAAGCAGTGGAAGAACCCATCCGCTGCATCGCCAACAACGCCGGCAAAGACGGTTCCGTCATCGTGGACGCCGTCAAGAAGTCCAAGAAAGGCGTGGGTTATGATGCCGATAAGGACGAATACGGCAACATGATCGAGAAAGGTATCATCGACCCGACCAAGGTGGTCCGCTCCGCGCTGCAGAACGCGGCTTCCATCGCCAGCATGGTGCTCATCACCGAATCCCTGGTTGCCGATATCCCGGAGAAAGAGAAAGCGGCAGCCCCGGGCGCCGGCGGTATGGGTGGCATGGGCGGTATGGACGGAATGTATTAGCCGCTGAAAGCGGATAATACCCAATTGCCAATAAACAAATACCAAAACCCCTTTACCCCACCCCTGAAGTAAAGAAAGCCCCGAGTCGCAAGACGAGGGGCTTCTTTTTGTTAACGTCATCCCGAAAATGACACGTTTAGCCGTTCTTCTTCGCTTCTTCCGTCATTTCGTACTTGCGGGGTTTTTTCTCCGGGTTGGGCAGCCGGGCGCCGTGTTTTTCTAAAATAGGCCAGATGTTCTTGGCAAACTGGTTGCCGAAGGTGGCGTTATCCGCCCGGGCAATGTGGCTGTTGGGGAACTGGCTGCGGATAATCTTCATGCAATCCATACTGCGGAAAGGTCCGATGGGGAGGCGCTGGATAATGGCATGCGCCATCGCCTCGTATTCCGGCTGCCGGTTGACGTGTACCGGTCTCTCTTTGTGAACCACCGGGAGACGGGGCAAATCTGGCGCCTTTTCCCTGACGGGCGCCGCGGCGGTAGTTTTGCCCTCGCCGTAGGAGACGATATGCAGATAACGGGCGGGTAAGAAATCGTTAAGCGCCCGGGAGTGGGTATCCGGACGGTCGGTCAAAAACCACATGAAAGGCAACGCCTGCTTGTCCGCCCAGTGAGCCTCCTGCTTAATCGCAGCGAACAACGCCACGTAGTCGCTATCATCGCTCAAGATGGCGATGTGGGAAATGCGCCGCGTCAGCAGGTCGGAAATAGCGTCCAGCACCAGCGCCATATCCGCCAGGTTCTTGGAGATAACCCCGTAGCCGTAGCGCTGGATGCCGTTCACGGTTACTTTAATCCCTGGGAGTTGATGGTCCGCCCAGAACTGCCAGAGACGGGTCTGGTCGGCGCGCACATACAGACGGACATTATCCGGCCGGGGAAAGTCCGCGGGCCACTGCGCGATGGTCGCCGTAATGGCATCTTTGGCAAATTCGGTCAGGTTTTCCACGTCCACATAGAGGGTGGTTACAGGCATGCTACACTTCCTTATTAATCAGATTTTCTACTTTTCGGGCGATACCAATTATTCCAGCGACAGGCTGACCTTGATGGCTCTATCCACCTCCGCCATTTTATCTGCACCTAACTCGCCGCATTTACTCTCCAGGCGGTCTTTATCTACGGTCAAAATTTGCGCCAGATTTATCACGCTGTTTTTCGGTAAGCCGCTTTCACGCATCGCAATGGGCACCAGGAATGGATACGCCTTGCCTTCTGCCGTGCTCACGGCGGCGACAATCGTGGTTTGCCCGGAACGATTCCCCGCGTTGTTTTGAATCACCAGCGCCGGGCGCCGGCCGCTTTGCTCGCTACCCCGGGCAGGCTGCCAGTTGACCCAGTAAATTTCGCCGCGCTTTATCTCTTCCATTCAGTATCTCTTAATACCGCTTCACTTTGCGCCCCAAAAGAAACTGACGCGGTTTCCAGGTTTTTCTTGCTCATCGCCCGGTAGCCTTCTTCCAGCTCTTTTTCCAGCCGCTGCTTCGCCAGTTCCTGCAGGCACGCCGCCACTACTTTGCTGCGACTGGTCTTTTTTTCTTTAGCAATCGTGTCTGCCAGTTTTACCAGGCTCCGCGGCACGCTGACGGTGAGTTTTACGGACTCAGTGCTCATAATAAATCTCCATAACAATATTATGCATTATTATCTTACTGATAAATAAGCATAATGTCAACCGGCTAAAGCGGATAGAGGATTATATCTTCAGCAAATCCAGCAGGTTGCTATCGGGTTTCACCGGACCGACGACCGAGAGCCGTAACTTGTCGCTGACCAGCGTTTCGCGGGCGAATTGCGCCATATCTAAAGCGGTAATCGCGTCGATTTTCGCCACCACTTCTTCCACGCTGAGCACCCGGTCGCTGAGTACTTCCTGTCCGCCGGTCCAGCCCGCCACGCTGCGGCTGTCTTCCATTCGCAGGAGAATACGGCCTTTGGAAAGCTCTTTCGCCTTGGTCAGCTCTTCCTGCCCTACCGGTTCTTTAAGAAGCGCCAACTGGTGGAGAATCGCCTCGACGCCCGTTGCCAGGTTGTGGTTATCCACTCCGGCGTAAATGGTCAGCGCGCCGCAATCCTGAAAATGGTCGACATAGCTGTGAATGTTATAAACCAGACCCAGCTTGTCCCGCACCTCGAGGAAAAGCCGGCTGCTCATCCCCTCTCCCAGGATGACGTTCAGCAGGTCGGAGGTAAAACGGCGCGGGTCGCGGAGCGAAACACCCGGGATCGCCAGGCAGAGATGCGTCTGCTCGGTCTCCCGGCACACCAGCGCCAGCCGGGGGTTTTCTTTCTCGATATAAGGCACGTACGGACGGCACGGACTTTTCGTCTTCCAGCCGCCCAGTAACCTGTCCACGGCGACGACGGCGGCTGCGGTTTCAATATTCCCGGCGATGCTGACCACGGTGGTGGCGGGCGAGTATCCCTCGGCGATATAAGCCAGCATCTGCGCACGGGTGATGGCGGAAACCGTCTCCCTGCTCCCGGCGACATCGCGCCCCAACGGGTGCCGCGGCCACAGGATTTCATCGATTTTCATCCCAACGAGCTGCTGGGGCGTGTCCAGACTCATCCCAATTTCTTCGATGATGACGCGGCGTTCTTTTTCGATGTCGTCTTTAGCGAATTTGGAGTTGAGCACCATATCTACCAGGACGTCGAGCGCAATTTCAAAATGCGGCTGCGCCACCTTGCACCAGTAAACCGTAATTTCCTTATCGGTGCCGCCGTTAAGGATGCCGCCCACGCCTTCGATGGCGGCGGAGATATCTTTAGAGAAGGGGCGTTTTTTTGTGCCGCGGAAGACGAGGTGTTCGATAAAGTGGGAGATGCCGGCTTCCGGGTCGGTTTCGTACCTTGCCCCGACACCCAGATAAAGGCACACGGATACCGACCGCGTATGGGGCATGGGGCTGATTATTACTCTTAAGCCGTTAGCGAGCGTGGTTTTTTGGTACAAATCAGTATCCTATATATTAATTCTAAAGCACAAGTGCGTTTTGGTCAATCTTTATGTAAACAGCAAAGATAAATACTCGCTGGCGGTAAACCATTAGGCTGCCTCAAAACGTAATTATCGACCAGACATCATTATCTCGCTGGTAGTTGACGGAATGACCGAATTTGAGCTACATTTAATAAGTGGCACGCGGTATTACCCGTGCTTGTGGTGCCGAGTGCCGAAGTGGCGGAATGGCAGACGCGCTACGTTCAGGGCGTAGTGTCCATAACCGGGCGTGAGAGTTCAAATCTCTCCTTCGGCACCACTTTTTTTGCGCTTGTAGCTCAGTTTGGATAGAGCGCAGCCCTGCGGAGGCTGAGGTCGTGGGTTCGAACCCCACCAAGCGTACCATTTACCTGCGGGCGGTTAGCTCAGCTGGTTAGAGCACCTGCTTTACACGCAGGGGGTCAGGGGTTCGAGTCCCTTACTGCCCATTTTAGCTTCAAAACTATCCCCCCGTCCAGAAATTTATTGTTTGATAAATTAGTGGCGGATATGCACATCGCTAAAAGTAACCGGATCCTTGACTGAAAATTGCCGTATATATCCACGCAATTACCTTTTCACGGGGTGCTTCTCGTAAAATAGAACCAGGTTGCTAAGCAGAGTGGCTGAAAATCACCCGGGCGCCGGTGGCGGTGGCCAGATTCTTGACCTTTTGCAACGATGCCATCGCCATGGTGGAGTCGACGAATATCCCCGGAATTATTTCTTTTTCGATGTTTTCTTCTAAGTACACGCAGTCTCCGGTGAAAATAACGGCTGAATCCGGCGCTAATTTCATCAGCAGCGACTGGTGCCCGGGAGTATGACCCGGTGTCGCGATTGCCTTGAAGCCGGGCAGTAAAGCCGTATCGCCGTCCACCATCTGCCAGTTGATACCCGGGGAATCGTAATAGTGACGGCGATATACCGCCGCGGCTGCTGGTGAAGGATTAATCGCATACCCGTATTCCTGCCGCTGGATAAACACCCGGGCGTTCTTGAAATACCTGAGCATCCCGGAATGGTCGAAATGCAAGTGGGATAAGAATACATAATCGATATCCTCAGCCCGCATTCCGAGGTTACGCAAACGGTGCAACAGGTTGTCTTCGGCACGCACCCGGATATTCTCGTCCATCAAATCCAGGAAGGCTTGGTCATCGGGGTCAACCCCGGCGTCGAAAAGCAGATTGCCATTCTCCGACCTTATCAGAAAAGCGAACATCGGCACCGCCACTTTTTCCCCCGTGCCGACGCCGCAGGTCAGAACAGCACCCTTATCTACAATAATCGTCCCGCAATTCAGCGGAAATACCTTATGAGTAAACATTTAATTTCTTCATCGCAACACTACCGTCACGGGATAACGCCGCCGTCTTTTAGCTGCGCGATTTCCTCCCAGCTATACCCTAGTTCCAGCAGCGTTTCTTCAGTGTGCTGACTGAAATCCGGCGCGGGCAAACGGTAAACAGCAGGTGTCTCGCTCAAGCTCATCAGATTGGCAAGAATTTCCATCTGCCCGTGAACCGGGTGCTCAAATTTAACGAAATAGTTATTCGCCCTCGCCTGCGGATCGTGTACCACATCCTTGATCCTTTGCTGCACCGCAAAAGGCACGCCCCACTGCAGCAACCGTCGGTAAATATCCGCCAGCGCGAACCGCGCAAAGGCTTGCTTGACGATATAAAATAATTCCTTGTGGTGTTTGGTTCTGATTTCGTGACGGCTGAAACGCGGGTCGTCGATCAGATTTTCTATACCCAGCGCGTTGCAGACTTTCGCCCAATAGCGGTCCGGTTGCAGAACGTTCAAGTGGACGATACGTCCATCCCGCGTGGGGTAGGCGCCGTATAACGGGTTGGGAAGATTGGACTTGGTATGCTCCCAGAGCTTATCGTAAGCTTCACGGACGTTATTAACCAGCTTTGACTTCTCATTGGCGACCGGGTCCGGGTTTTCCGGGCTGTCGGCATTCAAATCCAGGAAATCCTGCCCGGTCACGAGAGCGCCGGAAATATCGAAGGACAACTGGTACAAGCCCGCGGACAGCAATGATACCTCTACTTCCTGCCCAACGCCGGTCTTCTGCCGGTGGAACAAGGCGGTCATTATGGCGCCGTAAAGGCCTAAACCGGCAATGGTATCGCCGAGCCCGGCGCGGTACCCGGTATCGATAACCCCCGCCGGGAGTGTGGCTTTATTGACCCCGGCGCGGTTCCAATAAGCGGTCTGGTCGAAAGCCGGCGCATCACACTCGTCTCCTTTTTGGCCGAAGCCCGTAATGGATGCGTAGATAATCTTCGGATTGATAGCTTTTAATTTCTGGTAGCTGCAGTTGAATTTATCCCTTTCGTAGACGCGCAAATTGGTGACAAAGACATCTGCGGAAGCTACCAGTTTGTATAATATCTCCTGCCCTCTGGCTTGCGACAGGTCGAGGGCAACGCTCTTCTTGTTACGATTAAAAATTTCCAAGTTGTAATTAATCTCCGAGGGGACCGCGGTCACTCCTTTGACATCATTTAAATAACTCCGCCAGAAATCGCCGCCTTTAGTGTTTTCAATGTGAATAACATCGGCGCCAAAGTCCGCCAGGTGCCGGGCGCATAGCGGCGCGGCGATTACCTGTGAAGCGTCAACGACTTTTATACCTGCCAGCGGGCTGACCATCTCGCTTAATCCTCAAATTATGTCCGGTAAATGCGCTTATGCCAGTTTTTTCCACAGGGCATTACGCGCGGCGTACATATCGGTTTTCACGACGGTTTCATTATCAAACAGCATCGTGGTTTTTTTCTTTACGTCATATTGAGGCCACAGCGGGATACCGGGATGGTTAGGATTACCGCTACGGGCAAAATTAATCCAGGCATCCATCATCATCGAACTCAAGCGGAGGGTTTCCTCGGTTTTCTTAGGGAATAATTTTAAAGTATTCGTGCCTTCAACTCCGGTAAAAGAGCCGAAGACAAAGGCGATTTCCAGGCCGTGTACCGCCCCTAGTTTTTCGGGCAGTTCGGGGTTTTTCCAGTTGAAAAGATAGGAGTAAACGTTGGGCTGATATTTTGCCTGCGCTTCCAGATATTGCATCACCGGCACCCGGAAGAAATAATCCGTGTTAAATTGTTCCCAGGCGTAACGCAGGGTATTGAACGGCGTCAGCCCAATTTCCGCGGCATACGTTTTATATATCTTCTCGACCACGTCGTCATTTTCCCCGATACTGCTGCGGTAGTAGCGAACCCTCTTTTTGAAATCTTTTTCATCGATACTGTCTACGGAGGGATCTATCAGGCTGAATAAAGCGCCCTCGTTCTCATTGGTCCCGGCAATCAACTCGATATTCCGGGCAGCGCCTTGCCGGATGGCTTCGTAAGGATGGACCGGCAGCACATCGCCATCAACAAACGGAGGGTAAACATCAAAGACAAAACGGCTGACTGTAACCTGTTGATAAGCGTCCAGGAGCTTCTGCACGTCCAGGGCACGTAAAGCCTCCATATCGCCGTAGCCTACTCCCAGCGCCGCGAAAAACCGCCTGCTCACCGCTTCGCCGTACTCCGGACGGGAGCGGTTAGGGGTGCAGACGTTGCTCTCTAAAATCGCCCGCTTGAAAAGTCCTTTTGCCCGCGGCATTGCCATCAAACAGGAAATGCTCAAAGCCCCGGCGGACTCGCCGAAAACCGTGATATTGGACGGGTCGCCGCCGAAGGCGGCAATATTTTGTTTCACCCACTTCAGCGCTTCCACCTGGTCCAGCAGCCCGACATTGGCGGTTTTCCCCGGCACGTAAAGAAAACCGAGCGGACCCAGCCGGTAGTTCATATTCACAAAAACCACGTCGCCCCGCGTGGCAATAATTTGCCCGTCATAATCGGCGTTGCTGCCGGTCTTCAGCGCCCCGCCGTGAATCCACACCATCACCGGTCTTTTCTTATCGTCCAACCCCGGCGTCCAGATGTTCAGAGTCAGGCATTGCGCCTCGCTTTGCTTCCAGTTGGATACGGCATATTCCGGCAGACCGGGAATCTGAGGAACAATCGGACTGTTGGCAGTGGCATCCAGGATATTTGACCAGGGGGCAACCGGCTGCGGCGGCGCGAAACGGTTCTTTCCCACCGGCGGCGCGGCGTACGGAATACCGCGGAAAATGTTGATGTCGCCGCTCTTATACCCGAATATTTTGCCATATTTCGTATTGACGATATTATGCTTTTTCATATTTTTCACTTCATCTTTCTTAGATATCGCTATCCACAAGAGAGATATATTTTCAGGTTAATACTGATATTAAATCCCTGTCTATTGGCTTAACACACTTTCCAACACGTAATCAACGAACAACTGCCCGACGAAATTTGTTTCGTCTCGGCTGGTGGTAATCACGCATATCAGGTCAGAACCCGGAGCGATAAAAATCCGCTGTCCAAGGTACCCTGCGGCATTGTAGTACTCAAAGGTTGTATTGACCCACCATAAATAACCGTAGTTGCTGCCGATGTTGCGGGTGGACTCTTGGACCCAATAGGCGGATACAATTTGCTTGCCGTCCCAGGCGCCGTTATTCAGAAAAAGATAACCGAATTTCGCCATATCGCGAGGCGTCAAGTATAGATTCGTGCCGCCAGACGCAATCCCCCGGGAATCTTTTTCCCAATTCGCCGAGGTGATACCGAGCGGCTCGAACAGGTATTTTTGCGCGAAAACATCGGTGCTCATACCGGTGGCGCGCGTAATAATCGCCGAGAGCACCTGGGTGTTGCCGGTGTTATAGGTAAAATGCGTACCGGGGACATACGCCATCGGGCAATCGAGCACATATTGTACATAGTTGCCGCTCGCAATCGCCTGGCTGAGGGAGTTTCGCGAGTCGGCATAGCCGTAGCTGATTTCATCCCATTCAAAACCCGCCGTCATCGTCAGCAGATGCTCGACGGTCATATTACTTTTATTTGCATCCATATTGGCAATCGTTACCTCCGTGAAAAAATCGACTACTTTCTGGTCAACGCTTTGAATAAAGCCTTTATCGATAGCAATGCCAACCAACGTGGAGGTAACACTTTTGGTCACGGAATAGAGTATGTGCGGAGAGTCGCTATCGTACAGGATATCGTTGGGGTATTCTTCCCATACCAGATAACCGTTATGGATTACCAATATTGAATCGATGCCGTGGTTGCCGGTTTGAATCAGGTCCATCATCTCCTGCAGCCTGGTTTCATTCATACCCTGTTCCGCCGGGGTCGCGCTACGCCAGGCGACCGTCGGCCAGTATTTGGCTTCCGGGGTGTTTTCGTCGCCGCCGTCAGTCGTGCAGGAAGAGGCAGACAGCAAAGCGACTAAAGCAAAAGCGGATAAAATACGAAGGAAGATTTTCATGACATTCTCCGTTTTATCGAATCGGACGTCCCCGGTTATGTCAACAATTTACCTGACGCGCTCCGCCGGACAGGCGGGGAAACCGTTTTGCTCTGCGGGGTTAAGGTTAACCCCGCAGAGCAAAGGAGGAAAGAGCGAGGATTCTATTTACTTATATTGTGCCTGAATGTCTTTGTCAATCCAGAGGAATTTGACTCTGCCCGAACCACCCAGCTGCAGCGACGGGCCCATGCTCATTTCACCGTGGAAGCCCATGAGATACGGCTGCCACAGTGTGACCGTGGTACGGGTGGGCAGAGGCACCTGCCAGACCAGCTTGTTCGTCCGGAGGTATTCCTGCCGGAGGGCTTCATACGCTGCGGTCGTGTCGGTCATCTTGGAGTACCGGGACATAAAGTCAAGAGCCAGCGGGTCACGGGCGCGGGAGAAATTGTAGATATCGGCTAACCCGCCGTTGTTTGCGTAGACCATCGCATCGGTCGGGGAACTGTTACCCCACCAGGTGTAAACGGCATTTTTATAGGCATAGGTGAAAACCAATGTGGTTCCCAGACCGGGTTCGATGGGAGCGATGTTCACGTTAATACTAGCCGTTTTCCATTGTTCTACCAGCAAGGTCAGGTGTTCGATATCTACCACATAGGTCGCGCCAATCTGGCAATCGAAGGTAATACCGTTGGGATAGCCGGCTTCAGCCAGTAGCTGTTTCGCTTTGTCAGGATGGTATTCGTACAGTTCGCGGACATCTTCCGGCATCTGGGCGCGGGGGGTATATGCCGGCATATCGGGCAGCACCGGCCAGGCATCTACCACGGCATTGCCCTTGTAGTAGTCCCGCACAATCGCGTCTCTATCGATACCCATCGAGATTGCCTGTCGCACTTTGACATTGTTGAAGGGGGCGATATCGGTACGCATAAACATTACGTAAGCTCCGGTGGGGGAGAGCTTCCGGCTCTTCAATTCGGGGTTGGTGTTGAGCATCTGAATCGCAACATCCCAGTCAACCGTCATAAAGTCAATCTTGTGCGTACGCAGCGCGGACTGCGCCACTTTAGCGTCCGGGATGATGATGCCGAGTTCTCCATCCAGATACGGTAATTGGTTGCCCGGGTGCACCGGGTCTTCCATCCAGTAATTAGGATTCTTGACCCAGGTGACAGATGAATCGGCGACCACATCGGAGACAATCCACGGACCAGTGCCGCAGGCATTACGCCAGTTCTGCATATCGTAGGCGGCGCCTTCGGAGGACTCAATGAAGAACCATTGGGCGTCTTCGAAAATGGGTTTGGGAGCGCTCAATAACCTATACTCCACGGTCCATTTGTCCTTGGCAATGCAGGCTCGGGGAGCATAGAACGGATATTTGACACCCTTCAAGTAAGCTACCCAGGCGTCAAATTCGGCGTCGGTCCTGCCCGCGGCTTTAGCGTCGGCTCTGGCTTTATCCATCCCGGCGGTATTGGTCCATTCGGTAAAACCGTAGAAAACGAACCGGGTGTCTTTCTGCCCGCGCTGGTAGCTGTAGACGACGTCGTTAGCGGTCATTTCTTTACCGTTGGCGGGGGCTTTGTTCTGGAAGCGCACGCCGTGCCGGATGTTGAGAATCAAAGTAGTTAAATCGGCAACCTGCCAGCTCTCTGCCAGATGTCCTTTAACGTACTGCGGCGCCACCCACGGTACCCCGAAACCAAATTCGTTGGTACCGGCGGGACCTTTAGACCAGTCGGCTTCAATCAGTTTTTCATAAACCATATCCGCCGTACCGGCGCCGATAGATGAGATTAACGGGTCGAAATAAAGCGTGGTGCCCCAGGCGAATCTAATGGTGCTGCCATACTGCGGCTCGTCCGGGGACGAGGTAGGGGGCGCCGTCGTTGTCTGTGCCGTCGTGGTTGGAACAGTGCCGGTCGTCGTTGGAGCCGTAGTATGCACCGTGCCGGTAACCGTCTGTGAGGTTGGCGTAGTGGTTTCACTGGTTTTGCACGCGGCTAGAACCAGTGCCGCGATGGTGAGTACTGTTACCACCAGTACTATTAGTTTTTTCACAAATTTTCCTCCTTTTGATAATTTTGCCGGACTAATCTGAATTCTTGATTTCTGCCGATATTCTTTTATCCTCCCTTTTTACTATTATTTATTGCCATTTTATAACTGCCTGTCCCCCCTCTGAGCTTAGGGTCGATTAAATCTCTGATGGCATCACCGAATACGTTGACAGAAAATACCACCAGCATAATCGCCAGACCGGGGAAAATCGCCAGCCACCATCCCTGGAGCATATAAAGCGTGCCGTCGCGGGAAAGCATCGAGCCCCAACTGGCGGCCGGCGGCGGCACCCCGAAACCAAGAAAACTCAAACCGGCTTCCGCCAGGATATTACCGGCGATGGAAACGCTAAAAACGATAATCAACACAGGTAAAATATTGGGGATGATGTGACGGAAAATAATGCGAATAGTACCGCCGCCCGTTGCGACCGCCGCGCTAACATAAATTGCTTCCCTTGTCACCAAAACCGCGCTTCTCACCACCCGCGACCAGAGTATGCCGCCAAGTATCCCCAGCGTAATGGTAATCTGCCACAGACCGGAGCCAATAGTGGAGACGATAATCATCAGCAATATCAATCCCGGAAAACTGATGGCGATATCCACAAACCGCTGAATCACTAAATCAAAATATCTGCCCATATAACCGGAGAAGATACCAAGGATGCCGGCAACCAGCACATTTATTAAACTCGCCCCCAGCCCGATGAAATATGATATCCTTGCGCCGTAAATGATGCGGGTAAGCAAATCCCGCCCGAGGTTGTCGGCACCGAGCAGATATTTGGCGGAGGGCGGGGAAAGTTTATCCATAATATGGGTTTCGCTGGGAGAATACGGCGCGATAAAATTGGCGAATATCGCCACCAGGAGAAACAGCAATGCCACTATCAACCCGAAAGCTCCCAGCGGTTTTTCTTTAAATAGCCGGGTGAAAACATCCCTGAGGAAACTCTTTTTCTTCGTTTGTGGAGCGGTTCCATTAACGGCTGCCATATTTTCCCTTTTCTCAATCTATCTCTATTTATATCTTATGCGGGGGTCCAGCCAGGCATAGCTGAGGTCGGTTAATAAAATAATTAGCATCCCTATCAAGCCAAAGAGGGCGCTCATCCCGGTGATAATGGGATAATCACGCCGCAGAATAGAATCTACAAACAGGCGCCCCATGCCGGGGAGATTGAAGATTTGCTCGATAATAACGGAACCGCTGATCATTACCGGTATTTGCCCGGCGATAATCGTTACCACCGGGATAAAGGCGTTTCTTAAAACGTGGCGGGTGATGACAAACCTTTCTTTCAACCCCTTTGCCCAGGCGGTGCGCACGTAATCCTGTCTTAGAACGTCCAGCACGGTGGTGCGCAACATCCGCATCTCCACGGCCGCCATGCTGATTCCCAGTATTATCGACGGAATGATAAATTGCGCGAGATTGCCCGCGGGGTCCCGGCTGAAAGGAATATATTGAATCGGCGGCGACCAGTTCCACCAGACTGACGGAAAGACCACCACCATGATGCCTAACCAGAAAACCGGCACGGCTACAAAAAGGAGCGTGGAGCCGCGGGTCACATAGTCCAGGAAACTGTCCTGACGCACGGCGGAAACAATTCCTATAGGAAGCGCAATTAATTGGGCAATGATAAAAGCAAACACTCCTAACTCAAAAGTAATCGGGACCCTGACGGCAACTTCTTCAATAATAACTTTTTCAGTCCAGAATGACTTCCCCAAATCCCCTCTCAGGAAATGGCTTAACCAATTCCAATACTGGGTCAGAATCGGCTGGTCTAACCCTAACTTATGACGGATAATATCCGGAGTAGCGGTGGCGGCATTTTCATAAGGGGCTTGCGCCGCCATCATCTCGATAATACTGCCCGGGGTCAAACGCACCATTAAAAATATCAAGAACGTTAACAGCAGAAAAGTTGGAATCAGCAACAGGCTCCGTCGAATAATGTAATTTAACATTCTCTCCGCATACTTTCCTTGTTAAATTTACCGTGAATCGGATTACCCGGGTACATAAATCAGCCGCCACCTTATACTGACTCATGTCCCCAATTACGCCCTCCATTACTCAACTAGAAGGAACGTTTGTTCCATCTAAAATATCACGATTGTTGTTTAATTGTCAATACCTCCCGTCAAATATTTTTTCCGCCGATAAATTTTTGCTCTTTAACTGAAAAAATCCGCGGCTTAAACTTAGGGAAATAACTTCCTTACCTCAAGTGTATTGACAGTAAAAACTGTTGCGTATATTATTTTGAACATACAACTTAAAATTAGACACAAGCTTGACACGAGCGATTCCAGGCACCAGGCTTCCCGACGCTGTATGATATGGTGGTAATAACAGCGTTCAACTAAATTCTAGATTTTGGAGTGCGTCATTGTCATCGGATGAAATCGAGATAAAAGGTTTCTGCCCGCCGCGTTTTGCCGCGGTGAAAGATGCCTTCGAAAAGAACTTCCGGGAAGGCAAGGAAATCGGAGCTTCCTGCGCCGTGACCATCGATGGGGAATTTGTCATCGATATCTGGGCAGGGTATGCGGACGCCGATAACTCCCGGCTGTGGGAAAAAGACACTATCGTTAATGTCTGGTCCACTACTAAGGTAATGACGGCTTTGTGCGCTCACCTGCTGGTAGACCGCGGACTGCTCGACCTGAACGCGCCGGTAGCGAAGTACTGGACGGAGTTCGCACAGGCAGGCAAGGAAAAATTACCCGTAAAGTTTCTGCTCAGCCATATGTCAGGGATGGCGGGCTGGGACCGCCAGTTTTCCATTGAAGACCTGTATAAATGGGATTATATGTGCCGACTGCTGGCGGAGCAAGCTCCATGGTGGGAGCCCGGGACCTGCGCCGGTTACCACGCCATCAGCTTCGGTTATCTGATTGGTGAAATCGTGCGCCGTATCACCGGCAGCAGTCTGGGCACATTTTTCCAAAAAGAAATCGCCGGGCCTTTGAAAGCCGATTTTCATATCGGGCTGCCGGCGGCATTTGACTCCCGGGTAGCGGAGTTGATTACTTATCCTTCGCCAATACATGGCGATGCCAACTATGTGGACCCGGAATGGGTAAAACAACATTTTCCCATCAACGCCAAAGTATTTTTAAATAGCCCGCCCATCACCGAGGAGGTTACCGGCAGCCGGCAGTGGCGGGCGGCGGAAATCCCCTCTACCAACGGACACGGCAACGCCCGTTCAGTAGCAAGGGTAGCTTCCGTGCTGGCGTGTGGCGGAAAAGTGGGCAATTCCCGTCTGCTATCGCAAAAAACCATCGAAAAATCGCTGGAGGAGCAGTTCCACGGTACGGACCTGGCGCTGATGCTGCCGATCAGCTGGGGTTTAGGCTGGGGACTGAATTGCCCGGAGCGGTGGGTCAGCCCTAACCCGCGGAGTTTTTACTGGAGCGGCGCCGGTGGCTCGGTGGTGGTAATGGACCTGGACGCGCGGCTGAGTTATGCGTACGTCATGAATAAAATGGAGCCGGGTGTATCCATCAAGTCGCGGTCGAAGAAAATTAATGAAGCGCTCTATGCGTCATTGTAGACCGCCAGTAGATAAGAATATTCAAAAACTACCTACCTCACGAGAAAATATTGACAATAAAAACCTGAAATGATAAAATTCAGAACAATCGTTCAAACAAAATTTTGACACGCGGGTGCGCTATGACAGACATAATTCGTACTTATATCAACAACGAAAAATTAGTTCAGGCTAAAAGAAAACACATCGCCGAATGCGCCGCGGTTTTATTCGCCAAGCAGGGCTTTGACGCCACTTCGTTACGGGATATCTCCAATGCCTGCTCGATGCCGCTCGGCTCGATTTATAATTATCTCAGCACCAAAGAAGACATCCTGCACTTCATTTGCGAAACCGCCTCGCTCGACTGGAAACCGATTTTTAAAGATGTTTTAGAACAGCATCAGGATGCTACGGCGACCGAGCTGCTGCGTATGTGCATCGAAGCCTGGTATCGCTACGCCGATGAAGTCCAGGAACAGAATATGTTCTTTGACCGTGAAATACGTAATTTCTCCTCTGAAGACAGAAGGACACTTTTACAGTCGCAGGCTTCCATCGCCTTTTTCTTCGAAGATTTACTGCAGAGGGGCATCAAGTCGGGAGAATTCAAAATCGAATCCCCGGTTTGCGTCGCCCATAATATTCTGATGGCAGGAATAAACTGGGGACAGAGACGCTGGTTTTTACGGCCCAGGTTCACCCTGGACCAATACATCAAACTGCAATCTGACCTGATAATTAATTCCATTAGGGCTGACCGCCAGCCCTAATACAGCATCATTAACAGAAAAAGAAAGGAGACCAAAAAACGGTCTCCTTTCTTTTTTAACGCTAATTCTTCTATTTAGGAGCGTCGGGGTTTTCGAACAGGGTGGTCATTCCCTGACCGAAACCAATACATTGCGTGGACAGCCCGTAACGCTTGTTACTGCGCTTGAGTTCTTTGCAGACCGTCATAATCAGCCGGGCGCCGGTAGCGCCGATGGGGTGACCGATACCGATACTACCGCCGTTGACGTTGACTTTAGATTCAGGAATGCCGACTTCTTTCAGAGTAGTGATCACCTGGCAGGCAAAAGCCTCGTTGAACTCCACCCGGTCAATCTGCTCGGGGGCAAGTTTAAACCGCTTGAGGGCTTGCTTGGTGGACACCACCGGGCCGATACCCATCAGTTGCTGTTTGACGCCGCCGTTACCCCAGCCGATAACTCTCGCCAGGAATTCGATACCCAGTTTCAGCGCCATTTCTTCCGCCATAATTAAAACCGCGGATGCGCCGGCATTGGTGGGGCAGGAATTCCCCGCCGTAATCATCAGTTCTTTGCCGCCATAGCTCTGGATGCCTTTGACAATCGGCAGCTTGGCAAGCCCTTCCATAGTAGTATTGCCCCGGACGCTCTCATCGCGGTCGAGGGTAATCATCGGGCCTTTCTCGTTCGGGAGCCAGTTGCCCATGTCGTCGAACACCGGGTCTTCAACTTCGACCGGAATTACTTCGTCCTTGTAGATGCCGGCGTCGTAGGCTTTGGCCAGTTTATGCTGGCTCCGCATGGAGAATGCGTCCAATTCTTCACGGGTCAAACCGTACATATCGCAGACATTCTGAGCGGTCTGGACCATCGAGGCTAAGGGCGGCGAGTCCAGAACGTAATCCGGAATCGGGACTGAAAAATAATCAAAATGGTCGGCGGGCATGTTACGCTGCAGCGGGGTCGGCTGTAAAATCCGGGGGTTGAAAGAATCGCGGCGGGTGGTTTGCCTGGGAGCGGCGTTACCCAGCAGTGAGCGTCCCATGCGCTCTACCCCGAAAGCGATGCCGCAATCGTACTCCCCCAGCATAATGCCCATCGTGATGCGGGCAGCGCTCTCCTGACTGCCGGCGCAAGCACGGTTGGTAGAGAAATTGCACACTTCGTAGGGTAATCCAGCCAGACGTGCCACATAATTCGGCGTGGAGGCCTCGGGGGTTTGCTCCCCCATACCGATACCGAACTCATGAATCATCGTGGGTTTTACTTTAGGGTTTCTCGCCAGGAGCGCTTTTACAACCTGCGCCCCCAGCTCATCCATGCGCGCGGCTTCCAGCTTCCCTTTCCCACCTTTAGAGAATGGGGTGCGCACACCATCGACAATAACTACATTCCTTGTTTGCATCCTGCTCCTTCATATTTTTTATCGGGTGAATGAAAATACATTACCTGTGTTCTGACTCAAGATGATAACAATAAACGCAGGGTGTTGTCAAAAACCGGCGCCGGGAGTTCTGGCATAATCTAATCAGGGTTGCATCCACCTCGTACACCCCCGTTATCACGATAACCGACTAATTTATTAATACTGGAAGGTTGCCACCAAAGAAAAATTTTGTTATTGTAACGATAGTCATAGGTGGCGGTATTCGCTTTAGCTATTTCCAATCCCCAGTTAAGAGGTCTCGTGAATTACGCTGTGGTTATACTTGTCCGTATGCCACCGACGTCACCGCATTATAAAAACATACACCCCCATTATGATTAAGGGTAGCAAACAATGAAAAGTAAAATTTTAACAATACTCGCTGGTATTCTAGCGCTGATTGTATTATTCAGCGGCGGAATTTTTAAAGCAAAATACGACTCTACAGTTGCGGAAAGAGATGCGGCTTTGGTAAAACTCTCAAAAGCCCAGTCTGATTTGAAAACCTCGCAGCAACTCATAAAAATACTACAGGCATCCGGGACTAACACCGCTGTACAGACAACACCTACGGATGTCACAGAAGTATCCTGGAACCCAATATTGTTTATCAATAAAGAATACCAGTTCAAATTACATTATCCGTCTACCTGGAGAATCACTAACCAAAACCGACTCCCCACTTTACCGGTGGAAATCCAATATGATGGCAAAACCACGGTACCGGGGTCATGGGTTTCAATTATTAAAAATTCCAGCGCCAACCAATGGACTGACATGCCGATAGACGAGGTGGTTACTAAGATTTTTCTTGATGCCGAGGTCGTAACCGCCGGCACAACCGTATTGGTAGATAACAGTACGGCTGCCGCCTATTGCGAATTTTATGCCACTGTGGATACTTACCCGATGCACTGTTATGTTGTCGGCTACATCGACAACAACCGGTGGATTTTATTCGTCGTTTGGACGGTTGAGAGTACTGTCCCGTGGGAAGGCGAAACGATGCGGCAGATCGCCCATACTCTGAACAAAGCCGCACCGGCTGAGGTAGCATCTACCGGGATTTTTACCAATACAAAGTATAATTTTTCTATAAAATACGACCCGATTTGGGTAAGTTTCGACGCCGCAACGGTAAAACACCCCGATATCGTCTGTCACTTTGCTTCGGCACGGTATATATGCCCGGGACTCCGCGTCAGTGTACTGCCCGCAAGCAAAGCCGCCACGCTGACCGCCTTGTTGCCTACGATAACCTGGGACCCCAATACCGTAGTTACCGGTACAGGAACCTCATCATTAGCAGATGGCACCGAGGTTACGGCTGCCACCATGAAGTATATCGCACCGGATGGAGAAACCCTTGATGCAATTGCCTACGGTTTCATTAAAAATGATTCGTGGTTTGTACTTTTTATCTATAATCATCCTAACCTGGGGACAGTAGATAGTCTAAAACCAAATACTATATTGCAAGAATGGGTTTTTAATTGAATTCTATTTTACCGCCATAATAACCTTGACAGTTGTTACTTCGTACCCTCGAATTATGGTTACAACCATTTATGGGGAAAAAGAATAGCAAACGCAGTTATGTTAAATAACGATACTTTACAATAAGTGATTTTTAGCTTCGATTTTTGGAGGCGACGGCCGGATTTGAACCGGCGAATGGGAGTTTTGCAGACTCCTGCCTTGCCACTTGGCTACGTCGCCATTTTGAAACGTCTTATTCATTGTAGCCAAAATCAACGCCGCTTGCAACCACTATCGCGGCGAAGCACCTCTACACGTTTGACCCCGAAAGCTCAAGGTAGTAGGATAAATGCCAGCGGAAATGGTAAGGGCAACCGATGAAAAAAATACTGGTAGTCGATGACGAAAAGAAAATTGTCGAAATCATAAAAGCTTACCTGGAAAAGGAAGGGTACGCCGTGATTGCCGCTTACGACGGGAAAGCGGCACTGGAAGCGGTCAAAGCGCAACGCCCCGATCTGCTCGTCCTCGACCTGATGCTGCCCCAGGTTTCCGGCTGGGATGTCTGCCGCGAGATACGCAAGGATTCTGCCGTGCCGGTGATTATGCTCACCGCCCGTGATGATGTGACCGATAAAATCATCGGGCTGGAGCTGGGAGCCGACGACTACATGACCAAACCTTTCGACCCGAAAGAGCTGGTCTCCCGGGTGCGCGCCGTCCTCAGGCGGACAGAGATTCAATCCCCGAAAAAACCTTTAATCAACATCGGGGAACTGACGATTGATACCGAAAAAAGACAGGTAACCCTGGCGGGCAGGCATATCGAACTAACCGCGCTCGAATTCCAGTTGCTGCTGGTAATGGCGGAAAATCCCGGCATTGTTTTCAGCCGCATGCAGCTGCTGGACAAAGCCCAGGGCGAAGCCTATGAAGCCTACGAACGCACTATCGACAGCCACATTAAAAACCTGCGTAAAAAAGTGGAACCAAACCCCGACCAACCGAGATATATCATCACCGTGCGTGGCGTCGGCTACAAAGTGATGGAGTCCCCGGGTGCGTAGGCTCAGTTGGAAGCTCTGGACGGCGCTGCTGCTGGTAGTGCTGTTATCCGTGGGGCTGATGGCGTTGCTCACCGGTGTCGCCGCGAACCTGGAGTTCCAGCAGTATATCAGCCAGGGCAATACTGCCTATGTAAATAACCTGGCGAAAAACCTGTGGGATTATTACGAAAGCCAGGGCAACTGGAGCGGCATCCAATCAGTCGTTGTCTCCGCCCTGCGTTCCGATAGCGAGCGTATTATCCTGGCGGACGCTGCCGGGAAAATCGTGGCGGATACAGACTCTCAGCTCGTCGGGAAAACGGCGGGCAGTTCCGGACTCGAAGACGGCACCGCTGTAAAATCCGGGAGCGCTACCGTGGGCGCGTTGTGGGTACTGACTTCAGGAGAAACCGTAAACAGCCCCGGCGCCCGGAAAGGCTATATGGGAGGCGCCAATTCAGCGTCAGCGGCGACTACCACCATTATCGCTAACCCCGAAGAGGTTTATATCAGTAATGTTAACCGCGCCACGATTATTGCCGGGGTCATTTCGGTCGTTTTCGCGCTGCTATTGGGCTGGGTGCTGACGCGGCAGATTACCCGGCCGGTGCTGGCGCTGAACTACGGCGCCCGGCAGATTGCGCAGGGCGAATTAAAACACCGGGTAAAAATTCAATCCAAAGACGAAATCGGCGACCTTGCCGCCTCTTTTAACGCGATGGCGTCAAATCTGGAGAACAGCGAGCAGAGCCGGCGCCGGATGATCGCGGATATCGCCCACGAACTGAAAACGCCCCTGACCGTAATTGACGGTACGGTCGATGCCATCATAGACGGCGTGTTCCAGCCGGACAAAGATCGGCTCGACTCGATTAAGGAGCAAACCCAGATGCTCACCCGTCTGGTGAGCGACCTGCGGGATTTATCGCTCGCGGATGCCGGTCAACTGAAGCTGGACTTCAAACCCACCGACCTGAAAGAATTAATCAGCCGTAAAATTACGCAACTGAGCGTAAAAGCTCAGGCGAAAAATATCCGCATGGAGTTAACGCCGTCCCCGCCGCTCCCGGAGGTAATGGCAGACCCTGCCCGAATCGACCAGGTAATCACCAATCTTATTACCAATGCCATCCGGCACACGGGCACCGGGGGCAGTATTACGCTCACTCTCGCCGCCGATAGCGACCCGGCTAATGTCCTCATCACCGTAAAAGATACCGGCGAAGGCATTGCCCCGGTACATCTGCCCCATATTTTCGAAAGGTTTTACCGCGCCGCACCCTCGCGCAGCCGGCAGGAAGGCGGCGCCGGACTTGGGCTGGCAATTGTCAAACAAATGGTCGAAGCCCACCGGGGCACGGTACGGGTGGAGAGTCAACCGGGAAAAGGCGCTACTTTTATTATCAGGCTCCCGGTTAAACCCTAGTTGTTATTAAGCGTGTACTGGTAGATAACGCTGCCGTCGGCACCGTGGAAAGAAACTTCCGCGGTTTCTCCGTTTATTTCAACTCCAATGTAGGCATGCTGTTCCACCGAATACCAGAGGCTTGCCGGGGAAATATACTCGGGCGCCGGGTCTATCTTCCCGCCGAAAACGCCATTGATAATGTATGTCACGCCGTTATGCTTTAGTACTTCCATCTGGTGATTGTGGCCCGAAAAAACCGCGTCCACCTGGTATTGCTCGAAGAGCGGCGTCAGCGCTTCTATTGTCTCCGGATTGTCGTACCATTTCCAGCCCTCGCTGACGTAGCCGGAAGAATAATAAAAACCGTGGGACATCACGAAGACCCAGTCATCTTGAGGGATTGATTTTAATTCATTTTCCAGCCAGGCTTTCTGCGCCGGGGTTATCGTCTCCGCGCTCCATTCTACATCCAGCACCAGGAAATGTACCCGCCCGCAATCGATGCGCCGCCACATCTGCGTTCCGTTCTCCAGCGGCAACCCGGGCGGAGAGGCATAATTTTTGTACTTGTTTACCCCGGTGAAAAGTGTATCGTGATTGCCCGCGACCATCGTGAAAGGCAACCGGGCGACGGTATCCGACAGCGTCGTGAAAGCTTCCGCCCATTGCCCGTTGCGAAAACCGAAATCCACCAGGTCGCCATTGGAAAAGAGCAGACGATACTCGTTTTCGGGGTCATTTATCGCCGCCAGCATCGATGAAAGCTGTTCAGTGGAGGCGTCGATATCACCAAAATGGACGTCGGCAACCAGCGCGAAGTTAAAATTGCCGTCCGGCGGCGGGGTGAAAAATGAATACACCGTGCCGAAATTAACCCGGTACCAGTACTCGGTATCCGGCTGCAGTCCGCTCAAAAGAAAAACGTGACTGGTCACTGGTTTGGCTTCCGTCATCGTACCGATTAAGCCATCGTTATCTCCCCAGCGCAGGTTATTAATGTTTGCCAGCCGGGTCTGGAAAACCACCGCCAGCCGCGGCGCCCCGGAGGCTTGCGCACCTTCGGTTATCATTAACCGCGGGGGCGTGTCCCCCAGGTTATCAAAGAAATCTCCCACGTAATATATCGCGCCTAGATTAAAAACCAGAGTGATGACCGTCAGTACGATAACGACTGGAGCAATGATTTTAGCTAAGGCAGATTTTTTATATGCGCCCAGATTCAATACAGCCACTAACCCCAGCGTCACGATTGCCAGCGCAGCAAGAACGATGTAAGCCGTCCGCAACATTCCGTTGACGCGTATCAGCCCCACCCCGCCCCACAACGTCAAAGAATAGGCAAGCAGCACCAGCAGCAAAAGCCCGGAAAAGAGGCTTACCCACAAATAACCACGCTGTTTCATTTTCAGCCATCCTGAACCATGTATTTTATTTTAGCCTTAACGCCAGCCAGTCAGCGGTATCTGCCATTACCTGCAGACGCTCCGGTTCGTTGAAAATTTCATGGTAAAGACCGTCGTAGCGCTTCATCGTCTTATCCGCCGCAACGACAGTCTCATAAAGATAAATGCAACCGGCGGGATTGGACAATTTATCCTCGCTGCCATACATTACCAGCAGCGGCAGATTTAATCGTGGAAGATAACCGGGGAGTTCCCTTTCCATCATGTCCAACAGCTCCGCACCGAGGCGGGCGGAAATTTTACCGTGAAAAACCAGCGGGTCATTCCGGTAGGCGTTCACGACTTCCGGCCGCCGGGAGACGGCGGCGGACTCTATCGGCGCCACCCCCATCCTGGGAAACAGCGCCGAAAGCCAGCGTGCCAGTTTTATCTGGCTCCGCGTGATGCTGGCGCCGGGTTTTAACACCGGGGCAGAAAGTACTAATCCCGCCAGTTCCGCCTGGTGAGACACCGCATAGGCAACGGCAACGGTGCCGCCGATACTGTGCCCCACCAGGAATATTTTTAACCCGCGGAAATCGCGGCGCACCTGACTGACGAAAAGGTCAAGGTCGGTGAGAAAATCGGCAAATCTATCCACGTAGCCGGGAATGCCGCCGGACTTGCCGTGTCCCCGTAAATCCAGGGCGCAGACCGCGTATCCCTGATCCGCAAAATACGCCGCGAAATCTTGAAACCGGCCGCTGTGGTCGGCGAGCCCGTGCACCAGCATCAATACCGCCCGGGGGCTGCCCGCGGGTAAAAAGTACCGGTAAAAAATGTTGGTCTGCCGGAAGCCGGGAAAGTTACCTTCGCGGTATTCCATCTTACCTCGTAGTCAATTGGAGTGCGCTGCGTTTATCTATGTGTTATACTCTAGCAATATTTTTCCACGATGGCAAACCGCCGTTTGTCAAATATGATGTATCTGTGTTATGTTATGGGGAGATAATATAAACCGGGAGCAAGAGAAATGACGCTGGAAATACAAAGAATCCGTGATTTTGCCCTGAAAGTTAAAAATAACGTGGAAAAAGTCATCGTCGGTAAAGGCGATATCGTAGATATGACGATTGTCGCGCTGCTGTGCGAAGGGCACATTCTGCTGGAAGATGTGCCCGGCATCGGCAAAACGGTACTGGCAAAGTCCATTGCCCGGTCGCTGGGCTGCAGTTTCCACCGCATCCAGTGCACCCCGGATCTGCTGCCGACCGATATCACCGGCACCTACATTTTCAACCAAAAGAGCGGCGACTTCGAATACCGCCCCGGGCCGGTGATGGCGCAGGTGGTGCTGACCGATGAAATCAACCGCGCCACGCCGCGTACGCAATCGGCTTTGCTGGAAGCCATGCAGGAAAGACAGGTCACCGCCGAGGGCGAGACCAAACCGCTGCCCCGCCCCTTCCTGGTGCTGGCGACCCAGAACCCCATTGAACTGGAAGGCACCTTCCCCCTGCCGGAAGCCCAGCTCGACCGCTTCCTGCTGAAAATTAAGATGGGCTATCCCACCGCCGAAGACGACCGCCTGATACTCTCCCGTTTCCGCAAGGACGACCCGCTGGAAGAACTGCAGCCGGTGGTCGCGGCGGCAGAGCTGCTGGAGATGCAGTCCGCCTGCCGCGAGATAAAGGTCAATGCCGCGATGGAAGACTATATTATCCGCCTGACCCACGCCACCCGGGAACATAAAGCCGTGGAACTGGGCGCCAGCCCCCGGGCGATGCTGGCACTTTACCACGCTTCACAATCGCTGGCGGCAATCAGAGGCCGCGGCTTCGTGATTCCGGACGACGTCAAGCAACTGGTAAATTACGTGTTTATCCACCGCATCATCACGCGAGCGGAAAACTACCTCAAAGGCATCGGGGCGGAGCAGATTCTGCGGGAAATTATCGACTCCGTGCCGGTACCGGTGGAAAACACCGAAACCGCGGCTTAGAGGCAAATATGCTGGGCAGATTGTGGCTTTTCATCACCGTCCTGCTGGTATTGGTCAGCCTGGCGCTGCATCAGGTGGCGCTGTTTATGGTGGCGCTGCTGTTCTTTCTCAGTGGTGGCATTGCCCGGCTCTGGGATAAATACTCGCTGCGGCGCGTGTTTTACACCCGTACCCTGAGTTCAGCGCGCGTCTTTTTCGGCGAGACTGTCGATTTGACGCTGGATGTCTCCAACCGCAAACCGCTGCCGCTGCCCTGGCTTCAAATCGACGACGAGATTCCCGCCGACCTGAAGCTGCTCAAAGGCAAAACCGATGTTTCTCACCTGCCGATGAACGTGGTACTGAACAATCTGTTTTCTTTAAGCTGGTACCACCGCGTCAAAAGACACTACCCTCTGGAATGCCGCCAGCGCGGCCACTATTCTTTTGGTCCGGCGACACTGCGCACCGGCGATATTTTCGGCTTTTTTGTTCACCAACAGGAAATTTCCCAGCGCGACCATCTGATTGTTTATCCGCGCATCGTACCGCTGGCGCGCCTCCACGCGCCTTCCAACCAGCCAATGGGTGAAATCCGCATCAAGAGCTATCTTTTCCAGGACCCATTGCTCACCCAGGGCGTGAGAGAATATATTTACGGCGACAGCCTGAAACGAATTCACTGGAAGAGCACAGCGCGCCGCGGCGAGTTGCAGACACGCATTTTCGAAGCCACAACCACCGTGGATATGGCGATATTTTTAGACGTGCGCACCGTGAACGAGCCGCATTGGGGCAGCAACCCGGACAAGCTGGAACTGGCAATCATTACCGCCGTCGCCGTCGCCAACGAGGCACTGGCGCACGGCTACCGGGTAGGTTTGTACGTGAACCAGTACCGGCACGGTACCGGCAACCTGATACGCCTTGCCCCCAGCCAGAACCCGGGCCAGTTCCGTCAAATTCTGGAGACGCTGGCGACAGTGCGGGAAATCGAAGCCCTGCCCTTAGCCAGATTTATCGCCGGCGAGAGCCGTCTGCTTCCCTGGGGCAGTTCGCTGATGGTCATTTCTGCCGCGCCCTCGGCGGAATTATGTGCCGCGCTCATCAAGATGAAACGCGCCGGGAGGAAAATCTCCCTGACGCGTGTGGGCGGCGAAAAAACGCCACAATCTCATGCTGGATTGAAGGAATATTATGTCCCGGACACCCGGCCATGGCAGGAAATAGCAGCGGTGGAACTCTATGAAATTTGATTTTAAAAAAGTGAACTGGCTGGCGGACTGGCTGACCCCGCTGGCGGTGGCGCTGATGGAAGCCGCCTGCATTTACCCGTGGCTGGTTTATGCCGGGAAATGGCGCGGTTTCGTTTCACAGGGCGATGTGCTGACTTTCGCCACGGTATTGGGTCTCATTGCCGGCGCATACCTGATTACCCAATTTTTCCTCCGCCGACGGTGGCGGCTGCCATTAATCAGGCTGGCGATTGTGCTGACCGGTTTAGCGGCGATTTTCCTCATTATCCGATTGGAATACGGGCTGGGATTCTCGTTCACGGACGGCGATTGGTTCCCGGCCGCCGGGAACATTCTGCTGGACGTCTTCAGCCGTCCGCACCCGCTGGCGCTCGCCATTCCTATTACCTTCTTTCTCTACTGGCGCGGCATCCGGCGGGCAACTGCCCCGCTTTACTTCCAGACCATTTACCCCGCTTTTCTTCTGGGGTTAGCCGCGCTGGTAGTGCTCATTATCGTCTGGAGTTTTACCGCGGGCGCCGACGGTTTAAGAGACCTGACTGCCAATACCGGTATTTATATCGCCGCCTTCTTTTTTTCCGGGCTGGCGGCGCTGGCGCTTACTAACCTGGAAAACATCCAGTCCCGCCTGCAGAAAAAAGAAGGCGCCCCGGCATCTTTCAGCCGGCGCTGGCTAGGCATTATCACCGGCAGCATTGCCGGCGTGGTCGGCGTGGGGGTGCTGATTGCCAGCGCTTTTTCCACGCAGTTCATCGGCTTCTGGAGCCGTATTTTCGGTTTTATCTGGGACATCGTGGAAAAGGCGGCATATTACATTTTCCTGCCTTTCGGTTATATTGCCGGCTGGCTGCTGGATTTCTTCAAATGGCTTATTTCGCTCATCCGGCGCAAGCCGCCCGCCGAAGAAGCGGAAATCGCCGAACAGGGGCCGCTGCCCGAATACCCGGAAGTCATTACCCGCTCCCTGTCTCCGGAAGTAATCCTGATTCTAAAGTGGACATTCTTCGCGCTGGTGCTGGGATTACTGATTTTCTGGCTGGTGAGGACAATACTGAAAACGCGGGCGGCGAAACAGGACTCAGGCATTCTGGAAGAGAACGAGTCGCTGTGGAGCTGGGTTGGCTTCCGGGACGACCTGAAACAATGGCTGAAATCATTGCGCCCCCGGGGCCCGGCAAAAAAATCCCCCGCCGCGAGCGACCGGGACAAGGAAACTTTGACTAACTTGAACATCCGGGAAATCTACACCCGGTTGCTGCGGCTGCTGACACGCCTCAATCTGCCGCGCCGGGACTTTGAGACCCCGTACGAGTATCAAAAGCGAGCGGCAAAAGAACATGAAGACCAGAAGCCGGCGCTGGAGACTATTACTGATTATTATGTCAAGCAACGCTACGGGGAAATAATCCCGGATGAAAACACCCTTACCGAGCTTAATACTACCTGGCAAAACCTGCGGGCAGCGTTAAATCAAACCCCGCCGGACCGGGAGCCGCCAGCGTAAGTTATTTAACCAGCTTCTTGCCCACGGAAAAAGCCCGGGAAACAAGTTTCCCCAGTTGACGGTACTCGCTGTTGGGCAGGAAAATCAGCGGGTCGAGTTTTTCCGAATCGATGCGGCCGCGGGTATCCAGCACCGCTTCGTCGATATGCGTTTCCACCACCTCGCCCATAAAGAGGTAAAGCCCGTTCAGGTCGATTTCCTTATACAATTTGCATTCGAAGTTCATCGGGCAGTCGGCAATCAGCGGCGAGGAGATTTTGACAGACGGCGTCAGTGTTAGTCCGCAGGTTTTGGCTTTGTCCGGGTCTTTTTCCCCGCTGACGATGCCGCAGTAATCCGCGACGACATCCTGTTTTGAATTGGGTATATTGACCGTGAAATTCTTTTCTTTACGGAGAAACGGGGTGGAATAATGGTCTTTACCCACACAGATGCCGATGCACGGCGGGCTCCCGGCGACAATGCCTCCCCAGGCAATGGTAAGTATATTCGCCTTATTTTCACCGGTCTTCACGCAGACCATCAGGGTGGGCATCGGGAACAAACGAGTGGACGGGCCGATACGTTTCTTAGACATCAACAATTCCTCCGCGTCAATTACCACTTTGCCCGATGTTAACATTATCCCCAAGCGACCGTCAACGGCAGCCGGTTGACAAATATCACTTATAAGTTATATGATATGGGGCAGGATGAGCAACCTCTACAAAGTGCAACTTTATACATCACCAAAAGGCGAATTCACCGTTCGCAATGAAATTGAGCGACTGAACAAACGTGACATCCCAAAAGTACTGCGGTTAATATCGCGGCTGGAAACATACGGACAAAGGCTTGGCGGTGATTATGTAAAACATGTCAAGGACAAGATTTGGGAGTTGAGAGAGGATAGATACCGGATTCTTTATTTCGCGTATATTAGAGACACTTTTATCCTGCTGCGGGTATTTATGAAAAAATCACGCAAAACTCCCTTGAAAGAAATTACCATCGCGGAAAAGAGATTGAATGATTTCCTCTTCAGATTCCCCAAATAACATAAAGGATAAATATATGGAAAAAGAAAAAAAATATGTAATCGATAAGTTTGAAGACACGCTGGGATATTTCCTGCGTGACGCCGAAATTAAGCAGGCATACGACGCCCTGGAAACGGAAGAACAAGTGAAACGCGCCTTAATCGAACTACGGCTGAAAAATGAACAGACCCAGAAAAAACTGGCGGAAAAATTAGAAACCAAACAGGCATACATCTCCCGGGTGGAAAGCGGCGCCGTATCCCCTACCGTGAACTACATTGCCCGCATGGCGGATGCCCTGAACGCGGACGCGGAAATAATCTTTCGACCCCGCGGCTCTAAAGAAATTATCCGGGCGGTACTGGTGAAAGAAACCAAACGGGAATATAAAGCCAAATAGATTACCGGTACTTTTCTCTTAGCTTTGGTTTTTCAATCTTGCCGGTAGGGTTCCGGAGCACGCGGTCAAAGAACACCCGCCGCGGCCTTTTGTAGTGCGCCAGCTTATCCGCGCAGAAATCCAGTATTTCTTTTTCCGTGAGCGTCATCCCCGGCTTGATATCGATAACGGCGGCGGCGATTTCCCCCAGCCGTTCGTCGGGGATACCGATGACGGCGACATCGTAAACCGCCGGGTGCCGGCGCAATACCTCCTCCACCTCCACCGGGTAAATATTCTCTCCCCCGGTAATCACCACATCTTTCTTACGGTCGGTAATCCAGATAAAGCCGTCGGCGTCTTTCCGCGCGATGTCCCCGGTTAACAGCCAGCCGTCTTTCACCGTTTCGGCGGTTTTCTGCGGATTTTTATAGTACTCTTTCATTACCCCGGCACCTTTGACGATAATTTCGCCATTCACATCCACCGGCACGTCTTTGCCCTTATCGTCCACAATACGCGCCTGCCAGCCGTAGCCCGGCAGCCCGATGGCGCCCACTTTGTGCTCGTTCTCGATGCCGAGGTGAATGCACCCGGGTCCTGTGGACTCGCTCAAGCCATAGTTGGTATCGTACTGCATCTGCGGGAAATATTTTTTCCAGTGCAGTATCAGGCTCGGGGGTACCGGCTGGGCGCCGATGTGCATCAGCCGCCACCGGGCAAGGTCATAATCTTGCAGCTTCAAATCTCCTTTATCCAGCGCCATCAGAATGTCCTGCGCCCACGGCACCAGCAGCCAGACAATCGTCCCCTGCTCTTTACTGACCGTTTCCAGGATATATTGCGGACTGATTTCCGTGAGAATCACGGCTTTGCTGCCCGCCAGCAGGCTGCCGAACCAGTGCATCTTGGCACCGGTGTGATATAGCGGAGGAATTAAAATAAAATTATCTTCGCGGGTCTGGTAGTGGTGTCGCTGTTCCACCACGCAGGCAAATTCCATATTGGCGTGCGTCAGGACAATCGGCTTGGGGTCGCCAGTGGTGCCGGAAGTAAAGTACAACCCGCACACGTCGGTGGGGGCTATTTTAACCTTCAGGGGCGCGGTAGAAGCCGCGAATAAAAAATCCTCGTAGGCGGTCATCCCGACGGGGCAATTCTGCCCGACGAAGATAAAATGCTTGATAAACGGCAGTTGTTCACGGATTGAGGCGACTCTGTCCCGGAATTCCTCGCTCAAAATCATCACGTTGGCTTCCGCGATGTCCGCGCAATATTTTATTTCCGCCGCCGTGAACCGGAAGTTGAGCGGCACCGCCCAGGCGCCGGTACGGATGATGCCAAAGTAGGCTTCCAGCCAGTTGATGGAGTTCATCATCAGGTGGATGACTTTATCGCCTTTTTTGACGCCCCGCCCCGCCAGCGCGTTGGCAACCCGGTTGGCGCGGGCATCGAACTGCCGCCAGGTAATCTCCCGCCGCAGGCCGCGGCTGGGCTTCACTTCCACCAAAGCGGTATCTTCAGGATAGAGGTGAGCATTTTGGCCCAGCAGGTCTGAAATTAGCACTTTTCACCTTTTGTCATTCTGAATGACCACAACACCATGGAGATAAATGAGAATCAGGGACCGGTCATACCGGGTAAAACCGTCGCGATTTGCGGGACAAACAATAAAATAATTGCTGCCACCGCCATCGACGCCAGGAAAGGCCACACGCCTCGGAAAATCGTCTCCAATCTCACTTCTCTGGCAACGCCTTTGACGACAAAAGCGTTGATGCCGACCGGCGGCGTGATAACGCCCATCTCCACCACCAGCACGATAATGACCCCGAACCAGATGGGGTCAAAGCCCAGCGCCTTCACCACCGGGAAAATGATGGGAATGGTTAAAGAAATCATCGCCAGGGAATCCATAAAACAGCCCCCGGCGAGGTACATCAGGATAATAACGCCCATAATCGCCAGCGGCGGCAGCGGTAAATTACCCACCCAGCCGGCTAATTCCATCGGGATGCGGCTGACTGCCATAAAATGCCCGAAAACGAAAGCCCCGGCGACAATCACCATCACCTGACAGGTGATTTTAAGGGTGTCTTTGACGGCATATTTAAACCCCTCCCAGTTGAGGGTACGGCGCGCCAGCCCCAGCGCCAGGGCGCCGAAAGCGCCGATAGCCCCGGCCTGCATCGCGCTGAACCAGCCCAGGAACATCCCTCCGATAACCAGTACGAACAGCACCACCATCTCGAGCACGCCCGCCAGCCCCAGGAATTTCTCTTTCATAGTAGTCGGCTGCCCGGCGGGGGCAATTGACGGCTTAAGACGGCACCACAGCAGCACCGCCACGCTGAATAGCAGCGCCAGCATTATTCCCGGCAGGACGCCGGCGATAAACAACTGCCCGATGGACTGCTCCGTCATAATACCGTAAACGATAAAAATACTCGATGGGGGTATCATAATCCCCAGGCTACCGGCAGACGCCACCACACCGGTCGCCAGACGGTCATCGTAGTTGTAGCGTTTCATCTCCGGCAGCGCCACTCTGCCCATCGCCGCGGCGGTAGCGGAAGTCGAGCCGCAGATAGCGGCAAAACCGGCGCAGCCGGCAATCGTCGCCAGCGCCAGCCCACCCTTCATCCCGCCGAAAATCTTGTAGCTGGCATCGTAAAGACGGCGGCTCATCCCGGCGGAATAGGCTAACGCGCCCATAAACATAAAGAACGGAATCACGGTGAGGTTGTATGACGAAAACGTATCGAAAAAGTCGCGTACCAGCATGCTGAAACCGGCGGACGGATTGACGAGGATACTGAAGCCCGCCAGCCCCACGATTGCCATCGCAAAGCCTACCGGCACCCCGATGACGAACAGCGCCAGCAGCACCCCGACGCCGATGAGTCCAATAATTTCCGGCGTCACCGTTTGACCACCTTAAGCAGCCAGCGTAAAACCTCTAGAAAAAGATAGAGACACACCGGTAAACAGGCTAACGCGATGGCGTAAACAAACGGGAAGAAGGGAATGTGCTGCGTCATGGAAACTTCCTGACTTTCCCGCAGTTGATTACCGTAAATGACGCTGTACCACGCCAGGATAACGAAAAACACCAGCCCCAGCAGAGAGACAAATGCCTCGACGGCGCTTTTTACGCGGGGCGGCAGTTTATTGGTGAAGATATCCACCTGGATATGGGCGCGCTCAATGAGCGTATAACCCATCGCGAAAGCGATGACAATGACGGCGATAAAGGAAACGAACTCGGGGCCGCCGGGCACCGGGGCTTTGAAAATCTTAATGCCAATAACGTCGGCGACGCTGATACCCAGCATCGCCACCAGGGCAATGCCGCCGATGACCGTCGACCAGTTGATAACCAGTTTTAACAGCCGCTCCAGCCGCTCGATGATGCTTTTCGGCTGGGGCGGCGGCGCGGCAGGCTCCCGGGGTGAAAAATCCGGGACTTCACGCGCCAGATCGAGGTCGTTTACTTCGTCTCTGCCTGCCAATTAACTACCTCAGCTTCCACGGTTTTCTTAATGGTCTCGGCAGAGGGCACCCGGGTGCTCCAGTATTTCACCCGCTCGTTGACGTAGTTCTCATAGTCGGCGGCAGGCAGTCCTTTGGCGGTTTTTTCCGTCTTGTAGGCTTCGATTAGCGGCTGGACCGCGGCGTTTACCCATTTATCTTTTTCCGACTGGGAGAGGGTGATGATTTCACGCCCGTTAGCCAAACTGTTGAAATAGTCAACGCCGGTCTGGTCGTAATAGGTCCAAACCTCAGCGTGCTTCTTGATGAATTCCTTGCTGACATCGGTAAAGATTTTCTGGATGCTGGCGGGTAAAGCCGCCCATTTGTCTTTGTTCATTACCACGAACATCATGCTGGTATTACCCACCACCTGGGAGTTGGTGATGTATTTCACCACATCTGCCTGCTTGTAGCTTTTCAGCGATTCCAGGGTGGAGAAATTGCCGTCGACCACGCCCTTGGATAGTAATTCGTAGGTTTCGCCCTGGGTCGCGCCGTAACCCTGCCCGCCCAGCGCCTGGATAATCTTGGTGCCGACACCCGTTGCCCGGATGATTTTACCTTTCAAATCTTCCATCGTGCGGATGGGGGTCTTGGTAGTAAATATCACATAAGGTCCCGGGGCGTGGAAATAAAGCGCGTGGACATTGTTGAACTCCGCCGGCGTGAACTCGTTATAGAAATCGTTGGCGACCATCGTCGCCACGTAGCCGTTGGGATAACCGTGCGGGTAATCAATCAGCTCGCAGGCGGGGAAAACGCCCGGGGAGTAAGCCAGCACGGACATACCGATATCGCAAATCCCCTGGACGACGCCATCGAAGGTCTTGTTAGCAGCCGCCAGCTGCCCGCCGGGATAATAGGTAATATCCACCTTACCGTTGGCGCGCTCTTCTATTTCCTGAATCCACTGTTCCGCCAGTACGGAATTCAGCGATGTCGCCGGGAAAAAGTTATTGTAGGTGAGAGTGTAGACCGTGCCGTCGTCGGCGGTTTTGCACCCGGCTGTGAGAGCCAGCGGCACCAGTGTAATGATTGCCAGCAGCGCCAGTAAATACTTTTTCACCCTTGTCCTCCGTCTTATTGAATTAAAACAAGAATCCTCCCATAAGGGGGGATTCGCGGGAGAATCTCATCATAGAACGCGCTTCAAAATACTTTATCACAGGTGTGCGAGGAGCGTCAAAGAAACGAGCTATCAGCAGTCCGCTTTCAGTATTATGCTCGCTATCATTCTGAGAAGTCCCGATAAATTGGGGACGACGAATGAATCTCAGGCGGGGCGCCGGCATCACACACCAAAAGCAAAAACAACCGTTCGGCAACCTGTTACCGTTCGGCAGCTCTGCTGTTATTCAGCAGCTTTGCTGCTGTTTACCAGGGCGACTGCCGCTGTTTCAACGCCTGGATGAGGTCTTTGATATCTATCGCCGCCAGCGTGAGCGTGGTGGTCGTGCCTTTGGCACTCATTCTGATAGCAAGCTTGGCAACCGCCTCGTTGTTGGGAGCTTCCAGAATATTTACGAAATCGTATTGCCCCAGCAGGGCGTATTGGGCGATAATCTTGGCGCCCATAAATTCCGTCTCGGCATTGATTTCCTTGAGGCGTTCCGGTTCTTCCTGGATGGCTTTGCGCCCGGCGTCCGTGAGCGTGGTTAACATTACATATACGGGCATACGTCACCTCCCCTGATTGTCAGTTCGTGATGGATATTATAGCAGGTCAACCTACGAAATCAAACTCATTCCTATTCGCGACCGAATATTTGAATATTACCTGTAATCTTAGTATATTTGTGTGTATATTTGACAGCGATATTATTGGCTAGGAGTGAAACATGGTAAGGTTTTTGAATGCTACCCAAGCTCGTGGGGAGATCGAAAGCATAATTTCTAACGCTAAGTATAACTTGTCAATGATTTCTCCTTATATAAGAATAAACGACGATTTCATAACAAGATTAACAGACGCCTGTAAAACAAGACAAATTAATGTTTCCCTGGTATGCCGAGAAAAGGATCTAAAGCCTGACGAACGGAGAAAACTAGAGAGTATCCCGAATTTATCGGTTAATTTTAACGAACGTGTTCACGCTAAATGTTTTTTTAATGAAGATAGTATGGTGATTACATCCCTAAATCTTTATGAGTCGTCAATGGGAGATAATCGCGAGATGGGTGTGTTGTTGAAAAATAGTATCGAAAGCGATAAAGAAGCGTTTGAAGAAGCAAAAAGAGAAGCGCAATTCATATTGAGAGAGACCCGATTAGAAAACAATAGTGTGATGGCTAGACATACTGTATCTAAGGTTGAGGATATAAATACCAAGCAGCATATATCTCGGAAAGAAAATAGGAATGGACAGTCACTAATCGAAGGAATAACCGACTTATTAGGTCTCAACAAAACCGGTCCAACGGTAGGTCATTGCATCCGTTGCGGTGAGGGGATTGCGTTTGCTTTAGACGCGCCTTATTGCATTAAACACTACAAAACATGGGTGCGATACAAAGATGAGGACTACCCAGAGAAATATTGCTTAGAATGTGGGAAGCCTAATGTAACATCTAAAAAGCACCCCTTATGTAGCAAATGTAATAAGAAATTTTTATAATTAATATCCTAATCAAACATTACCTTAAGTACATCTCAAAATGTTATAATTTTTGTTAATATGAAAAAATTATTATCCGGCAACGAAGCTATTGCCCTGGGGGCGTACCACGCGGGCGTGCGGGTAGCCACGGCTTACCCCGGCACTCCCAGCACCGAAATCCTGGAAAACATCTCTCAGTTCAAGGACGTTTACACCGAGTGGTCCACCAACGAGAAGGTGGCGATGGAAGTGGCGCTGGGCGCCTGCTACGCCGGCGCCCGGACGATGGTCTCCCTGAAGCAGGTGGGGCTGAATGTCGCCGCCGATCCGTTCCTCGCCGCCGCCACCACCGGCGTCAAAGGCGGGTTAGTGGTGGTAGATGCCGATGACCCCGGCATTCACTCCTCGCAGGGGGAGCAGGACAACCGCCACTTTGCCAAGCTGGCGAAAATACCCATTTTGGAACCCACTGACTCCCAATCCGCCTACGACCTGATGCGGCTCGCCTTTGATATCAGCGAGCAGTTCGATACCCCGGTGATGCTGCGCACCACCACCCGCATTTCACACTCCAAGTCGGTGGTGGAGATTACCGGGAAGCGCGACCTCAAGCCGCAGGTAATGGAGTTCCCGCGGCAGATGCAGAAATACGTGATGCTGCCGGTGAACGCCCGCAGCCGGCACCCGCTGATGGAAGAGCGGCTGGTAAAACTGGCGGAATACGCCGAGAGCTTTACCTTCAACCGGCTGGCAAAAGGCGAAAAGGCGCTGGGCATTATCACCGGGGGCATCGCGGCTCAATACGCGAAGAACGTCTTTCCCAAAGCCACGATACTGGAACTGGCTATGACCTACCCGCTCCCGGTCAAGCTCATCCGGCAGTTTGCCGCTATGGTAGACAGGATTTTCGTGGTGGAAGAACTCGATCCTTTCCTCGAAGAAAATATCAAAGCGCTGGAGATTAACGTCATCGGCAAAGAATTTCTGCCCCGTATGGGTGAGTTGAACAGCGACGTGGTCACCGCCGCCGCCGTGAAGGCCGGGCTGCTACCCGCGGGCAAACCGCTGGAGAAAATCAACCTGCCCAACCGGCTCCCAATGCGCCCGCCGCTGCTCTGCCCCGGCTGCCCGCATTCCGGTATTTTCTACGTGCTCTCCGGGCTGGCGCAAAGGCTCAAATTACCCGGCGCCAAAGGGGACCGACCTTCCACGCTGACTATCACCGGTGACATCGGCTGCTATACGCTGGGCGCCTACCCGCCCCTGAACGCGATGGATACTACCGCCTGCATGGGCGCCAGTATCGGGCAAGCCATCGGAATGGAAAAAGCCGGTCTGAACCAGAAAGTCGTCGCCGTCATCGGCGACTCCACTTTTCTGCATTCCGGCATTACGCCGCTCGTCGATGCGGTTTACAACCAGAGTAAGATTACCGTTTTAATACTGGACAATTCCACCACGGCGATGACCGGTCACCAGGAGCACCCGGGGACCGGGCTGACCGCTAAAGGCGAACCCGCCGGCCGGGTCGTGCTGGAGAACATCGTCAAAGGCATCGGCGTTAATGACGTGAAGGTGGTGGACGCTTTCAAAGTGAAGGAACTGCGCGCCGCTCTCAAGGATTCGCTGGAGCGAGACGAACTCTCGGTGGTGATTGTCCGCGGCGCCTGCGCCGTCAAGGAACCGAAACGCGCCAACCCGCGCGCCATCGATAAAGACCTCTGCAACCAGTGCGGCATCTGCCTGCTCATCGGCTGTCCCGCCATCCAGACCGAGGGCAAGCAGCCGATGATTGATGCCACGATGTGCATGGGAGACGCCTGCACCGTCTGCGAACAGCTCTGTCCCCGCAAAGCCATTCAGCCTGCCCCATCAATGAAAGCGGGGGGAAGCAAATAATGAAAAAATTTGATTTACTGCTCACGGGCGTCGGCGGACAGGGCAATATTTTAGCCTCGGACATCATCGGGGACGTGGCGCTGGCAGCCGGGTACGACGTGAAAAAGACGGATACATTAGGGATGGCGCAGCGCGGCGGCAGCGTCATCAGCCACCTGCGGCTGGCGGAAAAGGTCTATTCCCCGCTGATTCAGGAAGGCGAGGTGGATATACTCCTCGGCTTCGAAAAGCTGGAAACGGTGCGCTGGGCAAACTACCTCAAGCCGGGCGCCGTCGCCATCGTCAATAATTACGCCATCCCGCCGCTCTCCGTGAACCAGGGACTGGAACACTACCCCACCGATGAAGAAGTGAGGCAAATCATCGGACAGCGGACGGACAAATTATATCTGGTCGAGGGCACGGCCAAAGCCCTGGCACTGGGCAACGCCCGCACTCTCAACATCCTGATGCTGGGCTGTCTCGCCGGCTTCCTGCCGTTCGAAACCAAGGCTTGGCAGGAGGGCATCGCCGCGCATCTCCCGGAACGCCTGCTCAAGTTAAATCTGACCGCCTTTGAAATGGGCAGAAAGGAAATCCGCTGATGTTTATGTCTGCCAGCGTCCGCAAGAATATGGCGTCCGGCTCCTGGATACGCCGCATGTTCGATGAAGGCAATATACTACGGCAAAAATACGGCGCCGACAAGGTTTTTGACCTGACGCTGGGGAATCCCATCGTGGAGCCGCCGCCGGAGTTCCGCGCCGAACTGCAGAAACTGGCGGATGCACCGGTGAAAGGGATGCACCGCTATATGGAGAACGCCGGCTATGCAGACACGCGCGCCGCCGTCGCCCGCCAGCTGGAGCAAGAGACCGGGGTCCGGCTGTCTGCCGCCGACATCGTGATGACCTGCGGCGCCGCCGGGGCTTTGAACGTGGTGCTGAAGACCATCCTCAACCATGGCGACGAAGTAATTGTTTTTTCCCCTTATTTCGTCGAGTACCTGAACTATATCGATAACCACGGCGGGAAGCCGCGGATTGTGCCCACGGACGCCGGCTTCCAGCCGCAGATGGACAAGCTCGCCGCCGCCATTAACAAAAAAACCCGCGCGCTCATCATCGATTCTCCCAATAACCCCACCGGCGTAGTTTATTCGGAAAAACTGCTGAAACAAATCGGCAACCTTACCCAGCAGAAAGAAGCCGAGTTCGGCACGGCCATTTACCTGCTCTCGGACGAGCCTTACCGCAAGCTGATTTACGACGGATTGAAATATCCCTCGCCGCTGCTTTTCCACGATAAAGCCATCATCGTTACCTCACACTCCAAGGACCTCGCTATCCCCGGTGAGCGTATCGGCTACATCGCCATTAATGCCGGGTGCCCGGAAAAAGAGGAACTGGTAAACGGCTTCATTTACTGCAACCGGACGCTGGGGTTTGTCAATGCGCCCGCTCTGATGCAGCGGATTGTCGCCGCGTTGCAGAACGTGACCGTAGACATCGCCGATTACCAGCGGAAACGAGATTTTCTGTATGAAAATCTCACCGCGATGGGTTATAAAACGGTAAAGCCGCAGGGGGCGTTCTATATGTTCCCCGCCGCGCCCATCCCCGACGACGTGGAGTTTGTCAGGGCGCTGCAGGAAAAACTCGTGCTGGCGGTACCCGGACAGGGATTCGGGTTAAAGGGACATTTCCGCATCTCTTACTGCACCGACGACCGCACTATCGCGGGGGCTTTAGAGGGATTACGCTATACTGCAAAACGCTTCGGACTGAAGTAAAAGCAGGATGTTATTCCGCGCGGTATATCCAGCCGGTATTATGGGATGGCTGTGAATTACAATCGAAACCGCCGAAGTACAGCGCCTGCCCTTTATCCGCGGGAAACGGCGAAACGGCAATCGCCCGCACCCCCACCAGAGTAGGAAGGCTGGTATCAACGATTTCGTGCAGGTCGTAAACTACGCCATCAGGTGTCGCCCGGCGCACAAAATAGCGCCCTTCCGCGGCAAAATACCATTTCGTTTCTTCCCGGGTGAACAACCGTAAATGGGGATTTTGCTGCACCGTGCTGGCGGGATAACCGTTTTCAAACCCGAAAAGCCACACCTTTTCGCCTGTTCCCGGTAGCTCGTAAGGCAGGAATTCATTATAAGCCGCCAGCACGTAGGACACCCCCACTCCCAGCTTTTTACTGAGGTACGATTTCATATCCAGTTCAATGGTTTCCCGGTAATTATCCGCCGGGTCCAGGCGGCGTATAATACTTAAGGCGCTGAAAAGCAGCACTTCCCCCTGCCCCGCTGGATTCGGCACGGCGGTCAGTCCCCGGATGCCGGAGGCGCTGGTCTCATTGGGACAGGAGTATACCTGCTGCCATTGCGGATAGGCTTTGTTGATCCGCTTGAAAATACCGCGCGAGGTGGCGCAATAAAAAACGCCGTCACAGGATGCGAAACTCATCACCCGTTCGCCGGTGGGCGCGTACATTTCCGCGGTTTTTTGCCAGGCGATACGGCCGGGCGCCGCCGCGTCATAGACTCCGGAAATCACCCCCAGCGTGCTCGTCCCGGCGAAAACCATATCGACGCCGGCAACCGGGTCGTGGTAAAAACCGATCGCCCGGGTGGAGCTGTAGGTAAAGACCCGCCCGAGCGACATCGGTACCCATTTATCCGTCGCATCGTCCAGGCTGAAAATCTGCAAATCCCCGGCGTAGGCATCCGGCGCGGCAAGGAGCATCGTCACCGGTGTAATTTTGTTCCCCTGCCCATCGGTGGTAAAGGTCACCGCGGCCATCGCTGCCAATCTCAGATTACTGGCGAATTGGTGATGCAGCCGCCACTGTCCGTCCGGAGCGTCCAGTACCAGCACCTGACAATTCCTGGACACCGCCGCCCCATTCTCCATCCATAAAGATGTCGACGCGTAGAGCCGTCCTTTATAGGGAATAATTTGCATGATTTCCGTGCCGGACATTAGCTGCTGGTTAATATCAAGCTGTCCTGCCTGCCAGTCTGCCCGGTAAGACAACCGGTCGAAAAACGATACTGACGACTGCGGATTGACGGCAGACCCGCCCGGCGTTTTCACCCCACAGCCAACCAGAATTGACAGCAATGCGATTAAAACGACGAGCCGGGAGATTTTCACTGCATTCATTCCATTCCGCCGGAAAATCAAAAGTACCCGTATTATAAACTAAAAAACCGGGGAGCAACAGAGACGTAAAAATGACTTACCGGATATTTTCGCCCTGGTAAACGCCGTTGTAGCCCTCGGTGGCATCCGTCAGCGTCATAAACACTAACTGCATCAGCCGGGAGTTCTGCTGCACCCGGAAGCCCTGAGGATTGTACACCACCATCAAAGACTGCGACCGACCCGAGTACCCGGCGTCCCAGACCGCCGTGCCGATGGTCACGCCGCACCGCAGCAGGCTGGAACGGGGTCTGCCCAGCGCCATAATGTGCGTGGGCAAATGCACAATTTCGTTGTAGGTAATCATATAGCTGCCCGGCGTTAACGTAATCCAGCCGTGTGCGTCGAAAGTCAGGGGTTTTAACTCCGGCAGTTTACGGTCATGGTTTGATACGCCCATTTGCCCGGACCCCTGGAACGCGGCAATATCCCGCAGCGTCAGGTCGAAGCCGTTGGGCTGCAACTGCTGCTTCAAATCAAGGTAACCCTCGAACAGCGGCGGGCTGCCGGTAATCAGGGTATGAAGGTCTTTTTTAGAAAGCACCGAGGACATCGTATTGTCTCCTGATTAATAGTGAAATGAGTGTAACACACCCATTCAGGGTAAGGCAAAAAATGTACTAAGCCGCTAGTACTATATAGCTATTGTTACTCAAGGCAGGATTTATTATCATATAACCAAACTGAAAGTATACCCCAAAACGGGAGGGATGATGATGCAAAAACTGTTCAAGCGTAAAATGGTGTTTATTCCTCTTATTGCCGCCGCGCTGGGGTTAATCATTGCAAGCACCGTATTTGCGACCACGATGATCATTGTTCCCGGCAAGGTAAATGTAATCGTCGCCAGCTATGATATCCAGCTTTACAGCAACGCTTCATACACCCAAGAGTTGACCTCGGTAACGTGGACCGATCTGGTGCAGGGAGCCGATCGTTCGTCAAAGACGATTTATATTAAAAACACCGGGAACACGGATATTACGGTTACGGCAAATTTGATTTCACCGCCCGAAGGGCTGCTATTGAAAAATAACACGATCGATGTGCCAAAAAACGGCGGGGGGCAAATGAACCTGACTCTGGGGGCTTCATCCACCACGACCCCCAATGCATATAACCTGTCAATAGAATTCGAGAGCGCGCCAGTATTCGCCAATCCGTAATTCTTGAATACTCACCACCAATCACCGTAAGCATTTTTGGAAAGCATTGGGAATGATTCACGGCTCCCGTTTGTGACTGTGGTATAATGCGGTTGTGTCTGATTCGGGGAAATCTGGTGGCAGGAGAGGGAGTCGAACCCACGACCAAGGGCTTATGAGTCCCCTGCTCTACCTACTGAGCTATCCTGCCCAAAAATCAATATAACAAATGCCGTCTGGAACGTCAACGTTAAAACAAAACCTACCTTACCACGTCATCCCGATGCCAATCGGGATCCAGAGGTAATAAAGCAGTGGATTATTCGTACGTCTATATTCTAGCCAGTAAAAGAAACGGGACATTGTATATTGGGGTAACAACCGATTTGGTGAAACGAGTATACGAACACAAGAACGATTTACTCGACGGTTTTACGAAAAAGTATGGTGTACATACATTGGTATATTATGAATCCCAAAATAATATCGAACTGGCGATAAAAAGAGAAAAGCAACTAAAAAACTGGCATCGCAAGTGGAAACTGGCGCTGATAGAAAGGAGTAACCCCGATTGGAGAGACTTGTATAATGATATTGTTTCGCTGGATCCTGATTTTCATCAGGATGACGTAACCCAGTGGGATGGTAAAGAGAAAGGGAAGGTGTTACGTACACTCGTAAAGAAGAAGTTGAAGTTGAAAAAACCTATGTATAAACTGCTGGTAATAGACATTGACGGCACGCTGCTGAACCGGGAGAACCGCGTTTCCGCCGCGGACATCGCCGCCGTCCAACGCGCCGCCGCCACCGGCATCGGGGTGTCTTTATGCACCGGCCGCGTGCCGCAGGGCTGCCGCCATATTCTCGCCGAATTGGGTTTGGACGGCTGCCACATCTTCTTCGACGGCGCGCTGGTTTTCAACCCCTTCACCCGGGAGGAAATCGACTCCGTCCCCATTTCCCCGGCGCTGGTGCGCCAGACCACGCTTTACACCCGCGAAAACCAACTGCACTACGACGTTTACTCCCGCGATACTTTCTACTCCCAGGGGAACGATTGGGCAACCGCAATCCGCCGGAGTTTCTTTCAACTCGAGCCGGTAACCGCGGACTTCGACGAATTGAGCCGCCGGGAGCGCATCATCAAGGGCACCGTCGTCACCCGGACACCGGAAGAACGCGCCCGTGCCGCCGCTTTCCAGTCCCATTTCAAAGGACGGCTGGACTGTTCATGGACGACCACCCCGGCTTTCCCCGAGGTGCATTTTATCAACGTTATCAACCCTGCGGTGAACAAGGGCAACGCGCTGGAAAAACTGTGCCGCCACCTGCAAATACCGCCGGAGCAGGTGATGGCAATCGGGGACGGGTTGAACGATATCAGCCTGCTGCAGAAAGCGGGTTTAGCGGTGGCGATGGGCAACGGCGCCCCGGAACTGAAAGCGGTAGCGCATTTTGAAACTCAAGACGCGGATAACTCGGGGGTCGCGGCGGCAATTACGCAACACCTGGGAATATGAAAATAGCCTTTCTTGTTTGAAAGGCTATTTATCGAGTCAATTTCATTTTTCTCGCAGGCAAACTGCCTACCAGCGGGAGACACCTCAGCCGCCGCCCCGCGGGGCGCAGCTATCGCCGCCCAGACGGCTGGCAAACGAAGAAACCACTCTCACCGGCTTTTCATCGCCGCAATTTGGGCATTTGACCGCCTTATTCTGAGAAAACAGCTTGAAAAACTGTTCGAAGCGGGTCCCGCATTTCGGGCATTCGTATTCGTAAGTCGGCATCATTCACCTCAACTTTATTTTCTTTATCATACACTGTGATACGAAGGCAGTATGCGACTTTTGTCTCACTGGGGTACAATGGGATTAAGATGACAGAAAAACCCCGGGTTGCCATCGTGCGGGCGACGAAATACGATATCGCCGCGCTCCAACCGGCGATACAACAAAGCCTGGAGCTAATCGGCGGACTGCCGCCGTCCGTGAGACCCGGCGCGAAAGTTTTTGTCAAAATCAACCACCTGCCGCCGCCGTCGCCCCCGGACCGGGGCATCATCACCCACCCGGTCTTTACCGCCGCCGTGCTGGAAATTCTCAAAGCCACCGGCGCCGACATTACCGTGGGCGATGATATCGAGGAAGACGGCGGGGACGGGTTCGCAGTCTCCGGCTACCGGGAGGTATGCGCCCGGCTCGGGGTAAAACTGGTCAACCTGCGGGAAACCGGCTTTATTCCCGTGAAAACCGTAGGCAGGATTCTACCGGAGATTTACCTGGCGCGCGCGGTGAAAGAGGCCGATGTCATCATCAATCTACCCAAATTGAAGACCCACTCTTTGACACTCTTCACCGGCGGCATCAAGAATCTGTACGGCGTTATTCCCGCCGGGATGCGGCGCCGTTTCCACGGCGATTACGCCCGCCCCGAGGATTTCTGCCAGATGCTGGTGGATATTTTCACCGCCGCCACCCCCCAGATCACGCTGATGGACGGGATTATGGCGATGGAAGGCGAGGGCCCGGGTTCCGGGACCATGCGCCCGCTGGGCGTCATCCTTACCAGCCGCGATACGGTAGCGCTGGACGCTGTCGCTGCGCGTCTTATCGGCATCCCCCCACGGGAAGAAGTGCTGACGACGGCGTTCGCGGCGGCGCGCGGTCTGGGCACCGGCGACCTCAACCAAATCGAGGTGGTCGGGGAGAAAATCAGCAACCTCGCCGCCCGGGATTTCCGTCTCCCCGCCGCGGTCAGCCGTAAAGTGCTGCGGAGTGTCCCTGGACCGCTGGTAAAGTTCAGCGTGCGGCAAATCTCCCCGCGCCCGGTGGTAAAACGTAAAAACTGCACCGCCTGCCGCGCCTGCGAAAAAGCCTGTCCCGCCGGTGCGATTAAGGTAAATGATAAAAACGCAGAGATAGAATATACCAAATGCGTCCGGTGCATGTGCTGCCACGAGGTCTGCCGCTACCAGGCGATTACGCCCCGCCGTCCCTTTCTGGGACATCTGGTTTACGGCGCGATTCGCGGGGTGCAAAAAATTATCGGGAAATAGAATACAGTATTTTATGCTTCATTTGAGCACCGTAATTTCCTCCCTTTAGCTAAAGGGAGGTCAGGAGGGATTTGAATTTATTTATAATCAAATCTTCCTTAATCCCTCTTTAGCTAAAGAGGGAGAGGATAACAACAACAATAAGCGAATAAAAGCTAGGCTGCCGGTTTCTTCTTGGTTTTGGTTGACGTTGGTAAGCTGTAATCTGCCTGGGACTAGGTGGAAGTTCCAGAAGATGGAGGGCATTCGCCCTCCATCTCGTATATCTCCCTCTCCCTTTATGGGAGAGGGCAGGGTGAGGGTCGCTGTGATGATATCTCTCCATACCTTTAGTTCAACCAAATGCCGTTCTGTTTGTATCTCCCCGCGTGATTTTGTATAATAGCTAGCAAATCTGGAAAAAGGAGGCAACGCTGTGATAACTTTCAACCGGCGCACGTGAACCGCGGTCTCAACGGCGCGCGTGCTGCGCCTTAGTCCACGGCAACCGGCGGCAGAAATCGGCGTTGCCCTGCCCTCTTTTTAAGATAGACAGGCTCCAGCGTTACGGATTAGCTCTGCCGGTCAAAAAAATACGTAACGAAAAGGAGCTTTTTAGTGACGGCTATTTCACGTTTTCTCACCTCCCGCTGGGGTCCGATATTCACCGGTGGCGTCATCGGCATTCTGGCGGCGGTATTGGTCAAACTCGGTAACCCCGGCAATATGGGACTATGTATCGCGTGTTTTACCCGCGATATCGCCGGCGCCCTCGGACTGCACCGCGCCGCCACCGTGCAGTATATCCGCCCGGAAATTATCGGCGGGCTGCTGGGCGCTTTTATCGCCGCGGTGGCATTCCGGGAATTCAAGCCTCGCACCGGCTCGGCACCGCTGGTACGCTTTCTGCTGGGAATGTTCGCGATGTTCGGCGCGCTGGTTTTCCTCGGCTGCCCCTGGCGGGCTTATTTACGCCTCGCCGGCGGCGATTGGAACGCCATCTTTGGGATTCTCGGTCTGGTAGTCGGCATTATGCTTGGTATTATTTTCCTGAAACGCGGCTTCAGTCTGGGCAGAAATCACAACGCCCCCAAAGCGCTCGGGTTTATTATGCCGGCGGTAATGGTTACCCTGCTGGTTTTACTCATCGTGGCGCCGCTTTTCGGGCGGGACGCAAGCGGCAACCCCACCGGCCCCATCTTTTTCTCGACCACGGGTCCCGGCAGCCTGTACGCGCCTTTGCTCATCTCTCTGGGCGCCGGGCTGATTATCGGCTTTCTGGCGCAGCGCAGCCGTTTCTGCACAGTGGGCGCGGTCAGGGACGTGGTATTGCTGAAAGACCGGCACCTGTTGAACGGTATTATTGCCTTCGTTGTTTTTGCTTTTGTAACCAACCTTATTCTGGGGCAGTTCAAAGCCGGGTTCACGGGTCAGCCGGTAGCCCATACCGACGGTTGGTGGAACTTCGGCGGAATGGTGCTGGCAGGGCTGGCATTCACGCTGGCGGGCGGATGCCCGGGGCGGCAGCTTTTCCTCGCCGGTGAAGGCGACGGCGACGCGGCAATTTTCTGGCTGGGAATGGTCGTGGGCGCCGGGTTAGCGCATACTTTCTCCATCGCCAGCTCCCCGGCCGGGGTCGGGGCGTTCGGTCCCGCGGCGGTACTCGTTGGTCTGGCGGTCTGCAGCCTCATCGGTTTCACAATGCGAGAAGTGAGGGCATAAGTTAAAATGAGTGATATGACTATTGTTGACGCCCGTGGTTTATCCTGCCCCCAGCCGGCGCTGATGACCCGCGAGGCAATCAGAAAACTGGGCAAAGGTTCTATAAAAGTCTGGGTAGATACGGAAACCGCTGTAGAAAATATTACCCGCGTGGCGAACAATAATGGCTGGCGCATCCAAGCCACCCCACAACCGGGCGGCGGGTTTCAACTGGAACTGGAAAAATGATTTATCTGGATAACGCGGCGACTTCCTGGCCGAAGCCGCCGTCAGTCTTGAAAGCCATGAAAGAAGCACTGGAGCGAGCCGGGGGCAACCCCGGCCGCTCCGGGCATCAGCTTTCAGTAGCGGCGGCGCGGCTGGTTTACGGCGCCCGGGAGGAGGTTGCCGAATTTTTCGGCTGCCCCGACCCGTTAAGAGTAATTTTTACGCTTAACGCCACCCACGCCATCAACCAGGCGATTTACGGCTTGCTCAAACCCGGGGACAGCGTCGTCACCAGTGCGCTGGAGCACAACGCCGTGATGCGCCCCTTGAGAAATCTGGAATCTAGAGGCGTGAAAATCACCGTGTTGAAATGCGCCGCCGACGGCACCCTCGACCTGAAAACACTGGCGCCGGCGGTGAAAAAGGGCACGAAACTGGTAGTTTTAACCCACGCCAGCAATGTCTCCGGGACGATATTACCCGTTGTAGAAGCAGCACAAATCGCCCACCGCGCCGGGGCAAAACTGCTGGTGGACGCCGCCCAGACCGCCGGGCATTTACCCATCGATATGCAAACAATAGGCATCGACCTGCTGGCTTTCACCGGGCATAAAGGTCCGCTGGGGCCTACGGGCATCGGCTGCCTGTTAATCGGCGATGGGATAAAGCCTGAAGAGATGGCGCCTTTGATGTACGGCGGCACCGGCAGCCAGTCCGATAAGGAAATCCAGCCGGAATTCCTGCCGGATAAATTCGAAAGCGGCACGCCCAATCTGGCGGGCATCGCCGGGCTGCGGGCGGGACTGCGTTTTCTCAAGCGAAAGGGAATGAATGAAATTACCGCGCTGGGAGTAAGACAGACACAACAGCTAATCGAAGGGCTGGCGGCGATTAAAGGAGTAAATATTCAGGGAGTAAAAAACCCCCTTCAGCAGGTTGCCATCGTCTCTTTTACGATTAACGGAAAAACAGTTTCAGACATCGGCCACCGGCTGGACACGGAATACGGGATTTTGACGCGCGTGGGCTTACATTGCGCCCCGGCTGCACACCGCACACTGGGGACCTTCCCCGGTGGAACTATACGCTTAGCCCCGGGTGTTTTTACCAGCGGAGATGATATCGCCGCCGCGCTTAACGCCATTAGAAAGGTTTGCGCACGATGAGTTTTGGAGTCGCACTGTTTCACACTACCGCGATGACGATGAAAGCGGAAAAAGCGCTCGCCCGGGAGGGTTTTAGTACGACGCTGATACCCACCCCGCGGCAGTTTTCCAGCGATTGCGGCATCGCGCTGCGTTTTTCCTGGGCGCATCGAGAAAATGTCCGGGCAGCACTGGAAAAAGCCGGAGTGGAAATCGCCGCTATTCACGAATTCACCGGGCGGTGAACCGGCGCCTCAAGATGGTATAATAAAGCCGTATGGAAAAGAACCGATTGCAGCGCCATGTTAAGATTGTCGGCACGCTGGGTCCCGCCAGCCGTGCGCCGTCAACCATTGAGAAGATGCTGGCGGCCGGGCTGGATGTCGCCCGCCTGAACTTCAACTACGGCACCCAATCCGAGCACGCGGATTTAATCGCTAACGTGCGCGCCGCCAGCCGTAAGCTGGGGCTGCCCACGGCGATAGTGGTCGACCTGCCGGGATTAAAGAAGCGCCCGGACGCCACGATTAAAGAGGCTTTTGCACCATACCTGGAGTTTCTGAAGCAGCAGGACATCGATTACATCGCGCTTTCTTTTATCTCCAGCGCCCGGCAGGTAGCAGAGGTAAAAAAACTGCTGCAGTCGATGCGCTACGAAATCCCGCTCATCGTAAAAATTGAAAAAGCTCCGGCGCTGGAAGACAGTGAGGCGATACTGGAAATTGCCGACGGCATTATGGTCGCCCGCGGCGACCTGGCGATACAAATCAGCATCGAAAAAGTGCCACTGGCGCAGAAGAGGCTGATAAAAGCCGCCAACCGGCACGGCAAACCGGTCATCACCGCCACCGAGATGCTGGAATCGATGGTGCGCTCCCCGTCGCCGACCCGCGCCGAAGCTACCGATGTGGCAAATGCCGTGCTCGACGGCACCGACGCCCTGATGCTTTCCGAGGAAAGCGCGATGGGCAAATACCCGGTCAAAGCCGTGGAAACGATGGCGAAAATCGCGCGGGAAGCAGAGACCGGCTACCCCCACGACGACCGTCTTTTGCAATCAATTCACTCCACCCTGCCGGAAATTAACGACGCCACCGCCCGCGCCGCCTGCCAGATTGCCGACCAGATTAACGCCCGCGCCATCGTGGCATTCACCAGCGGCGGCACCACCGCCCTGCGCGTTTCCAAGTACCGCCCCTTTCCGCCGATAATCGCGGTCACACCTTCGGACAAAGTGATGCGGCGGCTGGCGCTGGTCTGGGGTGTGCACCCGGAAAAGCAGGCGCGCTATGATACGCTGGACAACTTGTTCGAGCTGGCAGGGAATGTCGCCCGGGAACGCGGCGTCGCGCAAAAAGGCGAAAGCATCGTGCTCACGGCGGGTTTGCCCTTAATGGTCTCCGGGAGCACCAATCTGGTCAAAGTACACGTAGTTTAAAGATCTTTACTTCTGAATCAGCACCCTCAAATTCCGCGCCAGATAACGGTATAACCAGGTGTCGTCATAGTTGATATCCCGCAGTTTTTGCTGCGTTGCCGTCGACAATTCCTTGAAAGGCGTTTTCTGCAGAATTAAATCCGTCTCGGCGGCATCGAACCCCGATGCATTTTTCACTTTTTTCAGATAGGGCTTATTCACGGGGCAGATATCCTGGCACCGCATACACCCGATGAGCGCGTTGTGCCAAGCCGGGTTTACCCAGTCCGGGAAATCCGCCGGGGTCTCGTTAAGATACGTCAGACACCGCTCCGCGTGCACCTGAAAGCGGTCGGCGGCAATGGCGCCGGTAGGGCAATTCTCCCGGCACCGGTAGCAATTTTCACAAGCAGCCATCATTTTCGCTGTCTGCCAGTTATCCTCCAACGGGGGAACATCCGCGTAAAAAGCGATGAGCCGGTGAAAGCTCCCCATTCCGGGAACATAAGAAATGTTGTTCCTGCCGTAGCGCGCCAGCCCGCTGCGCACCGCCAGCGTTTTCATCGGCACCCGGGCGCGGGCAATTTTGTACCCGGCCGGCTCAAGCACGTTTGAAAGACAGTCACGGGCAGCCGCGTCATCCGTCCCGCCGATATATTGTGGCGGGATCACGGTAGTCAAAATACCATCCGTTAAGGTGAAATTCACGTGCGTAATCGGCGAAGGCATGGCAATGATAAACAGCGTTTGCGCCGCCTGAGGCCGGTTGGAAACATCGGTGTAATACTTGATGTAATCCCCGGCAACCGGTTTGGCAAACGCCCCCGAGCGTTCCAGCGTATGGATGGTCTCCAGTAATTCCGGTAAATGCTTGATATCCGCGGTTTTGAATTTGAAGCCGCGGGCGCCCAGTTTTTCTCTAATACTATTCATCTCATTCATTACGTTTACTCCTAATCCAGCACAATCCGCGCGAAAACGCGCGGGACTTTACTGACGACACGCATCGCGTGTCCTTGACCGGTGAGGTCTTCACAGCAGGTCATATCGCCGGGACCGAGCAAATGCTTTTCTCCCAATCCGTTGCTCACTTCCCCCTGTCCGGACAGCGTAATGAAATAGGCTTTTTCCGGCACGGTGTGAAAATCCACAAAAGTCCCCGGGGGTTGAGTGTGGAAAGAAATAGCCTTTGCCGCCTGCATCAGCGGTTTGCCGTCAATCGCGGCTGGGATTTTCATCTCTTCAAAGTGCGATTTACCGTCGCCGCTGGTATAAATTCTATACAACATCGTAGACTCCTTGCCTCCATATTATACAGGATATAAAGGGGCGCTATCCCGGAATGTCCAACAGCACCATATTAACGATTAATATGTCAACATCGCTTTACGGATGCAAAATAAGTCAACTTTACAATTAACGGAATTCCGATTATGATGTAGGTTAATTTCACCCATTTTCCAAATAAACAGGAGGCAAGTAATGAAACGGTTCCTCTCTCTTGCGCTGGTAGCCGTGCTGGCTGTCAGTTCGTTGCTCACCGGCTGTAACAAAGACACTACCAAGATTCGCGTCGCCACCGACGCCACCTGGCCCCCGTTCGAGTACGTGGATACCACCACTTCCGAAATTATCGGCTTCGACATCGACCTGTTCAAAGCCATCGCGGAAGAAGCCGGCATTGAAGTCGAATTCATCAACGTCGCCTGGGACCCGCTGCTGGCAGGTGTGGCGCAGGGTACCTATGACGCCGCCATTTCTTCCATTACTATCACCGCCGACCGCGCCAAGGATATGCTCTTTTCCGACCCGTATTTTGCCGCCGGGCAAATGATTGTAGTACAAATTGGCGTGAATTCCATCGCCAGTAAATCCGACCTTACCGGCAAGACCGTGGGCGTGCAGCTCGGGACTACCGGGCACATCGAGGTTGATAATATCAGCGGCGCCACTTCCAAACCCTACGATGATATCGGCCTGGCTTTCCAGGACTTGATGAACGGTCAGGTAGACGCGGTGGTCTGCGATAACCCGGTCGCCCTGAGCTACGTGGGCAAGAACGCCACCAAGCTCAAGACCGTCGGCACGGCTTTCACGGACGAAAACTACGGTATCGCCATGCCGAAAGGCAGCGAAGACCTGATGAAGAAAATCAACGACGCTTTGAAAAAAGTCAAAGCCTCCGGTACCATCGATAACCTTTCCAAGAAATGGCTGGAGAAATAGATCCATTAACAGGAGAGGGCGTAACTGCCCTCTCCTGACTTATTCTAGTCTGTCAGGTTAGTAAATGTTTACACGCCGGAAAACGGAAACCATCGGCCCCGCGCTGCGCAATGTGCCGGGCGCCGAACCCCATTACAATATGGACCCGTGGTGGTGGCTGGTCGCCGGCGCCGCGGGCATTATCGCTATCCTCTGTATTTTTCAGCCCGACCCCTTCCGCAACATCTTTCTGTTCGTACGCAATGGTATCGGAGTGACGGTTATTGTTACCGTCGTCTCCTTTATCTTCGTGCTGGGGGTGGGAATGCTGGGCGGTCTGGGGAGACTTTCCAAAAATCGCGTTATCAAATTTATCGCCACGCTTTACGTCGAACTGGTACGCGGCATCCCGCTGCTGGTGCAGCTCATCTGGTGGTATTTCGCCTTCCCGGTGGTGATTCAGGGAATTGGTGATTGGACAAATATCGGCTTCCTCTCGGACTACCGCCCCAACGCCATCGTCCTCGCCATCGTAGGTTTTGTTTTCTGCTACGGCGCCTATATGACCGAGATTTACCGCGCCGGCATCCAGAGCATTCCCAAGGGACAGATGGAAGCTGCCCGCAGCCTGGGGATGAGCTACTTCCAGGCGATGCGCCACGTGATATTGCCGCAAGCTATCCGCGTCATCCTGCCCCCGGTGGGAAACGAATTTATCGCTTTGCTCAAAGACTCTTCGCTGGTGAGCGCCGTCGCCGTCGCCGACCTGACACGCCGCGGCCGGGAGTACATGGCCGCCCATTTCAACCCCATCGAAACGTGGACGATGGTGGCGCTGGTCTATCTAGTAATGACTTTATTCTCTGCCCGGATTGTGAACTATATCGAACACCGCTCCAGGTTTGACAGATGATGAACGAACCGATTATCCACATCGAAAACGTCCACAAGCACTTCGGCAGGGTACACGCCCTGCGCGGCGTCAACCTGCAGGTGCAGAAGGGTGAAGTAGTGGTCATCGTCGGTCCCTCAGGCTCCGGCAAATCCACCCTGCTGCGCTGCATCAACCGGCTGGAGGAGTACGATTCCGGGAAAATCATCGTTGACGGCATTCCGCTGGACAGCGCCCAGAATATCAACCTGGTGCGCCAGGAAATCGGGATGGTCTTCCAGTCTTTCAACCTGTTTTCCCACCTGACGGTGATGGATAACCTGGTATTGGCGCAGAAAATCATCCGCAAACGCTCCAAAGTAGAAGCACATCGCATCGCGCTCGACTTGCTGAAAAAGGTGGGCATCCCGGAGAAAATCAGCGCCTACCCGTCCCAGATATCGGGCGGACAGCAGCAGCGGGTGGCGATTGCCCGGGCGCTGGCGATGAATCCCCGCATTATGCTTTTCGACGAGCCGACCAGCGCCCTCGACCCGGAGATGATTAAAGAGGTACTGGACGTGATGATGGCACTGGCGAAAGAAGGCATGACAATGGTGGTAGTCTCCCACGAGATGGGGTTTGCCCGCGCCGCTGCCCACCGCATTATTTTTATGGATGAAGGGCAGATTATCGAAGAAGCTCCGCCTGACCAGCTTTTCTCCAACCCAAAACAGGAACGCACCAAGCGCTTCCTCAGCAAAGTCCTCGACCACTAATCTCAGCAGACATTCCATTTGACTTCCCTCATCCGCCGTGGAATAATGCCGCTACGGAGCCACGATGAAATACGATTTCGATAAAATTCACGATAGAAAAAACACCGGCAGTTCGAAGTGGGACTTGTTAAAGCCCCTGTTCGGCAGCGCCGACGTACTGCCGCTGTGGGTCGCGGATATGGATTTCCCGGTGGCGCAACCCATACTGAAAGCGTTGCAAAACCGCACGCAACACCCGTTTTTCGGTTACAGCTACGCCCGTGAGAGTACCATCCAATCCGTCGTCGACCGGATGCAGCGGAAATACAACTGGAAAATCGAGCCGGAGTGGGTGGTCTTCACGCCCGGGGTCATCTCCGCGCTGAATGTCGCCGTACGCACGATTACGCACCCGGGTGACGCCATTATCCTCCAGGAACCGGTTTACTATCCGTTTTTCTCCACGGTCACCGGCAGCGGCTGCCAGATTGCCCGCAATCCGCTGGTTTTCCGCAAAAACCGCTACGAAATGGACTTCGCCGGGCTGACAAATCTTTTCCAGCCGCAAGGCAGCCCCGCCATTGCCCCCGGGAGGATTAAAGGTATTATCCTCTGCAATCCCCATAATCCCATCGGACGGCTGTGGAGCAAAGAGGAGCAGACACGGCTGGGCGAAATCATCCTCAAAGCCGGCGGCATCGTGATTGCCGACGAGATTCACTGTGAAATTCTCTACCGCGGCTACAAGCACCACCCGTTTGCTTCTATTGCCGATGATTTTGCACAGAATTCTATTATCTGTATGGCGCCCAGTAAGACCTTCAACCTGGCCGGGCTGGAGGCTTCCTCGATTATCATCCCCAATAAAAAACTGCGGCAGAACTTCACCAGTACGATGGCGGGGATATTACCGCGTCCCAACCTCTTCGGTTACGTGGCACTGGAAGCCGCCTACCGTGATGGCGACGAGTGGCTGGAGCAGATGCTGGCTTACCTGCAGAAAAATTTGGAGTTCACGGTACGGTATTTCAAGGAGAACATCCCCCGGATTAAGATTATCAAGCCGCAGGGGACGTATCTGGTCTGGTTGGACTGCCGGGGGCTGGGACTGGATAATGCAACCCTGCGGCAACTCTTCCGGGAAAAAGCGAAAGTAGGCTTGGACGACGGGTTTGTCTTCGGCGCCGGGGGTGACGGCTTCCAGCGGATGAACATCGCCTGCCCGCGGGCGTTACTCACCCGGGCACTGGAGTGTATTGCCCGGTCCGTAAACGAATTATAGCTCTCCGCTAATGACGGCAGGTGTTCGCGGGGGACGCGCCGCCGAATCAGGATTTCCCCGGGGCAAATAATAGACAACAAAAGAGGGGCTGGCAATGCCAGCCCCTCTTTCCTTTTTTCTTTGACGTAACGGTTTAGCGGGATTTTACTTTGCGGTAACAATCGCTGCAATAAACCGGTCTGTCGCCGCGCGGTTCGAACGGAACTTCCGTCTGTTTGCCGCACTGGGAACAGGTCACGGGGAACATGGTCGCACGACGAGCGCTGAAGCTAGAAGTGCTGCCACCACGCTCGGCTCTCTTTGCCTGACGGCAAGAAGGGCAGCGTTTCGGTTCGTTCACGTAACCACGAGTCTGGAATAATTCCTGCTCGTCGGCGCTGAAAGTGAAGCTAGCTCCACAATCGGCACAGGTTAGGGTTTTGTCTTGAAAAGCCATGGATGACCTCCTCTTTTAATATTTTAGTTAGAGTCTCGGTCATCCGGGCACTTGCGTAAATCAGACGATTTATGGGTGTCTGCGGCAACCTACACTGAACTAATTAAGATTATAGTAGCATAACGGCGGTAAGATAGCAAATCGTAAAATCAGCGGCCGAATTTACTTGTTCCCGTCGGTTTTTTTCCGACGGAAGAACGGGAGCCGGTGTAAAATGGATTTCTTCGGTTTCGCTTCGGGAACTGCCGCCGGTCTTACCTCTGCCGGGGTCGGCGGGCGGACATCATCGCGCCGGGGTCCGGGCGCCGGCGTCACCGACGGTTTTCCCGCTCTCGGCGCCTTATTGAAGGCAGTTGTTTTGCGCTGAGGACGGCGGTAGTCATTGCGTCCGCTTCTGGCAGTCGCGGGCTTAAATGCCCCGGTCATTTTCGGTGTTATCGCTGGTCTGGGTGACACTGCCAGTTTCGACAGACTGCCGAAACCGTTTACCGTACGCCACTCCATCTTCTCTTTGAGCACTTTTTCCAGTTCCCGCACCACTTCCCGGTTATCCGATGTCACGAATGAATAGGCATCGCCGGTCTGGTCGACGCGCCCGGTGCGGCCGATGCGGTGAGTATAATCGTCCACGGTCTCCGGCATATCGTAGTTGATGACGTGGGAAATGCTCAAAACATCCAGCCCGCGCGCCGCGATATCCGTCGCCACCAGGATTTTGTATTTGCCGTCGCGGAAGCCGTCCAGCGCGCGCTGCCGCTGGCTCTGCGCCATATTCCCTTGCAGCGAAGCCACGCGGAAGCCTTTGGCGGAGAGCGCGTCCGCCAGCCTTTCGGTACGGTGTTTGGTGCGGGTAAAGACAATCACCGAGTCGGTCTCGGTTTCCTTGAGCAGCGCCATTAACAGGCCCGTCTTGCGGTTCTGTTCCACGGGGAACAACGTGTGCCTGACGGAAACCGCCGGGGCGGTGTGCCCGATCTGGAAAGTGACCGGGTTATGCAGTATTTCCTCCACCAGCTTGCGGATATCCGGCGGCATCGTAGCCGAGAATAACAAAGTCTGGCGCGGATTCAGCAGACATTCCAGAATGTTACGGATGGAGGGCTGGAAACCCATATCGAACATCCGGTCCGTCTCATCGATAACCAGCACTTCAATATGAGACGGGTCTAGATTGCCTTTCCAGAGATGGTCTAATAGGCGGCCCGGGCAGGCGATGACAATTTCCGCGCCCTCGCGGATTTTCCGTATCTGCGGGTCCATCCCCACCCCGCCGTAAACCGCTACGGCGCGCAGCCGGGTGTCTTTACCCAACTGGCAGAAAACCTCGTAGGTCTGCTCCGCCAGCTCGCGGGTGGGAGAGACAATCAGAGCCCTCACAATACCCCGGGGACCGGTCATCAGACGCTGCAAAATCGGCAGGGCGAAGGCAGCGGTCTTGCCGGTGCCCGTCTGCGCCAGCCCGATCACGTCGCGCCCCTGTAAGACCGCGGGAATACATTTCTCCTGGATGGGGGTGGGGGTTACATACCCGGCGGCGCGGACGCCCGCCATAATCGCCGGGTGCAAATTAAAAGCATCGAAACTCATAAAACTCCTTGAAAAAACTCGTAGGAAAACGGCAGGGGGAAATACATCCTGAGACTAAAATTATTCACCGTGAACAACTGCCACATCTAAAAACACTGGATTGACCATCCTTTTGATTATTAGTTAGAGTCATGGTCATCCAATACTTAAGCAAATCTGTTGTGATTCCAAAAAGTAATCAAGACCTTACTGAAACTATAAGTATTATACAATATGTCAAGTCAACTGGCAAAAATGAAGATGCAGGGGCTCGACGATTCTCTTCCGGGGGAAAGCAGGTGTATAATCTGAAGCACAGAGATAACAAACCCCTGATGGGAGATTGAAGGATGATTGAGCTACCGGAAGCCGTGACCCTGGCAAATCAGATGAACGCCGCGGTAAAAGGAAAAATTATAAAGCGGGTGACGGCGGCGCAGACGCCGCATAAATTTGCCTGGTATTACGGCGACCCGCAAAAATACGAGGCATTGCTGACGGGGAAAACCATCGGGAATGCCGCCGGCTGCGGGGCAATGGTGGAAATCAAGGCTGACGGCGCGGTGCTGCTGTTTACCGACGGCGTCAATTTGAGATTGCATACGCCACACCAGCCGCGACCGTCAAAACACCAGCTTTTAATAGATTTCACCGACGGAACGGCTTTAAGCGCCAGTGTGCAGATGTACGGCGGCTTGTGGTGCTTCCCCGAGGGGAAACTGGAAAACCGTTACTATCAATTGGCAAAGACAAAACCCTCGCCGCTGTCCGCGGATTTTTCCGCGACATATTTTACACAAATACTCAACGCTCCCGATGTCCCGGCGCTGAGCGCCAAAGCCTTCCTGGCAACCGGGCAGCGCATTCCCGGGCTGGGTAACGGGGTTTTGCAGGATATTCTTTTCAACGCGAAAATTCACCCCAAAAGAAAAATAAAATCGCTTGCCGATACCGAGAAGCAGGCGCTCTACCGCGTCATTAAAACTACCCTTAAAGCGATGGCTGACAGCAATGGCAGGGATACGGAAAAAGACCTGTACGGGAATCCCGGCGGGTATAAAACGCTTCTCAGTAAGAATACCGCCGGCACCCCGTGCCCGGTCTGCGGCAAAATCATCAAAAAAGAAGCCTACCTGGGTGGGAGCGTGTATTATTGTCCCGGCTGCCAGGCGCTGTAAAAACTCGTGTTAAAATTCTTGACGAAAAATACTTGACAAGCGTAAAAGCAAAGTGTAAGTTATATAATAGTTTACCAAAGGTTCCCTCCAATAGATTCAAACATATTTCCCAACTTGAGAGTTTGATTTCCGTTTATGTCAAAATACATATTTGTGACCGGTGGCGTTGTGAGTTCCGTAGGGAAAGGCGTCGCTGTCGCTTCCATCGGCACCATCCTGAAAAGCCGCGGCATCAGTGTCTCCGTAATGAAATTAGACCCGTATCTGAACGTCGACCCCGGCACGATGTCCCCTTACCAGCACGGTGAAGTGTACGTCACGCAGGACGGCGCCGAGACCGACCTTGACCTTGGCAACTACGAACGCTTCATCGATATCAACCTCACCCAGAATTCCAACATCACCTCCGGGCAGATTTACAGCTCGGTGATTCAGAAAGAACGCCGGGGGGATTTTCTCGGCGGCACGATACAGGTAGTGCCGCACGTGACCAATGAAATCAAGAACCGGATGAAAAAACTCGCCGAGACCTCGCAGGCTGAGGTGATACTCATCGAGGTTGGGGGCACGGTCGGCGACATCGAAGGACTCCCCTTCCTCGAAGCCATCCGCCAGATGCGCAAAGATACCGGCCGGGACAATGTCCTCTATATCCACGTCACGCTTCTCCCCTATCTGCTCTCCACCAAAGAACTCAAAACCAAACCCACCCAGCACAGCGTCAACGAACTCCGCCGCATCGGCATCCAGCCAGACATCATCATCTGCCGCAGCGATTATCCCATCCCGAATAATATCCAGGAGAAAATTTCGCTCTTCTGCGATGTCGACAAAGAAGCCGTCATCCCGCTGGAAACTGTGAGCACCGTCTATGAAGTGCCGCTGGTACTGGAAAAATACGGTATCGGGAAGCAAATCGTTGAGCGGCTGGAATTGAAGTCTAAAAACGATGATTTGACCGAGTGGCGCGGTATGATAAACAAACTTAAGCAGCCGCACCAACCGGTGAAAATTTGCCTGGTGGGCAAATACGTGGAACTGACCGATGCTTATTATTCCGTCAGAGAGTCTTTAAAGCATGCGGCGTTGTACCACGACCGCGCGCTGGAATTAAGCTGGGTGCAGTCCGACCAGCTAGACTCGGTGGATGATATCGATAGCTGTCTCAAAGACGCCCAGGGAATCATCGTTCCCGGGGGCTTCGGCGACCGCGGCATTGAGGGGATGATTAATACCGTCCGCTACGCCCGCACCCGGAAAATTCCCTATTTCGGGCTGTGCCTGGGGATGCAGGTGATGGTCATTGAATTAGCGCGGCTGGCTTTTAATTCCAGCCTGCCCAACTCGACGGAATTCAATTTAAAAACCCCGTATCCGGTAATTGATATTATGCTGGAGCAGAAATCCATCCACACCAAGGGCGGCACCATGCGGCTGGGGAATTATCCCTGCAAGCTGGTGCCCGGTACCTTAGCGGCGAAAGCTTACGGCGTGGATTTGGTGCAGGAACGGCACCGCCACCGTTATGAAGTAAATAACAGCTACCGCGAGAAATTGCAGGAGGCTGGTCTAGTGCTCAGCGGCTTGTCCCCGGATGAACATCTGGTGGAGATTTCAGAAATCAGAGACCACCCGTGGATGCTGGGCTGTCAGTTCCACCCGGAATTCGGGTCCCGGCCTAACCGCCCGCATCCTTTATTCCGCGAGTTTATCGGCGCGGCTAAAAACGTGCTCCGCGAAGGCGCGCAGCCGGCGCTGCCGCTGACGAATTGATATGTTACCAAAAGCTATTCTCTTTGATTTAGACGATACTATCGTCACTGAGGAAAAAGCCGGGGATATAGCTTGGGAAGAAGTTTGTGAAATTATATCTCTGGAGACTGGATTATTTGACAGCAAGCTTCTTAATACGGAAATAAATAGGATCCGTAAGGAATTCTGGGAAAACCCCCAGAAACGTGCTCTTGGGGCACGAAATATCAAAAATGCTAGGATGAGAATAGTTAGAGAAGCATTGGCATCTATTGAATGTAATAATGAACAATTGGCAGAAACTATTGTTAATAGTTACACACGGTTAAAAATGGAAAAAACCAGCTTCGTACCGCACGCAGAAGACACCCTGAAACATCTTCAAAGCTGTGGGGTAAAAATGGCGGTATTAACAAACGGAGATGGGTTAGAGCAACGACCGCGAATTGATAGATTTGGTATTTCCAAATTGGTGCACACTTGTTTAATCGAAGGAGAATTAGGGTTTGGGAAACCAGACCCGAGGATATACCAACTGGCATTGACCAGATTGGGGGTTAACACCTCAGAAACATGGATGGTAGGCGACCGTTTGGAAATAGATATCGCTGGCGCACAACAGTTAGGAATTTTCACTGTTTGGTGTGATTATGGGAAAAAAGGATTACCGGCTGACTCAAAAATTAAACCACACAAAATAATAACTGAAATAAAACAATTATTAACCTGAAAAGGGGCTGATATGCGCATCTTCTTAGATACCGCCAACATCGAGCAAATTAAACAGGCTGCCAAGCTGGGAGTCATCAGCGGGGTGACTACCAACCCCAGCCTTATCTCCAAGGAAGGCAATGCCGATTACCAATCCGTCATCAAGACCATTTGCGCCATCGTGGAAGGTCCCATTTCCGTGGAAGTGCTGGCAGAAGACGCCCAGAGTATGATAAAAGAAGCCCGCGTGAAAGCTAAATGGGCGTCCAACGTGGTCATCAAAATCCCCTGCACCGCGGCTGGGCTGGAAGCTACTTCGGTGGTGAGTAAAGAGGGCATCGCCGTGAATCTGACGCTGGTTTTCTCCGCCAATCAGGCACTGCTCGCGGCGCTCGCCGGGGCGGCTTACTGCAGTCCTTTCGTGGGGCGTCTGGACGATATCGGCGAGGACGGGATGGCGCTGGTCAAAGACATTGTAGAAATTTACCAGAAACACGGCTTCAGCACCCAGGTCATTGCCGCCAGCATCCGGCACCCGATGCACTGTATTGCCGCCGCCAAAGCCGGGGCTCACATCGCCACCATCCCCTACAATACACTGTTACAAATGATAAATCACCCGCTCACGGATAGCGGACTTGCCCGCTTCCTGATCGATTGGAAGAAACTTTCGCAAAAATGAGTGTAAAGATGTTATAATACTAGCTGTATACAAAACTGCATACTGCTCCTGAAATCGCTGATTATTTCCCACCCGTGTTTTCAAATACTTTTTGTTATTTATTAATTTTTTATCGGTAATAACGCACCTTAAGTTCCGGGAGGACGACAATGGACATCAATTTATTAGAAAGTAAAACCAGAGAGGAACTGCTGGAAATCGCCAAGGAAATGGACGTGTCCGATTACGCCGGGCTGGACAAACCGGACCTGATTAAGAAAATCGTAGCGGCGGACGTGCCCCAGCAGAATACCACCATCTGCGGCGGCATACTGGAAATTATGACCGACGGCTACGGCTTCCTGCGGCAGAATACCCTGCTCCCCAGTCCTTCGGATATTTACGTTTCGCAGTCGCAAATCCGTCGGTTCGGTTTGCGGCTCGGGGATATGGTAATGGGGCAGGGGCGCCCGGCGCGCATCGGCGAAAAATATATCAGCCTGCTGCGCATCGAAAACGTCAACGGGCTCAACCCGGAAATGGCGAAAGGGCGGCCTTCCTTCGGTTCTTTAACCCCCACCTTCCCGGATAAATTGATAAATATGGAACTCCAGGGCAACAGCCTTTCCACCCGCCTTATCAACCTCATCGCACCCGTGGGCCGGGGGCAGCGCGGGCTCATCGTTTCCCCGCCGAAAGCCGGTAAAACGATGCTGTTGAAGAACATCGCCAACGCCATCAGCACCAACTACGAAGACATTCACCTGATGGTCTGTCTCATCGGGGAGCGCCCGGAAGAAGTGACGGATATGAAACGCAGCGTCAACGGCGAGGTTATCGCCGCCACCTTCGACGAACCGGTGGAAAATCACACCCGGGTAGCGGAACTGGCGCTGGAAAGAGCCAAACGGCTTGTTGAAGGCGCAAGGGACGTCGTCATTCTACTGGACGGCATCACCCGCCTCACCCGCGCCTATAATCTGGCGATGCCTTCATCCGGCCGCACGCTTTCCGGCGGTATCGACCCCGGCGCCCTGCACCCCGCCAAGCGTTTCTTTGGCGCGGCGCGCAACACCGCCGAGGGCGGCAGTCTGACGATTTTAGCGACCTGTTTAGTGGACACCGGAAGCCGGATGGACGACCTGATTTACGAAGAGTTCAAAGGCACCGGTAATATGGAAGTGCACCTCGACCGCCGCCTGGCACAGCGCCGCATCTACCCTGCCATCGATATCGAGCAGAGCGGCACCCGGCGTGAGGAACTGCTGATGGATGAAGGCACTTTGCAGAAAGTCTGGCTGCTGCGCCGCATGGTCGCGATGATTTCCAACGACTCCAACAACCTCATCGAAGCCACCGAGAAGGTAATGGAACGACTGAAGAAATCGAAGAGCAACGCCGAGTTCCTGATCAATTTAGCCAAGAGCGCCGAATAAACAGCAACAAGCTGCTGAATAAAACATTGGGCATTCTCTCTACCCTGAGATTGCCGCGTCGCCCGGCTAAAGCCGTTCTCCTCGCAATGACAGAGCGAGTCGTAATGGCGAGAGGAGACAGAATTGCCTTCCAGTCTGGTTGCGGAACAATTGAAGCAGCTGCCCGCCAGCCCGGGCGTTTACCTGATGAAAGACGCCGGCGGCAAGATTCTCTATGTCGGTAAAGCCACGGAGCTGCGCTCCCGGGTGCGTTCCTACTTCCAGTCCCCGGCGGGACTCGACCCTAAAACCCGGGCACTGGTGGCAGAAATCCACGACCTGGAGTTTTATGTCACTACCTCGGATCAGGCGGCGCTGATTCTGGAAGACAGCCTCATCAAGCGCTACCGTCCCCATTACAACATCCGCCTCAAAGACGATAAGACCTATCCTTACATCAAAATCAACCTCAAGAAAGACTGGCCAGAGGTGATTTTTACCCGGACGCTGAAAAACGACGGCGCGCATTACTTCGGCCCGTTTGCCAGTCCGCGGTCCGTGAGACAGACCCTCAAAGTCATCGAAAGCCTCTTCGGCTACCGCACTTGCCGCAAGGAAATCACCGGCACGGACAAACGTCCCTGCCTGAAATATTTTCTAAAACGGTGCCCGGCGCCCTGTACCGGGAACATCACCCGCGCCGATTACCTGGAGACAATGCGCGCCATTATCCTTTTCCTGGAAGGGAAGCAGGAGTCCGTCATCCGCGGGCTGGAAAAGAAAATGCGCGAAGCGTCCGCGGCGCTGAACTACGAGGGCGCGGCGCGCTTCCGGGACCAGGTCGCCGCTATCAGGCAGGTCTCCGAGGGACAAAAAATCGCCGCCACCGTGAGCGGGGAACAGGATGCCGCGGCACTGGTGACCGAAGGAGATCTGGCTTTCGTCATGGTCTTCTTCATCCGCTCCGGGAAACTTATCGGGCGGGAAACTTTTACCCTCACCGGAGTCAATGCCGAACTCCCGGGCAAGATTATGACCAGCTTCGTCAAACAATATTACAGCCAGGCGGCTTACATTCCGCCGCGACTGGTGTTACAGCACCCCATCGAGGATAAAATCCCCATCCAGGAATGGCTGCGGCAGAAGCGCGGCGGCGCGGTAAACATTATCGTCCCTGTGAAAGGCAACAAGAAACAGCTTATCGAAAGCGTCCTGGCAAACGCAAGGCAGGCATTGACACAGGAAAAAATCAAGCAGCTCGCCGGGGCGGATGTGCTGGAAAACGCCCTGAAACAACTACAGGCGGAACTGTCTTTGCCGCATCTCCCGGAGCGCATCGAAGGGTACGATATCTCCAACCTCCAGGGTAAAGAAGCCGTGGGGAGTATGGTGGTTTTTGTGGACGGCAAATCCAAGCCTGCGCTCTACCGCCGCTTCCGCATCAAGACCGTGCCGGGCGCCAACGATTACGCGATGCTGCAGGAAGTGCTGCGGCGGCGTTTCAAACGCAAGACGGACGCGGCGGGCGGCTGGGAACTGCTGCCGGATTTAGTGCTCATCGACGGCGGTAAAGGACAGCTTAACGCGGCGCTGGAGGTACTAAAAGACAACGGACTGGAGACGCAGCCGGTAATAGGGCTGGCGAAAGAAAATGAAGAGGTATTTCTGCCGCGTAAAAGCAAACCGGTGGTAATGCCCCTTAATGCCCCCGGTCTGCAGTTGCTGCAGCGGGTGCGCGATGAAGCCCACCGTTTCGCTATTACGTATCACGGTAAGATCCGTCGCCAGAAAGGCTTTACCTCGGCGCTGGATGCTATCCCGGGCGTCGGGCCGGCGAAGAAAAAGGCGCTCATCGCAAAATTCGGCACGGTCAAAGGCGTCCGCACCGCCAGCATCGAGGAACTGCTTGCGGTGAAGGGCATCACCCGGCCGCTGGCGGAACTGATAAAAGAAAGTTTGTAATACTACAGCTACTCAGCCTGGCAACAAGTGTTATTTTACCGGGTTCTTGAATTCGCACGGCACCTTGGTCTGGCACAAGCCGCAGCCGGGATTCCCCACCTGATACTCCTCCCGTAAATATCTCAGCTTGCCGTAGGCATATTCCTGGCACTTGATTTTATCGTGTCCCTGTTCGGTAATCGCTCCCGCCGGGCACCGGGAGATGCACTTCTTGCAACTGCCATCAGCATAAAACAAACAATTCGAAAAAGCTGTTTTCGCGCCCCGGTAACTCAACGGGAAAGTCATATCCGTCACCACGCTCCCGCAGCGGTGCGCGATGCCCTTGTCCGTGATAAAACCGTCGGACAGGCTGAATGTCCCCAGACCGGCGGCGTAAGCCGCGTGCCGCTCCGACCAGTTGGAGTAAGGACCCTTTTCGTTGGAGACAGTTTTAAAATACGGTTGAATCGCCGGGGCAGCCGCCGCGTAACCTTTTTCATTCAGCCGCTGCACGACAAAATTACGCAAGGCGTCGTTAAATTTCTCCCCGTACCACCGTGTGTTCGCCCACAAACGGCTGGGGACTAGTTTTTCAGCCCGGTTGGAAACGCGGGTTTCCAGCGCAATCGGCAGAATCCAGCTAATCACTGCCAGTTTCTCCGGCACTTCCGCCGGCGTCTTATGTAAAGCCAGTGCCAGCGCTTCCCGCGGGATCAGATGCGTCGGCGCAATCACCATCTTGTATGTCTCGAACAACGGGTCATCCCCAGCCGCATACCCGATGAGCGGCATCTCGAAAATACTGTGCTCCGGGGCATCCGGCATCCGGTTGAGCGGGCTTGACGCCGCAAACTCTTTTATTTCTTTTTCCAGCCATAAAGCGTTGTCTTTTTCATTCATCTGGACATCTCCCTGCCGCCTATTGTAGCGGGATTGAGCCCCCGGCGCAATTAAAAAACCAGAAGCTAGCCGCTATCTGCTAGCAGCTGCCCCGAAAACTGTTACCAAAGTTTTACTTTCTACGATTGTCTTGATTTATTTTCGAGCCTGTTCTTTATGATATAATTTAACCATTAACTCAGGAGGCAGGTATGGCAACATTTGACTTAAACCTCTTCCCCCGGACCATTGAGAGAATTCGAGCCAAAGCCATCAAGGAAGGCCGTCTTTTGCACAATCCCCCGGAAGACGTACTGGAAAAACTCACGGAAAAAGAAGAGGGGGTAAAACGCACCAAATACGGTAGTCTGGTAGCCTACGGCGAGCCCACTTCCCGCGCTCAGGCGTTTACCAAGAACAGCGTCGACGATAAGTTTGGCCAAGCTGAAAAAGACCTGCTGAAGCAATGTGAGGAAATCCTGAGTACCAAGAAGTTGATTTCCATCGACCGGACGGTGGGCAACCATAACAGCGGGGTAGTCGTTCGCGTGACCGTGCCGGAGGAATTCGCGCACACCGTTTTTGGCGGCGGCAAGCTATTTGCCCCGGTGAAAGGTAAAGTTAAAACCCCCAACTACGAAATTATCTTTTTTAAAGACGAAAAATTTGAAACGAATAGAAACAAACCCCTGCCGGAAAAAGATATTACCATCCGCCTGGCGATGCTGCCGGACGGACGGGTGATAAAAATCGTCCGTAACGGCAACTATATCGGCGAGTTCAAGAAGGGCGTTTTCGCGGCGGAAGACTGGACGGCGAAAACCTACCGCGACGGCATCTTCCTGCACGCCGGCTGCCGGGAGGACTACCTGCAATCCGTGCGCGGCGAGTACCGCACTACCCGCTCGCTCTTAATCGCGTTGTCCGCCAACGGTAAAACCACTACCTCAAGCAAAATCCTGGCGCGCAAAGGCAAGGAAAAATCCTGGCTGGTGCAGGATGACGGCGGCACCCTGATGCCGGACGGTTCTTTCCGCGGCTTCGAACAGGGCGGCATTTTCGTGAAAACCGAAAACGTCAACCCCGGCGACCAGTTCGAAATTTACTACGGGCTGCTCAGACCCGGCACCTTCTGTGAAAATGTGCACGTGACCAAAGACGGGGATTTTGATTTCTACAACCTCGAAGGCACCGCCAACGGACGCGCCGTAGTCGAAAGGCGGGACTTCCTGCACACCAGCCCTTATATCGACGTTGACCGCGTTGACAACCTGATACTCATCACCCGCGGCCCGATTATCCCCGCCATTGCCAAACTGACGATGGAGCAGGCGGTGGCTTTTATGATCCTGGGGCAGGCAATGGAATCTTCCGCCGGCGACCCGACCCGCGCCGGGTCCATCCGCTCCGAATTTTTTTACGACCCGTTTGTGGCGGGCAATAAAGCCGCTCACGCCAACCGTCTTTACGATATTCTGAAGGGGCTGCCGCACATGCGGTACTATCTGCTCAACACCGGCGGCATCGGCGAGGGCGAGCGCTACCTGGACATCAAACTGGAACATACCATCGGCATCCTGGATTCGTTGTTCCGCGGCGGGCTGGAGGACTGGATGGAATCGGTGGGTAACCTGGAAGTCCCGGCGGCGGTGCGCATGGTGGACGATATCTACTTCCACCCGGAGATTATGTATCCCCGCGCTGTGTTCGATGCCAAGCTGGCAGAACTCAACGCTTTCCGCAAGAAAGCTATCGCTGCCGTCGGCCCCGGGCTTTACCCGGAAATCAAGAAAGTATTCGCTTAAAGAACTCGCAGAAAGAATAACGGGCGATAGGAATCCTATCGCCCGTTTTGTTTTTCCAGAATGCAATAGGTTACTTCAACAATATTCTCGCATCCACCGCGGTATAACCTTTGCCGGCTTCCTGCACCTTGACCGGGTTCAGGTCAAGCTCCTTAATCTGGTCAATATCCTCTACCATCACCGAGACACGTAACAGCAGGTCTTCCATTGCCGGGATATCCGCGGGCTTAGCGCCGCGCCAGCCGGTGAGCAGGTTGTAGGCTTTAACGGAACGCACCATTTCTTTAGCGTCGATATCTGTCAGCGGGTGGATGCGGAAAGCCACGTCTTTAAACAATTCCGTGTAAATACCACCCAGTCCGAACAGGATTAGAGGACCAAAGGACGGGTCTTCCGTCATGCCGACGATGGTCTCCACCCCGCTGTTGATCATCGGCTGTACGGTTACGCCCTGCATTTCCGCCTCTTTGCCGATGGCTTTCAGCTTGCGTTTGATGTCGTTGAAAGCTTTACGCACCGCGGCCGCCGATTCCAGGTTCAGCGATACACCTCCGACCTCGGTCTTGTGGGCAATGGTCTTGGAGAACAATTTTACCGCCACCGGGTACCCGGCTTTTTCTGCCAGCGCCGCGGCGGCATCGGCGGTCGGGGCAACTTCCGAAGATACGGTTTTTATGCCGTAGCAGTCCAGCAGCGAGTTCACGCGTGCCGCGTCCAGCCAGAGCGGCCGGGAGGGATTTTCCGCCAGCGCTTCTTTCACGATTTTCTGAGCTTTGTCCCGGTTGATATCCGTAAAAACCGGCACCGTTCCCTGGGGACGTTTCTGCCAGTCGCCATATTCGCAGGCTTTCTGCAGCGCGATGGCGGCGGCCTCCGGGAAAGCGTAAGAAGGCACATTGCCGCCTTCGTAACGCAGGTCGACGGAAACACCGTGCTGCCCCATAAAGGAAGCCACCAGCGTCTTGCCTGCTTTTTTGTACTCCGGCGCGGCTTCTTTGATAGCGCGCGCCACATCCTCGATGCGGCTCTTGGCCGGCGTCACCAGGATGGCGATGGTTATATCCACATTGGGGTCCGCCAGCAACAGTTTTAAGGCGCGGGAGTACTGCGGGTAGCCGGCTTCGGCGGTCATATCGATGGGGTTGCTCACGCTCGCCTGCGAGGTCAGGAAAGTACGCATCTCGGTGCGGGTTTTTTCCGTCAGAATCGGTACTTCCAGACCACGGTCCGCGCAAGCGTCGGCGGTCAGGATGCCGGGACCGCCGCCGTTGGTGAGAATCGCCACTCTCTTTCCCCGGGGAATGGACTGGTATGCCAGCATAATCGCCGCATCGAACAGTTCTTCCAGGGTATTGACGCGGATAATACCCGCCTGCTTGAAGAGCGCGTCCGCCGCTACGTCCGTGGAAGCCATTGCCCCCGTGTGCGAAGCCGCCGCCCGGGCGCCGGCGGCGGTGCGCCCGCTCTTGACCACCACAATCGGTTTCTTCGGGGTCACGCTGCGCGCGATGCGCGCGAATTTCCGGGGGTTGCCGAAAGACTCGAGGTATAACAGGATTACATCCGTCAGTGGGTCTTCTTTCCAGTACTGCATCAGGTCGTTACTGGAAACATCGGCGCGGTTGCCGATGCTGACAAAGTTGGATAACCCCATGTTCAACGCGCGGGCATATTCCAGGATTGCCAGTCCCAAACCGCCGCTCTGGGTGGCGAAGGCAATCTTGCCTGCCGGCGGATAAACGGGAGAAAAGGTAGCATTCATTCTCAAGGCAGGGTCGGTATTTATGATACCCATACAGTTGGGACCGACCATTCTCATCCCGAAGCTGCGTACCGAGTTCAGCAGTTTTGCCTGCTTCACTTCGCCTTCCGGCCCGGCTTCACCGAAACCGGCGGAAATAATCACAATGCCGCGTACGCCTTTGCGTCCGCACTGTTCCACGGTAGTTTGCACGGCTTCCGCCGGCACCACGATGACGGCTAAATCGATTTCGTCCGGGATATCCAGCACCGAGGCATAGCCCTTAACCGAAGCCACCGGTTCGCCTTTGAGGTTCACCGGGAAAATCGTGCCGCTGAAACCGGCGCTCATCAGGCAGCGGAAAACGCTGAAACCGAGCCCGGTCATTTTGGGAGAAGCCCCCACGACCGCCACGGTACGGGGCTTAAGAAAAGCCCTTAAAGAGGCGATGGTAGCTTTCTCCTCTCTTAACGCCGCCAGCTCCTCGGTGACCGGGTTGGGGTGCAGGTCGAGGGTCATCCGGATAACGCCGTTTTCCAAATCCTGTTCCTTACGGAAGCCGGCATCTTCCAGAACTTTGCGGGAGTCGGCGGCTTCGCCCAGGACCTCGGCGACCAGGTAGCGGATACCCCTGGAACGGGTGATTTCCACCAGCATCTGCAAAAGCCCCGTGCCGGCGCCTTTGCCCTGGTATTTGTCCTCGACTACCAGCGCCATCAAGGCGTGGTCGGCTTTCGGCAGCCGGGTGTAGCGGATAACCGCGATAAATCTTTCGTTATCGCCCTCACCGGTAGTTGCCGCCATGGCAAAGGTATTATCGTAGTCGATGTTGCACAATTCGCGCGCTTCCGTCCGGGACATTTCCGTCATCTGGTAATGAAAACGCAGGCGCACGGTACGCTGACTCAAACGCCCAAAAGTGGCAATTAACTTGTCTTCGTCGCCGGGGCGCAGGACGCGGACATTCAGCGTAGTGCCGTCTTTTAAAATCACGGCGGACTTGTAAAGACGCAGGTCGGTAGTAATTTCTTCGGTAACCATATCAACTCCTTAACAAGATGGTCGGCAAGCCAAAAATGTCTGCGGGACAAAGTCCCCCAATTTGCAGATTAACCCTTTAGGGGAAAGTAAGTCAATCGGTATTATCACTATAAATCGGTGGGTATTATTGCTATAATAAGCGCAGCGCCGTTTTTACGACGTATAAAATGAAATTTTAAGGAGAGATAAATGACCGATATCAGAATGCAGAAATTAGCGGATTTACTGGTAAATTATTCCATTGAGGTGAAACCGGGAGAAACGGTCGTGCTGCAGGGCACCACCGCCGCCGAGCCGATGCTGAAGGAACTTTACGCCAGAGTGCTGCAGGCTGGCGGCAATCCGTTCGTGCTGATGAGTTTGCCGGGCGCCGACGACCTGCTTTACCGCTACGGCAACGACGCCCAGCTTAAACATATCCCCGCTCCGATTGACCTGGTTTTCCGTAAATACGATTGCCGCATCGTGCTGCTTTCCGACCTGAACACCAAGGAACTCAGCAATGTCGACCCGGCAAAGATGGTGCTGCGTTCCAAGGCACGCACCAAACTGATGAAAACCATGATGCAGCGTACCGCCGCCGGGGAATTCCGCTGGGTAGTGGCGCCCTTCCCCACGCCTGCCTACGCCCAGGACGCCGAAATGAGTCTGTCTGACTATGAAGACTTCGTTTACAACGCCTGTATGCCGGATATGGACGACCCCATCGGCTACTGGAAGAAAATCGATGCCTGGCAGAGTAAAATCGTCAAATGGCTGGCGGGGAAAAAGACCATCCACGTCAAGGGTAAAGAGACCGACCTGCGGCTCAGCATTGAGGGCAGGAAGTTCGAAAACTGCAACGGCAAGCTGAATATGCCGGACGGTGAGGTTTTCACCGGCCCGGTGGAAGACAGCGCCGAAGGACACGTCTACTTCTCTTATCCCGCCATCGAAAACGGGCGCGAGGTCACCGGCATCCGGATGTGGTTTAAAAAAGGCAAAGTGATCAAAGCCACCGCGGAAAAAAACCAGGACTTCCTGATTCAGACGCTGGACACGGACGCCGGCTCCCGATACCTGGGCGAGTTCGCCATCGGCACCAACGACGGCATCCAGAAATTCACCCGGGAGATTTTGTTCGACGAGAAAATCGGCGGCAGCTTCCATATGGCGCTGGGCGCCGGGTACCCGGAAACCGGCAGCAAGAACGAGTCCGCCATCCACTGGGATATGGTTTGCGACCTGCGCAAGCACGGCGGCGAAATCTGGGTGGATGATACTCTGCTGTATAAAAACGGCAAGTTCGTCATCAAGTTTTAGGGAATCCGTCGGTAATCAGTTTTCGTTTTTAAGCGTAAAGAGGAGGGTTTATCCCCTCCTCTTTTTATGTACAACATTGACTTTTATCTCACAGAGTTATATAGTCGTGCCAGATTATTTCCCTAAATAATGTTGAGGAGGCTGCCGTGGACTACGCCGACATCGACCTGAATCTGACCGACGAACAGAAAGAGATGCGTGACCTGGTGCGGAAATTCGGGGCGGAGGTGATGCGCCCAGCGGGTATTCAGCTGGATAAACTGGCGGACCCGGCGGAAGTAATTGCACCCAAATCTATCCTCTGGGATGTTTTCAAACAATACCGGGCGCTGGGGCTGCACGCCACCGGGATGTCCAAAAGCATCGGCGGCACGCTGGAAGATATGGACCCGATGATGGGCATCCTGATGCTGGAGGAAATGGGCTACTGGGACGCCGGACTTGCCATCAGCCTGGGGGTTTCCGGGATGCCTTTCACCTATTGCCAGTACTCCCCGGACCCGGAATTACAGACATTAGCCCGGCAGTACGTGGAAGACAAAGACTGCAAGCTCATCGGCTGCTGGGGCATTACCGAACCGGACCACGGCGGCGACTGGTCGCTGGGCAAGGAGAAACCGGAATGCGGTCCGTCCCTCCGCGGTGTATTGCGCGGTGACGAATTTATTCTAAACGGGCAGAAATCCGCCTGGGTCAGCAACGGGACCATTGCCACCCATTCCGTTTTACACGTGGGGCTGGAACCGTCGCGCGGTATGCAGGGGCAGGGTGTCGCCATCTGTCCGCTGGACCTGCCGGGCATCACCCGGGGTAAACCGTTGAACAAGATGGGGCAGCGCCCCTTGAACCAGGGCGAGATTTTCTTTGACAATGTGCGCCTGCCGAAAAAATATATGATAATGCTACCGCTGCCCCCGGGCACACCGGTCAACCGTAGCGGCGGCTCCCCGATGGGCAGTATGGCGGTGATGTTCGCCGGCCTGGCGCGCGCCGCGCTGGACGAAGGCATCAAATACGCCAAGAGCCGCATCCAGGGCGGGGTACCGATTATCGAGCACAAAAATATCAAGCTGAAAATCTTCCAGATGTTTATGATGACGGAAGCCGCCCGCAGTCTGGCGCGCCGGATGCAAATGTATAATCTCACCAGCGGCAATTCCTCGATGATGCACACGATGGCGGGGAAATGGCTGTCCACCGAGACGGCGTTCAAGGTCGCCAGCGACGCCATCCAGATATTCGGGGGCAACGGCTTGAGCAAGGCTTATGTCATCGAGAAAATTTTCCGCGATGCCCGTACCGCGATGATTGAAGACGGCACCAACGAGGTGCTGGCTTTATCTTCGATGGATACGTTGTAAACATCATTGGGTCATAGTTTATTCGGGTAAAACCTGATACCGGGTAAATCCTTAAAATCGGCATCCTGCGTCCAGATGACCGCGTCATAAGCCGCGGCGGTTGCCAGTATAATGCTATCCGCCATTGGTATATGATATTGCAGACTCATTTTGGCGGCGTCGACCGCCAGTTGCGGCGTCAAATCCACCGTTTTTCCCTTGAACATCGCCGCAATCGCCTGTAAAGCAGTATGCTCGTTAGATTCGCGTAATACTACCTTGAACACCTCGTAGATAGTAATCGCCGGCACCAACAGGTTATCGATATCCTTGAGAGGCGACTCAAAGTGTTTCGCGCCGGGTGCGTCGGCAAAATAAGCCAGCCAACCGGATGAATCGACGATATTCATAGGCGGTCCGGCTCCCGGGTAAAGTTAGTATTTATGCCTTTAAGAAAGCCGCGCAACTCACGGATGTCTTTCTCCGGGATGAACTCGATTTTCCCGTGATACTCGACTACCTGCAGTTTTTGTCCCGGGCGCAGTTTCAGATTTTTCCGCACACTCTTGGGGATGACCACCTGATATTTGGGTGATAAAATGACTGTCTGCATTACGTTTTCTCCATCGATAAATTATAGTTTTACGATAATATAATCGATATTGTTTGTCAAGTATGTAAAAAGAGAGGGGCTTTTAGCCCCTCTCTTTTTGTCAACGTCATCCCGTAAACGATACGGGAGCTAGTATAATATCCCATGGATCCCCATTTTCACGGGGATGGGATGACGATTATACTGGATCTCGGCCTACGCCGGGATGGGATGACGTGTCATCCCACTTTGAAAACCGGATAAACCTTCCTGACCTTGTAGACATCCTCAATGTAGTGCCAGGAGCCACGTTCCGTGAAGTCCACCACTACCGGCGTCCCTATCTTGATGTTTTCCGGGTGCTTTACATCCACACCGAGAATCTGTGCCGCGACTTTAGGACCTTCTTCCAGTTCGATAATCCCGGAACAGTGCGGGTTATCCCGTCCGTAGCCTTCCTTGACGAACGGCATCGGTCCGTAAGGAATCACCGAAAACGCGGCGATTTTGCCCTTGCCTTTCAATTCCACCCATTCTACCTTATCGCTCTGGCAATGGATACAGATGGGACGCGGCGGGCAGGAAATTTTGCCGCATTTCTGGCACCGGGTGCCCATGAGTTTTTTCTCGCCCGCGTATAAATAAAACGATTCCGACGTAAAAGCTCTTTCCGCCATTTCTAACCTCTCCTCTCAAAGATGTGCACCGCAACATTCGTGCCGTGCGCCCCGACATTATGGGTCAGCGCCAGGTTGACATCTTTCTTCACCTGCCGCGCGCCGGCGTGCCCGAGCATCTGCTCGAACACTTCCACCGCCTGAGCAACGCCCGAAGCCCCCACCGGGTGCCCTTTGCATTTTAACCCGCCGGAGGTATTAATCGGCTTGACGCCGTTGAGAGCGGTCTTGCCCTCGCCCGCGGCCGCGGCGGCTTCTTTACCTTCTTTAAAGAACCCGAGGTCGCCGATAGCGAGCACCTCGGCGATGGTGAAGCAGTCGTGCACCTCGGCGATTTTGATATCGTTGGGGGTCACGCCCGCCATTTCGTAGGCTTCTTTCGCGGCGGCTTTCGTCGCCGGGATGGTCGTCAGGCTCTCGCGGTCGGCCAGGTTATGCCCGGTGGCGTGCCCGGAACCGACGATGTAAATGGGATGGGAAGCGTAGTTTTTGGCGATGTCTTCCGCTACCAGCAGCACGCAGGCGGCGCCGTCGGACACCGGACAGCAATCGTAAAGTGTGTTCGGGTAAGCCACGATAGGGTTGGCTTTCGGGTCGTGCAGGAACTCCATCTCGCTCTGCCAAGTCGGCACCGGTTCGCCTCTCTGTTTGCAGCGGGCAATCCGGGCTTCCATCAATTCTTTGATGGTCTGTTTGAAATGGGCTTTAGGGTTGAGCGCGCCGTTGACGTGATTCTTGATGGCGCCTTTGAGAAACTCATCATGATGCACGCCGTACTTGTGCATATAAGCCGTGGCAATCGAGGCGTAAAGCGCCGGGAAGGAAAAACCCGCCGCGCCCTCGTAGAGCGAATCGGAAAACGAAGCTAAAGCCAGCGTGTTCCAGTCGGTAGGCATGGTATTCATTCTTTCCGTGCCGCCGACCAGCACCACGTCGTAAATCCCGGACGCGATGCCGATAATACCTTCGCGCAAAGCCACGCCGCTGGAAGCGCAGGCGGCTTCGATGGCAACCGCCGGCACCGGGGTCAGCCCGGTTGCCGCCGCCATCATCGCGGCATTACTGCCCTGGGCTTCCCAGACTTCCGCGGCGGCGTTGCCTAAATACAACGCCTCGATATCTTTGGGATTTATCCCGCGCTCGACCGATTTCAACATATCCTGGTAAGCCTCTACAAAGAGGTCGCGGGTGGTTAAATTCTGGTGGACACCAAAGCGGGACATCCCCGCCCCCACCATGGCTACTCCCCTGCCAAGTTTTCTTTTTCTCGGGGTCATGAATCCTCCTTCATTCCGCAATCTGTTATTTTTTAGTTTCTAGCTGTTCTGTTTTTTCAGACGATTGAGACGCCGGAAGCTGTGGCTGACTGTTGCTTTCATCAATTAACGGCGTGGTGGCAACTTCGGTATAAGAACCTTCCAACATTTCTTCTTTTTTCACCCAGCGGGTGTGACGTGCCAGCCACTGCAGACAGGTTGCCAGCACGACGATACTGATTACCTGTGCCTGGTGCAAACCGAAGAGGAAAGGCGAGCCGTCGCGCAGGAAATCCGAGCCGATTCGCCAGGTGGAATATAAACTGAGGTATATCAGGAAAAGCGAACCTTCCGGCTTGAACCTGCCTCTGAGTTTGAGAAGCACAAGGAAACCGATAACGCAGAAGATAATTTCATAAAGCACGGTGGGGTGCGCGAACCCGGAGCCCCAGCCGAGGCTGGCGGGATTAGTATATTCCAATCCCCACGGCAAGCCGGTTTCAACGCCGTAGCAGCAGCCGTTAAGCAAGCAACCTACCCTACCGATAGCCTGTGCCATCAGCACCGCCGGGGCCAGCAAATCAAACACGTAGCCGATTTTCACTTTGGCGAGCTTGCAGTAAATCCAGATTCCCAGCGCCGCGCCCAAAACCGCGCCGTAAGCCGTCAGCCCTTCGCCGCCGATAATACGTCCCGGGTCCAGCGTATAGTCGATTACTTCGCCGCTGAGCGCCAGCTCCGGGTGCAGTTTCGCCACCACAATATTGTCGAAAACGTGCACCAGCCGGGCGAAAATAATGCCGGACGGTATGCCCACCAGTGCCAGCGTCATCAATGTATCCGTGGAAATATTGGCTTTACCGTTGCGGATATGCCACCATACCCAGGCTATCAGCCACACCACCGCCAGCGCCAGGAAAACGCCGTACCAGCGCACTTCCAGCGCGCCGATGGAGAAGGCTACAGGATGGACGTCAATGTGCATAAAACTACTGCCCCTGCATTATTTGGTCTTACATATACTTTAGCGTATTTGCGGAATTTTTGCTCTACCCGGGTTGGCAACGAGGCTCCGCAATAAAATCTGGGCGGCTTTTTTATCCAGCGGCTTGTTGTTATTACCGCATTTGGGTGACTGAATACAACTGGGACAACCCTCATGGCAGGGACATTCGCGCACCAGGTCATAAGTCGCCCGCCACAGATCGGCGATGATTTCGTAGCCTTTTTCCGCGATGCCCACGCCGCCCGGGTGCCCGTCGTAAATAAACACCTGCGGTTTGCCGGTATCCGCGTGCAGCGGCGTGGAAACCCCGCCGATATCGTTACGGTCGCAGATGGCAAAAAGGGGTAAAATGCCGATAGCGGCGTGCTCAACGGCGTGCAAGCCCCCGGCGACATCCAGCAATTCTTTATTCACCACCGCCAGCGCACTTTCCGGCAGGTCGAACCACAACGCTACCGTGGGAAACTGCTGCGGCGGCAATTCCAGATTTTCCTCCCCCACGATTTCTTCAGTGTACTGCGCCTTTTTCCGGTAGCCGAGGACGTTGGTGGTAACCTCCACCTCCCCCAAGTAGGCCTGAACACGCCCCACATATTTACTCTGGTAAACTTTCAAAATCCGCAGGTCGGTCAGGTCCCGTGTCTGGGTATAATAAGTGGCATCGGTGGGCACAGCATAGGCGGTCCGGGTGCGTAAATCCAAATCCGTTATTAAATACGTATCGCCCTGATGCAGATAAATTGCCCCCGGGTGCACCTGGAAAAAAGCTACCGTGGATTCAATGGTCTCCAGCAGAGCGCCGGTGTTGACATCAATCAGCGCGTAATTATCGCCGGAAGAGGAGCGGATGTTGATGTGCTGCGCCGGGTAAGAGACGCTGGCAGAAAGGTACCACTTCCCGCGCCGTTCCTTGATTAACCCTCTTGCCTCCAGTTCCGGCACCTGCGCCCGCATCGCCGCGCCGAAGATTTGCTCGTCACCGGCTCCCAGCGGCATTTCCCAGGCGGCGCTGAGCAGGTGCCCGCGTAAAATATACGGATTATCCGGATTCACCAGCGCGTGTTCGTACTGCTTTTTAAAGAAAAACTCCGGGTGTTTCATAAAATACTGGTCGAGCGGGTTATCCAGCCCCACCAGCACGCTCAAGGCTTTTTCTTTACTGCGCCCGCTCCTGCCCGCCTGCTGCCAGGTGGAAGCGATGCTGCCGGGATAACCGGTCAGTACCGTCGCGTCCAGCCCTCCGATGTCGATGCCCAGTTCCAGCGCGTTGGTCGCCACCACGCCCAGCAGGTCGCCCGTGAACAACTCCTTTTCAATGCGGCGGCGGTCCGCCGCCAGGTACCCGGCGCGGTATGGTTTGACGCGTTTTACCAGCGCCGGCTTCGCCGTGCGCAGGTTCGCCCGCGTGTAGTTGTAAATCAGTTCCGTCAGCCGCCGGGTGCGCACGAACGTGAGCGCCCGGATATTCTGCAGTAACAGTTCTGTGAACAGGTGAGTAGCCTCTGAATTGGCGGAACGGCGCGCGCCTTTCGCCTCGTCGATGATAGGCGGGTTCCAGAACACAAAATCTCTACCGCCGTGGGGGGCGCCGTCATTATTAACCACGGTAAAATCTAATCCCGTAAGGCGGGTTGCCAGCTCCAGCGGGTTAGCGATGGTCGCGGAAGCTAACACGAACCGGGGACGAGCTCCGTAAAAGTTGCACAGCCGCCGCAGGCGGCGGATGACCCCCGCCAGATGCGAGCCGAAGACCCCGCGATAAACGTGGGCTTCATCGATGACCACGAACTGCAGGCTGCGCAGGAACCGCGACCATTGCTGGTGGTTGGGTAATATGCCCACGTGCAGCATATCCGGGTTACTGAGCACGATACGGGCGCTTTTCCGTATTTCGGCGCGCTCCCGCTGCGGGGTGTCGCCGTCGAAGGTGGCAAACGCGGTCAGGGGAAAGAGATCCGGACAAAAATCCTCGTGCAGGGTGCGGAGCTGGTCCTGCGCCAGGGCTTTGGTGGGAAAAAGGTAAAGCGCCCGGGCGGCGGGCGCCGCCGTCAAAGCCGCCATCACGGGGATGTTGTAACAGAGGGTCTTGCCGCTGGCGCTGGGCGTTACCACCATCACGTTTTCACCGCGCTGCGCGGCGTTGACCGCCGCCGCCTGGTGGGTAAATAGAGGTAAAAAACCGCGCTTTTGCAGGCAGGCGGAGACCCCCGGCGGCAGGTGTTTTTCCAACTTACCGTAAAGCGGTTTTTGCGGGGGTATATGCTCCAGATGGGCAATCTGACCCCGATAGGAAGGTAAACCGGTCAGGTAAGCGATAAAAGCCGAGGTATCCATTCATCTCCACTTGTGTTCAAAATGGGGACTAAAATACGTTAACAAACTCGGTTTCGCAGTCCAATACTTCCACATCCAGCCGGGTGTTGACGATATAATCCACGATTTTAGAAATCACTTCGTTGGCGTGCCGGTGGTCGTTGCTGACATAGCACACCCCGATGGTAGCAATCTGCCATTTATCGCCGTTTTCCACTTCCGCCACCGAGACGTGAAACTTTTCCCGCACCCGGGCGATGACCGACTGCACTACCATCCGCTTGCCTTTGAGGGTATCATTCTCCGGGAGCCGCAGGTTGATTTTACACACGCCGATATTCATAACAGGTTCTATTCTTTGACATTGGGGTCGTACTTAAAATTGGCACGTTCCGCCACAATGGAAAGCAGCGTGGCGGAAGCCCCGCGGGGAGTGTACATCCCCTGTTCCCACTCGCTGATGGTCTGCTGCCGGGTGCCGAGCTGCGCCGCCATCTCCGTCTGGGTCAACTGCAGATGGGAGCGTAACGCGCGCACCTTCTCTTTATTCCATTTGGGCGATTTTGCCTTCGGCTCGTTTTTCATACCCTGATAATACACGACTAAGTGTAAAGCGTCAATGCGGTTGACATTGGCAGGAGCATCGCTTACCATTAGCAAAAGAGTTAAGAAATGAAAAAAGCGACGGGTATCTTTAGTCTGCTGCTGGGAACTATTTGCCTCGGCATTGCCCCGGCAGCCGCGGCCGCACCGTTCGCGACGCTGGATAAATGGGGCGGTCCCGTCGGCACGGAAGTAACGGTGACCTGCCGCGGTTTTAGCCCGGAGAAATTAATCACTTTTGTTTTCATTTCTACCCAGGGCATCCAGATACTGGCGTCGCAAGCGGCAGACAATAACGGATATTGCACGGCCAAAATTACCGTCCCCCCCAGCCCGCAGGGACAGAACACCGTTGCCGTGAGCAACGATGACGGGCAAAAAATCTCGTTGAAATTTACCGTCATCCCGGAGGTGAATATTGAACCGGGACGCGCTACTCCCGGGGAAATGGTTAATATTCACGGCAGCGGCTACGTACCCGGAGAGACCACCTCAGTTTTCATTAACTCGCTGCCGGTCAGCAGCGCGCGCGCCGGCGCCGATGGCTCCTTTACCGCCACCTTTATGCTGCCGCTGTTACCCACCGGCGTTAACCTGGTGGAGGTGCGAGACCGCACCGGCGAAGCCCGCTGGCGCGAAATCACCATCACTCCAAAAATAACTATAAACAAAACTGAAGGGGAAATAGGCGCTAAGCTAACCCTCAAAGGCAGCGGTTTTAACGCCGAAACCTCTGTACAAATTAAATTTGATTCAATTGAAATAAACGTGACGACTACGGGTACGCTGGGGCAGTTCAATACTGCTTTCAACGTGCCGCCCACGGAAGCCGGGCACCACGTGATTACCATCAGCGACGGCGAGCATATCCAGCAACTCACCTTTACCGTAGAATCGGAGCCGCCGGCTGTGCCGGAAATCGTGGCTCCAAAACTGCGGCAAAGCATCCCGCAACCGGTCGCGCTGGACTGGGGCAGCGTCTTCGACCTGAGCGAGCCGGTAACCTACGACCTCCAGATTGCCCGGGATAGCGACTTTTTCCTTTTAGTGCTTAACAAGACCGGGCTGACGCAATCCCAGTACCAACTAACCGAAACAGAAACGCTTTTACCCAACCGCCGCGGCGATTTTTACTACTGGCGGGTGCGCGCCGTGGACGCCGCCGGCAACCGGGGGGAATGGGCGGAAGCAGCGGCTTTCCACGTAAATCCCGCCGACACGCCGCCGGACTGGATGAAATATGGGCTGGTAGGACTACAGGTAGTTATCGTCATCGCTTTCGGTATAGTCCTGGCAAGGGCGCTGAAACCGGGAGCACCCGGCGGCAATTAGGTATCGGCGCTGAGAATCCGGATGAGCTTGGTATTCACTTTGACCACGGCGAGTTCGTCAACATCTTTCACGGCTTTGAGAATGTCTTTTTCTTTCGCCTCGTAAGTGGTCATCACCAGCGGCACGAAGCGGCTGGAAACCGGCTCTTTCTGGATGACCCCGGCGATGTTGATATTGTATTTCCAGAAAATGTTGCAGATTTGCGCCAGCACGCCGGACTGGTTGGCGACACTAAACCGCAGGTAGTATCTTCTTTCCGCTTCCCCGGTAGGGCTGAGCGTTAGCGGCTCGGCGGCCGTGGGCAGCGGCATCGTCCGTCCTTCAACGATATCCACCAGATCCTTGGTGACGGCGTCGGTGGTGGGATTAACCCCGGCGCCCGGGGCTACCAGCCCGGAAATGACGCCGTACTCGTCTTCCAACTCGGTACCGTTATAAGCTCCCTGGAGGGTGCCCAGCAGGGAATCGTCCGGGAGCAGCGCCGGGTGCACGCCCACAGCGACGCTGCCGTTGATTTGTTCGATGACGCCGACCAGCTTGATGGCGTAACCCAGCTCGGCGGCGTATTTGATATCCTGCGGGTTAATGTCGCGGATGCCCTCGATAGGGAAATCCGGCGCTTTCTGGTAGGAGTTGCTGATAAGGTTCAAGAGAATGCGGATTTTATTGGCGGTATCAATGCCATCGATATCGTCGGAGGGGTCTCTTTCCGCCAGACCGTGCTCCCGGGCTTCGCGCAGGGCTTCCTTGAAGGTCAGGGCGTCGCCGCTCATCCGGGAGAGGATATAGTTAGAAGTGCCGTTGAGAATGGCGTAAATGCGGCGGAATTCCTTGGCGGCGTTGCCCGCCTGCTGGAACTCGTGTATCAGGGAGTGGCAGCCGACGAAACTGGCGCGGAAACCCAGCCGGCGGCCTTGCCTGGCAGCTAAGGCAAAAACATCTTTTCCCTCATTGGCGAGGAGTTTTTTGTTGGCGGTGACCACGTCTTTGCCGTTTTTCAGGGCGCGGGTGATGATGGTCTTGGCAGGCTCGATGCCGCCGATAAGCTCCACCACGATATCCACCGCCGGGTCGTCAACCGCGGCATGCCAGTCATCGGAAAGCAGTCCTTTGGGCAATTTCACCGGGCGCCGTTTTTTCAGGTCGATATCCACCACGCGGGTAAGCTCCAGTCCGCTGACGCCTTTTTCGTAAAGCGCCCGCACCACCCCCACGCCGATATTACCAAAACCGATAACCGCCACTTTTTTCACGGCTGACATAAGAACTCCTTAAGGGAAATTATGAGCTTATACTATCGCGGGGAACGTGGGAGTGTCAAGCATCCTGCCGCTTCGTATCACTTGCATTTGGTCAGTATTTGTCATTATCGGGCTCGACCCGATAATCCACTTGTCATTCTGAATATAATGAAGAATCTAGTCTCCCCTGCCATCACTAGTAGATTCGTTCGTCACTGCGTTCCTCAGAATGACAAAGAGGGTGGTCTGCCAGACAAACCTGTTTGGAAAAAGTGAGATTGCTTCGTCGTGATCGCCTCCTCGCAAAGACAAAGGACTAGGCGCCTCTGGCTTCTCTCGGCTGGTAAAGATTGCCGGCTTCCAGCGCTAAAGCCAGGCTCATCAGGTAGTCATCGTGCCCCCGGGTGCTGTCCACCCCGAATCCCAGCGTCTGGTTGGCGCGGAAGACGCTCTGCGCCAGTGAAATCTCCCGCCAGAACTCCCGGAACTCCTCCGAACCGTCGCCCGCGTACATTTTGAGTCTACCCGCATTGACCGCCGCCAGCAAATCAAACCCCAGCCGGGACTTGGACGCTGCGGTGAAAACAAAAGGCGTGACTCGCGCGCCCAAAGCCTGCTTCAGGAACGCCGCCACCGGCTGCCCGAGCCCGGTAGCATCCACCACCACTTTCTTACACTGCCAGACTGCTTTCAGAATATCCACCAGCCGCGGGTAAATATCGGTGTGTTTGACCCCGGTCCAGGCGTAATGCTCCACGATTTTCAGCCCCGGCTGCTTTTGAATCTGGTTGATTACCGAGAAATCCAGTTCGGCGATGGTAACGACGGTGGCGTCGCGGCTTGGTTTGAGCGTCGTCGAAAGAGAACTGTCAGCGGCTTCACCCGCCAGGTCTACGCCGGCGACGTAGATTTTCCCCGTTTCGCGGGCGCGGATTCTTGAATGCCCACCCTGCAATTGCGCCTGCTGGGAGAGCGAAAGAAAACCGCTGCCCCCGGTCAGCGGCAGCAGCCGGTACTGGGTAAGAAAAAGCGGATGATTTTCCCCCAGCCGCGTTCTTTCCGCTTCCACGTAAGCCCCGTAATCCGGATTGTACTTCGCTACCTCCTGCCAATCGTAGCGGAAATGCCGGCGAATGCCGTCCCGCTGCTCCAGTTCCAGGTTATGCTGTTTAACCTCTTCCAGCAGCGAGGTGCCGTCCCAGGTGGTGCCGTAATGCACGATGGTACAGTTGGTGGCAGCGCCCATCGGTTTGAAATCACGGGTGTATTTCTCGCGGCTCACATCCTGGGATTCATCTACTTCCAGCAGCAGGTGCGCCGTGTTGCCCACCACGTTAGCGGACTCTTCGGCGGAGAGAAAAATAGCGCGGGCATCCCCCAGCCGGATGATATAACCGAGTTCACTCTGCCAGATACCCCGGAACCCGGCGTCATCGAGCCGGTCTTTGAGCCGCCGCATCGAGATGACGGTCTGGGGCTTGAAAGTCGGTGAGCATTTGATGAGATTCTGCGGCAAATACAGATGCAGCGTAAGCAATAATAACTCCAGTTGCGCCGAAAGCTCGTTTTTACCGCCCTGCCGCGCGATTTCCACAGAAAAGGTGAGTCCTGTATTCCCAAAAACGCTGGCGAGCACCGCCAGGGCAATTTCACGCTGGTAAGGACGTAACCGCCGCGAGGTCAGGCTCCCGGACATCTTCTCTCCTTATTGTTACGAACACAATGAACAATTACAGTGTTGGATTGTAGGGGCGGGTTTGAAACCCACCCCTTACGGATATAGGTACGAGGGGGTTAGGTATACCATCATTTTTTCATCGCGGCGCCCAACCCGATGCCCAGCGGCAGCGCGATATCTTTCAATACCGTGGCGATAGCTTCTCTCAGACCCTGCTTATCTTCTTTCGGGAGATGGTACTTGGCAATAATCAGCCGCGTGAGGGAATTCATCGCCTGCACAATCAAACGGAAATTTTCCGGGTCGTGTTGCACCAGCGACTTGATTTTGACGCGGAGCAGGGCGATTTCTTCGTCAATCCCCTCCACTCGGACCGCCAGCTCGTAATCCGCCAGTTCTTCTTCATTTAACACGTGCGAGTAAAAGCCGTGCTTGCGGGCGTACTGGTTACCTTCCGGCGCGCCGCGTTTTTTCTGAATTTCTTCCGTCATCGTCCGCTCCTGCATTTGATTTCATATTAGTACGAATGTTCTAGTTATGTCCAGAGGAAGTTGTCGCGAATTGGGTAGTTTGTCATTCTGAGGGAGGACGTAATAAACGGACGACCGAACGAATCTAGTTTTGGGGTTACTAGATACATTCCCCCGATCTTCATCGGGGTCAGTGTGACAATGGCACCGTTGCCATCCTCCAGAGGTTGGTATAAAATAAACCCAACATTATGAGCGCTATCAGAGACCTCTACCATTTTCAGGAATTAGAACTCGCACTGGAAGCCAACGAGCAGGCGCAGGCGAAACTGGCATTGCAGCTCAAGGACGAGAGCGCGATAAATGCGGCCAAAAACCGCCTGGCGGCTGTCGAAAAGCAACTTCAGGAGACCGCCAAACAGCAAAAAGAGCTCGAATATCAGATCGAAGACCTTTCCGCCAAACTGAAAACCATCAACCGCAAGCTTTACGATGGTAAGACCACCAACCCCAAAGAACTGAGCAGCCTGCAGGCGGAAGCCGAGGACTTTTTGAAGAAACGCCGCGGGCTGGAAGATAAAGACCTGGAGCTGATGGAGTCCGCTGAGGCAATTAAAGGCAACATCGCCGCCACCACCCGGGAGCTGGCAGCGGTAGAAACTCAGCGAGCGGAAATGCAAAAAAACCTGGGAGCGGAACTGTCCCAAATACAAACCCATCACGCCGCGCTGACTCAGGAAAAGAACGAACTCCTGCCGCAGATCGCGCCGGCGCTGCTGGCAATATATAAGAACATCCGCCTCCGCCGGGGCACGGCGGTCGCCCGGATAGAAGCCGGCACCTGCCGCGGCTGCCGTATCACCGTCTCCAACGCCGAACTGCAGCAGGCGAAAAGCGGCGATATCGTGAAGTGCAACAGTTGTGGTAGAATTTTATATCTGCCATGAAACTGATTATCAACACCGACGGCTTATCCAAAGGCAATCCGGGTCCCGGGGCCATCGGGGCAACCCTGAAAGATACGAAGGGGAAAATCGTGGGCTCGGTGGCGCAGGCGATCGGCGTCACCACCAATAACGTCGCGGAATATAAAGCCCTGATCGCGGCGCTGGAAAAAGCCCTCCAAATGGGCGCCACCGAAGTAGAAATCCGTGCCGATTCCGAGTTGATGGTGCGGCAGATTACCGGACGTTATAAGGTCAAAGCTCCCCAGATTGCGCCTTTATACTTTCAGGCAGGTAAATTGCTCTCGAGTTTCACGAAGGTGAAAATAGTCCATGTCCCCCGGGAGCAGAACGCCGAAGCCGACGAGTTAGCCAACCTGGCGCTGCAGGCGAAAAAGATGGAAGCACGCACTTTAGCGCGTCCGCTCTTTCACCAGAAACAGAATCCCCAGCATCGCCACGAAAGCTAGTCCGGCGCCGAGGTAGAAGGTCGCGGCGGGACTGACCGCGTCCCAGAGCCACCCTGCAATTAGACTGGCGGGCAATGCCATCAAGCCGATGACCCCGTTGAACAATCCGTAGGCAGTGCCGCGTCTTTCCGCCGGGACCATATCCGCCACGAAAGCCTTCGCCGCCCCCTCCACGATGCCGTAATAAACGCCGTAAGCCGCGAACAAAATCCAGATTTGCCACATATTACCCGCCAGCGCGAACCCCAGGTACACCAGCGCATATACCAGCCACCCGGCGATAATCACCCGGCGGCGCCCCAGCTTATCGGAGAGAATGCCCATCGGCAGGGAAATCAGCGAATAGGTGAGGTTGAAAAGCACCAGCATCAGCACTACCTGCAGCAGCGGGGTCTCCACGTTTTGGGCACGCAGAATCAGGAAAAAGTCGCTGGAATTACCCAGCGTAAACAGCCCCATCACGGCAAGGAAAAGAAAAAATCGTTTATCAAGTTGCGGTTTCGCCACTGCCGCGACCGGCACGGTGCTGCCGCCATCGGTCACCGATTTCTGGTATTCGCGGACGAGCGTAAACAGTACAAGCACCGCCAGGATGCCGGGAACAGTTGCCACCAGCACCATCCAGCGGTAGCTTTCCCGCGTCAGCAGGCTGGCATCAGGTCCCTGGACGAGGTAAATAATCAGCGCCGCCGCCAGCAGTCCCAAAAACGCCCCGGAGGTATCCATCGCCCGGTGCAGCCCGAAGCCTCTGCCGCGCTGTTCTTTACTCACCGAGTCGGCGATTAACGCGTCGCGCGAGGCGGTGCGGATGCCCTTGCCCACCCGGTCCCCGAACCGGATGCCCGCCACCGCGCCCCAGCTCCCGGCGAAATACATCAACGGTTTCACCAGGTTGGAAATGGTGTAACCGGCGCCCGCCAGTCCCTTACGCTTGCCGATTTTATCGCTGAACCAGCCGCTGATAATTCTGAAAACGGCGTCCGTGCTATCGGACAGCCCGCCGATAAAACCCACGACGGCAGTCTTTGCCCCCAGCACGTTGCACAAAAACAACGGCACCAGGGTAAAAATCAGTTCGCTGGAAATATCGGTGAGCAGACTGACAAGCCCGAGAAAAAAAACGTTGGGGTTCATCCCGAAGATTTGCTTGTTTTTGCTCGCGACAACCGGGTGCGGCATTTATGCTCCTTGAAACAGGTAAACAAAAAAAGCGTAAAACAAATGTGATTGAATGTCAAACAAAGGTGTAGAAATAAAGACGAAGCTGGCGACCCGAGCGGGATTCGAACCCGCGATCTTCTCCGTGACAGGGAGATATGCTAAACCGCTGCACCATCGGGCCTTATTTGAAGAGAAAAGTCAGTTTTGCCATTAAAAAGTCTATCAAGGTATGCTCACTAATGTCAAGCCTGTTTTCTATCACACGAGCATTGTGGTAGACCCTGTGAGTTGAGTGTTAAAATGAGTGAATATTAAACCTGCAGATTTATTAGCATTAACAAGCTGTAAGCTGACGTCGCCCGGTGGTTATCTGCCGTGAATCCCAGCGAAGGCTATGATTAAGTAAAATTAAAGAGGAGAATATTTATGCCGGAGATTAAAAAGTTCGATACTGTGGAATATGAACAGCACGGTCCCATCGTGGTCATCAGGATGAACAACCCCGCCCGCCGCAATTCCATGAACTTTACTATGCGTCGCGGAATGAATGCTGCCTTTGCTCAATTTGAAACCGATGAAAGCGCCAGGGTAGCCATTTTAACCGGTGTCGGAAACAGCTTCTGCTCCGGCATCGATACCAAGGACATGGTCAACCAGTCGCCGGAGGAACGCCGTAAGAATACCGAGGAAAGGAAAGAACTGAACCGCATCGGCGCCTATGAGTTGCGCGACCGCATTCTCAAACCGACCATAGCGGCTGTCAATGGCTGGGCGGTAGGTCACGGTTGGTTTATGGCGCACGGGTGCGACCTGGTCTTTGCCGCCGAAAGCGCCATCTTCTGGCAGAATGAGCCGGTTTACGGTTTCCAGGGCGGGGGGCGGGCGATCGCTACCCAGATGATACCTTTCCACCTCGGTGTCGAGATTGCCCTGGCTGCCAAGATACCGGCGAAGCGTGCCTACGAAATGGGCTTAATCAATCGGGTTGTCCCTGACGACCAGCTCATGCCCGAAGCTATGGCAATGGCAGAGCATATCTGCAGCCTGGCGCCCCTGGCAGTGGAGATTATCATCCGCTCCTGTCGCAGTGCCCGTCTCTCCAGCGCAATCCCATCTGTGATCGAGCTGTCTAATTGGCAGGAGTACAACTGGCTGGGTTCCACTGAGGATGTGAAGGAAGGCTTTAAAGCTTACGCCGAGAAACGCAAGCCGCAGTGGAAAGGGCGATGACGTAACAGGTACGTGAAAAGTGTCTTGAATTTAACTCTAACTCGAAAGGTATGCTCAGCCCTTACTGACCCGCCCCTTGCGGCAGGAATGATGTAATCGCACTTGTAATCAAGACAGGGATTGTGTTATATTAAACTTTTGTAAAACATAGCAGGGAAAAAAGAATAAATGGTATCTGAAAAAACAATTGCGAAAGAAAAAACCAATAATTACGAGTTGATTTTCATTCTCAAGCCGGACCTCACCGAGGAAGCCCTCGAGGCGGCAATAGAGAATGTGAAGAAATTCATCGCCGGCAAAGGTGGCACGATTGCCGATGTGCAGAAATGGGGCAAACGGCGGCTCGCCTACGCCATCAAGCACGCCGGTGAAGGCTACTACACCCTGGTAAAATTTTCGGCGAAGCCGGGCAACAACCGGGAGCTGGAAACCAGCTTGAGAATCTCTGAAAATGTCCTGCGCCACCTGCTCGTTAAAGTTGACTGATAATTGCTTTTTGGGTATTCCTTATCTTCAGGCGTTTTGTGGCATTATAAGGAGTTAGCGAACGTATGGTAAGTATTAACCGGATGACCATCATTGGGAATCTGGGTAACGAACCGGAAATGCGGTTCACACCCAGCGGCCGACCCGTTACGTCTTTCCGCGTCGCGACCAACTGGCGCTACACCACCCCCGACGGGGAGCGCAAGGAAGAGACGGAGTGGTTTACCATCGTCGCCTGGGGCAAACTGGCGGAACAGTGCAACCAGTTCCTTACCAAGGGCAGACTGGTCTACGTCGAGGGACGGCTGCGCCTGCGCACCTGGGACGGACCCGACGGGCAGCGCCGCGCCCGCAACGAAATTGTGGCTGACCGCGTGAAATTCCTCGACAGGCAGGCCGCCGGCGTCGCGGTGGAAGCCAAAACAGAAGAAGCCGAACCTGGCGGTGATATTGAGCCAGACGATATACCTTTTTAATGGAGTAACAGAAAAGTGACAACCAGAGAATCAGGACCGAAAGACCGACCCATGAGACCCCGCGGACCCCGTCCCGGTGGTCGCGGCAGATTTGTTCCCAAGCGGAAAGTCTGCTTTTACTGCGCGAATAAAAACGAGGTCATCGACTACAAAAATGTAGATAAACTACGCACCTACCTGTCGGACCGCGCCAAGATTGACCCGCGCCGCCGTTCCGGCACCTGCGCCAAGCACCAGCGCGCGCTGGCGACCGCCATCAAACGGGCGCGCCACCTGGCGCTGTTGCCTTTTGTGCCCGACCATTTCTTCCCGATGCCCCCGGTGGCAGCGCCCCGTCCGCAAGCCGCGGCGCCAGTACCTGCTCCCGCCCCCGCTCCGGCAACCCCGGCGGCAGTAGCGGAAAAACCGGCGGCAGCCGCGCCCGCCCCCGAAGCCACCCCTAATGCTTGATTAAGTTAATTTTAAGGAAATAAGCTGTGCCAAAGAGAACTTATCAACCAAAAAAAATACCGCGCAAACGCGAACATGGCTTTCTGAAAAGAATGGCGACCCGCGGCGGACAGGACGTGCTGAAAGCGCGGCGTCTGAAAGGCCGCAAGAAATTAACCGTGGTGTAAACATTACGGAGGGCGCTACGGGAGGAATTATACGCCTCACCAAACCAGCCGACTACGCCCTGGTCTATTCTAAAAGCAAGTCCTGGGCAAGCAGACTGATAGTTTTGAGAGCCACGCCGAATCAGTTCGATTATTCAAGGTGCGGTTTTGCGGTGGGAAAAAAAATTGGGGGCGCGGTGGTGAGAAATCAAGTGAAGCGCCGCCTGCGCGAAATTGTCCGCCTCACCCCGGTAGCTTCCGGTTGGGATATGGTGATTATCGCCCGGCAGCCGGCCGCCGCCGCCCGCTACGCCACCTTAAAAAAAACTTACGACGAACTCCTGAAAAAAGCCGGTTTGCTTTATCCCCTATCCGGGACTGAATAATAATTAAGAAAGTGAAAAACGTAGCGTTAGGTCTGATAAAACTTTACCAATCTACCATTTCACGGGTGCTGCCCTCCACCTGCCGTTATACGCCGACCTGCTCCCAGTACACGGCGGAGGCGATTGAAAAATACGGGTTTTTCAAGGGCGGCTGGATGGGAGCCAGGAGAATCGCCCGGTGTCACCCCTGGCATCCCGGGGGCTACGACCCGGTACCTTGAAAATAGACTTGCCGGAGCTAGTGAAAAGCTTGAAGAAAAAAATAAAAATCGCCTCATTATTATTCCTCGCCCTGCTTTTATTGGCGCTGGGGCTGGCAGGCTGCACCACGCAGCAAGCTGCCCGCGGCTGGGCAGGCGTGGCGGCGATCAACGACACCCTCATCCTCACCACTATGTCCGGGCGGCTTTATTCGGTTAACAGCGCGGATAACAGCATTTTAGGCACGCCGGTAAAGTTTGAAGTAACCGCCTCCGGCGGCTTGAGTTGCATTCCTTCCTGTAGCGGCTCCAACGTCAGCCCCATCGCCGTGTATGCCTCCCCGGTCACCGGGCAGGAGATGGCGATTATCGGCGGGTTCGACGGCAGGGTCTACGCCTTCCCGCTGCTTAACGGGCAGTTACGCGAGCAATACCGCTGGAAATATCCGCCGGATGGCGATGTCGGCGGCAATATCGTCGGCGGGCTGGCACTTTCCGGCGATAGCGTGTATTTCGCTTCCGTCAGCGGCACGGTTTATTCCGTTAACGCCGCCGACGGCTATAAAGAATGGTCGGTAGAGTTAGGGAATAAAATCTGGTCGGCGCCCGCGGTGGACGGCGACACGGTTTACATCGGTTGTTTCGATAAGAACCTTTATGCCCTGAACGCCGCTGACGGTGCCATTAAGTGGCAGTTCGCGGCGGAGGGGGCTATCGGCGCCACCCCAATTCTCGATAACGGTATCATTTATTTCGGCGGTTACGACCGCGCATTTTACGCGGTGGACGCGGCTACCGGGCAACTGGTCTGGAAATTCCCCGCCGAAGGCGCTACCGCCAGACCGGAAAACTGGTTCTGGGCACAGCCCGTCCTGCACAACGGCATTATCTATGCTTCCAACCTGGACGGCAAGGTATACGCCCTGGACGCCGCGACCGGCAGCCTGCGGGAAACCTTCAGTTTTGAAACGGCGACCTTTAAAAAAGGCGCCATTGCCTCATCCCCGGTAGTAGTCAACGATATGGTAGTAATCGCCATCACCAACCTGGCAAAAAGCGTCAGCCGTGTTTTCGTTATCGATACCCCGGACCGCACCCGGGAAATTGCCAGCTTCAGCGAGGGCATCAACGCCCCGTTATTCGCGCTCAACGGCAAGGTTTACGTGCATACCACCAAAGATAATTTCTTCGCCATCGACCCGGCCACCGGCGCCGCCTTGAAAATCAACTTAAGCACCACCAATAAGTGAGGTTATAAATTTGGACGCAGGGGCAATCTGGGATTTAATTATTCTCAACCCGATGATAAACATCCTCATCGTGATGACGAAGGTGTTATTCAACAACCTCGGGTTGACGATTATCGCCCTAACGATTATTATCCGCGGGCTGACTTATCCCCTCAACCGCAAGCAGTTGATGGCGAGCAAGCGGATGCAGGAAATCCAGCCCAAGATAGCGGAACTGCAGAAAAAGTACGCTAAAGACCGGCAGAAGCTTGCCAAAGAACAGATGGCGCTCTTTAAAGAAGCCGGCGTTTCTCCCACCGGATGCCTGCTGCCGATGTTGACCCAGATGCCCATCTGGATTGCCCTCTACCAGTCAATCGTCCGCGTACTGGCAACCGGGCCCGAGCAGTTGCTCACCCTTTCCCGCCACCTTTACGCCTCCTGGAACGTAGTTTTCGACCAGATTCCGCTACCCAGCCGCTTCCTCTGGTTCGACCTGGGCACGCCCGACGTTTATATGATTTTACCCTTACTCGTCGGCATATCGATGTGGCTCCAGCAGAAGATGGTTACTCCCAAAGCTACCGACCCGCGGCAGGAAGCCAACAGCACTTTAATGTTGTGGATGATGCCGGCGGTGTTCACTTTCTTCTCGCTCTCCTTCCCCAGCGGCCTGGCGCTTTACTGGGTCACCTCTAATATCATCAGTATCGTCATGCAGTACTTTGTCAGCGGCTGGGGTCCGCTGGCGGATACCTTCAAGTTCCTGAAAAAGCAAGAAACGGCGCCCGTAAAAGGCATTGTAGATACGAAAATCGTCACCAAAAAAGATTCCCCTCAATTCAACACGGCGCCCGCAACAGAAAAGAGGAAGAAATCATGGATGTTCTGGAAGTAAGCGCAAAAACCGTTGACGAAGCGGTCCAAAAAGCCCTGACACAGCTCGGGGTCACCCGGGACCAGGTTCGCATTACCATTCTCCACGAAGGTAAAAGCGGCGGTTTTCTCGGCATCGGCGCCGAGGACGCCCGCATTAAAGTCGAACCGGTATCTCCGGAAAAAGAAAAAATGACCGAGGTCTTCGCCGTCGCCAAGGAAACGCTGGAAACCCTGGTGAAATTGATAGAAGTTGACGGTGAAGTGGTGGTCGACACCTATCCCGACGAAACCGGCAAGGCAGACAACGCCCCCATCGGTTTCAACATCGAGGGCAACGACCTGGGCATACTCATCGGGCGCCGGGGGCAAACCCTGGCTTCGTTGCAGTATATCGTGCGTTTGATTACCGGTCACAAGACCGACCTGTGGACGCCGATTGTGGTAGATGCCGAGGGCTACAAGAAACGCCGTATCGAGGCTTTGCAGACTTTAGCCCAGCGGATGGCAGATAATGTAAAAGCCAAAGGCACACCTTTCACGCTGGAACCGATGCCGCCCTACGAACGGCGTATCGTCCATATGGCGCTGGCGGATAATCCCGCCGTCTTCACCGAGAGCGTAGGCGAAGGGGAATCCCGCAAGGTCATCATCCGCCCCAAGCGGCCCGGCAATGGGAAACCGGCGGCTACCCCGCGGGAGAGCAACGGACGCAATGGTTACGGCAACCGGGGCGGCTACCGCCGCACTTTCTAAATACCATCATTGGTGCCATCTGACTGCTGAAGGCTGATTGCCGACAGCTTATATCCGTGTTATACTTTAACTGTAAAGGCGTTGAAGGAGACGAGTAAACGGCTGTTTACACCCAGCGAGTCTGGTACGGTGCGAGCAGACGTGTAATTTACCGTTGAAAATCACTCCTGAGCTGCCAACCGAAATTTATGCCGTATCTGGTACGGATACATAAAGAGTAGATTTGGACGGGGAACGTCACCCGTTATCAGCGGCGAGGGCATTATCATGTGCCCGGCAGAGTGCCCCGATGAACAGCAGCGCAAGCTGCTGGAAGACGGGGAAATCAGGGTGGTACCGCGGGGTTTTTAAGTCCCGTCCCTTTTCAGGGCGGGACTTTTTATTTTTCCCGCAGAGGAGAGGAAAATGTTTGAACCGGTCAACAGCAGAGCCAACTTCCCGCAGATGGAAGACAAAGTGCTGGCTTTCTGGAAAGAGCACCAGATTTTTGAAAAAAGCGTCAAAGCCCGCGAGGGTAAACCCCGCTTCGTGTTTTATGAAGGACCACCCTTCGCTAACGGCAACCCGGGAATTCACCACGTACTGGCGCGCGCTTATAAAGACGTGATGGTACGCTATAAGGTGATGAAAGGTTATTACGTGCCGCGTATCGGGGGCTGGGACACCCACGGGCTCCCGGTGGAACTGGAAGTGGAAAAACAACTGGGATTATCCGGCAAAGACCAGATTGAAAAATACGGGGTGGCGAACTTCAACCAGCGCTCCCGGGAGAGCGTCTTCAAATACCTCAAGGAATGGAACACGCTCACGGAACGCATCGCCTACTGGGTCGATCTCGACAACGCCTACAAGACAATGGACAACTCTTACGTGGAGTCCGTGTGGTGGGCGGTCAAGCAGATGTGGGATAAGGGCTATATTTACCAGGGCTATAAGGTCACGCCCCACTGCCCCCGCTGCGGCACGTCCCTGAGCTCACACGAGGTGGCGCTGGGCTATCAGGACAACACCGAGGACCCTTCCGTCTACATTAAATTCCGCACACAGGCTGTCTCGGAACAAAATACAGAAGGGCTGCAGAACCTGCGCCGGCTGGCGGCGGAGAAGAAAACTTATTTGCTGGCGTGGACCACCACTCCCTGGACGTTGCCCGGGAATACCGCGCTGGCGGTTGCTCCGGATGCCGAGTACTCCGTGGTGGAAGTGGATAACGAATACCTTATCTTCGCCGACGCCCTCCGCAACCAGGTGGGGCTGGGAGATAACCCGGTAATGCTGCGCCTCTGGGGCAAGGAACTGGTCGGGATGGAGTACGAACCGCTCTACAATCCTCACGATTACGGAGTGGAACGCCGCCGTTTCGTCACCAAAACCGAGCTGGACGTGCAGCCGGAGGATAAAAACCTGCGCTACCGCGTTATCGCCACGGACTTTGTCTCGATGGCGGACGGCACGGGGATGGTGCACGTCGCCCCGGCTTTTGGTGAGGTGGACTTCCAGGCAGGGCAGGAATTCAGCCTCAACGTGGTGCACAACGTGGACACGCAGGGTAAAATCGTCGGTAATTATCCCTTTGCCGGAAAATTCGTGAAAAAAGCTGACCCGCAGGTGCTGGAAGACCTCAAAGCTCGCGGATTGCTGTATAAATCCGGCACTATCAAGCACACCTATCCATTCTGCTGGCGCTGCGACGCTCCCCTGCTCTACTACGCCAAGCAGACCTGGTATATCCGCACCACCGCCGTGAAAGACAAAATGGTGGCAGACAACAAGACAATCAACTGGTACCCGGAGCACATCAAGTTCGGGCGCTTCGGCAACTGGCTGGAAAACAACATAGACTGGGCGTTCGCCCGCGAGCGTTACTGGGGCTCGCCGGTGCCCATCTGGAAATGCGATGACTGCGGCAGCTTCGAATGCGTGGGCAGTATCGAGACCTTGAAAAACAAACCCGGGGTCAAGGGTCTGAAAGAACCCATCGACCTCCACCGCCCCGATATGGATAACGTTAACTTCAAGTGCAAACAATGCGGGGGCAATATGCAACGCACCCCGGAAGTAATGGACTGCTGGTTCGATTCCGGCTCGATGCCTTTCGCCCAGCTTAATTATCCGTTCAAAAACAAGAAGCTTTTTGATGCAGAAACCGGTCAGGCAGACTTTATCTGCGAGGGCGTGGACCAGACCCGCGGCTGGTTCTATTCCCTGCACGCCATCTCCACCCTGCTGTTCGACCGTCCATCATTCAAGAACTGCATCTGCCTGGAGTTGGTGCTGGACGCCCAGGGCAAGAAAATGAGCAAGAGCAAGGGCAATGTCGTCGACCCGATGAAAGTGGTGAAGGATTACGGCGCGGACGCCCTGCGCTGGTATTGCTTCACCTCCGCGCCGCCCGGCATGGTGCGCCGCTTCGACACCAAGATGGTGGCGGATATCACCCGGCAGTTCCTGCTGACGTTGTGGAACGTCTATTCATTCTTTATTCTGTACGCCAATATCGATAAATTCAAACCCGGCAAAGCCCCGGCGGAACTGCCGGAACTCGACCGCTGGATTCTCTCGGAACTGCACCAGTTGATTGAAGACGTTACCGGCGCCTTTGAGAACTACGATCCGACGGCCGCGGGCCGCAAGATGGAAACGTTTGTCGATAACCTCTCCAACTGGTACGTGCGCCGCAGCCGCCGCCGCTTCTGGAAAAGCGAAAGCGATACTGACAAAATGGCAGCCTACCATACCCTCTACGAGTGTCTGGTAACGCTCGCAAAACTGCTGGCGCCCTTCACCCCGTACGTGGCGGAGGAAATCTATCAGAACCTGGTACGCACCATTAACCACAAGGCTCCCCTAAGCGTGCACCTGGCGGATTTCCCGGTGGCGGATAAGAGTAAAATCGACCGCGACCTTTCCGCCGATACCCTGCTGGCGATGCGTATCTCCAGCCTCGGCAGAGCCGCCCGCAGCCAGGCGGCGATTAAAGTCCGCCAGCCGCTGGCGAAAGCGCTCATTAAAGTGGCTTCGCCGCGCGAGCAGAACGGCGTCAACCGCTTCAGCACCCAGATTCTGGAAGAACTTAACGTGAAGACGCTGGAATTTGTGGTAAACGCGGCTGATTTAAAAACAGCGGACTATTCGTGCAGCGAGGAAGGGGAATTGTGCGTCGCCGTGCCGAAAGTCATTCCGCCGGAGTTAGCGGCAGAGGGGCTGGCGCGGGAAATCGTGCACCGCCTGCAGACGATGCGCAAGACCGCCGGTTTTGAGATTGCCGACTACATCACCACCTATTACAGTGGGGACGATTATGTAAAGCAGGTGATGACGGATTTTGCGGACTACATCAAGCAGGAGACCCTCTCCCGGGAGCTGGTAAAATCCCCGGCACCGGAGGGCGGCTACAGTGAAAAAGCCAAGCTCGGCGGATACGAGATGGAATTGGGAGTCAAAAAAGAGTAGCTTGTCTTTGCGAGGAATCCAGTATAATCGGGATGACGCGGCAATCTTTGCACAATATACCTGCAGGATTGGCGTCATTCCCGCCTCCGCGGGAATGACGCCAATGTAAAAGAGGGAGTTCTGTACGAACTCCCTCTTTTCTAACCAGCCACAAAATTAGCCATGCAACAGAATGTTTACTCCGGCTTGGGGCTTTCGGACATCGTCACGTTCACGGTCAGTTTTTCCGTGCCGCGGTAAATCTCCACCGCTACCGTCTGCCCGATGCTGGCGCGGTGGATCGCTTTCACCAGTTGTGTCCCCTCCGTGATATCCTCACCATTGAATTTCACCACAACATCGTTCACTTTTATCCCCGCGGCTTCCGCCGGGCTGCCGGCACCCACAGCCGTGATTCTGACACCGCTGGTGGTGCCGAGATCGTACCAACGCGCGTAATTGGCACCGGATACCGTCTCCCCGCTGATGCCGAAATAAGGCCGCACCACGTAGCCGTTGCTTATCAACTGCTGGATGATGGGCATCGCTTCGTTGATATTGATGGCGTAACCCACCCCTTCGACCCCCGTCTGCACCCGTTTGGCGTTGGTAATACCCACAATCGCCCCGGCGAGGTTCACCAGCGGGCCGCCGCTGTTACCGGGATTAATCACGGTATCCGTTTCCAGCAAACCTTCCAGCGTGTTGCCGTACTCGTCCTGCATCGAAACTTCGAGCCGGCTGATAATCCCCTGCGTTACGCGTATACCTTCTCCCAAAGAGTTACCGATGGCAACCACCCACTCGCCTTCGCGCAGCTTGTCCGCGTCGCCGGTGGGTAATACCGGCAGGCTGGCCGCTTCTACTTTCAGCACCGCCAGGTCGGTCAGTGTATCGCTTTTCACGTTTTTTACATCCGCCGGCAGGCTGGAGCCATCGTTAAAAGTCACCATGATGCTGGTGGCGCCCTCGATGACGTGGGCGTTGGTCACAATCAACCCGTCGGTACTGTAAATCCAGCCCGTGCCGGCGCCTTCCTGCTCACCGACATACCTGCCGAAGAAATCGTAGTAAGGCACTTTGACGCTGATGGCGACTACCGATGGCTTCACCGCCGCCACTACATCGGCAATACTGGGCAAAGGCGTCGCGGACGTAACTATAACAGATACCGGCGTCACCCCGGTAACCGTAGGCGCCGCCGTGGTTTCACTGGCGGCAGTTTCAATCTTGGTGGTCAACTGGCACCCGGCGGCAAACAACAGCGACAGCGCCAGACCCACCGCCAAAACCGGTAATAATAATTTTTTTAATCTCATATCTTCCTTCCTTCCCCTCTTGAATACAGTTTTTAGATTAACACCATTTATTTTAAGCAACCATCACTTTTATCACAAACCGGGCGCAAACCGGCAACACGTTTACAATTCTCATTCTAGGTAGAAAATGTTTAGAAAATATGAAGTCTTTCCCTTCTTGTCATTCTGTTGTTTCCTCCTCTCCCTCGAGGGGAGAGGATTAAGAGCCTGCCCCGTACTTGATACGGGGTGAAGGGAACCATTTTTTCCGCTGTCTTTGCGAGCCCCGATAAATCGAGGCGTGGCAATCTCTGCCATCAAGTCACCCATATTTCCACAATACCCGCCGCAAAATAAAAAAGGGCTGGATAAATCCAGCCCTTTTTCTAAGTACTTAAGGATTATTTTGCCGGGACCTTCGGCAGATGGGTCAGGGCTTCTTTAATCTTGGACTCGGGGTACTCGAAGTCCTGCAGCTTGCCGGTCAGGTAGGCGTCGTAGGCGGACATATCGAAATGCCCGTGGCCGCTGTGCCCGATGAGAATGGTCTTGGCTTTACCTTCCACCTTGCACTTGAGCGCTTCGTCGATGGCGACTCTAATGGCGTGAGTGGTTTCCGGCGCGCTGATGAAGCCCTCGGTGCGGGCGAACTGCACGCCGGCTTCGAAGGTCGCCAGCTGCGGCACGGCGGTCGCTTCCAGCAAGCCCAATTTCACGCAATGGCTGATGAGCGGCGCCATACCGTGATACCGCAGCCCGCCCGCGTGCAGCGGCGCCGGGATAAAGGTATGCCCCAGCGTGTGCATAAAAGCCACCGGCGCCATCCCCGCCACGTCGCCGTAATCGTACGCCAGCAAGCCTTTGGTGATGGAAGGCGAGCCGGTCGGTTCGACGCAGATGAGCCGCAGGTTTTTATGCTTGCCTTCGATTTTATCTTTCACGAACGGCATAAACAACCCGCCGGCGTTGGACCCGCCGCCGACGCAACCGACGATGATATCCGGGTAATCCCCGATGTTTTCCATTACCTTCTTGGCTTCTAAGCCAATGACGGTCTGGTGCAAAATCACGTGACTCAAAACGCTGCCCAATGAGTAGCGGGTGTCATCGTGAGTGGCGGCGTCTTCCACCGCTTCGCTGATAGCGATGCCGAGGCTGCCGGGATGGTTGGGGTCTTCCGCCAGGAATTTCTGCCCGATTTTCGTATCCGGGCTGGGGCTGGGCACGCATTTACCGCCCCAGACTTCCATCAGGTTGCGGCGGTAGGGTTTCTGCTGGTAGCTCACCCGTACCATATAGACCTTGCACTCGATACCGAAATACATGCACGCCATCGAAAGCGCGGAGCCCCACTGCCCGGCGCCGGTTTCCGTAGTGATGCGCCGGATGCCGGCTTTCTTGTTGTAATAAGCCTGCGCCACGGCGGTATTAGGCTTATGGCTCCCGGCGGGGCTGGAACCCTCGAACTTGTAGTAGATTTTTGCCGGGGTGTCCAGCGCCTGCTCCAGCTTCCGGGCGCGGTAAATCGTCGTCGGCCTCCAGGAGCGGTAAATCGCCTGCACTTCTTCCGGGATATCGATATAGCGGTCTTTACTGAATTCCTGCTTGTTGATTTCATCCACGAACAGGAAAGGCGGCAATATCGTCGGTTCCAGGGTTTGCGGATGCAGCATCGGGGGTAACGGCTGCGGCAAATCCGCCTGCACATTATACCAGGCGGTCGGCATTTCTTTTTCACTTAATACAAATTTGGTCTGGTTCTTATCCATTTTTTCACTCCTTATTTTGTTAAGATTTCTTATTTCGATATTAGAGTTTAGTATTTCGGATTTACTATTATTCGGCCCGCCCGGGCCAGTACCTGCCTCTGAACATTATTCGTTTCCTCCGTTTCTGTTTTTACCAAATAAAAAAGCCTCTCATCCGAAAAGGGACGAGAGGCTAACCTGCCGCGGTACCACCCTGTTTTCCCGTCTTCCAGCAGCTTGCGCTGCTGTTCATCGGGACACTCTGCGGATACTGGATTTTCACCTAATATCCCGGGATTTTAACGCTTCCCCCGCGGCAAAGCCTACTTGTCTGACGACGTTCTGTTTGCGGCTCCCGAGCCCATTCGGTTCTTGCGCCGGCACCGGGTTCACACCAACCCCCGGCTCTCTGTTGCCCCGCTGGGAACTTACTAGTCCCGTTCGCAGCCTTTACGATATTTAATTATTATTTACGATAACACAGACTTGAAAAAGCTGTCAAGTATAGGAGCCAGCAGCTAATAGTTATTAACTTGTTTTTATTATGTAATCTAAAAATTATCTGGTATAATTATATTAAGGGGCGACTGCAAACGTTACGATGAACAGAGTCAAAGCCATTGTCCTGATATTGGGCGGTATCGTCATCCTGATGCTGGGCATCGGTATGTGGAAAAGCCCGGAAATTAACTGGGAAGGATTCATCGGTGCTTTCCAGTTAATCGGCGATGAATTTCTGCGGCTGAAAGACGACCCCTTCGCCATACTGGGAATTCTCATTATCTTCGTGGGTGCCTTTATCACCTACCACGGCGTGAAAAAGATGATAAGGGGATAATTGTTCACAAATTGTATTGCTTGTGGTAAACTATTCACAAAAGACCGCGAGCCTTGCCGCATATTGGAGTGAATAGTGAAAATTCTGGTCGTGGATGATGCGCCGGAAATCGTTGAGGTAGTAAGTATCTGTCTGCAGTTGCGCTGGGGGCACGCGGAAATCCTGTCCGCCGCCGCCGGGCAACGGGGCGTAGAAATCACCCGACAGTCAAAACCTGACCTCGTGATACTTGATATCAACCTGCCGGATATCAGCGGCTACCAGGTGCTGGAACAAATCCGTCAATTCTCGCAGGTGCCTATCGTGATGGTAACCGTCAAAGGCAAAGACACCGACATCGCCCGGGGTTTCGAACTCGGGGCGGATGATTATATTATCAAACCCTTCAGCAACATTGAGCTGGTCGCCCGGGTGGAAAACGCCCTGCGGCGCGCCCGGCAAAACTCGGCGGGTTAAGTAAACACCGCCACAACCACCGCGGTCCGCGCGTTATGTTCCTCTAAAAATACCACCACCAAGCCACGCCCGTTCACCATTTCATCCGCCGCGATATTGCGCGCCACTTTCACATCCTCCAGATAAGCCCGGCTGCCGCTGTTTATCTCCAGCGTAGCAGTATGCGCCGCCGGGTCATAGCCGCGTAAATGAGCATATTTTACCGTCATCTTTACACCCCTCCCAGGCTTAGTTTTTGCGTGTACTCGCGTTTCCGGGGCCGGTAATTTAACTGCATGCCGATAATTCGCCGGGGCACGGCGTCCATTCCGGCGGCAGCGTCAGTTACCGCGATGACATCGTAGAGCTGCTGCCCGCAATTAGCCGGGACCACGATTTCACCCCTGACGGTAAAAACGGACGCCTTGCGTAAAATGGCAGTGCCGCGGGCGGCAGCCGCGGCTTCCGTATCCAGATTAGTATCGTTGACCTGGCGCATCTTTTCCTGCGCCATTTCAATCTGTTCCCAATCGTAACTTTCCGCGATTATTTCGGCGCCGCTGCCGGGCACACACCCGGTTACCTGCACCCGGTTGATTTCCCACGGGCAGTTCCGGTGCTTGCCTTCCAGCAATAAATGCCCGGCACCGTAAAGATAACTGACGGAATCATCCGGCTGCGGGGATAGAACATAAGCCACCGGTCCCTCAAGCGCCAGCACATCCGGCACAAAGGACAACAATCGGCTTACGATGTTAATGCCGCGGTCGCCGCGGTGAACAGTAAAGTCCGGACAATACCCAGTCATTACCTCCGAAGCGGATACGATTTCCAGTCTCAGCCCGACGCGCGCCAGCACAAACGCCAGGATTTCCTGAACCGGAATTTCCGTGTCGGCGGCGTTCCAGCGGAATTGATGCCGGGCACGCCACTCGCGCAGCGCTTGCCAGCCGTCTGCCGCCCATAGTTTTAAAGTAGCCTTGCCGCCGCTAACGGCGTGTTCGTAAGCCTCCAACAGGAAAATCGGTCCCGGGCTGGTTTCGTTACCCATCGGTGTGCGATACCCCGGGTTGAGCGCCAGCTCGTTGCCGATTTCCAGCGCGGCAAGATTCCCGGCGCCGGGATTTTTATACTTGCCGCTACTATTATCCAGTTCCACCCCCAGGGTGCCGTTTGCCGGTTGATTTTCGCATTCCAGGCTGAGGATGTCCGCGGTAATATCGAGTGTAGTTACTGCCGCCGATGCCTGCCAGACAACATCGGAGGCGATGAGCCAGATAACGTCTCCGATACTCAACATTGCCGCGCCGAAGGCGCCATCATAAGCGAAAGGCGCCGGTTCCCGCCACAAACCAGCTTCGAAATTAGTACCGGAGATAGTATGTGCGGTGTTCAAGCGTACCTGCGGATTTGTGCCGGTAAATTTTTCCACGAAGCACAAACGGTAAATATCCGTTTGACACAGGCTAACGCCCTGATAGGTGTAGTTCCCCGCCGCCGGCGCCCCGGTGAATTCCCTCAGGTCAGACCACTCCCCGGCCGGGATTTCACCGCCGTGACCGCAGGTTAATGTCCAGACCCGGGGATTCCCGTCAACGTCTACACCGGCAACCAGTAAGCGCCAGTCGCCGTCCGCTACGACCGCAATCGAATTGATGTCCCCGGTAGTTTTATCCCACCACGATTTCACCTGCCAGTTGCCGCCGAGCCGCTTTTTAATATAAAGCGAAGCAGCGCTGGTGAAAAAGACCGCCAGGTCGCCATTCGGCTGAAAAGCCGCCGCCAAACCGTCCACCGGCAGTGCGGTCACATTATCCAGCTTAATGGGAGACGACCAGTTTAAACCATCGTCCGCGCTGGCGATATACCATAATACCAGATTAGTATCCAACCAGAAAATGAGCGCTTCGGCATTACGGGCGGCAATGGCAACTCCACGGCATTCCCAGATATCGAGAACCTCCCAGTTACTGAAATCCGCAGACGGACCGGGAGCCGCGACACGCTGAAAATAAAGACGGAAATTATCGGCGGAGTTACCCACCCGGACTCGCAGCAGCGCGCCCCCGCCGCTAAAAGCCGCGGCAGAATAACTCGCCGGTTCAATGCCATCATAAAGACGCTGCCAGCGCAGCCTGGCAATGCCATCGGTTTTGCTGGAAACGACCACCTGCACATAAGGCACGCGGCTGGGGAACCGCTGCGCCGCCAACAAAGTGGGAGTCAATTCTCTCATTATTTCTCCTCGCCGCTCCCGACGCGCTGCCCGGGAACATAGTCTTTGCCCCAGAACAGGTGACCGGCAACATAACCGACAGCAAAATCCAGCAGAAACCAGAGAACTGCATCCCAAAAATAGTGCCCCAGCCAGGCGCCCGCGGCTACCAGCCCGATAATCCAGATGCCTTCCCATTTGTGCCAGGCGTCGCGCAGGATATAAGTCCACGGGCGCCCGCCGATTTTCGACCAGATAAACTTATAAATGTCCATCATTTTCTCCCTCAATGGCCGGTCGCCGGGGAAGCGCCGGGCGGCGGTTCCCCAACCGGATACAGCGCCCGCGCCCGGACACGGTTTTTCCGGCTCAACCTCTTTAACTCCCGATGGAATGTTTCCAGGCGCTCTTTGCCCCAATTGTTCATTTCCGTAACCGTCTGACTGCCGCCGGTGTTAGCGCGGTTGACACCATACACCGCCCAGGCAGTGGCAGCGTAACCGGCCGCCCCCACCGCCACGGTATTTTCCTGCCACGGCGGCAGGCTGGACGTTTCCGCGCCCAATACGTGCAACGCTCCGTAATAAACCGCCGCATCGCTGCCATCCGGGACCACGTCTCCGGATAAAGTGATAATGTTCCTGTAAATTTCGAAACGGGAGTACCGCCGGGGTAATAGATTAATGGGAAACTCCACCGCATCCACCGTGATCCGGTCGGTCAGGGTACTGATATCCAGCTCCCGGATGCCGGGAGTTGTCTCCAAAAACACTTTCATCTCCCGCGGACAGGCAACGGAAAAATCCCGGACGGCGTGAAGAATGTGCCCCTCGAGTTCGGCGTCCGTCCAGCGGTAAGCGGTATCATCTTCGTCACGCAGATCGCGCCGCACGATGGCAAGCATTTCCGTCAAGTTCATTTTTTAACCTCCCGTTAGTAGACTAGTTAAACCAGAATTTTTCATCCTGAAACCTGTTTTGGATTTCCAGCGCCGCGAGCGCCCGGGGATAAACACGGATTAACGCCAGGCAGCCGCTGAAATACGCGATACCCGGCAGCGCCCCGATAATCACCGGGTGAGTATTGACCGCATTCATCTGTTTGGTAGGGGTAGATTCGGCATCGATTTTGCCGTCGATGTAGAACTTGATTTTCTGGGGGCTGCGCGTTACTCCCACCTGGTGCCACCGGGTATCGATGACCGACTGCCCGTAAACGTTCGGCTCCCAGCCGCCGGCATTATCCTGATAAGAAAAGTAAAGCCGGTTGCCGTAACCCGGGTCGTTGGTGATTTCGAATTCGTAGTTGCAGTCATTCATCCCCACCAGTCTTTTCATCACCAGCAGGTCGCGGCGGTTAAGACTCTGCCGCTTTACCCACAGGAGAATCGTGATTTCCTGAGAAATGTCCAGCGCCGCATTATCCGGGCACTGTACGTAATCATCGGCGCCGTCGTACTGCAAACACCACAAACCGCCGGCGGAACGCTTCCAGAGGGCACCGTTAATCACGCCGTGATTCCCGGCACAGCTACGGTCATAAATCCGGTTGCCGCCACCCGGCAGTCCGGGCAGATAAAGCGCGCACCCGGCTGCCGGCGGCTGAAAAATACTGTCTCGTTTCTCCACGCTGATTTCCATTTTTGCCTCACGATACACCGTATTTTACCTGTACGTAGCTGGAGTTCTTAATCTTCGCCCGTCCTTCGTCGGCTTCATTGCACTGCACAATCAGACGCACCTCGAAAGGCAGAGTATTGAAGTTGGCTACAGGCTTGAAGCGGCCGGAGCGGGTCTCCTCCGCGTAAGTCGTGCCGATATTGGTTTTGGTCACGGTCTCGTGTAAGTCCACCCAGGTTCCGCCCTTGTTGCGCGCCTGCCATTTATAAACAATGTCCGCCGTGGCGGAGCTCACCGCCCGGAACGCCGCCGTCAGACCGAACTCCACTTCAATCACTGCCCCCAGCGCCGGGGGCTTTACCAGGATACACTCCACCTCCACATCCGTATTGGCGGCGGCGGTATCCTTTTCCGCGCACCACTGAATGCCGTCCGCCGTGAGATTCCCTTTCGCGAAGGGATATTCCGTGTGTTCCATTACCGCACTGGGCATAAAAACCTCCTTTTTCTTATTTGTCATTCCCGCCTTCGCGGGAATCGAGTAAAAAGATTTATATGGATTCCGTATCAAGTACGGAATGACATCGGTGAATTAGGGGGCAAGGCTGCCCCCTAACACATCCAATGACTAATCCTGAACCCCGATGAGCGCGCCGGCTTTGATAGCACTGAATAACGCCACCGAGACATACCACTTGATGCGGCTGCGGGTGGCGTCTTTCGTTTCCAGCGAGCCGATGGGTTCGACGGTGATAAACCCGGGCGCCGTCAGCCCGCAAAGCCCGCCTTCGCCCATCTGCAGCGCGTAAATGGTAGAGCAGGCGCCGCCGGTGGTCGCGGTCTCCACCCCGTCGGCGACGATGTGGGTGTCCAGCACCCAGTCGCTCACCGCGATCGGCACGCCATCCCAGTACTGGACGAAATTACCCCATTTATCGCGGTCGGTTTCCATCATCCCGCCGGCGGCACGCACCAGGGCATTGATTTTGCGCCGGGAGCGGCGGCTCATCAGCAACAAATCCGGCTTGCCGCCGCGAATGGTATCGATAAGCTGGTCGAGCATACCGAGTGTTAAAGTGACGCCGCTGGCACCGGCGGCAATCACCTGCCCGCCCGCCGTGCCGGTATCAATCAGCTTGCGAATACCGTCGAACTGCTTGGCGTTCACCGCCGCGTTACCGTAGATAAAAGTGTCCTCGAACTTGTCTTTGAGGGCTTTGGCTTTGAGTTCGATGACCGCGGCTTCCAGGTCCTGGATGTTACTGCGGGTGGCTTTGATGAAATTGTCCACGTCGGCATCGCCGCCCATAATTTTCAGGTTGGCGATTTTCTGCTCGAAGGTGGAAGTAGACTCGTCCCACGCGTCACCCACGTCGTAAAAATCGATGCCGGGCAGGGTCTTTTCCTGGTTGTAGGTCAGTCCATTGCCCACAATTTCGATGAACGGCATCGCCTGCAGCACCGGTGATTCTTTGACGATGGTCTCCACCACGCCCTGCACGAGCACGTCGTTGGATAATTTGGCGGCTTCGGTTAATGTTAGTGCCATTAATGTTTACCTCCTACTGCGTAATTTATTTTTTCTCGAGGGGAAAGGGTCGTTGTCTCCGGGGGCTGGCGCCCGGGCGCCCCGGACGGCACGCGATTTTGCGCCAGTTCCTGTAAAACCGACTGTTTCATCTTTGCCCTCATCTGGCGGACTTTCGCCAGCGATGCGTTAATGGCGGCGATATTTTCGCCGTGGAGCATTTCCGGTTCTATGCCCGGGTGCAGGCTTAACAAAAGCTCCCGGTAGCCGGTGAGTGTAACACCGTTTTCTGCCTGCGCTTGCGCTAATCCGTCACACAATTCCTGCTGCGATTGCCGCAGCGCGTTGATTTCCGCGTCCTTCGCCGCGATTAAATCCTCCAGCTCTTTGACCCGGTTCTCCGGGGATAAATTGGTCGCTTCTTCGGTCATAAACTGCCTCCTGTTTCCGCGCTGGACTCGCCGCTGGCTTCGTTATCTCTCACTCCCGCGCCGTTTTTCGCGGCCCGCGCGTTAAAATTACGGTTCATTTTCAATATCGCGGCTCTCTCTTCCAGCCACCGCGAGAACTCCGCTTCGGGGTCGTTTATCCCCAGTTCATTCATCGCCGTGCGCCGGGAGTGCATGCCGCCCTGCACCATTACCTGTTCGTTGGCGACCGTCCGGGCGGTGTCCCGCGGCAGCACCGGATTCCAAACTACCCGCACCCGGCCGCCGCCGTAGTCTTCCCCGGTGAATTTCTCCAGCAGGCGGAGCATCAGCCGGGCGCGCCGGGTATAGACCGCGGTGCGGATGGCACGCTTGCGGCCGACCTTCTGCAAGAGCGGCTGCATCTCGATTTCCAGCGCCACGCCGGATAAATCCTTTTCGATGCCGCCGAAAGCCGCCCGCGGCGACTCGGAGACATCGTGCAGGGTGCGGTAAAGCAGGTTGATGTATTCGATGTGCAGTTGCACGCCACCTCCCTGCAGTAAGTCGAGCAAATAGGCTTTGGCGTCTTCCGGCAGGTTCCACACCGCGCCGGGTTTCACGGCTATATCCTCGGACGATTCCACGTTCTCCAACACCGCGATGGGGTTGCCGGAAAGCTCCAGTATGCGCGAAAGCTGGGACACGGCGCGATTGAACTCCTGCTGCGGGGCAATCACCGGCTCCAGGTCGGAAATGCCCCACCGCTCTTTGGGAGCGCGCAGGTTGGGGAAAACAATAAAAGGAATAAAGCCGTAGGGATTTGGCTTCCGTTCCAGCCGGGTTTCGTCCGCCCACAGCTCAAAATCAGCCGCCGTCCACAGTTCCACCAGGCTGACGGTCCGGTTCCGGGTTTTTAAATCGTAAAGCGTTGCCGCCGCCGCGGCGTCAAGGGCGTATTTCACCGCCACCCGCCGCTGCCGGGTGTAATCGTCCGGTTCATGCCAGACGTACACTCCTTGCGCATCCGGCGCCGTGACCCGGACGCTGGCGGAGTTCGTGTCCCAGACTACCTTATAAACGGCATCCCCGAGCACGGCGCAATCGACCTCGGTCTCGAAGTCGAGCTGCTCCAGGTTATTGTCTTCACCGATGCGCGCCAGCGCTGCTTCGGCGCGGCGGGCTTGCGCCTTTTCCAGTTCGGAGTTCCCGGCGGGGTCCACTACGATTTTCATGCCGGTCATCAAATATGAAGCCAGCTTATCGATGACCACGCGGGCATAGTTGAAGGTCAACTGTTTTTCTCCCGGGCGCGCGCGGTTCTGCCAGTGTTTGCCATTATAAAAATCCAGCAGTTCGCGGTAACGCCGCAGCCGGGCGCTGTCCAGCCGGTTCAGTTCTGCCGGGCTAAAGGTTTCTTTCATTGCTGTCTCCTATTTACTCTCTTTCAAGACTCTCTGCACGGTGCGGACGCTGACCCTGAATATGCCCGCCAGTTCTCTGATAGTCTTCCCTTCCTGGTAATGCAGGCGGCACATTTCCGCCGCGCGCCGCCGCTTCAGCACCGCCTGTTTGCCCCCGGGTTCATCGTAAATGCACACGGGCAGGCGGCAATTCAAACAGGTGGGGGAAAATTCGCAGCCGGCGTCCGGGTAAATCTCGTCTTCCGGGGGCAAAGCATCGTTTTCTACCGTTAAATTCCGCATACTCATCAATTCCCGCAACCTTAATAGAAGTTCTCAGTTTTCAGTCTTCAGTCATGAGGAAATGGGGAACTGATAGCTGATGACTGATTACTGAATGCCATATTAGTACATTTGTTCTATTAAAGTCAACCCGGTTTTGTCGCCTTCCTTGTTGGTATTCCGGGGCGCGCCGCCCCCAAAGACCCCCCTTTTTTTGTCATTGCGAGGAAGTCCTTCTCCCCAAACCTGACGAAGCAATCTCAGGCGGCTGTTTGCTGTAACCCTACTGTAATGCTGGAATACTGCGGCAAGTCGTTCACTCATTACCGACGGGGTATCTCTACTGCGGCTTTAGATTGCTTCGTCCGTCTATTGCCGTTTCCTCGCAAAGACAGCGCACCCCACCCTACCCCGGGGTTCTTCATAACATCCAGAATGACCACCGCTTTTTACTATCCTTAATTCCAGATGCTATAATTCCAATTGCGCCCCTTTGTCATTCTGAGGAGAACGGCGTCAGCCGGGCGACGAAGAATCTAGTTATTTTTTGGCAATTAGATACATCCGTCACGATAAAAAATGGGCATATTATGACAACAAGAAAGTGAAGGGAAGGTCTATGGCAACCGTTAAAACTGTCAGAGCCAGTGAAATTCTGGATTCCCGCGGCAACCCCACCATTTCCGTCACAATCACTCTTTCCGATGGCGCCACCGGCACGGCGGCCGTGCCCTCCGGCGCCAGCACCGGCACCCACGAGGCATTAGAACTGCGCGACGGCGATAAAACCCGCTTTAACGGCCTGGGAGTTCTGAAAGCCGTGAAAAACATCAATACCACCATCGCTAAAGCCATCACCGGCTTTAATCCCGCCGACCAGTCCGCCCTCGACCAGAAACTCATCGCGCTAGACGGCACCCCCGGGAAATCGCGGCTGGGCGCCAACGCCATTCTCGGCGTCTCCCTGACCGCGGCTTACGCAGCGGCGGCTTCCGCCGGCAAACCGCTTTACCGCTATCTCAACGACACGAAAAAATACACCCTGCCGGCGCCGATGCTGAACATTCTCAACGGCGGCAAGCACGCCGCGGACTCTACCGACCTGCAGGAGTTTATGATTCTCCCCGCCGGGGCAGCCAGCTTCCGGGACGGCTTAAGAATGGGTGCCGAGGTCTATCAAGCCCTGAAAAAAGTGCTCAAAGACCGGAAATTGAACACCAATGTCGGTGACGAGGGCGGCTTCGCGCCGTCCCTGCCCTCCAATAAAGCCGCGGTGGAGGCGATATTAGCCGCCATCGAAAAAGCCGGCTACAAACCGGGCGCCGATTGCTTCATCGCCCTGGACCCGGCGTCCAGCGAGTATTACCAGAACGGCAAATATGTGCTTGCCCGGGAGGGCGTCTCCCTCACCAGTAAAGAAATGGTGGATTTCTACGTAAAATGGGTCAAAGATTACCCCATTGTCAGCATCGAGGACGGGATGGCGGAGGACGACTGGGAAGGCTGGCAGCTGCTCACGAAAAAACTCGGCGATAAAATCCACCTCGTGGGCGATGATTTGTATGTGACCAACGTCCAGCGTCTGGCGCGCGGCATCGATGTCAAAGCCTCCAACGCCATCCTCATCAAGCTCAACCAGATTGGCACGCTCACGGAGACGCTGGATGCCATCCAGATGTCGCACGACGTCGGCTGGAAAGCCGTTGTCAGCCACCGCTCCGGGGAAACCGAGGACACCACCATCGCCGACCTCTCCGTGGCGCTGGGCACCGGAATGATTAAGACCGGGGCTCCCTGCCGCAGCGAACGCACCGTTAAATACAACCGTCTGCTGAAAATTGAAGAGGAACTCGGCAAAAACGCCGTTTATGCCGGGATGAGCGCCTTAAAGAAGTAACTTGCTTATATGGTACTCAGATTAGGGGAGTTAGAGAGGGGCGTTTAGCCCCTCTCATTATAAAAAAGCTCCCTCCCTGCAGGGAGGGACACAGGGTGGGTCGTATTTAATGAAATGACTTGGGGTAATAGATACGGCATATCAGATTGCCACGTCATTCCGATTACATCGGGATTCCTCGCAAAGACAACGTAAAGAAAGGAAATGAATGGCTACCAAAATCATCGAAGGCGTTTACCAACTCCTCGTGCCCATTCCCAACAACCCGCTCGGTAATACCAACGTTTATTTAGTAAAAGGCGCCGACGGACACCTGCTGATTGACACCGGCTGGAACAGCGAAACCGCCCTCCGCGCCTTGATTCAAGAACTGGAAGCTATCGGCGTCGGGCTGAAAGACATCGCCCGTATCGTCGTTACCCACGCCCATATCGACCATTACGGTCTGGTCCCCCACCTCCGGGAGCTTACGCCCGCGAAAGTGCTGATGCACCACCGCGACGAAGAAGTTTTCCACACCCGCTACGCTATCTCCGATGATTTTCTCCGCCTCAGCGACGCTTGGTTCCGCGCCAACGGCGTGCCTGCCCACGAGTCCGCTATCCGCCTGCCTTTCGGTAATTTCAAACCCGACTTTAAAAAACTGGCGCCGGACATAAAATTAAACGGCGGCGAGACGCTGGATACCGGACTTTTCAAACTTCAGGTTATCTGGACGCCGGGGCACTCTCCCGGGCACATCTGCCTCTACGATGCCGCCAACCGCATTTTCTACTCCGGCGACCATATCCTGCCGGTGATTACGCCCAACATCGGGCTGCCGCCGCAATCAAAAAACAACCCGCTGGGGGACTTCATCAAGTCGCTGCTGGAACTGAAAAAATACGCGGTAAAGACGGTGCTCCCGGCGCACGAAGCTATTTTTTACGACCTGCCGAAACGCATCGATGATATCATCCGCCACCACGATGTGCGGAAAAACGAAATTCTGCAGGCGTTGAATTCGAGCGGATTAACCGCTTACCAAATCTCCAACGTCATCACCTGGATGCCGGATATGGGCGGCGTGAAATTCTCCGAACTCTGGCCCGGTGATAAACGCGCCGCCGTCTCCGAAACTCTCGCCCACCTCCGGGCAATGGAAGTCGACCGTCAGATTACCAGCGAAGTGAAAGACGGGGTCACCTACTATCATCGGGGATAAGGTTTAAGTTAAAATAAGGTTGCAGAAATACTTTTTACGGGAGGACGCAATGACCACCAGAATCGGTATCAACGGCTTCGGACGCATCGGGAGATTAACCCTGCGCTCCATCAATCAGTACCACCGGAACGACCTGGAAGTGGTCGCCGTGAACGACCTCGCCGACATTAAAACGAATGCCCACCTTCTAAAATGGGACAGCAGCTACGGGAAATACCCCGGCACGGTTGCCGTGGAAAACGACAACATCGTCGTCGATGGTAAAAAAATTAAAGTCTTTGCAGAAAAAGAGCCGGGCAAGATACCGTGGCAAGACTGCGGGGTACAGATTGTGCTCGAAGCCACCGGGCGCTTCACCGATGCCGCTCAGGCTGCCGCTCACCTGCGGGGCAGTGTGAAAAAAGTTCTCATTTCCGCCCCGGCGAAAAACGAGGATGTTACCATCGTGCTGGGTGTCAACGAAGACAGGTACGATGCCGCCATACACAAAGTTATTTCCAACGCCTCCTGCACCACCAACTGCATTGCCCCGGTGGTGAAGGTACTGCACCAGAATTTCGGCATCGTCAAAGGTTTGATGAACACCATTCACGCCTATACCAACGATCAGCGGGTGCTGGACGTGGAGCATAAAGATTTGCGCCGCGCCCGCGCCGCCGGACTGAACATTATTCCCACCTCCACCGGCGCTGCCAAAGCCGTGGCGCTCGTTATGCCGGAACTGAAAGGCAAACTGCACGGTTTTTCCCTGCGCGTGCCCACCCCGACTGTCTCCATTTGCGACCTGACCGCGGACCTTGCCAAAGAGATCACGGCGGAGCAGGTGAACACGGCTTTTAAAAAAGCTGCCGAAAGCTCCCTGAAAGGCATACTAGAGTACTGCGAGGAAGAACTGGTCTCGATGGATTTCAAGGGAAATCCCGCCTCGTCCATACTCGACGCTAAAAACACGATGGTTATCGGCGGTAATATGGTCAAGGTAGTCGCCTGGTACGATAACGAGTGGGGCTACAGCTGCCGGCTGGCAGATTTAGCCGGCTACGTCGTTCACAAAGGTTTGTAGGCTGATTCTTTCTTCAGGCGCGGGAATCATTATTTTTGTGCGTTATTCCGCGCCTGACTGTTCCCCCATCATTCCAGTGAAAATCGGAATCCGGACAAAAACCCTTCGTGCAAAAAAACGTCGCTAAGAATCGCCTAATTTTGTCATTTTGAGCCGCAGTTCATCGCGGGTAAACATTTTCTAATTTCAGCAGCCGTCTTTTCAGGTCAATCGCAGCACGACCGCCACCGAACCCCCCGATGCTGCCGTCGGCGGCGATCACCCGGTGGCAGGGGACCAGGATGGACAGTGGATTATCCCCTGTCGCCTGACCAGCCGCCCGGGTGCCGCCCGGTCTCCCGGCGTGTTGCGCCACCCAGCCGTAGCTGCGGGTCTCGCCGTAGGGTATTTCTTTAATCGCCTGCCAGACTTTTTGCCGGAAAGGAGTGCTCCCGGAAAAGTCCAGCGGAAATGCGAACGTTACTTTCTGTCCACGGTAATAGGCTTCCAGCTTCTTTTCTAAATCGGCAAACGCTGCCGGGTCGTTGACCGCGCCCCTGATATCTCCCAACGACTCCATCGCCCCCACCCGGGAGCCTTGCGGCAGCGTCACCCGCCGCAACCCTTTCTTCGAGGCAAGGACCGCCACCCACCCCAGTGCCGTTTCAAAGACGTGATAATAATGCATTAATTTTAAACCTCCACCTCTCCCTGGAGGGGAGAGGGTTGGGGTGAGGGTGAATAGCTGGCATTATTGGCGGCTGTTTATTTCACCATCACCCTGATATAAATGTCTCCCGGAATGCCGTCGGTAACCTGCCGGGCGTTGCGCAGCCGTATGCGGGTGCCGTTTTTGACCCCGGCGGGGATTTTCACCCTCAGTTTTTTACCGTTGCGCGGCAGGTCTTTTTCCATCCCCTTGCGCGCCTGGTCTTTTTTAATGGTAATTTCATAGTTGATGCTCTGCGATTGCGGCCGGGGGCGCTGCCCCTGCCGAAAAAAACCGCCGCCGTTTTCATCGCCACCCATGTTGCTGAAAAAGATGCGGGTGGCCCCGCCCCCGGTAGAATACTGCCGGAAGCCGCCACCCCGACCCCGGAACATTTCCCCGAAAATGCTACCCAGAAAGTCGGAATTCAAGCCGGCGCCGCCGAAATCGCGCATCAAATCCTCAAAGGTGGACTCCGTCGCCTGGCTGCGGAAGATATCGCTGGCGTCGCCCGTCGTGCCGAACCGGTCGTACTGCTGGCGCTTTTCCGCGTTCCCCAGCACGCCGTAGGCTTCGTTGATTTCCTTAAATTTCTCGTTCGCCCACTGCTCCTTCCCGGGATTTTTGTCCGGGTGATATTGCATCGCCAGCTTACGGTAGGCTTTTTTAATGTCCTCATCGGAGGCAGTTTTACTGACTCCTAAAATGCTGTAATAGTCTTTTTTCGGCATAGTCTTTTCCTGTAAATAGATTTGATGTGATTGTCTTTCTTTCCGTTAATAGTATAACACAGGATTTTCCCGCCGATAATCAGGCACAGCCGGTAAACTTGTCCTGCAAATATTAACCAGATACAATGGAGATAGAGGAAAATAATGGGCGTCATTCTACATAAGGAACCGGAACTCAATCACCCGGATATGTTCGTCGGCTGGCCCGGTATCGGTAACATCGGGCTGATTGCCGTGGACACCCTGCGCCAGTCGGTGCAGGCGGAAGAATTAGGGGAAATCGAGCCTTACGACTTTTTCTACCCCAACAAGGTAATTCTCCGCGGGAGCATTCTCACGGAGATGGAGTTCCCCACCAGCAAGTTTTACTACAAGCGTCTCGCCAACCGCGACCTGTTGTTTTTCATCGGGGAGGAACAACCCGCCACCCGCGAGACGATTTACGCCGAGGGCGCCCGCGCCTACGAGATGGCGAATCTCGTGCTGGATACCGCGCTGCGGTTCAACTGCCGCCGCATTTACACCTGCGGCGCCGCCGTCGCCATTACGCATCACCAGCTCCCGCCCCGGGTCTGGGGCGTCGCCAACCAGCCTGACCTGCTCAAAGAAATCCGCGGCTATCCCAACACCATTCTGATGAATGAAGCCGAGGGCAGGGGCAACGAGGGCAGCATCACCGGACTGAACGGGCTGCTGCTGGGCGTCGCTAAACAGCGGGGCATCCCCGGCGCATCCCTGCTGGGAGAAATCCCGGATTACCTCTCCCGGGTGCCGGTGCCCTACCCGCGCGCCTCGCAGGCGCTGTTGGAAACCATCTCCGCCGTCTGCCGCCTTAATATCAAACCCGGTATTCTCAGCGACATGGTAGGGCAAATGGCAACGGTGGTAGACAACGTGTACGGACAGTTCCCGCCGGACATCAAGGAACGGCTGGAGCAGCGCAAGCAGGTCGTCAGACCGCGGCCGGAAGCCATCACCGAGGAAGACCAGGTGTGGCTGAAAGACCACATCGACGACTTTTTTAAAAAAGGCGATAAGAACGCATGACGGACTGGCTGAAGTTCTACAACAAACCCAAGCTGCGACATCCCACCCTGGTGGTATCGTGGCAGGCGGACGCCGGGCTGCTGGGTCCGGGCGTCAACAATTATCTGATAAACAAGCTCGAAGGCGAGGTTTTTTGCGAAATCGAGCCGGCGGACTTTTTTCCCCTTAACGGCGTCACCATCGAAAGCAACCTCGTGCTTTTCCCCGAAAGCCGCTTTTACGCCTTCCCGGAGCATAACCTGATTCATTTTCACAGCGCCATCCCGCGGTTCGAATGGTTCCGCTATTTCAACTTGGTTTTAGACGTAGCGCTGGAACATTACAAGACCAAGGAAATTTTTACCCTGGGCGGGATGATTTCGCTGGATATCCACACCAGCCCCCGGGAGTCCTGGGCAACCTTCAACTCCCCGAAAATCAAACGCTCGCTTTCGGCTTATCACCTCTCCCGGGAGACCGACTTCGAAACGCCGCCCGGCGGCAGACCTACTTTGAACTCTTTCCTGCTGTGGACGGCGAAACAGCGGGGCTTGCACGGCGCCAACCTGTGGGTACCGGTGCCTTTCTATTTGGTAGGGCTCCCGGACCCCCGCGGGCAGAAAACCCTGCTGGAATTTCTGGACCGGCGTATTACCCTGGAACTGGATTATGGCGATATCGACCGCCGCATCCGGGAGCAGGACGCCCGCATCGATGACCTCTGCAAGCAGAACCCTGAAATCGACCGCGCCATCAACAAGCTGGACACCAACCAGCGTCTCAACGAGGACGAGCGGGACTACCTGGTCCAGGAGGTTGATAGATACCTGCGGAACAACTGAACTAATTACGCTGTTTGGGCGCTTTGCGCTTGCTCAAATTTTCCTTGACCCTCAGCTTGACAATCTTTTTAATGAGCGCGTAAGGAATGGGCTGGTCCAGGGGAAATCTAATCGCCCCTTTCGTAACTCCGTAGGGAGCTAATTCCTTTTGAAACGCCGTGATGCCGGACGGCGTCGGATAAAACCCGATGTGCGTCCGCCACCCGGCAAAATGCACCAGGTTACCGTAAAACTTGAACGTAGGCATGCCATAACTGATAGTTTCCTGAGCCTCCGGGGCAGCCTCCCGGATCACCCGCCTGATTTTCTGCAATATTTCCCGGACATTTGCAGGAAAGACGGCAATATACGTATCAACGCTTTGAGATTGCTGATTATCCATAAATTTCCCTTTACGCGGCTTTCCCTGCGGCTATTGTCCTCATTCGTTCACTCAGGGCATCCAGACGGGAAGCCAATTTTTGTCCGGCTGCCTCCGCCTGTTTCAGTGTTTCTTCAAGTTCCTTAATCTTCCCTTTGCGGAAAACACCCGGCACCGGGAGCTCCGTCACAATTTCGTACCCCAGGGCAGTAATGTTCCGTTGCATCACTTCCATCGTCAGGTCCATACCGCCTTCGCGCCAGTCGCTCTGCTCGCCGATAACGGCAAAAACGGCTTTTCTTCCCTGGTTGGCTAACCGGCTCGACCACGGGCCCGGGCGTTCGTCCCCATAATTGTAAAAAGCGTACATCCGGTCGAACAAAGCTTTGATATACACCGTCACGTTGTAGCTGTAAATCGGGGTAACTATCACCAGCCCCGCGGACTCAATAATTTTCGGATAAATCAACTGCATCCCGTCCATTAATCCGGTACACTCTTTGTCTTTACGGCAGCGCTCGCACCCGATGCAGGATTGAAACTGGTAATCTCTCAGGTGAACAGCCTCGGTGCTGATACTCCCGGCGCCTTTGAGAACATGTTGTAAAAAAATATCCGAATTGCCGCCTTTGCGCGGGCTGCCGCTGATACCCAGTATTTTCTTCATCTTATACCTCCTCAGGATTTTGCTCTGGAATGGCTTTAGCTGCCGGCTGCTCCGTTTTTTGACCCGGCTTCATCCCCTGCATCTGCTCCCTTAAGTCATCCAGCCAGGCGGCGGATTTCACTTCCCGTTCCAGCAGGTACTTCAAATAACCGCGGGTCACGGCTTCCAGATCCCGTGCCAGCATCTTATCAATTTTCAAACGGACTACCGCATCCAGCGGATTATCCTGAATGAACCGCAGTACTTTAATGGCGTTGACGGTAATAGGATGGGCAAAAGGCTGTTTTCCAGCGCAGGCCGGGCACAGGATGCCGCCGCTGCTGGCGCTGAAAGAATTATTCACCGGCTGCAACGGCTTGTGGCAGGCAACGCACTCGCGCAGCTGCGGCCGGTACCCGGATGCCTGCAGCAAATGCAGCTCAAAATATCTCAGCAGAAGGTCGCGGCTATCGGACTGGCTCAGCTGCTGCAAGGTGGTCAGCGTCAGGCGGAACAAATCCTCATCCGGCACCTCGATGGCGGTAAACTGATTCACCAGCTCGGTTATGTAAAGCCCGTAAGACATTAGCCAGAGGTCGTTTTTCAGTGGCAGGAAGCCTTCGATAGTCTGGCACCCGGTGATGATATCCAGTCCGCGGCGGCGCGATAGCGTTATCTGGCTGTAGGTCAGCAGCTCCAGGTGCCCCGCCATTTTACTCTTGGGACGGCGCACTCCCTTGGCGACGGCGTCGAATTTCCCCAGTTCGGGGGTGTAAATGGTGAGAATCCGGTCAGCTTCTCCCAGCCGGGTTTTCCGGATAATAATCCCGGCAGTCTGATATTCACGCGGCTGCGTCATCACAAACCGCCTTTACAGTTCCGTTCTGCCTTCCAGCGCCCGGGTGAGGGTAGCGTCATCGGCGTATTCAAGTTCCGTGCCGAACGGTAGCCCGCGCGCCAGCCGTGTGACCTTGATGCCCAGCGGCGTCAGCATGTGGTTGAGATACAGCGCCGTCTGTTCGCCTTCCAGGTTGGTATTGGTCGCCAGAATCACTTCCTTCACCGTGCCGTCGGTCAGGCGGGCAGTCAACTCCCGGATGCGCACATCGTTGACCCCGATGCCCTCGGTCGGCGATATGGCGCCGTGGAGCACGTGGTACAGCCCTTTATAGACCCCCGTGTGCTCGATGGCGAGGATGTCCTGCGGCTGCTCTACCACACAGACCTTAGTTTTATCCCGCGCTTCGTTACGGCATAAAGGGCATGGGTCGGTGTCCGTAACGTTGCAGCAACAGGAACAAAGCTTGATTTCCAGCTTCAGAGAAAGAATGGCAGCGGCGAGCTTTTCCGCCTGTTCCTGCGGCGCCCGCAGTAAATAGTAAGCCAGACGCTGGGCGCTCTTGGGCCCGATGCCCGGCAGCTTGTTCAGTTCCTGCGTCAGCCGCCCGATGGCGTCCGCGGCGGTAATGTTATTCTGTTGCGCCAACTGTACTCCTTTTCACCTTTTTGTCATTCTGACACCGATGAAAATCGGGGGAAGAATCTAGTTTTTAAGTGACTAGATACATTCGTCCCGATTACCTCGGGACTCCGTATGACAATACTAGAACAGACCCGGGAGCTTCAAGCCGCCGGTAGCTTCTTTAAGGTGCTGCGCCGCGACCTTGAGCACTTTTTCCTGCGCTTCGTTCATCGCCCGGGTAATGGTCTGCTCCAGCTTACCGGTGTTGTTCACGTCCACCAGTTTGGAGTCGATTTTCACGGAAAGCACCCGTTGCTCCCCGTTCATCGTTATCTTCACGGCGCCCTTGCCGTAATCGGCTTCAATTTGCATTCGCTTCAACTCTTTCTGGGCGTGGTCCAGTTTGGATTTGAGTTGCTGCGCCTGTTTAATCATCTCGAGATTCATGTTTCCTCCACATCGATAATTTCTGCGCCCAGTTTGAGCGCGGCTTTGACTAAATGATTATTTTCCAAAACACAGAGCACCCGGCAGCTGTGTCCCATATAATGGCTGAAGATTTTTTCCGCCGCCCGCTGGTTTTCCATTTCCTCCAGTTTCTCTTTGAGGTAAGGATAGCGGAAAGACAGCGTCAGGGTGTCTTTTTCGAAACTCAACGGCGTCACGCCGGAGCTGCGTAAAATCGCCACCGCCGGGTGATTTTTCTTCACCTCCGGAGGTACGTGCTCCAGCATCCCGCGCCAGTCCTGTTTCAGTCTTTCGCAGACGCTGCCGGCATCCAGCGCCGAAAAATCGGGTACCGGCGGAGGCGCGGGTTTGTTTTCCGTATAACCCGGATTATCCTTCTTTACGAAAGTTGTTCCGGGATTAACCGGGCTGGCGGCGCGGGGGGCTGTCACCGGCGGCTTATTGGCCACGGGTAACGGCGCCCGGGAGACGGGGTTATGAGGGGTATTTTCCGCCATCGCGCGCGGCGGCGCCGGTTCTTCTTTCTGGGTAGTATCGATAATCGCCAACTCGAACGGCAGCACGGCGGCATTCTCCGCCCCTACCTCCGCCTGGCTGAAAAGCTTTATGGCTTTCAATATTTTCGGCAGGGTTATTTTTTCCGCGACTTCTTTCAGGTCTTTCATATCCTCGGCAGTCACGTCTACGGCTTCCGGCGACCCTGTTTTCACCAGCAGCAGGCCGCGTAAATACTCCACCAGCTCTCTTTTGAAATTACGTAAGTCTAAACCATCGGCGTTGACGCTGTTGATTGTCTTCACTGCGTTTTTCACGTCGTCCCGCATCACCTGGCGGACGAGTTCCTTCACCCGGGTGTCCCCGGTAATGCCGAGCAGTTCCTGCACCTGCCGCAAGCCGACTTCCATTCCGTAAAAAGTCACCAGTTGCTCCAGCAGGTTTTCCGCGTCCCGCAGGCTGCCGGCCGCGGACCGGGCGACCAGTTTCATCGCTTCCGGCTCGATGCTGATTTTCTCCTCTGCGGCGATATGCTGCAGCCGCCCGATAATATCGGTTTGCGAGAGGCGGTGAAAGTCGAACCGCTGGCAGCGGGACATAATGGTCGGCAAAATTTTATGCACCTCGGTGGTGGCGAGGATAAACATCACGTGCGGCGGCGGCTCTTCCAGTGTTTTCAGCAGCGCGTTCGATGCCGCCGTGGAGAGCATGTGAAACTCGTCGATGATATAAACCTTGTAGCGCGCCTGCGCCGGCGAGATGTTCACCCGCTCCCGGAGGGCGCGGATATCATCCACGCCGGTATTACTGGCGGCGTCGATTTCGATGACATCCATCGCCCGCCCCTCGTTGATGGAAAGACACATCTCGCACTGATTGCAGGGCTCGCCCTTGCCCCCGGTGGTCAGACAATTCACGGCTTTAGACAAAATCCGCGCCGTGGAGGTTTTGCCCGTGCCCCGCGGCCCGCAGAATAAATAGGCGTGCGAAATATGGCCGGTTTTCAGCGCGTTGCGTAACGTCTGCGTAACCGATTCCTGCCCGGCAAGGTCAGCGAAACTATGGGGGCGCCATTTGCGGTAAAAAACTTGAGAAGCCATTTTTCCTACGTCCTATATTATACCCTATCGGGCGCGGTTTCCACAGATTTCGCTGGAGGATTTTCTATAACTTGAAAAAGTACTCTTTGCTTTTGGTTTAAGCCAGCGGTTGATGGTAAACAGTAATCTGTTTACGTCATCCCGATGACAATCGGGATCCAGAATAAATGCACTTAGTGCGTCAAAAAATAATAGTTGACAAGATGAATTATTAAGTTTTATAATTATCCGTACAGTTAATTTTACGAGGAGTGTGGTTAAAGTGTCTGATTTATCCGGAGCAATACAAAACCTGAATATCGGCGTAGTAATTATGCCAACGAACTTTGATGTCATGAAGAAAGCTATGGAAGCAATGCAATTGAATATCACGGGCTCTGCCAACCTGACGAGTTCTGTTTCAAGCAAAGCTTTTCAAGGGTCGGTATCTATTAGTGATGCCCAGACCGCCGTGAGCATCAGTTTCCTCAGTAATGAAAAACAACTGGCGGCGCTGCTTCCGCCGGGAAAAAATCTGGCGATCAACGGCCCGCCGGTAGTCACGGTTGCCATGATTTACCAGGGAGGGTTGAAGTGGTTAGCCGGGCGTACCTACAACCTCCTGATGGTCATGATACCCGTAGTTCATACCGGTAAAAATGGTAAAACTCAGGGACAATTTTTACCCGTGGTCTGGGAGAACCTGACCGAAGGTATTTTGATGGGTCGTGATTTACTGGGTTGGCCCAAAATTTATGCTGACCTTCCCCGGGCTAGAAGATTGAATGATACATGGCAGTCTACTGCGTCCTGGTTCGGTTTCCAATTCGTAGATATTAATATAAAAGAACTGCATCCTCTCACTCCGGCAGAAATGCAACAGCGGGCGGAAGCCGCTAAAAAAGCCCCCGCCAGCGCCGGGCTTATCTGCCACAAGTTTATCCTTAAAACCGGTTCGTTTTTTGAAACCGACGCCGATTACCTGACCATTTCTACCAACGAAGGCGCGCCGAGTGCCACCATCCGCGAAGTGCTCACCGGCAAAGGCGATATCCGCTTTATCAAAGGCACTAATGAACAATTGCCGACAATGGGGCACATCATCGATAAGTTAGCGGGATTAGAAATCAAACAGATACTGGATACCACAATTGTCACCCAAATGGGGGGCGGCATGGGCGCCGTGAAAATCCTCGAATAATGGAGGGTAAATAATGACCCCGATAAAAGAAGTCAAAAAGGTCTGCGTCATCGGCGCCGGGAGCATGGGGCTGCAAATTGCCCTGGTGTCCGCGGTGCACGGCTACCGGGTGACGGTTTACGACGTGTCCCCGGAGGTAATTAAAAAAGTCCCCGCGCTTTACCGGGAGCACGCCGGGAAAATACGGCTGGGAGACGACTCCACCGGAAAAATCCCGCTGGCTCAAGCGTTGGCTAACATTTCTTTCACCACCGATGCCGCCACCGCCGCCCGCGACGCGGACCTCACCAGCGAATCCGTCACCGAAGCCGTGAATGTGAAAAAAACCGTCCACGCGCAATTTGAAAAACTCTGCCCGCCGCACTGCATCTTCACCACCAACACCTCTAGCCTGCTGGTGAGCGATATCGAACCCGCGCTGGCGCACCCGGAAAAATTTGTCGCCATGCATTTCCACAGCGGACTGGCGCCCCTGGTGGACATTATGAAAGGACAGCACGGCAACGAAAAAACCATTGACACAGTGAAGCGCTTCGTTCAGAGCATCGGACTGGTGCCCATCGTAATGAAAAAGGAATCCGGGGGCTACCTTTACAATACGATGCTGGGAATGTGGTACCTGGGCGGTTTAATATCGGTCGCCAGGGGCGTTGCCACCCCCGCAGATGTAGACCGCGCCTGGATGCTGGTAACGGGGCAGAATCACGGGCCGTTCGGCAGTATGGATTCGGTGGGACTGGACGTGGTTTACGGCGCCGCCGATTCCGAGAGCAGCGCTTCACCGTTTGCCATATTCAGTAACCTCGCCGCGGTGATTAAACCTTATATTGAACGCGGAGAACTGGGCGTGAAAACCGGCAAGGGTTTCTACACTTATCCCAACCCCGCCTTCCAGCAACCGGGATTTCTGAAAGGGAAATAATATTAAGGCTTGAAAACAAGCCAAAAGGAGAGTACTATGGCATTCACCAAAGACACCCTCGTAGGAGAAATTGTAAACGCCAAACCACAGGCAAAGGCGCTCATCGAAAAATACGTCGGGAGACCGGTTGCCGACTGGGAAATGGCGCAGGCTTCCAGTATGAGCTTGGGTACCGTTGCCGGGTACGTCGGCTGGAACGACGAAAAAATCGCCGAGGTCCTCAAACAGTTGAATGCCCTCTAAAAATATCAGGGCATCTTCCTCATTCTGATAAACTGACATAGAGAGGAATAATGTTAAATGAATTTAAAGGCAAGGTAGCCGTGATTACCGGGGCGGCTGCCGGGATTGGCCGTGGTCTGGCGGAAAAGAGCGTCGAACGAGGAATGAAGGTCGTCCTGTCAGACGTAGAGGTTGAGGCTTTAAAACAGACCGAGTCATACCTGCGCTCCAAAGGGGGCGAGATCTTTGCCGTGGTCGCCGATGTTTCCAAAGCGGAACAGGTACAAAACCTGGCAGAAAAAGCCATTTCCAGATACGGCACGGTGGATCTGTTGTGCAATAATGCCGGGGTCAGTGATGGCGGATTGCTGAAAGAGCATACCCTGGCGGACTGGCAATGGGTACTGGGTGTAAACCTGTGGGGTGTCATTCACGGCATTCACTACTTCCTGCCGCATATGATGAAAAAGAATACCGATTGCCATATCCTCAACACGGCTTCGATTGAAGGACTCTGGTCGCGAATAGGCTCGGGCGGCTATCAGGCTACCAAGCACGCCATCGTGGCAATGTCTGAAGTCCTGAAAATGGAACTGGCAGTAGAAAAAAGCAAAGTCGGCGTATCCGTATTGTGCCCCGGCGGCGTCAACACCCGGATTATCGAATCCGGACGGAACCGCCCCGCCGAACTGCAAAACCCGCCGGTGACACTGACACCGGAACAGTTGAAAATGCTGGAAGTGGTAAAACAGCTTTTCGCCGCCAGTATGAGCCCGCTGGTAGTGGCTGACATCACCTTCGACGCGATTGCGCAGGATAAATTCTATATTTTTACCCATCCGGAGTTAAAACCGATGGTCGAAGCGCGCCATCAGAGCATAATAAATGACGGCATACCCGCGCCGCCGGCTTTGTTTTAGTCCTGATTTTGTGGTAAGCCTTGATATTTAGGTTACATTGAGGGAAATTGTGACGTTAACCAGAGAAAATGCCTGCCGGCAGATTACGGATGACCTGTTGACCATCGCCCCGGCGCTCGGTAAAAGCGTGAACAACCTTTTAATGAATACGATAATCGCGCCCGTCCGGGGGCAGTTATCACCCTCCGACTTTGCCTTGATGAAGACCCTTTACGACGCGCGTGAAGCGCACATTTCCGAAGTCGCCGGCTGGCTGCTCATCCCGCGCCCGCAAATGACCCGCATCGTCGCGAAACTGATGCGGCTGGGTTATCTCGCCCGGGAAGATGATGCCGCTGACCGCCGATGGGCGAAAATAAAACTCACGGAAAAAGGGCGGCAGCTGTACGAAGAATGGGCACGCAAAGCCGGCGGCAGCACTGGCTACCTGCTCAATGAACTTTCGGACGCAGAACTGCAGGAACTGGCGGAATCATTAGCCAAGTTCCGCGAGAATATCGTCAGGATCGTCGTCGCCCATTCCCAGAAAATCTCCAAACTTATCTAGCTCGTTGTCGTCGCGCATCGCGATAAAACACTACCCGCCAAAGCCGTCAAGAGGTTAAAATTGACTGTAATGAGTGTCTCCAAAATCAGAAAAAGTTTGCGCTTGAGTATGATTGAGGGCGGCTTCAGTTCGGCATCTATCGGGCTGACGCAAAACTACATTATACCGTTCGCGCTGCAACTACAGGCTACTTCATTCCAGATAGGGTTGCTCACCAGTATTCCTAATGTCTTGATGTCTTTATCCCAACTGGTAGCGCCGAATGTAACCGCGCGCCTCGGCAGCCGCAAGGGCACCATCATCCCTTCCCTGCTCATCGATACCCTGATGTGGCTGCCGATTCTCCTAATTCCATTTTTATATCGTGAGAACGGTTTTTTATATTTCCTGATGATGTTCACTTTCAAGACCATCGCCGGGGGCTTTGCCGGTCCGGCGTGGGGCAGCCTTATGGCAGATTTAGCCGCGGAGACGGTCCGGGGCAGGTATTTCAGTCAACGCAATATGTTCAATAGCGCCTGTGCCCTGATGGCGGGCTTTGCGGCGATGATGGTGATGGAGCATTTTCAAGCTGTGAATGCTGACTTCACGGGGTTCGCCTGGTTGTTCGGCAGCGCGCTGGTACTGCGGCTCGCGGCGGTTGCTCTCTTCCCCGGAATGTACGAGCCGCCGTTCGAGAAAAACCGGTTCAAAATCGACAGCACATTTGATACGATCCGCACGTTAAGTAAATCCAAACTAGGCAAATTCGTTGTTCTCGTTGCGCTGACCATGTTCACGATGAATATGTCCGGCCCATTTTTCGCCGTATATCTACTCCGCGACCTGCAATTTGACTACGTCTCTTACATGATAATACTGGGAGCCGGGGGCGTTTTTGCCGTGTTTCTGCAGCCTTTCTGGGGACGGCGGGCGGATGTTTACGGCAACGCTATTATTTTGAAAATCGTTACGATCCTGATGCCCCTTATCCCGTTTTCTTTCATCATTTCCGCTAATCTGTATTATTTAATCGGTACTCAGATTTTAAGCGCTTTCCTGGTTACAGGCTTGAACCTGGCGGTATTAAATTATATTTTCGACGCAACGCAATCCCGGGACCGTACCAGATACCTCGCGGTGTTCAATATGTTTGCCGGGTTGGCAGCTTGCGCCGGCGCGCTCATCGGCGGCATTCTCGCCTCGAATTTACCGCCGTTATTCGGCTATTCTCTCAAAACCCTGTTTCTTATCTCCGGTATCATTCGTTTACTGGTCGTCGTATCCGGTTTGTTCGTGATACGGGAAGTACGGCCGGTACCGCAAATCAGCCTGCTCCATTTCCTTGTCCGCCCGCCGCCGCGAACATACGCCGGGAGAAGCAATTATTTGAAACTGATGCCCGACTTTAAAGACGAAGAACTGGCGGAGAAAAATGACGAAATCCCGCCAGAAGACAGCCGAAACAATATACCCTGATCCCTGCGGAAAACAAACCGGAGGTTCCCGCGGGGAACCTCCGGCGATGTTCAAATCGCGTGACTCTAATTACGGCCGCGGGCAATACTGATGTACCAGCCGCCGTCAGCCGTCAGCCGGACGACTCCGCTCACCGCAATAGAAAATCCCAGGTTATCCGGGTATTTCAGTCCCTGCATACTCCCGCTGACATAAACCGCCCCGCTCTCATCGGCAATTACCCAGTCATTCCGCGAAACCGGCGGCGACCCGTAAACAGCACCCCAGCCGTAAAATGCGCCGACGATGTTTACAGTCTGCCCTTCATAGGCTTCCGGATCAATATTGATGCGCCCGATTAATGTCTGCCCGGCTTGGACAAAATACGCTTCGACGGTGATATCCCCGGTACCCCCTAGTATTACCACCGGGTTCTCGGGACTCTCGATGGCGCCACCCCAGTGGCTGAACACCCAGCCGGGTATTGGGATAGCGCTGATTTCCACCTCGGAGCCGGTATCATAAATGTGTTCATCCGCGCCGGGAACAGTAAAACCGCCGCCGTGTACAATCAATGTAAGAACGAACGAGTTGTACTCAAACGCGCCCATATCAACCGCGTCGCCGGTAATGCGGGGTTTACCTGCAAGGTCGGTATTTATCACCGCCGGCACCGCCGTATCGTCCCCGGTGTCAATGCACGGCGAGCCCGGCAACAGGTGGTAATCCGCCGCGGCGGCATCCACGAACAACGGGTCGGCATCTACATTCCCTATCCCTGCCCGGCCGCCTTCAATGTTGGAATAAGTGAAGGCATAATTCCCGTAAGCCCCCACATCGGCATAAGCATTATCCCGGAGAATGCTGTTTACTACCGTATAGCTGACGCTGGGGTCTCCCAGAATACCGCCGCCGCCACCGGAAGCGACGCCGTCAACCAAAGCCAGGTTATTCACGATGGTGCAATTGATAATCGTCACCGCCGCGCCGGCATTTGCCCACACGGCGCCTCCGTAGGTGGAGTTATTCCCGTTAATGACACAATTGGTCAAAGTCAACCCGATGCCGGTTTTATGAGCGATACCGCTCGCGCCGCCACCGCCCTGATTGCCGCTGACAATGGTATTGGTGATGACGGCGCCGCCGCCCTCCAGATAAACACCGCCGCCGCTGCCCCCGGCGCTGACAGCATTACCCGTAATCACGCAGTTGGTGATGGCAGGATTCGCCCCGTTTAAAATAATCACGCCGCCGCCAAAAGTAGACCCGGAAAGTAACGTCCCCGAGCCGTTAGTCAGCGTAAATCCCTCCAGGACGGCATCGCGCGTCTCACCGGAAACGAAGCTGACGGCGCTGCCGGTATGACCGCCATCGATGATTGTGACCCCGGCGCCTTCCAGGCTGCGCAGGGTAATATTTTTACCGCTGAAATTGACATTCTCGAGATATATGCCGGGTTCTACTGTGAGCACATTCCCGTCCAGAGTCGCCGCGTCCGATATCGCCGACTGAATGGTAGGGAAACTCATCCCGCTATTAAGATTGTGCACGTTCGCCAGGGAACCCAGCGCGAATTCACTGAACGAATTGATGCCGTTGACTCTTAAATGCGTCTCATCCACCACCGTCTGGTTGGGTAAAACCACCCATGGAGCGGCGGCGTTTGCCCGTTTGAGGACACGCAGCAGTCCCGCCTCCGGCAGCCCGCCGATGCCCGTCAGGTCAAAAGTAATATCCGTATTAATCGCACCCAGCACTGTCCCCAGGTCCCAGTAGACTGCGGGCTGGACCGCGGCAATCCCCACCGGGGGCGCCCCGCCCGGGTCCGCGGTGACTTTGTTGGCAAAGAAGGTGGTCAGATTATTGTAATAGCCGCCGGGTGTAAATGAGTTGACATTGAGTTGAATACCGGCATCTGCCAGCGCGACTGCGCCCAGCGTCACCGGCGCCGCTTGCACCGCTTCCAGCCGCGCTGCCGGACCGAGTGTAATATCAAAGTTATACACACCGTAGTTGGCTTGCACCACATTGCCGGTGCCCGTGAACGTGTAGTTCACCTGCCCCGTGCTTGAAGGATCCAGTTCCGCCACCAGCGCCGCATCGCTGTTTACCGCGTCAATGGTAGCCCAGCCGCGACCAACCATCGTGCCGGGCGGCGTGTAGTTGACATCCATCGTGAAGCGGGCGTTGGTCGTGGTCAGCACCGTCACCCCGTTGCGTTTGACGATGCCCGAACCGCCGGAGTAAACCCGGTGGTCGCCGCCGTCAATCCAGTTATAGGCTGTCAGGTCGAAATCGCCGAATTCCACCGTCGTATTCGCCACGCCATTAAAGAAAAGCGTGCTCTCCGTCACGGCATTCCCCAGTGATTCCCAGCCGTAACCGCTGCGGGCGAGTTCAAGGTAAGCATAAGCCTCGATACCGTTGGCGTGCGGCCCGGTGCCATTCACCATCAGCGAGGTGCCGGAGAAAGTCACCCCGGGCGGCGCTCCGCGCTCTTCATCCCCGTCATTAGCCGCCGGTTCCGGCACGACCCGATTGCGGACAAAAACCCAATCGAAGTCAGCATTCAACGTCCCGCCGATGTGTGCGGTTGCTTCAAATAATACAAAATTCATATTCGCGATTGACTGCGACCACTGTGCTACCGTTACCCAGTCACCAGTTGTTTTGGATGAAGCGTACCAGTTACTGTTTCTCCAGATTCTTAAATATATGTCGGTAGTAGCAGGTTCGAGCGTATACCCTAGACTAGCAGTATTGCCAATGATATCGCATTCGACGATATTAGCGCCACTGTAGACTCGAATAAGTTTGAATCCGCTGTTGGCATTAGTGTTGTCACGTATACCTATGCCAGCCTGTTCGTGATTTATGGCTTTGATAGGGGCGTCCAGCTTCGTTACAATCTCAAAGTTATCCGAAACCGGGCAGGCAGCCCGTACTGCCGCCCCGTTGTATACGTTCGCCCACCAGTCCGTGAAAGCATTACTGGTTTGCAAACGAAGATAATTGCTGCGCGCTGTTTCACTAATAGCATTCGGACTGCCCGCATTATCCCGCATCCATTGATTACCCACAATGCCGTCATTAAAATCGTCGAAGAAAATAAAAGTATTTTCCCCGTTCGAAGTCGTTTCTGCCGCCGAATTGCCGTAATACATGTATATCGTTGTGCCTCCCGTAGGAATAGAAGGCACTTTCACCCAGAAAACCGCGCTGGTGGAAGCAGTATACGATTCCATCCAGTAACCGAGCAGCGTAGTCCCGTCCGCCGCCGTAAAGCGGATATCGGAGAAGTCGGCGTTCATTTTACCGGCTAACCACGGCGATGTAAGTTCTACCTGATAATCAGTGAGGTCAGACGTGGAGCCGGTGACATTGACTGTCTTCCGGTACTCCCAGCCCGCTATCCAGCCGGGGACATTTTTCATCACCGCCGTCACCTCCGGTTCGGTGGTCAGCATGCGCGCGTCGATGGCGGCAGCCGGCAGGAAAACCATCACCAGCATCAGCGTTACCAGGACGTTTAACAGCGGTTTATATAATTTCATACAGACCTCCTGCTAAATTGTCACAAAAAAAGGCAGGGTCGCGGCGCTTAACCTGCGACCCTGCCTTCTGCCCTCTTTTTCAAACAATGCTACCTTCGGCGTTTCAAGGTAAAAATATTATTAGATTCGTACAAATACTACTACCGAAAGGGCAATCTGTCAATGCCAGTCCGGATGATATCTCTAGGCTTTCGTGCCTTTCACCGGGGCAGTGCCGAACTGTCCCAGCTGGACGCTGCCGGTTAACTCTTTCTCGGTAACCTGACAGTTAAAAGAGAGGGTAATCTGCCCGCCCATCGGGCTGGGAACCGTGATTGACCATTTTCCGTTGTTTCCCTCCACCGTACCGGTGAAGGCCTGCGAGCCGCCGCGGCCCTGGAAAGTACCGCTTAATACTGCGCCTTCGGTCTTGAAAGTTACCGTGCTGGTCTGCGCGCCCATCGGGGTTTCAATGGTTACGTTGTAAGTTCCGTTAATTGCCACTGTGAGTCCTCCTTAAAATAAGTTCATTTATGATATAGCCTGCCAGCCGTTTTGTCAAGTGCCTTAAACGAGAACGATAAATAAAACCACCGCATCTTAACTTCCACATTTCGTGGGTAAAAGCACAGTACCAAATCAAAACTATCTTGAGTCCTTCTCCGGAAGTACGCGTCTGAATGGTTGTGTTAGAATGTTCGTGTGAACGAGTTGTGGCCGCTGATTCTGACCGTGCTGGTCATTTCCATCTCCGGGGTGATGACCCCGGGACCGATGTTCGCGGTCACGGTGGCAAAAAGCTACCGCAGCCCGTGGGCAGGCGCGAAAATCTCACTGGGGCACGCCATAATAGAAGTACCGCTGATATTGCTCATTTATTTCGGCTTTGCCGCCTTTTTTGAGAATACCGCCGTGCAGGTGGTTCTCAGTCTCTTGGGCGGCGGGATGATTATCTGGATGGGCATCGGGATGTTCCGCACCCGGCGGGAAGTGGTGGAAAGCAGCCGGGACCTGAAATACGGCGCCGTCACCGCCGGCATCATGATGAGCGCCACCAATCCTTTTTTTCTGCTCTGGTGGGCGACGGTCGGCAGCCTGCTGGTGATGAAATTCAAGGAGTTCGGCGCCGCCGGCTTGCCGGTGTTTATCTTCACCCACTGGGTCTGCGACCTCATCTGGCTGAGCATCGTCTCGGTGGTGATTTACAAGACCAGATCACTCTGGGGAAAAAAGTTCCAGGAGTGGGTATTCATTCTTTGCAGCGTGCTGCTGGCCGGCTTCGGGGGATGGTTTATCTTCTCCGGGGTCAAACTACTGCTTTAGGGGTTCCGCCGATTTTACCCGCAGGCGGCAATGGTCGACGCGGCATTGCGGGCACTCCGCGTCCACGCACGGCTCCACGTGGATAATCACACTGGGGTTTGCCAGCCTTTTCTTGATGTCCCCCTCCAGATGGTCGCACAGTTCGTGGGCGGCGGTTACGCTGGCATTCCGCGGCATGACCATATGCAGGTCGATAAAGCGCTGGCTCCCGGCGCGGCGGCTGCGCACCTCGTGGAACCCGGCAAAGTACTGACGGTGTTCCTCCATAATCTGCGCCAATATCCGCTGCTCTTCCGGCGGCAGGCTGCGGTCGGTCAGCTCGTGGAACGAGCGGCGCAGCACCAGGAACCCGGACCGGGCAATAAAAACCACCATTATCAGCGCGATGATGGGGTCGAGAATCAGTAAACCGGTCAATCTCACCACGACTAACCCCAGCAGGACGCCGGCGGCAGAAAAAATATCGGCGTTGATGTTGCTGGCGAGCGCGTCCAAGGCAGTGCTGCCGGTAGCCCGGCTCACTTTCCTCAGGTGGCGCGACAGAAAAATGCTGGTCAGCGTCGAGACTGCCATCACCGCGATACCGGCTTCGGTGGCTTCCAGCGGCGTCTTGTTGATAATACGCTGGATGGCGGACGCGACGATAAAATACCCGGCGGCGCCGATCAGCCCCGCCTGCACGATGGCGGCGAACCCCTCCATTTTACCGTGACCGAAGGGGTGCTCCTCATCCTCGGGTTTACTGGCGGCGCGCACCGCGATAAAAATCACCCCGATGGAAAAAAGGTCGAGGGCACTATCCGCCGCCTGCGCGGTGATGCTGATGCTGCCGGTCAACAGCGAGACCGCAGCTTTCAGAATAATGAGACTGATAACCGCGGTCAACGCCAGGGTCACGGCGCCGTTTTTAGTAGAGAATCTGCCCATTTACGCTCCGGTATAAAAAAGCCACAGGTTTTCAGTCCTGTGGCTTTGACCACTGCGCTTGCCCGGCAATTATGTTTGCCATAATGCCTGTTCTAGTAAGAATAGCGTATCAGATTTGAGCGTGAATGTCAATTAAAAACATCTCCCGCCTTGACAAACTACGCGTGAAAAATTAGAGTTGGCATTAAGAGCACATTTACATTAATAGTTGCGGAGGTAAAGAAGTTGGAGTATAAAGATTTGATCGTCGCCCGGGACGGGGGGCTGGGGATTATTACCCTCAATCGACCCGGGCATTTGAATGCGTTGAGCGTCAACCTGTTCCGGGAAATCGGGCTGGCGCTGACCGAGCTGGATAATGATAACAGCGTCGGCGCGTTGATATTCACGGGCAGCGGCCGGGCGTTTTCCGCCGGCGCGGATATCCACGAGATGGTGGAAAGCAAACCCCAAAACGAAGCCGTTTCCCGGGCGCTGGGATGGGGAGACTGGTTAAAACTCCTGGTGAATTATCGCAAACCGACCATTGGCGCGATTAACGGACTGGCTTATGGAGGGGGCGCCTTGCTGGCGTCCTGTTTCGATTTACGCGTCGGCTGCGAAAATACCAGCTTCCGTTTTCTTGCCGTCACGGTGGGACGTATTAACTCCGCGTGGAGCCTGCCGTCCATTGTAGGCGTCTCCCCCGCCAAGGATCTGCTGTTGACGGGCAGAGTCGTGCTGGCAGACGAAGCCTACCGGCTGGGACTGCTGAACCGCCTGGTCCCGACGGCGGATTTAATGAAAACCACGCTGGAAATCGGACATCTTATCGTGAAAAACGACGCTCACACGGTACAGCTTATCAAGCAAATCGTGGATGAGAACGCCGGTTTGACCGTTCCAGAAGCTCTCGCCAACGAGACGAAGCATATCGTAGCGTCTTTAAAAACCCCGCCGCCGCGGGAAAGCTTCAAGGAGTTTCTCAACCGTAAGAGCCGACCATCGTAGTTTTAAGGTATGCCGTAAGTGCCTGTTGGCCCATCCATAAATAGTGGCAGATGTGGCGGATAATAAGAAAAAGCGATAAACGCTGCCGCCATTAACGCCAGCACGGCGACGCCGGTAACATTTAACCAGCGGGGAAGTGCCTTCCTGTTGATGATTTTCAGGCTGATTATCTGGCAGATCACCACCGCCAGCACAAAGCTGCCGATATCAATCGCCAGTATCTCGTCACCGAGTATCGCGGTATACGTATAAAAGACAAGGCTGATGACCAGAGGAATAAGGTAAATGCCCGCGGCTTTCGCAAACCAGTAGTTTTGCCGGGACTGTTTCAACTTGAAATAGCCGATGATACCATAAAATAAAGCCGGCCAGAAGCCTAATTTGAAGTGCTCCCAGACGCTCTCGTTCACGGCGGCAATCGCGCCTACAATTGGCAATCTCCCGGACCATTCGAAAACAAAATGCAATAATGCCCCGCAGACAATGATTATGGGTATCCCCCAGTATTCCCAGCGCGTTGTTTCTTTATTCAACTTCTCTCCTCAATTACTTCTGACAATTACCGTCTCCCGCAATTTTCATTCTTTAACTCTGCTTTATTAGCTCTTCTAAAATCACGGCGTTGATTAAGCGGCGGCCTTTGGTTTTTTACCAACCAGGTATGCCAGCCAGATGCTGAGTTCGTAGAGGACAATCAATGTCCCGGCGACAATCAACTGGTTGATGGCATCGGGCGTGGGGGTAATGACGGCGGAAACCACAAATGCCAGCACGATGACAATTTTTCGCTTGTTCGCCAGCCACTGCCCGGAAATGATGCCGATGCGCGCTAGAAAGGTAAGTACCACCGGCATCTCAAACACCAGACCGATGACCAGCAGCAGGTTAATGACAAAATTGACGTAGTTACCCAGCCGGGGCTGTACCGTCGCCACGTCGGCGCCGAAATTCAGCAGGAACTGGGTCGCCGGGGGCACCAGGTAACGGTAGCCGAAGTAAATCCCGCCGAAAAACATCAGCAAAATCCAGGGGAGAATCATAAAAACCAGCTTCTTCTCGCGGGTATTAAGCGCCGGCACGATGAACATCAGCAGGTTGTACATAATGATAGGCATCGCCGCGATGATGCCGGCGGTGAAACAGACTTTCATATAGGTGGCGAAGCCCTCGACCACTTCGATGAAAACGAATTCGATATCCCCGGCCGGGGCTTTCAGGATTCCGATGATTTCATCGGCGAAGAAAAAAGCGGCGGCAGTCGTCAACGCGATGCCAATAACGCTCCAAAGGACGCGGTTACGCAGTTCCCGTAAATGCCCCAGAATGCCCTGTCTATTTTCTACGCTCATAAATTACGCTGAGAATTTGAGGGTGACGAAGAAATTAAGATTTTTTCCCGGGTGGGGTTGAGTCTTTCGGTTTTTCTTTCTGCTCCGCTTCCAGCTCCCGGGAGATGCTGGCGGAGATTTCATTGGAGGTCTGTTTGATTTTACGTGTAACTTGTCCGATAGTTTTACCGAATTCGGCAATCTTCGCCGGGCCGATAACAATGATGGCTACCAGCAGCACCACAAGGATTTCCTGTGAACCGACTTGAGATAAAAAATCCAAAGGGTCTATTCTCCCTGACGGCATTACGCAATGGCTAATGACGGATAAATAATAACGCGGCTATTTTTCGGTTTTACCGGTAGCGGTAGGCTTGCCGGTGTTTTCATCGTCCCCGGACTGGCTCTTTTTGAATGCCCGGATGGCTTTACCCATCGCCTCGCCTACCTGGGGCAGCTTCCCCACGCCGAAGAAGATAAAGATAATCACCAGAATCAATATGATTTCCGGCAACCCGATTGTTTTAAACATCGGTACCACCTGCCTTTATACTGATACGGAACAATTTAACGTGTTTATTTACTTTTCAAATATATGTCAAATATCTTCGGCTTGTCAATCAGTCCAAGTCAATCTTACAAGATGCGGCGGGAATGGGTATATACATCCACTTTGCTCCCGGTGACCCTGCCCGCCAGCGTGATGCCGAGGTCGGTGGCGATTTTGACCGCTAAATCCGTGGGAGATGAGACCGACACCAGCAGCGGCATGCCGCGTTTTGCCACCTTATAGACCGAGTCCGAGGACATTCTGCCGCTGGTAATGACCAGTTTGTCTTCCAGTGAAATTTTATCCAGCAGGCATTTGCCGAAGATTTTGTCCAGCGCGTTGTGCCTGCCCACGTCCTCGAAGAAAAGCTCGATGCGCTCCCGGGTGCAGAGCGCGGCGCTGTGTACCCCGTGGGTGGTGCTGTAAAGCTCCGAGTGGCGCTGAAACTCCGCCACCAGTTTGATAATTTCCTGAGGGTGGACGGCGATTTCGGCGGTCACCGGGGGAATGACGGCATCGGCGCGGCTGTAAAGCGATGCCCCCCGCCCGCACCCGGAGGCAATGAGCCGCTTGAAAGAAGTATTTTCTTCGAGCGCCACCGGGTGCACTGTATCCACCCGGGCGATACCCCTTTCTTCATCCACGGTAATTCTTTTGATTTCGGCGGCATCCGCCAGCAGCCCTTCCGAGGAGAGATAGCCAACCGCCAGGGCTGGCATCGCCAGCGGAGTGCATAACAGGGTCACCAGTTCCTGCCCGTTCAGGATAATGGTGAGCGGGAACTCGCGGGCGATGGCGAGCTCCAGGTTTTCCCTGGTGGTTAAGGAAAAACGCTTTACGGGAAAGGTACTTTTACCATCAGTCATCGATGCTTGCCCCTTTATCATCACGGGAATCCTGTGGAAATTGTTTCTTATTCTATCTTGCCGCGCCATCAGAGTTCAAATATAATAGCTTATCCAGATAATCGGGAGTTCTGTTCATAGTGCGCATTAGAAGTTTTGAGTTCAGCCTGCGGGAACTGGCGGGTTCGATGGGCGATTTCGGCACCCTGTTGCCGCTTCTTATCGGGTACATTGTCATTAACGGCATGAATCCTGCCGGTTTGCTGATAATGATGGGGGTGATTAACATCACCACCGGGTTCGTTTACCGCCAACCGATGCCGGTGGAGCCGATGAAAGTAATGGCGGTAACGGCTATTTCACAACGCTGGCCGCCATCGATGATATACGCCGCCGGCTTCGGCACCGGGGTCATCTGGATTGTGCTGGCTTTTACAGGACTCATCCAGAAACTCGCCGCCGTCACGCCGCGCGGCGTGGTGCGCGGCATTCAACTCGCCCTGGGGGTATTGCTCGCCATCGAGGGGGTAAAACTCATTGCGGCGTTGTGGCAACCAGCCTGGCTGCCGGCAGCATTGCCCGCCTGGAGCGCCGGCTGGATACTGGGCATCATTGCTATCGGCATCGTCCTTTTATTAAGGAACAGCCGCTATTTCCCGGCGACTCTGGTATTGGTCGGTCTGGGAATTGCGCTGGTCGGGCTCAGCGGCAAGCTCGGCGAATCCTTCCAGTTCGATTTTTCTTTACCGCCGTTGACTACCTTCCATCCCCTAGAAATCTGGCAGGGGTTCGTCCGCGCCGGCTTCGCACAGGTATTCCTCACCGCCAGTAACGCGGTCATTGCCACCGCCGCCGTCATCGCCAGATACTGGCCGGAGCGCCCGGTCACGGAAAAGCGGCTGGCATTGAATATGGGCATTTTCAACGTGGTGCTGCCGTTTTTCGGCGGCATGCCGATGTGTCACGGCGCCGGGGGCTACGTGAGCCAGTGGTATTTCGGGGCACGCACCGGCGGCGCCAACCTGATGGAAGGCACG